>JAAUXT010045582.1_pt1 | contig 13887 bp, 10 predicted proteins | sample 7278171 | NCBI WGS metagenome assembly JAAUXT01 (sample SAMN14350112, study PRJNA611818) | marine sediment metagenome | isolation source: surface marine sediment (1.8m) | place: French Polynesia: Moorea | collected 2018-08 | reverse complement strand
GTGCGTGCGTGCGTGCGTGCGTGCGTGCGTGCGTGCGTGCGTGCGTGCGTGCGTGCGTGCGTGCGTGCGTGCGTGCGTGCGTGCGTGCGTGCGTGCGTGTGTGTGTGTGTGTGTGCGTGTGTGTGTGTGTGTGTGTGTGTGTGTGTGTGTGTGTGTGTGTGTGGTTGTGTCAGTGTGTGACGTCCTGTTGTCGTTTCCTGAGATGTTTGAACCTACGCTCAGACAGAACAGCATTTTACTTTTTGCAAATTGTTCACATTTCTCGTGCTTGTTTGTGCATTTTGTACGAACCGCACAAAAACCGATTTTCTCCTGAAAACAATTTTTCCACGTTAGTCATAAAGAAATACAGAAACCGGTCTTGAGCGGACGTACTTTTTCGCCCAATTTGCAAATTGCTTGTCACATCCGCGGCCAGAACACCGTCACTCCAAACTTGAGCCGGGGAGTTCTCGTTCCTGCTCCTCCTGTTCGTTGTACCGACTGGTCCACAAGACTTGTGCTCTGCGATTGAACTTGATACGTGTGACATGTTGGGGGGACGGTTTCCTCTTCTGTGTGCAATCAACACGTCGTTTGGTTCGCACCGTCAGGTGGCGCAAACATCAAATGAACAAGATCAACGATGCCCAAGGCTTAAGTTTCAACTGACGGCATTTCAAACTGCGCATTCGATTTCAATAGGAAATCAGCTTCGCATTGGCGCGCCCCTGTCCCCGTCCTCCGTCCCACTCACACCGAGCGGCTCCGGATTCACGCGACTCGTGTTCACTCAACCTGCAAATATTAGCCGCGTTACTCTGGTTCACTTCAGTCCGTATTTAGCGGAACCTATTAAGTATTTAAGCGCCGAGTTGCGCGCGCCTTTATCTCTCAGTGGCATCGTTAATGCGGCTCGTACATCGCTTATTGAGCAGATCTATCGCGTTTGTCACGGGTGTCTGGCTGAAGCTGTTGCTCAGCGTATTGTACGTGCAACAGCAATGACGAGCCGCAGCGCATTCACAGGAACAACGATCGAGAGTCGGATCGATGTGGTTGTGATCCGGGAGCCGGAACAGGCCCAGCGAATCCGGAACCTGCTGCTTCACAAGACACAAAGTGGATTTTCTCTCGCAGGTGATAGAGCCCACTATCTTCAACAAATAAACCTCAATGATGCCACACCGTTTGCTGCAACAGCGCTCCATTGGCTCCAACTTCTCTCAACTCTGCCCCGCAGCACCAACGGTTCCGCAAAATACTGCAAAGTACTCGCGTGTGAAATTGGCCAGATCAGCGACACGCCTGAAGAGGATCCGATGAACCTGGCCGCATAAACGTTCGCCCAACAACAACTCGCGTAAATTATTCATCGGCGCTGCGTCCGTCACACGTCACGAGATCGGTCCAAACTCTTTGATTGCGCTCGGAACTGTGTCGCAGGTCTGCGCCATGTCCGTGTCCAAATTCTCCATCGCCGTTGGGAGCAGCTGTTGCAGGTTTGCGAGATGTCAAGGTCGATCACGCGCTCTGGTCGAGAACAACCACAAATGAACTCGTACATTGTTTTGAACATATATGAAAACAGAACACGTCTGCAGAAGAGTTTCAGTGAAGCTGAAGATGGATCAAGTTGTTCATTGTGTATCACACAGAAGACATTGTGCGCCAAGACATTTCTCACAGCCGAGGACAGCGACGCAAATCGCGACGTGTCCGGTGTGAAACGCAACCTGAGAATCAGCTGACATGTCAGGAAAAACACTTGAGCAGCCTCCGCTCCGCATAGACATTTTGCTGCATGCCGTGTCGCTCAATATCAGTTTTCCGCAGCTACAAATGGCTTCTGAGTTTTCAGGTGTACAGTATAATCCTTGAGGCTGACATTTGAGAGAGCGCCTCACACTGTGATCAATCAAACACAAAAGTGTTCTCTGAGAAACACGCCTCCGCCTCAAAGTCTCTTTCTGGCGTTCGTGACATGTTCGATACCGAAGCGTGAACAACGCGCAACTTTTCCGAAGATCCTTCAGACGCCTGAGTGCTGACAGCATCAACCATGATCCTCATGCAAGTTTCAAAAAACTGCTAAATTGTCTCTATCGATCGTGTGGACGAAAATACAACTCCACTGTAACGTCTGGAAAACCTTGTGACGTTCTGAGTCGTCACACTCTCAGGTTTCACCGCGAACTATTGCGAGACGGAATGTCCTGAGTGCACAGGGGAGTTACCAAACGCGACGTTCTTTCGCAAAACAGCGCGAAGAAACCATCCATACACCCTCGACGACACTCGTCGTGCACAGTGCATTGCTGGGACCAGGCTGGACTAGGTTTTCATGCGGAAATCCCAGAAAGGCGCAGGAAAATGGGAGACCAGCTGCCTGCGCTTGAGACACATCAATCCAGCCGAGAAGCGAGACGTGGGGCTTGAGAAGACTTGGTGCAGCCAGCCCGAGCGTGAACCGACTCAACTGTGTGTGTTGACTTTCAGGAAGGTGGCTCTGTGACTTCATGCATGATTCAGAGCCGCTGCCCAGGCGCTGAAGAGAGATGGACGGTCTGCGGACTTCACAGACGGCGACTCTTCCCGAATTCACAGCAAGTCTCAATGACAAGTTGAGCTCTTTTTGACCAAACAGCACTCACGATTTGTTTCTTGTTCGACCAAGCCAGTCGCCATTTCAACACATCGCAAGATTATTGTATTTTCAGCCTTGTTTCTGCCAGATTCGCCGTGTGACGTGTTCAGGGTGCAGTGCACAGGAGAAACCTGGGTCCGCCCCGGAGATCCTGCTCCACTTGTTGAGTCTGCGGCTGCTGCTGCGACAGTGATGGAGGTGACTCAGCGTGAGCCACGTCACCAGGGGGAGTCAGTCACACGCGTCCCACACGGGCCGCGCCGCGGCGCCGTCCTCTCAGCTCGGGACCGGGTCTGGTCACCAATCATGGAACCGGCGCGCTTGTAATCTCAACTATACAGTTTCCCCGGTGCATCGTCTGCCCCGTGGACGCTCCCATCGCGCCCTGCGATGTTGTCACTGCCGCTGCTTCGTGTATCGGTGGAGGACCCGCACACTTGCGGCGCCCACACGCGCTGTGACGAAGGGCTCCTCTCGACTGCCAATGAATGAATCACAGGGTAACGCGACGCCAGCCGCTCTGAATCAGAGCCCGGCCGGATTCACGGCGCGAAAACACCTTTCCGCACCGCGCACTGCATAATCTCGGCGTCTGTCTTCGGGGAGCAACTCAAATTTCCGTCCTCGCAAAACAATGAGCCACAAAAGACGAGTGGAGGGTCGGGGTCTTTCATCGTCTTGTCACTGTCCGTCGCGGTGAGAGAAACGTGAGCCGCCGCAGCGCTGCTCACTGACTTCGACTGCTTCACAGTTCAACATTCTTGTGTTGTCCCGCGTGTTCAAGCGTCTTTTGACCTCGAAGCGGTTTTCGTTGCTCACGCAGTTTGCGCGGCACGGAGTCAGCGCTGTGAAGCAGCATCGGATGCGACACGCTGAACACGTCTGACAGTGGGTCGTGTGTTTGGAGAAACAGCGCCCCTTCGCCTGTGCCCATGCAGAACAAACACGCGATTTTGTGTGAACGGCCCGACCGACCGGCGGGTGACGGATGGACGCGTCGTGTGCGAGGCCGTCGCCGATCCCCGCAGATTGCTGCGAGCGCGCGAACCGCGCATCTGTTTCTCACCTGTCATCGTCGCTGCAGCGCCGCCGCCGCCTTTGATATCTGAGAAGTTCTCGTCGTCAATTCAGTCTCGGGAAGACAAACGCGAACAAAAACTCACAATCGAGTCGGAACCAAGAGCCAAGCAGCTTCTGTCAAAAGACAGATTCAGTGAAATTAAAAACACTGTGGCTGTTCTTTTTCAAGTTTTTGCCAGTTTCCTCAGCATTTCAAAATCAAGGGAATGCACCCACGTTGATTCAGTGGGAAAGGTCTTCCCCAAAAGCTGCTGTGAGGGAGGAACCTCGAAGGTAGCTCTGGGGACAGCACGAACGGTTTGCACAGTGTGTTGGTTTTTATCTTTTTCGGACCGCTGCAGAACGGAAGCTGCAGAACGTGTCGTTCCGCACCTCGAATACAAACATGGAGACATCGGAAAGCTGCAGCCCCCTCTCCCTTGTCTTCACAGAACCTGTCAATGACAAAGGCTGCGGAGTTCGTCAGCGGAAGACAAGCGGCGTGTCTCGATGTCGACGCCCAAGGCAACAGGAGGCGACTAACTGCCTTGTTTAGTGCGGGGCCCGACCTTCCTCCCGTCCCCGTCTCCGACCTGCCCTCCTGGGAATCACGTAAATTGTTTGATTCTTTCACTTGACTGCGCTGCAATATATCAAGTACCACCCCATGAAAAATCAGTTGGCCTTTAGACAATGGAATATGCGACCTTTACGGCAGCATGAAAACAAATGAGGACGCAGCCAGCAGAAGAGATAGGCTCCGGTGAGCTGCGCAGGAGAGGGACGCGAGTGATTATTTGACTCTCCCAACCCGCTCTTTTGAAGTGCGCACAGACGGGACGCGGCTCCCCTGGGAAAGTGCCGTCTCTTGGGAAGCTTGTTTGCTGCTTCCGACGGCGAGGATGTGCGTTTGGTGGTGGCTTTCCGGGGGAATTTTCTATCCCAGGACAGTCCAGTGATGCATCATGCCTCCAACGAGGTGAACAGCGACCCCCTCCAGCGCGCGACATGACCAGGGTTTCCAATCACCAAAGAGATTATCTGCCCTCCGTGGCATTTGCGGAAATCTGGAAATTCCGGCCCAAAGTTTCGGACCGAGTCCCCAGTGTCCTGGAGACTGAGCATGGTGGGTGCGCGCCGTCATTCCACATTGGGCCAAATCAACCACAGAAAGACCAGCACGACAACTGACTCTTCTGACGTTGCCTTGTCGCTATCTCAACATGAGATAATTCTTCAAAGGGACCGCTCGATCGATTTGTTGGAGGCAAAGTCCTGGAGAAATAGATAGCGTTTGGAGACTGAAGGCCCAGCAGGAGGAGATAAGGCGCCGTGTTCAGAACCGCACTGGATGACCACGTGGAGAATCCGCAGACCGGCCAACGAGCCGCCAACATCCGAGCTCAACAAAATTTCAAACCCATATTGCCCGTTTAGAGAATCATTGTTGGAACTTTGATCTGACAAGAACGCGCACAGAAAAGTCGCTCTCTGGTTGCAGGGAGTACAATGGCGTCCTCAAAAGGAGGTCAGCTGACCTTCCACATCAGCCTCCATACTCCCACCAATTTCTGCTTTGCTTTATCGGTCAGTCTCGTATCCTCGCTTTGCTTGAAGACGCACACATTTGGAAACGTGTTTGTCTCAGCTTTTGGCTGTTTTCGACAACAGGCCGCGCAGGAGAGTCCCGTCACACTCCATGTGATGTTCGAAGAGTGCATCGAGCTGACAAACCCAAAAGCTTGGCCACACAGCCGCTGGACGTCTTCAAACCGAGAGGCCTGAACGAGCCTGAAAACAGCGATTCATCGTGGTTCGGTCAATGTCACCGGTCGCAGGGCGGTGGCCCTGGGGAGCCGAGCCCGAGTCGTGCGGCTGCTTTGTAATTGCGGCCCGGCTCATCGCGGTGTGTCGCGCACAAGACTGACCTCGGCGCATATAAATAAGCGGCAGGTCGCAATAAAGAGGCCGCCGACCGGGCGATGCGCCTCTCGTACAGGAAGCAGCACGGCGACCACGCCACATGTCAGGAAGCGCGTATATTGTGCGCAGCTCCGGAATCACTGGGCGCCGGGCGTGCGCGCTTCCGATAGCTTTGTGCTGCGCTGCGCCTGTTTCATGTGAGATTCCTGGGTGAGATGCGTGGTGTTCCGGGGCGAGTCAACGGGCTATGAAGTGCTTCTGTAGATCTGGCCCAACATTCACTCAACAGTGTTGAGAACAAACACAGGAGACGCGTCAAGGAGAGACGCGTGACGTGGCAACGCCCTCCCCGATGTGTGTGGGAATGACAAAGTCTTGTTGAGAATTTGGTGCCCAAGACCCCGACCAGTCCGAAAAAAGAATGAACTGCACGACGTTGCTGACCCGACGGGACGCGACACACGGGCGCGTCGTGCGACGCTGCGCCGGCGGCGTCGCTCCGAGTCGCGTGAACGTGAAGACGGCTTTGAGCGGGAGCTCCGCGCCGCGCGGTGTTTACTGCCGTATTGCATGCCAACGAGGCAATTTGGCGTCGTCTGTGCGTCTTGTATGTGTGAAGTTATCAACCCGAAATAGCCGCCGCCATCTCCCACCGCCTCGTCTCCAGAGCGGCGCACGTCCTGCTTCCTGCGCCGTGGCGAATAAACACTCCTCACCTGCGTCGACCTTGTTTTCTCCTGCACAAGTACACAAGAAGGTGAATGACCGAAAACTACGAGCGTATTGCTGCGTTCGTGGAGAGAAGTTCCAGCAACATTTGTGACTCCAGTGTCTGCATTGAGACTTTTCGCTGTCAGCTGGCCGCTTCTCTTGGCTATATATGTGGTTGGGGCAAACAGGTCCGGTTGTCAACCAAGAACTGCGCTACTGAAATCAACGAGCAAAACCAGAACAACCACCAAGGAAGCGCCCACTGACCAAGTGGACGAACTCAAGGCGCATCCCCGAGTGAACGCAGCAGCCGAAACTCCATCAAGCCCCGCAGTCTCCATGTTAATTGTTGCTTTGACGGTGAACTCTTCCCTTGAGACTTTCATTGAAGATTCAAATGAGGAGACATGTAGTTGGGGACACAGGACGTGTTCCAACTGCCAACGCCTCCGACATGAGGCAGTTAGCTTCAATTTATGCTGCATGGGGATTCGCACTCTGTGCAGCAATGCAGCCGCACGAACTGAGTTTGAGGGCCGGTCAGCTCGGCGGTCTGAGGTCAGTGGACGCCGGCGTCGTTACCTCATCCTCGGACCTCGCGTTGTGAATTTGCATTCGCATGCGGAACTTGTGCGTGTATCGACCAGAGCTATTTTAGGAGTAACTCCCTCCTCGGCCGCAAGGATGCACGGAGCGTGCGACCTGCGTTTTTACTCGCACTTTGAAAGGGGCTGCGACATTGATTTTGAGCGGAGGTGAGCGGCGCGCGGTGCCGGGAGGAGGAGCGAGGCGCGCGGCGGGTCCGGCGGCCTCGTCCGAGCCGCGTCCGGCTCCGATCTCCACAAACTCCTCACAAGAAACAACCTTCAGCGGTTTGCTTTCGCTCTTTCGCCTCCGGGAATCTGGATCCACCTCAAGTCGACCGTATCAACACTAATTGCGTACAAAGCACTTCTGAGAAAAATCCATATTTCAGAACTCGTTATTTTCCACCCACCTCCCAAAGCACAATCGAAACTCACAATCTCGGCCTTTCTGCCACACGTCAACTTGGCCGGTTTCAGCTGCTGGGGAGCGTTAGATTTGTGGTGAAACTTCAAGGTTGTCAGAAATGGGTCCCACTGGTTTCATTCGTTTTCGTCTTTGACTTTGCACGCAAAATAAACTGTTTCTTGTCTTGCTTGGCGAAGCAAATTGAACAACATGACAAACGTGCAGATCTGGACAAAGGTCCACCACCTGCAAGGCAGCTTTGCGAATTTGACGCGGAGAAAAGAGCGACGCTCTGAGGAGCGCGTCGTCGGGGGTTCTGGGCTCCGCCCTCGATTTCTTCACACGTCAGTGCAGCGTGTGTTGCTGATCCCCAAACGTGCTGTGCACCCAGCGTCATCACAGGTGCACATCTGCTGCCCAGGCGTCAACGGAGGAGGAACGAGACACAGAATACTGATGCCCATGTATCAGACCGAGATCAAACGGTCCCCGAGACCTCAAGTCTGTCCCGAGGTCAGGCAAAAAGCCTCTCAATCCTCGTTCGTGTCGTATAACTCAAAACAACATGGTTACCTGCTCTTTGCTCGTTTACCTTGACAACAAAATTGCACACGAGGGAGATCTGGAAGAAGTGTATACAGTCACAAAAAAGACCAGCGGAGGCGGGTGCAGGCAACTCAAGTGTCACCATCCTGTAAAATGGGGAACCGTGTAGCCAAATCAGGTTCCTCTCGTGACTCTGTTGCGTCCGTTTGTATTTTATCCACTTCAATAGCCCATTGATATTTACAAAAAGAAGTGCGGATATGGGGTCTACGCTTATCGACTTGAGACAGAAATGTGAGGGTTGTCAAGCAAGTTTTGCAGCCTGCAGTCTAACCTGCCGCGCATTCGACAGACAGACCTCCGGTGTTGTCTGTTTGACGGTCGTCCATTGAGACTGCGTTCTGAGCTGAAGGGGAGACAGGATCTCTGCAGGTGAAGGAACGAGACCACGACAGGTTCGCACAAGACAAATGTCGCTCTGCAGCGCAAGGCTTCTCACGCAGGAGCTGAAACACTTGCGACGATGCAAGCGCTGGTGAAAACCACACAGGAACCAGTGTCAAAGTCTCCCAGCAACTTTGGACTGCAGCGCATGATTGAGTCGGTGGTTGGCAGCGAAGAGAAGGAAAGTTCAAGTTGTCCGCGATTTCCCAAGGGGACATCGACAAATCAAGGCAAACGTTCTTTGTGCACTATTGGCCAGTGATTTGCTTCACTGGCAGCTCCTGGGAGCTGGACTCAAACGCGTGTGGCGCCTGGGCCTCGAGCATCACGTGAACCTCAGCAGCGACCTGACTCACGACATCTGCAGGACGGACGCGCGAAAAAGTGGGTCTGTTTGGGGCGGACGAACCCGGCTCAACTTGGAATGATGACTCTGCTGGCGGAGATGAGAGTTCTGGTTCGGAGGAAACCACGGTGACGCCTCCCCCAACACACCGTATTTGTGCCAATCCAGGCTCACACACACACGACGAGATCGAATGAAGGAAAACACGTTGCCCAACAACTTTCATCACATCAGCCCCAGCAGCTACGAAAGGGAAAACAAACTTCCCGTGTCCTTCTTGGACGAAGATGCCTTGCACTTCACTTCCACCTCAAAGCGACACCAACTGAGCAAAAGGTCGAGAGCCCAAGAAAACACGCGCGCTCAAGAGTACTTACAATCCTCTCTCCGTCGGTGAAGGGGAAGCGGGTGGGGAAGCAGCAGGTGAGCCAGCTCTTGAGGGACCAGTTTTGGGGCTGCTGCCCCTGCGCCGCCGCCGGCGCCTGTTGCTGCTCCGAGCCCATGGTCGTCACGTGGTCCACCGCGGCGCACTTCCGGTTTCCATGGTTCCGGCGGATTGTCGCTTACGAAAGTTGTGCATGCGCATTGAGGCTGTATCCATTGGTTGTGACTGGATGAGGGGTGACGCAGAGTGAAATGTGAAAAAGATTGTCTGACCTCAGGTTACTGTTCCCAGCTTGTCACACCCCTGCATTTTGAATGGGGTTTCAGTGATCGTTTGAACTGAGAGCGAAGAAGGAGCATTTGTCTGTCCAGTTCCCGTTGTTCAGCGCAACTCGAGCCGCAGCAGCTTCAGCGCGAGCGACGAGCCTGCAGCGCCGGTCCGAGATTCTCCCTTAATCTGTCATCTGTATAATTCCATCCCTATTAGTGCGACTATTAATGCGGACTAATCCGGGAGCTCAGCGCGATGCATTAATCGCGAGTGTGTGAGCATTCAGCTCGGGTCCTGCTCGGCCCTTGATCCAGATATAGCCTCGTCGACCCGAGAATATCGCAATTGTGCATCTCGCCAACTGAATTATAACCTAATGCGTCTTGATTACAGACGTCAGGTGGGGCAAGGCTGATCCGCTATTGATATTCAAAGCATTGTCGTCAGAAGGAAACTGACAAGGTCGCCCAACAACAAACGCTTTCTTTCTTCACGGAGTCTTCCTAAAGTCTGCACGTGTCAAGGCGATGTCAATTCTGAAGAGTGACTGAGACTGCAGAGGCAGCTTGAAAACGTGCGTCCAGGTGCAAGGCAGTCCTGAGATGTATCTGTGCGTCTTCAGACGAATGCTCTGGGCCTTGGAGTGTCCTGGATGAAACGTTCCCCACTTTCTTCTTGCAGCACGGGTGGTTTATTCTTTAGTCAATAGTCTTGTTCGAGGATTGTTTCCTCACAAGGCTCACAGCACTCAAATATTCTCATTGATGGCATTCTCCGGAGCAGCTGTGATATTTTCTCTCCCTCGGCCGCTCTGCACAAAAGCACTGAGAGCGGGATCAGCAATAGAGTCGTCGATTGCCGGGGTGTGGCCTTACGCTATCCTTGTAGATGTAATCTGATGTCGTCTCCAAGTTTTGCAAGGTTCCGACGACTTCACTGTTGCAAAAAACTGCGGAACCTGGTCCTTCAATTAATCCCGCAATCCAATCAATGCGGTGCACCCGGCATTATTCCGTCGCATGCCTCCGGTGTCAGCGCCACGGCTGGTGTCGGGAGGAGGGAGGCAGGCGCGCTCCGGCCCGCTGCGGGTTGTTTGTCTCCGCTGTGTTGCAGTGTCACTTTCTCGTACTTAATGCTGCATTGAAGGCCTTTGATGTACGTGTCTCTCTCCGCGGGCTCCTGTCTGCCGCAAGCCCCGATGGAAACCTGCGCTGAGGAGCTGTGAGCAACTTGTCCGCTGTACCGGCTTAAATCAAATCAGAGAAGCGGTGGTGGAGGGGAGATCCAGCTCGTTCGTCTTCGTGCGCTCACATTTCAAAAGCTCTGAAAGCCGGACTGGGTAAGATTTATGTTGCTCGTTTTTCCTCCCGCCTCAGAGATGAAGTGTGGGCATCAATGGGCTTTCTCTAAATTGCGGAAACACTTTGAAGGTTTTCTTCGAGAACAAGATGAGATGAGACCTGATTCTCGAGAGACAGGCAGAAATCACTGCTTTCACTTGATTTTCACCAACTTGCACTGATTCACTTGAAATGCAGCCTCAGTCGGGTCCACAAGAGCCTCATGGCGGCGCATGTTCATCTGGAAACACAGATCCAGGTGAGTGAGAGTCCGAGACGAATCCGTATGCGTCGCGCGCGTGAGCGTCGGGGTCGGGTTCATGTCAGGTCGGCGCCGCGAGTTGAGACGGGAACCTTCCGCCGATCACCAAGGCTTCCGAGCTGAGCTCGCCCGTGCCAACAGTCATTGTACGATGGTCCCTCGCTTCCTGCTCATCCGGTGCGCTGCAAACAGAGGCGACACCGCTGCGCTGCGCTGTCCGAGCAAATTGGACTCTTCATTCACCCTGGGGAAAACAGACGCGCACGTTTCCCGTCGTATCATCAGTCAACACACATCGGTCGCTCCTGCCGCAGGTGAATTCAATTCAATGGAACGCAGCGCGAGCTCAGCTGAAACTCGCCTCCTCCGCTGCCCGGATGAATATCAGCTGCACTAACCTTCTTCCGCATTCGGTCAATGAACGAACGTAGTCAAAAGAATCCCATCCTTCTCGCCTGCACTCTGCAGCACCAGATTATTTATCACACTCGCTGTGCAATTCTCCGTCAACCCTTCCTTTCTCGGCTTCTCCGCAGGCCACAGATCCACTGCCTTTATGCTGCAACTAACGAATGCGCGCACTGTGCTTTCCTTCCTTTGTGTGTATGTGCGACAGACACCACACCAACCAAGCGCACCGTAGACCATGGAACAGTGCAGCTGAACTGAACCACCGTCAGTCGATGCCGCTTCCTTTTTTGCGTGTAGTAGATCTATAGACGCACAGTGGCGACGACAACGACCGCTTCTTGCTGCAGTCGTTGGTTGGTTGGTGGCTGCTGGCTGCCTCGCGCACGCAGAGCTTGAGTCAGAAGGCTCTCCCTCTCTCTCTCTCTATCGCAGACAGCAGCTGGAGGAGCGGTGCAGGTTGTCGCTTCACTCGCTGCACAGCTGACGGAGCCGGCTCCGCGCTGCGCGCTGCGCTCCGTTCCGGGGCAACAAACCTGACGCTGAACCACTCAACTGAATCTGTGACCAACACAACCAGACCAGTCCACGGCTTTTCACTTGTGATTCAGCCTTTCTAAAGTTCAGAAGGTTCTATCAGAAAGATCTAGCAAGTGACAAGCAATATATCCACTCGTAGCAACTGCTGTTTTTGGTCCTTCCGTGGATCCTTGAGACCAGTGTTGCACACATCAATCAGAAAAGATCTTCAGATCTCGCCAGGATCAGGTGGCAACCAATAATCATTGCGAATTGGTGACACACGAGAAGGTACAGGTCTCCACTGCAAGGTTTCTGTGGACTCGGGCGTCTGTTCGCTTGAAAAAACGTCAAAGCAGACTGTCGTCGTCAGAAGCAAAAAGGCAGAAGACCCTGAATGGTTGTGAGTGGAAAAACAACCATTTTCTTTCTGTTCTCGATGTCCAGGAAAGACACCCACCCTTGCAGCTTTGGGCTTGTGCCCCGTGAAACAAGATGCTGGTCAAAACAACAAAACATCACTTGGAGCCTTGTCAAGTGTTTGGCCATTCAAGGGGGACTTGAAATGGCTGGACACCCTGTCTTCAGGTGTTCAAGTCTGACCATGTCATCACACCAGTGTATCAGGAGGGATCCACCTCATAGCCTTGGCTTGAAGGGTGCACTTCCTGAGCATTGAGAACAGAAGAAAAATGCTTTATATTCAACTCACAATGTTCAACAAACAATTTAACTCCCTGTGTTCAGCAATTGTAGAAAGTCTGTCATCCGATTTTGGATTCTGAGGAGAGACTAGGTAGACACATTTCTGATGAAACTTGAAACTTCAAAGTTCCGACCTGGATCCCTCGCGAAACGCTGGAGGAAATGAAATGGCCACGCCTCGAAACCAGAAGACAGCATGTCCAGTCATTTCAAGTCCCACCTAAAATGGTCGAACACTTGACAAGGCTCCAAGTGGCATGTTTCGAGGGGTTGGACCTGAAATGGCCAGGGACTCGTGTCTCAGCAGGTCAGTATCGCCTCGTTTCGTTTCACCGGCGCAAGCATTTACTGTCGGCCCGTTTTGTGACTCGAACGAGAGGGCAGCGATGCGGATATCTGGGCCACCACGCCGCCATTAAAACTCAGAGGTGCTGAAATAGGTTCCATCTTTTCTTTTAGATAAGCAGTTGGTGGTTGAGGCGGTGCCAATGGATTCAACATGAACGGAGTCCATTTTTTGCACAATACTTACAGTCGAGATTGCTTCTATCAAATCCCACATCGGTTTCTTGCCTTCAATGCGCCACATGCCTTGATTGCTGATTTGAGAAGCTGAATGGCTGCTCAGGTAAGACCAGGAAGCTCAGGCGAGGGTTTCTCGAGGCTCCGCGCCTCGCCTCGAATCGTTAATAGACGCGAGGTCCGTCTGCATTGTGTCTGGGGGACGAACAGCGACGCGCCGCAGGTTGCGACGGATGACGTCAGCGCCGAACCCTCGGGAGAATTCAGTCCGCTGAAAGTTGACTCGTTGAAGGACTTGGCGAAAAAAACTTCACTTTCTCCCTCGCTGGAACGATCGGCGACGGGTGCCTCAGCCAGGCGTGCGTGCCCCGCCTCGGACTCGCAGAACCCGGCGCTGCGTCTCTGCAGAACGGCCGCTGCCCAGCTGGATCGGTGTTGACATTCAAGGCAGAGCGACATGTGCGCCCTACACTTGTCAGGTGGATGACACAGAGACAACTCAATCGTCCGTTGTGTTTTTACACTCACGGGTTGTCCACACAGGTTCCGTACGATGTTCCGTCGCGATGTTCCGTCGCGGAACACAAACTTCGCGTCACGGCATTTTGTGCACTACGGAACATTTTGCGCCACACAGGTTCCGTGACGGAACATCGCGATGGAACACATCATTCTCTGCATGATATTTATTCCATTTTCACGTCACGTTGTACCGGTTTCGGGATGCCGCGTCCTGTGTTGTACGTTTTTTGAAATACAGGAAGTTCATTTCACGTGTTCATTTCTGGCGTGGTGATGTTGCCTCGGAAAAGTCGACCTTTTTTTCGT
>JAAUXT010029212.1_pt1 | contig 13889 bp, 17 predicted proteins | sample 7278171 | NCBI WGS metagenome assembly JAAUXT01 (sample SAMN14350112, study PRJNA611818) | marine sediment metagenome | isolation source: surface marine sediment (1.8m) | place: French Polynesia: Moorea | collected 2018-08 | reverse complement strand
ATTTCTACAACATGATGGCAGGTCGGCTCACATGCAGTGTGAGAAGCGCCACTCGCACACTGTGTCGTAAACAGGTCAAACAGCGAGACGAAATGCCACAGTTGTAGAACTATTATCCTACGAGTCCTCTCTCCCTGAAACATGAAAAGAGAACGTGCTCCATGGGAGGTGTGCACGAGTTGGGCGTCAGCTATAGGAAGACTCTCAGCGACTGTTGGGCAGAGCGATTGAGGGAAAGAGGAATTACGGTCACCAATCCATTTTATCTCCGCAAGCTCCGATCTCTTGTGCATCACGCGCGCGTGAGAGTATGATGTCTTCGCCCCTTCACTCAAATTTCGCAATCTTCGAGCGGAAAATAAGCCTGGGACAGGCAGGGACGACTCTGTTCGAATGATCACACAAGCACAGAAGTTTTATGCATCAAAATACTTGTATTGAACCACAATCGACAACACAATATTCACATTATGTACGAGACTTCGTCAACACAAGGATGAACAGTTCACGCGAACGGCACCAACTGGGGCCAGAGAGCCATGCAGCCGCAATGTTTACAACGATCAAGACAGTCCAAGCGGTTCGACCCGCAGCCCGAGCAGTGATCAAGACATTTGTATGAGGCCAAGTTCAACAAACAACCCAGCGGGGTGCTGGGGCTGGGCCCCAGGGGACTGACCCAGGGGCCGGACCCCAGGGGCTGATCCCAGGGCTCACTCCATGGGCCGGACCCAGCCCCCATAGGGTGACCTCCCCTTCCTGCTGAGATGGTCTGATCACGCGCCACGGAGAACAACATTCCAACTGCCGAACAGAACGGATCAATCAACCTGTGCGTTTGAGGTAGATCAAGCACAACATAAAAGTTTAGGCTCGGATAAATTGATGTCAAGCTTCAAGTTAGCAGAGCAGGGCCAGGGGCGGATCCAGAAACCCATCATCACTTTGGAAACAAGACTTCTTGGGGAGAAATTAGTTTGCTTGAAGCGCATATAAAGGGGGGGTTTTCAGAAGTTAGGTGGCGCCCCCTGGATCCGCCCGTCCGTCCCCACGTTGATCTATCGGGCTCAGTGTATGCTGAGGTATTATAAGAACCCATGGCGAGGACCGAGCGAGAACCTGAGGATTTCTGTGTTATGTGTGTCATCGCTGCAGCTCTCATCGCATTCAGCACAGGTTGGGACAGGAGGGCAAGGTAAGGGTGGGGGTTGTTGCATTGAGAGGAACTTTTTTTCCAAATTTTTTTTGACCAGATTTCCACTGTCAGGCGGCTCTGATGTGTGGTTGGTCTGAATTTCTTTGTGAACAATAGACTTCAGTCAATTGTTGTCCCGAATCAATCACTCGTTTGACAGACATAGGCGGCAGTGAAACATGCAAAGTTCCAAAAGTGTTTGACACACCCTCGCATTCGACTTGAATTACGGTCAGAACATATCTCTATGCACCTGGTACACGGGTATAGTGTGTGCATACTAAACTGTACAGAGTGCACGTTATACGTTGTGTACGCCACGCACACTATACGGGGTGTACGCCACACAAAGTGCACACTGAAGAACGCACAGTGCACAGTGTGCATACAACAGAGTGCACACCACAGAGTACACGGAACTCAGAGTGCACAAGCCTTTCTGATCGGCCTCTGTGAATGTGTTTTGTGCTGAGTTATTGCAGGTTGTGTCACACACACACGCACACACACACGCACACGCACGCTCAAGGTTTAACAACATCGATGCTGCAGAATAAGTTTTGACGTTTACCCTGACGCGAAGAGAATATGTACACCAGTTGGAGATAAGTTATGTGCACGCCGTTTTGCCAGTGCGACAAATCTACAAGTCCTCCACAGCGGAACAACAGTGTCCCAAACCGACAGTCGTCATCTGCCAGAAGGTATGACCACGGCGCAAACTCAACAAAGACAAACATTTATGTATGCAAAAACACACTGCTAAAAACGCGACACTTCCCAAGAACCCGCTTATTGAACGCATAATCCACTCACCAGCACACACAGACACACACACACCCACACGCACACACGCACCCACCTCTGAATCTACGTATGCGTGCGGAACACACTCAGGTCATCACATCAACAGCCACAGACCCTGGTCACACCAGTTGAATTGAGCCGGAGGGTTTTGCTCCTCATTGGGAGTGTACATGCAACAAGCCCACCATGCAAACGAAAACGAGGCTGCGCGACGCGCACGCGCAGCGGCGTTTTCGCGTCGCGCGCCCCCTCGTGGTCACGCATGCGCGTGTCGACGGCCCAAGTATGGGGCTCCACACACACACACACTGCTCCGTCGCGCCCGCCCTACCGCTGGGTCATGCAGATGTTGTAGGGGGCGGGGGACATGTTGATGCCGGGGACGGGCTCGAGCGACACGGCCGAGGCGTCCGGCACCGACAGAGAGAACGCCTGCAGGATACTCGTGAAGAAGAGGAACAGCTCCATCTTGGCCAGATTCTCTCCGAGGCAGTTCCGTGGACCTGCAACAACAGAAAAGCTTCGTTAGTTTTTCCTTTTCCTTCGCGGCAGTGTCAGATATTTTTGTGTTTTCCCTTTTGGTCGTTGCCAGAATGGAGCAAGCTCTGTTTTTGGTCTTGTCATTGGAGAGATTTAGCACGGTCTTTCTGTCGATGCGCACGGTGCCCCAGTTGCCAGATCAGCAGCGTCGGTCAATCAAAGTTGCCCTGAATTTGCACTGTGAGCCAATGACAATGACCAAACTGGCAAAAGGGGCAGTCGGAAAAGGAGTGGACGTATTTGTGCTGTCGCGCACCCCGTGCAAACATGCAAACACACCAAAAAGTAGTGCGTGCTCACCGATGCCAAAGGGGACGAAGTGCTCCGGTTTGTGGATCTTGCCGTCGCGGATGAATCTGGTCGGGTCGAACTTGCGCGGGTTGTTCCAGTACTTGGTGCTGGCGTGCATGCCCCAGCGGTTCACGAAGACCCACGCGTTCTTCGGGATGTCGTGTCCGAGCAGCTGCGAACGAGACGGGAGAAAACAACTTTCAAGGGTCGTGTTTGATTTGCGTTCGCGAAACATTGGAGAAGCATCTTCGACAAGCGTGCAGCATCTCGAACAGGTCATTCGCGCAAGGGTTTTGATTTACGCTGCAAACCACTTGGGGGCGCTCAAATCGCGGTGACAATTCGAAGACACAGAAACTGAAACGCTTAGCGATGCGTGCACATACCTTGGTGGCGCGAGTGGCACATCGAGGCACGCTAAAGAGGGCGATGTTGGCAACGCGCTGGCACTCCATGATGGTCGCGTGCGTGTAGACCATTTCCGGTTTGTCCTTCATGGTCGGGAGGCGGGAGGAGCCGATGACGCGCTCGATCTCGGCCTGGACGCCGCGCTGCACGTCCGTATTCAGCGCCATGAAGAGCAGCGACCACTTGAGCGTCGTGTTGGTCGTTTCCGTGCCGGCGATGAAGAGGTCCTGGATGGCGCGCTTCAGGTGCTTCTCTGCAGCCATAGAAAGGGGAGAATCGGTCAGCGAACTGAAGAACTCGGACAATGGCGACTTTTGAGCAAACAGCCCGAAACCTGGAAACGCAGACGCAAACGTAGCTTTTGACTGTCAAGGCATGGCAAATGTTACGTTTGCGTTTCCAGGGTTGCGGGCTGTTTGCTCAAACTTCCGAATGCCAAGCGCCATGCACGGTGGGTATGTTCCAGGACATGTGCTTGCATTTTATGTTCAGCGAGGTTGACTTTTTCTTCATTGATTTCAAAATTCAAAATCAATGCGTAATGCCATAACGTTTGTTCCAAGCAACTTTACAGCGACAAACAAACACACACCTTCAAAAGTTGTACTTTCCTTGTTTCTGATTCTCTTGGCCATGGCGCCCAAGTACGCGTCGATGTAGTCACGTGGGTTGTCCTCGTCAAGCGTCTCTCGGTGCGTGCGCAGCTGGTGCGCCGCGTAGTTGGTGCGCAGCGAGGCGGAGTGCGCGAGCGTCGCGTCCTTCGGCATCAGCTTCGGGACGATCTCCAGCGCCGGGATGAACTGGATCATACCGGTCAGGGACTGGTTACGCACGCTGAAGTCCAGAGCCTGTGAGACAAACAAGAAGAATGCCTGTTGAAGACGCGCGAGCGCGGTTGTTGTGGGGAGAGAAGCTTGGTAAGTGATGCGTCGATCGACACTTTGGAGCCTGGGAGGAAAAACAAGTGCGTTGATGAACAATTTTGAAATGCTTTCTACCCACATAAAAATGAGGCAACAAAGATGTTTACATGATGTTGTCAGAGAGGTGACAATTGAAACAATTTTGCCCATGACACAACGTGCAAAGAATTTGCTCCTCCACGCAGTCTTCATAAAATTGTTGTTTGTTTGGTTCATCCCAGTTCCTTGTCTGAAGGAACGCAAACCAAGGCCAGTTTCACGTGAGGTGCGGCGTCCCGGTCAGGTCAATGGGATCTGCGTCACTGCGTCATTGCAATACGCATGCGCACTGACGACTCGCGAATCAAACGCGCTGGACGCACGCTGCGGCGTCCCCTCCCTCACTCACCTGGATGTTCGCTTGGAAGACGGGGTCGTCGTAGTCGAATCTAGATCCGTAGATGATGGAGCAGATGATGTTGGAGATGGCCTTCGGGAGGTGCGCGCGCACGTCAAACGGGTTCCCGTCCTCCGCGCGGAATTTCTCCAGCAGGATGCGCGTCTCCTCGTGCACCTGCAATGGGCGATAATACCACGACGTGAAGCAAACGTGCGTCGCAGATTTCAGCGGTGGAGCAGAATCGAATTGTCACGTGTGTGAACGCGTGTGTGTGCGCGTGTTGTCACATGTGTGTGGATGCGTGTGCGTGTGTGTGTGCGTGCGTGTATGGATCGACTGGCCCCTGCCCGCACCTTGGCCTCGAGACTGACACGCCCCATGCCGAAGTCGCGCAGACAGCTGAGCGTGAAGCGACGGTGTTCCTGCCACACGCGCCCCTCGGTGAAGACGATGCCTGCAGAGACAAGAGCGCAAAGACGGGTCAGACATGTGTTGGGTGAGGAGTTGGGGTGGAGCGGCTTTGGGGTTACCCCGCCCCTGGAACTTGATACGAGTCTCAAGAGGGGCAGGACACGTGAGGTTGTTTCCGCTGTTCCAAGGTGTGATCATCGCCTTTTCTGTCTAATTCAGACTGTGACCACACACACACACACACTCATACACACACACACACACTTGTAAGTGTGCTCCAAACTTCAATGTCAAACACTCCATGCAGGAAGAATTTGATGATGGTGGGGTGGAGGGCCCCCAGCGCCCAGAGCCCCAAGGCCTCCAGAAAACACTGCTGGCGCCCTGTCCACCAGACCCCAAATCCGACCACCCCCCCCGCCCTTGGGGTGACTGCAGTGTCGGACCCTCTTGTCACTTGTCACCCCGCCTCCCCCCCCCCCCCCGCCGATCCCAATCCTCGATCCGCCAAGCATGAAGAGTCGCTCGTGCTCAACTGAGGAGGCCACAAACTGGGGTGACCATAAGCTTTTCGGTGCTTGAACATTAAAGGGGCGACATTCGCCTGAAATTTAACCTTGAAACTTGCCACATGCTGCAGAACGGAACACTCTGGGCCATGGTTCACAGTGCATGTTGTGTGGAAAAGTCAATGGGCATGTTTGAAGAACCTGTCATTTTCTGGCCGTTTCCCCAAAACAGTTTTTGGGAGGAAAATTGTAAAAACGGAAACAATGACAGAAAAGCAACCAAGACCCATTCCACTTTGACTTCTAGTTGTCTTCTGACCCCCGCCCTCACCTCCACCCGCCATTCCTGAGGAAAAGCTCAGTCCATCCTACAGAGAGTCCTACTGCCCAACAAAGAAAGGCACATCCACCCACGACCGACCGTCGACTGCATCTTCATAAGGTCATTTGCCCCTCGCACACAGAATGAAAAGTCCTTGGCCCAATTCAAGTTTCAATCAGTTCTATAAGATGCGCATCCCCTGACAAAAAAAAATCTGAACAAGCAGATTCTGAGAGGTTGTCGACACCATTTTTTCATGACTGTCAGTCTACCTCTTTTGAAAAGAAACTGGATCCATAAACCCGTTTCCATGCCCAGCGAACTTCCCCGCAGCTGGCTGAAACACGTACCGCACACACCCGTGTGTAAGACACACCATTTTGCCCCAAAATTGGACACCAAAAGTTGGGGTGCGTCTTACACGTGCTTGTGAGCTTTCATTACAAGAAAAACACATTCAATATCCCCAAACAAGGGTTATTTTGGGGATGCGTCTTACACATGGTTGCGACTTACACACGGGTGTGTACGGTACATGGCTTCTCAATGATCTACAGAGTCGAGCTTCTTGGGACGCGCCATGCAGCACTTCAACGTGACAGGAAATTGTGTCCGCTATCGGAGCGGCAAAGTTATTGTGTTCATCAATCAAGAGAAACCCTGTTTTTGCTGATAAACAAACAAAACAAAATTGTGTCGATCTATGAGCACCTTTGTTTGACCAACCACGTGCAAGAGACTGATCTGGTGGAATCGTCTTTCAATCTGATTACAATTAAGTTGGTGCCAGATCCGGGAAGAATTTGGTCAAGGAGGGCTTGTGTGTATGTGGGTGGAATTTTCAGCTTGACAATTTTCTTGTGCAAGTGAAACAAAAAGGAATGAATTCAAAACAATATTCCTTCCGCCTCAGGCCCAAAACTTGTGGGGTGTGAAAGAAAACTTGCTTGCAGGTCACAAGGTTCCCTGGATCTGTCCGTGAACATAAGAAACTGTGCTAGAGGTGGCGATAAGGCCCCTGCATCTGAGGAGGCCCGGTCACCGAACTGAGCGCCACACGCCACGATTCCTGCAAGATCTGTGTTTCTCGCTCGTGGATTCATGACACGTTTACTTTCACAAGAAGACGGATCCATGCAGGTCCCCAGAACTAACTCCCCCATTCAGAAAAATCCCCGCTGGAAGGTTCTGAGAAAGTTCAGGCAGTGCAGCTTGAGCCCTTTCATTCATCACAAAACACCGGTCTCTATAGAGGACATGTTTACGGTGAAAAAGTTGGTAACTGGCACATTTTGCCAACTTGCGTACGTGTATAGTGATTCTACCACGGTGCGGTGATCGCAATCGCCGGAGGCGCTGCGAAGTAGTGGTGCGAATTTTCAGTCACACATGGTGAATTGCGATCACTGCCCTATGGAAGAAGTTAGTTCTCAAACTTCCATTTCGTGCTCCTTTGAATTCGCAAACTCCAGTCTCGACCATCTTTTTGAGTATGTGGGCTTGAGATTTTGGCAAAATCTCGAGCCACACACTCAAAACTCCAATCTCGACCATCATGGTGCGAATTCAAAGTCGCACTCCACGGAGCGTGTGAGAACTATAACGTAAGCGCTTGTCACCCGAGCAGTGCCGCTTCGACACGAAGAACAGGAATCTGTGTGTAACCATGGTTGCAACCGCAGTGTTTTCTGACACAGCAAACTTGGTTTTCTCTTACTTTGCATCAGGATGCACCTCCGCAGTTTACAAGGCGGGACATGCAGTGGGGAACACAACCTGCATGAAGTCGCCAGAACAAGAACACGGAACTTGTTTGAGACCCGCAACCACGTTGAACATCCCAACACTCCCATCTCAGAATACACACGCCTCCCTTGTTCGCGTCCTTTCCAGGACACAAAAGACTCGTAATTTTCTTGACATTGCGGCTTTGAAAACACGGAAAAGGAACGAGTAAAGTGGCGCATGCGCAACTGACCTGTGTTCTGGGTGAGGCGTTTGAAGTAGTTGTCTGGCCGCGCAGAGAAGACGTCGGCCTGCTTCACGAAACACTCCTTCATCGCCTCGAGTCCGTTGATGACGATCACGAGGCGAGACCCCATGTACATGCTGTACACGTTGCCGTACTTCTCCCACCACTTCTGGATCGTGATGTGGCGCTTCTTGCCCAGGAAGGGCAGGACCCCGAGGAAGGGGACGCCCCAGGGCCCCGGGGGCAGGCGCAGCGTCGCCGCCGTCCACGCGTTCTTGGCGGCGAGCGTCAGGGAGAGGAAGATGGTGCAGAAGATTAGGGCGCTCTGCGCCGCCGACGCCGCCGAGCTGACGTCGAAGAGGACGCTGGTTTCCATGGTTTCAGTGTTGCTGGGGTAACACCTATGGGTCGGAGAGGACATTGAATAATGAAAGCTCAGAACGAGTGTTTCACTCACTCAGGTTGTGGTGTGCCTGAGGGTGGGAGAGGACCATGACACACAGATCCAGCTTTTCTTTCGTACGCCTCACATTTCAGTCAAGACAAGTCTGCATGCAGGGGAGGGGATTGTAGATCCACGTTTTGAAAGCTGATACCAAAGATCGGACCAAAACAATTTGCCCAGTTGACGTGCCAGTGTCCGTGGAACCTGATCGTGCGCCAGAGACCCGAACGCAAGTTGAGTTTTCCCCTAGCTGTGTGCAGACCCATCATTCTTGTTTGTCATCTCCAATTCGACAAGAATCACAAAATTTGTGTGGAGATGGAGAAACCACAAAATTGCGAAGCAGATGATCTGAGGAGTGAGATTTTCTCAACGACAACACCTTTTCAAGCCTGACCCTGCAGTCCGACCGGGTACGGGCCAAGCAAGCGCTCGGACCAACTCAGAATCCCAAAGACCGCAAACTGTCTTGCTCAATTCTCATCGCACGTTGCGCGTTTTTTGGTCGTTTTCCTCTGAGGCCGATTTGCCAATTTTGGTGTTACTTTTCCTTGTTTCCTTTGTGTGAATTTCCTTTGTCGCTTGCCGAAACGGAACATAATTTGGAATTGCGCAAAGAGCGCAAGCAGCAAGGAAGGGCAAACACAGCCTTTTTATCCAAACTGGACCCTCCAAGACATCAAAAATCTTGAATCCCCCCGAAAAATATGTTCACAGAAAACTGAAGAGAATGTGCAATCATGAGAGAGAACTAACCTGAGGTTGTCGAGGTTTCTGCTGCTGCAGGAGATGAGATAAAGAGTGTGATCTGCGGGGTGCTGACGACAGGGCGTCGCTGTTGGAGACGAGTCGTGGTGCTGGTCGCTGGGAAACAGCGTGTTGTGGGGCTCCGGAGCCGCAGACGCCGCTTTTATGCGGCAGCGCGGTTGCATCACGTCGATCCCAAGACAATCAGAACCAATCACAAAGCACCACCGAAATGACGACAAAACACCAAGATTTGATTCTTCGGACGACTTGTTGATGGGAGGTTCGGGTTTCCTTGGCACGATGCCACCACCACCACCAATTAACCGCAGCACAATTAACACAGAAGTGAAACAGTCACAAGAACCCGTTCACAAAAAAAAAAGTTCACAACTTGTTTGTGGCAGAATCCGAAATTCCAACTTCTTTCTTTGCCTTGGTCCCTCGAAAAATGTGGGGAAAATCCACTTTCATGCACTGATGAAAAAGTCGTTAAATTGTAGCGCTGGGTACAAACCAAGTGCTCACTTATTGCTCACAACATGGTGTTTGTTGTGTGTGTGGTATTTACACCATGCTCTGGTGCTGTAAGGTTACGAGAGGGTTTAAAAATTTGGGCATGCTCCGCACTTCTGTTTGGTCAATTTGATCTCCAATGCATCGCGACTGGCGCACGCATCTCCACTGAGAGCTTTTCTTGTGTGTTTCGCATGCAACACACACAAGTTTTGTGCGCGCGTGCAAACATAAAATTCTCGTGGAGGTCAAACTTTCTTTGCGAGCCGTGGACGGAAAGTCTTTTTCCCAAGGGAAGAGAAGGGATCTTTGTGCATTCACTTGGTTCAGCAATGGGCGGATTCATGCAGGGACTTTGGGGGACTTACATGTATTCTCCCGCCCAGACGTTTTCCCCTCTTCCGTAGTCTGTGCCATGCACCCTCGTGCAAATTTCACTGCTTTTTCTACAAAAAAAGTTTCCAAGTTGTGATCAGGCATCCCTTTCATAGGGACGCGCCCCTTCTCAAACCAAAGATAGATCCACCCCCAGACCTGTTCGCTCACACAACGTCGTCAAGTTCACCACACACACACACACACACACACACACACACACACACACACACACACACACACACACACACAAAGAGGTCTGGAGAGAAGCAACTACGAAAGTTTTCCAGCTGCGCAAAATTTTCGGGGCACTGGAATCTTGTTAGCGACACGGTGCTGTTATATTCCACACTTTGTCCTGTTCTGTACATATTCGCACGTTCTGGGAAGATGTTTCTTGTGTGCTTGTGTGTGTCAAGAGAGAGAGACAGAGAGAGAGAGAGAGAGAGAGAGAGAGACAGAGACAGAGACAGAGACAGACAGACAGACAGACAGACAGACAGAAAGAGAGAGAGAGAGAGACAGAGAGAGAGAGAGAGAGAGAAAGAGAGAAAGAAAGAGCGAGAGAAGAACAGGAAGACAGAAAGACAACAAATGAACACACACTCTGACTGGGGCAGGAGGGATGCCGAACTTACAGGGCTGGAGCTGAATCCCTTGCAGATTTGGTCAATGGGGGGACACGACACCCAAAGAGAGAGCAAGACATGACAATTTGTCAAATGTGCTTCAGGCAGCAAAACGTTGTCCTGAACGCACAACAACGAAGCGAAAAAGAACATGTTCTGGGGCATAATCAGGATGAGGGCGACTGAGAGCAGGGCAGCGATTTCCAGTTTGACAATACATGTACATGTACACACGTATGTAAAATGACCCAAATTCGTGAGAAGGGACTCGTGAACTGATTCGGGGGTCAGGGATCCCCCCGTCCCTGGATCTATATACGTCATCTCGACTCCCCGCCAGATGCGGAAGGATCGTCGTTGGATCCAGCTCGCACTGGTCCGGCGCTGCGTGACTCGTCTCACGCGGTATCATTCTCTTTTGGGATGTTTTCTTTTTCTTTTTCTCTCACGAGTCCGGTTCTTGTGACGACAAAGCTGGATCTGGGTTGTCATGATTCACGTCACACGCGACGCTCTGTGCGCACGCGCGACGCGCAGTTTTCTCACGTCAAGCCACCCACGCTCACGACCTTTGCGAACCTGGAGAAATGGAGAAAGGGTCATTCAATCGCCCCGCCCATTCTTGAGGGGTTGTTGTCTCTTTGAGTTTGACTGTCCTTTCTTTTGAGTGTGACCTCTGGTGATCTATGCGCTCGAGACCAGTACAAACTGCACCGTAGCAGTGATTTGAAGAGACGGTTGGTTTGCAAGTGCATAAAGAGCACAGACAGTCGTCTCAGACAGACATGTATCTATGGACTCAATGGATGTGTTTACACATGTACAAGTCACGCAATAAAAGACGTACTCGGGGCGCACACAGACGAATAACGAGGATCCAGGGGCGGGAAGCGGGTCAGCGATCACTCCATCGTCTTGTTGGCAAACCACGCAAACGAAACACTCACGACGCACACATATGATGAGTGCAGCTATGAGTACAGCTCTTGACACTCATGACACACAAATGAGTGGGAAGCACACCGGTGTACAGAACTATAAGGCTGAATCCAACGGGCCTGCCTGGGTGAACACAATTGCGTTCCCATGGGCTCCTATTTTGGGCTCCTTTCTTCAGTTGAGAAAATTGTGGGTTACATTTGGGATGCACGTACATTTGATGAAAATTTGGAGCTTCAAATTTCTCTCTGACCTGGCAGTACTTGCCATGAACACACATCGTCATTTTGTATAACGCAATTGACTCAACATATTTGTTCACCGCCGGACGACAAACCTGTCTGGAAAAGACCTTGAACAAACAAGGTTTGTTTTTGAGTGAGTGCAAGCACACCTGTTTTCCTTACAATGCTTTTTCCCTTCACTGCTCAGGGCCTGTTTCACACTGTTTCTCATTGCAGCTCCGGCGGGCTTTCGTTCTCTCATGTTTTGTGTTGACGTGCTGCGAACTCAAGCTCACAGGTGCTGCAACAAGAAATGAGTTCCCAAACATAAAGATTGCTTGTGGGACATCACAAAACTTGCTCTCGACTGCATCTCGAGTGCATTCTGCGATCTCCCACTCGCAATCTCCATGCATTTGGGAACTCTTACATCTCATTGGTCGCGCCATTCGGCTGCAGTGCGCCGCACGTGTCACCTTTTGCTCACACTGACTGCAATCGGTGACGCGAAGGTTTTGGCTCCATGGAGGAGTCAAAAACCTGTCCATTTGGCCCAAGAAACCCAAAACCTTTCCGTCAGACATTCGCCCACAATGTTAGATCCCCCGAGTCGCCTTGTTCTGGCGACTTTAACCGCAGCATCGGATGGAACCTTTCCGTCACGGACACGGAACCAGTGCAGCACAGAACCACGCACTGCAAATCTGTGAGCCATTTCACGCGCAATTTGTTGGGGCATACACACACGGTGTTCCATCATATGCAGACACGGCACCAGTGTGAACAAGGAGACAGGGGGCCCGACGCAAGACGCAGTCTGCAGGGACAAAACCAGCCAAAACTTTCACCGAGATCTGTCTTGCAATGGGAGGAGGTGGGCGTATAGAGAAATCCACACGTTTCAATTCCTGCGGACCCACGTCTGATTTACAGGCTTCTGTAGAATGACCGAGTTCTACTCGAGACATTTGTTTGTTGTTGTTGTTCTGGGCTTCTTGATCTCAGCAAAAACAAAAGTTGTTTTGAGTTTTATGGTTCTTGGATGGATTCAGCAGCAGCAGCAGCAGCGGCGGCGATGCCAGCAGTATACAAAAAGAATTTTATGTGTGTCCTAGAAACCCGAACCTCGTTTCGTGATTTCACACAGTTTTTTCCGGTTCTGCACATTTCTCTCGAGGAGACCCTTCTTACCCTTCTTCTCTGAACCAGAGTTTTTCTCGGGAACACTCAGCTGTAGAGAAACTTTCAACATAGAAAGGAAACCAGTGGGCCGCACGCATACAAGGTGTCCGCATGTGTATGTGTGTGCGTGTGCCCCTGAGAATTGAGAAAGAGCGAAAGAAGCAGAGACAGAGGACATGCAGAGCAAGAGCGTGTGAGAAATGAGAGTGACAGAGAGAAAGGAGAGAAAGAATTAGAGAGATGAAAGAGATGGGGCAGAGAGAACGGGTTTTCTTCAAGATAAGCGCAATTGTTCTGCAGTACTCGTGCACTGTTCTGCAGTGCTGACAACAAAGCTATGTGCGTCGTAGATCTTCACTTCCTGTGTGGCCGAGAGAGCGATTTCTCTCCCCCTCTCCGCAGAAAATAAGACCAAACCAATTCTTTCAACGAAAAAATCTTCGCCTTCCGCGCAGAGAGAGGGGGGGGGGAATAATTCGTGGACCAAACCCTGGAACCACCAAGGGGCTCTGAATGGACCCACACCACGGACACCGCAATCACCAGCTTCGAAGATCCATCCATATCAGGTGATCAGGGAGAGCGTGTCCGCCTCCCTGACATCAGCTCGTACCTCACGAAAAAAAAATGAGAAAAGAAAAGTGCGCGGCGAGACAGCGTCGAGCGCTGCGTGATGAAATAATGTCAACCCGAATTGAAGGAATCAGGCAAGTTTGCAGAAGTGTGGAGAAGAGGGGGGAGAAAAAATTGAGTCGACTCACGAACAAAACTACATTGTTCTACAGCAGAGTCAATTAACACAGTTTTCTTGTGAGAAGAGCACGAGCAGGCCCCAGTGCTTGGACATAAACTCTCCCTTGCTTGAAAAGTGGACACCCTCGACCAGCTGGGTCACAGTCACCCATTCTTATTTAATTGCTACTCGTACTCCCAAACTCTGCTTTAGCCTTGTCCGATTTAGATTGAAACAAGAGAAGCAGTGCTAAAGGCAACTGCGGGTGCGATGTCCCCCTTCATTTTGTTTTGGCAGTAAATTGAAACAGTCCTTTCTTACTTTTTTGACCTTTTTGTACTT
>JAAUXT010064432.1_pt1 | contig 13893 bp, 16 predicted proteins | sample 7278171 | NCBI WGS metagenome assembly JAAUXT01 (sample SAMN14350112, study PRJNA611818) | marine sediment metagenome | isolation source: surface marine sediment (1.8m) | place: French Polynesia: Moorea | collected 2018-08 | reverse complement strand
CACCTGTTTCATGGTCAAAATGAGGATCAATGTTGGATCTTTTGGGCTCTTTTAGTTCAATTTAGGTTGGGGATAGTGCGCCAGGAAGGATTTCAGGAACTTTGAATTTTGGGGTTCTTTAGGTCAAAAAGTTTAGAAATGTGGAAAATATGGGGTTTGGATGTAGAAATGGCTCCCTATCTGAGAAAGTACAAAAATTTGGTGAAAGAAGTATATTGATGAAATGTAGTCTATTGTATAGGGGTTTGAGTAGTAACATTTGATTTTTGATTTTTGAAAATTTATATATGGTTTTTAGGTGGGCCTAAACTTTAGGTTGCAAAGTCATTTTTTTGATAAAAAATAAAAATGGATATTAGGCAATTATTTTGGCATTATATGGATCTTGTTGTGAAACAATGTGTAAAAGTTCTATTTGGTTGAATTTGTTCCATCTGCATGTATACCAAATGACTTCCCAAGTTGTGAATGTTAAGTGAAAAAAGTGATAATTTTTGACAAAACAGTGACCAAAATCAGAGTGAGCAAAATCAGAGTGAGTGAAATCAGAGTGAGTAAAATCAGAGTAAGCAAAATCAGAGTGAGAGAAATCAGAGTAAGTGAAATCAGAGTGAGGGAAATCAGAGTGAGGGAAATCAGAGTGAGTGAAATCAGAATTTCCTCAAATCACTGCGAGCTCCATGGAGCTGTTTTTCTCTTAACAAGTGCTTTCTTCAGGTATTTGAAGCATGTCATGCAGGACTGTTTCATATCATTCATGCCATTTTCCTTGAAACTTAAATTTACATTCACTGAGATATAACACATGATTGGTCTTGAAACCTATGCAACAGTGTTTGAAGCAGTATTCCTCTTTTCCCTGTCAGACACATGTGTGTGTCATGATGTGTTGGATGTGTGCTACCATTCAGTGTCATGTTGAAGTTTGACACAAAGACTTCAGTTTGTGGGGTTTGACAAACATTAGATGGATCTTCTGATTGACAACTTGAACATCATAGTCTGAACATGACTGTGAAAGGGGTCAGCAACTCATCACACCAAAAACTGGTTGCCAGTGTTTGTTTTCAACCATGTCTTGGCCAGGGTCATATGTCTTACATGCAAGATCCATCAATAATCTACAATAAATTGGTACTTGTGTGTTGCAAAAGTCCAGCAATTTATGAGTCATCTGGAACTAGAGAGCACTGTTTTGTTTCACTATTGGCAGTGCTGAGTGCTACCCATATCAGGAGCACTCATGAAAAGTGTTCCACACACATGCACAACACACACATCCTTGGTGTCCAGGCCCTTTTCATACTGGCTGTTGAAAACTGAACCGCATAAAGACTTGGGAGGGGGGGTTCTGTTCTTGTTGGACATCTAAGTATCGTTGCCAAGTAGTGTTTCTTTTGAATTTTCAACCAACAGATGCTGGGTGACAAAGAACTTCTCACACAAAACAAAATAAACCAAACATGGTTTGAGTCTTGTGACAAACCAAAATAATTTTCAAAATACCAAATAGCAATCCATGTGGAACAGACTCTTTGATCACAAACCTGCAGTTACTGAGACAGAGGTACACTTTGGATACAGGGCTCTGACTCAAACAAAACAAGAGGATCTTCATGTCCCAAATGCAGAACTTGGGTGCATTCATATTTTTGCAACTGACACATAGTACCCAACCAAGACACAATGGGCACAAACACAAAACTTGGTGCTTCACTCTCTGTTAGGCTAGCCCACTCATTCCATTGGAGAAAGCCTGGCAATTGGTCCCATTTGTTCAAATCTTTGCTGTTTCACAGGAATAACAAGCCAGCCCGAACCAAATAACCATGCCATGTACACAAAGGAGGATGTCTGCCTCTGTGTGTCATCAAATGGTAGCCAGTGGCCATGTGTGATGACATGTGCTGCAGGGCTTTTGACAGGCAGCAAGTGTTTTTAACTGCAAAAATGGCTGTTTCAACATGATGAAGACTGAGTGTTGATTCATGCATAAATCTGCCATGTGAAATGCATGTGAACAGCAATGTAAGTTCCAGGTGCATGCACCATCCTCAGCACCAAGTGTGGTACCAGCTGCCAATCTCATCACCAGAACTCATCATGTGTTTTGTGTTGTTTTACAGTGGGAAACATGCATCACAGGTTCAGTGCAAATAATCAGATAAAATATCAGCAGATGTTTGAAGCTTTCTGTGGTGCACAAGTTGCAATAGTTGTTTTCAGTATTTGTAATTTCCTAATCGGCAACACAGAATTTGCTGCAGAAAGGTTATCCACTGACACAGAATCCTGAACAAAAAGATGAAGTTCACTCTCACAGTCGTACTTTGGTGAGTATAACTTCTGCTTCAGCAACAAAAGAATTGTTGGGCATCCACAGTGTAGCAGGAACAAGTGTTTCTTGTGCCTTTTGAAGAAATAGGGTGTTGGTTAAGAAGAAACAAACTAAGTGGCACACTGTGTTTCTGCCATTAGTATTGATCCAACAAAGTTAATGCAAATTCATGCTAATCGTGCCCATGTGTCAAACATGGAATGACAAAGGTCAACTAAACTGTTCCTGGGCCACATATATAACATTCACCTATGGTGACACTTTATGTTTCACATTTTCATGGCATTGCTGCTCCTGTGACTCCATGGCAAGTGGCTCCTGGTGCTGAGTGTCTGCCTCCCTCAGGCTCTCTGCTTCTGCCCATCAGGATTCCAATTCATTTTCCCTACCTGTCAGGGTAAGTATTAATATGTCCAGAGTTTTCCGCACACTTCTGTGTCCCTTGACTTGTTTATATTCTGATGATGTTATGTGTCAACTCTAAAAATCCAGAAACACAAAACTGGGGGCATAGTGTCAGAAGAGGGACCTGCCCAAACAGCATTAAGTTTTTCCTGTGAAATCATCCACCATTTGGCAGAAGTAACTTGTTGGGAGGTCTCTCAAGCCCCTTTGCTCTGAAGTGGAATGTGGCAAACATTTTTTTGCAAGGAAATGCCTTGCTTTTACCCTTCAGATATTGATGAGTGTGCATTGAAACAGTGTGGAGAGCATCACCACTGCACTAACACTGTGGGAAGCTTCTACTGTGGAGCCTGTGAAGAGGGCTACACCTTGTCCAATGAGGAAACCTGCATCCCTGTTGGGTCTGGAGATGTAGACCCAGCATGGGGCTGAAGAGCAAACATAGGAGCTGAGCTACAGGACCAGGAGGCAGCAGCACAGTCAGGGTGGGGGAAATGTTTCTTTGCCTCAAACAAGCATTTGTGTGCAATTTGCTAATGCCATCTGCGCCCCAACTGGTATTATAAGACTGCTGGGTTTGCTGCATGATGAAATGAATGGACATGATGGCATGTTTTACCACCCATCATTTTTCAGATCCTGTCATTTTTTTCTTATTGTGACTGGCAGTAGGAACCATCTAAGTATACAGCATGATGCAAGTGACATTTTTGAGAATACGTCTGCTCAAAAAAGAACAAGAAATAAATGAACCTGATGTACTTCACCTGGCTGTACCAAATGCACTGTAGTAGGATGCAAGTTGCTGCAAATGTTTTTTTTTCGTTTACTGCAACAGACTCATCACACATTGGAACACAACACAGTTGATGAGTAAATCAGATTTATTGAAGACAGGCAATCCAAAAACACCAGAATTTGGTCAGAGGAGCAAGATGCTGGTTTCCAATTCATTTTCCCTGCCTGTCCAGGTTTAGTCTCAACATGGGCTGAATATTTTTGTACTTAAGTGACAATTTGTCTTTCAAGATGCCTCTCAATTCAACAAATGGGGAAACCTATGTCAGAAGAGGGGTATACCAAAATGGTATCAATCTGTTCAATCATCCATCTTTTGTGAATTACTGATTGGCAGGTCTTTTGTCAAGTAATCACCAATCAAACACTTGATTTGAAAACACATGTGTTATTCCCCCATCTCCTATGAAGTAATGTGCATGCACAGCTCCATGGATAAAAAGTACTGACATTCCTGGGAGTGTGCTACCTGTGAACACAACTAACATAATTTTGCAGGGTGGATTGTCTCATGATCAATCTTCTGCTTCAAACCAACAATGAATGTTTTTGACATAAAATTTCATTTCCTGACAGGTAATTGTGTAGTCCTCACTGTGAAGTCAAGCACTATTCTTTTAAATGAATTGAGTGGGGTTCCGTACACTTTCCAGGTATGAACAACTCAACTTTCCTGAAGTGGATGAGCAACTGCAGCTTTGAAACAGGAATTTAGCTTTGCTTGACAACAGTACCATGATTTTGCATGTAAAGTCACAGTTACACAATGACAATGAACTGGTGCTTCAAATAACCATAACACAAAAAAAACAAAATGCAAACAAATTTATGGCAAAATTCAGAGCTCAAATGTACCATTGCAGATACAGGAAAAACACCAGTAAGTAAACAAAAGACAAGGCATTGGTGGCCAAGCACTAGATGTGATAGTTATGGAAATCAAGAATTAGATCACTTCTATTGTTTCATTGTTGACTGGACCAAAGCCTGCCTCCAGGAATATCCACACCTTCAGCATTTATAAGCAAACCTTTTGGTGGTTCTGCTCTGTGAGAGTATTTTTTCTATTGATTTCCTGTTTTCAGAGACATTAGATCTCCACAGAACACCCAGAGTTTGTTTCAAGTTCTGAAATATTTGGATCAAATAAACAACTAACTCCTGCATCAAGAGAAGGAATCAACACAGGGGATTCTGCCATCAGCGACTCCCATTTTTGTCTTCTGTAGTGCTTGAGCAGTGATGCTTTTTGTCAGCAGCAATTTCCTGGCACAGACATTCTGCATCAGAATACTCTGCTTGTCTGTTGCAGTTGCCTATCATCAAATAACTCGCCTTTTGTTCTACAATTTGAGATGTTGAAAGTAAGAAAATTACAATACACACTTTTGTGTAAAACAATATCTGCCTAGCAATCTTACCAAATATTTCATCCAGCTTGACTCTAATTTCTGTGAATGTTGGCCTTGCAGCAGGGTCCAATTCCCAACATGCCAGCATCAGAGAATACCTCAAAATAATGAAAACATGACTGTTTCACCAAACAAAACATTTATTACCACATTCATCACTGTGCAAAGAGGATCACAACTCACAATTCATCTTCTGCCAGTCTGGGTGGCTTCAACAGATGATTTCCTGCTTTTAGGTGGCTCAGCAATGCCAGGTCAGCTATTCCCTTGTATGGATAATCTCCAAAAGTCTGTATTTCCCAGAGTAGCACACCACATGACCACTGCAACCAAAAAGTGCCAATTACAGCAATGACTTGTGAAAAGTAGGTGTTTTGATGTACACATTGGATGATGATGTGTTCTGAGCAGTTCACACAGCAGTGCATGTTTCAACTGCTACTGAAACTGTCAGGTACAATTGACAATGTAGTTTTGACTTGTTCCTCCTGAAAACACTGGTCAAATTCTTTTTGGTTGGAACAAAATAAATTTACAGTTTCATGTTCATAGGTTCATACCACATCACTTTTGACTGTGAAGATCCAATTTGTCAGTGATTCTGGACTCATCCACCTTACAGGTAATTCTGCTGAAGTATTTTCTACTTTGTAATATTCTTTATTTTCCACATCTCTTGAAAGACCAAAGTCAGTAATTTTGAGAGCCATGTTCTTATCCAGCCTGAAAAACAGAAAGACAAGCATTTTACTGCAGTGCAACTTAAGATGATACATCAATATCAACCTTAAGTATGATCACTCACATGCAATTCCTGGCAGCCAGATCACGATGAACAATATTCTTTTGAGCCAGGTATTCCATGCCATGAGCAGCTCCCAAACAGAATGATTGAAGATCATTTTAAGATATATTCTGGAAAGAACTTGAGTGTTATTTACAACAGCACAATGTGCTTTCAGTCTTGTCTTGGTTTATACTTCAATCTTACTAGAACATTTTGTTTTAGGTGTTTCTTCAAGTCCATCTTCATCAGAGGCAGGATGATGCAAGGCTTCTCCTCATGCACTGTCACTCCCAGTAGTTTCATAACATTTGGATGCTTGAATTTCTTCATAATAATTGCTCAGTCAGAAAGTCCTCCACCATGACAGGGTCTAGGGGCACTTCAACTGCAAGCAGAGTGATGTCAATAGCTAGCTGCAAGTGTTTGAGCTGCTATCATATCTGATGATCAAGATTTAAAAAACAATAAACATCTTGAAAAGAGGAACTGTGTGTTTTCCTTTCATGTTTGATGAAAAGTTGTGATATGGTCAGCTTTTTCAGTGTTTCTATTCAAGAATAGTGCACTAAGGACAAAACAGAGATTTCATACCCTCAATCTTTTTCACATGAAATTCTACTTCTTCTTGACCCTTGTGTCTCCTGAGGAAACCTTCAAATGTGTCTGCATATTTCCCTGCCAACAACAAATTTAGAGATTGATTCAACTCAACTGGTTCAGAAAATATCATTCCACTTTGCACATACAACACTAAAATAAAGAGCCAGAAGCTGAAAGCAAATGTTATTGTGATGTCAATATTTCAATTTGGGCAACTTAGAGGACATATATGCAAAATTTGCTTCAGCTTTCAGTCATCAGGCAAAGAATTCATAATGTCCTCATGCCTTCATCTCAGACAAACATTTTGTTTCATCTCATTGCATGTTGCATGGGCCACAGCTCTGCGCTTTATCTTGGGAGTTGCTCCCAGTGGAGCTGTGCAAAGAAACACAACATTCTGAGAAAGTGTAATATTTTGTGGTGTGACATTTACCAGAAACATTGTACATGCATCACCTGTTTCACCAAACAATGAGGCATTGTACAGATCACTCTGAAGTGGCATACATGGAACCTGAATAAAAAGTGCTCAGTTTGCCTGTTCACTTGGGAAACTGTCTGGATATATTTATTTACCTGTCCATAACCAACTGAGCCATTTGCTATGTTAAGGGCCACATGGTTTGTTTTGGTCACAACTCAAAAATGTCATTGATGAGAAACACAGAATATAAGTCACTTATGAGGAAATCAAAGATATTATTTTTGCCTTTTCATTGTATTAACACCACAACCATCAGGGCCTTGTGAACCTTCACCCAAGACACAATGTTGAAACAAACAAAATAGAAACTACATTTTTTTAGACTGCACACCATTTACAAGCTCAGAAATGCACCCAATGGACAGTATTCAAAATTTTACCTTTCCTCTTCTTTATAGCCACAGCTATTTTCATATATTTTCTGTATTCTAGGGAACCTGACCACACCACTGCAAAGTTTCCTGAAATTTACAATCCCAGTACTTTTTTTGGTTTGACATCCCATCCCATTCTTCTGGGCATAACTCAGGTCTGTTCCAGAACACAAATCAAATTTTACCATGACCAAGAAATTTATCCAGTACAATCTTTTGTGGATCAACCCAGCAGCTTTGCACTTCTTCTGCAAATTGTTTCTCCAAATTTGTAGTAAGTTGTTCCAGAGTCATGGTGTGTGTTTCATGTTTATTGGGTCCAGAAATATTCTGTGACTTTTCATTCAATTTCTTCATGGATCTGGATCAAAAATTCATTTAAAATTCAAATAAACAAATATTACCATAAACAGTTCTAAGTTGAATAATCTAACAAACTATTTCTAGAAACATTACCTATGAACAGTTAAAAGAACACCAATGCTGCCAACTGCAATAAAAACAATGGCCACACTCATCACTGATGTGACAGGAGTTTTTCTTCCTGTGTCCTTTGTTGTTGGGATGTCATTTCTCACCAGATGATTTTGTGATTCAGTTGTGTTTGTGGTATTCTTTTCTGCAAAAGGGTGAAAGAGCATCCTCTGGTATCATGTATATTACCAGAAATGAGTCAAAGAAAAATTCAAGGTTGTTTTCAAATTTATTCATTGGAAGAAGGATGAAAAACCCACAATGTACTTTTTGTTACATTTCTCTGCACATGCTGCTCTTACCTTCACCATGTGCTGCAGTGCTGATCCATTCTCCATTACTTTGACAGTCTTTTCTTTCAAGGTCCTGGTAGATCACTTTGGATCCAGTACTGTAGGGCCCATAATACATGTCCCGGTTGTAGGGTGGGATGCCTCCTGGTTCTGGACAAATTCCTGGAAAAAATGCCACAATTAAATTGCTGTTCATACTTTATCTGTCAAGTTTTCTGAGACCACTTTTCAAAAACTATTGCCAGAACTGAGTTGTCTGCTTTGTATTCAATCTCAGTTCACATCCACTCTGACTCTGCTTCTATATTTACTGTCCATGCACTTTTATTATGAGAGCATGTAATGGATGAGAATTCAACTGCTGTCAACATAGGTTTCCAGGTGATTCAGGTGATTGCAATAAACAATTTGATTTGGAGAGTTGCAAATTATCCCAAATATGTTCCCATGTTGCCAGTCTAAGAAGCTTGAGTGTAGACTGGATGTGTCTTGGAAGTTCTTGGTAATGGAGAGACAGATTCAACTCAAAGTAAAAATCACCCAAATGCATGACCCAGACAAACCACTGTAAGACTTGTGGACCTGTTATTTCACAAAAATCCTTTAGCTCAGGAGTGACTTCTTGTCAACTATTCTGAAACCAAACTCAGGCAGGTAACATCATTTGCCTTGGCCAGTCATTTGGAGGTATCTGCTTGCCTATATTCAATCTTTTTTTTGGTGGTAGAAGTTAAAGCACACAATGTCACAAAAAACAGACAATTTTATCAACACAAAATAAGACAAGCTTTCTGAGTGACATTGGGCCACAGATATTCTTGCCCTGAAAATTGTAATTGGTTGGATTTCCAACAAACTGTATTGAGCAAATGAGACTAGCTTCTGGCTTGTGTGTGTGGTCTGAGCAATACCAAAAGAATCACAACATTTCTGAACTGAACAAAAATTTCTGAAATGCCATACCTGGGTCTCCACACTGTATGGAAGTCCAATTTGTACCATCATGACAAATTGGTCTCTGCTCTAGATTGATGGTCTTGTGGTGCTCTTCATGCTTCAACCAGCACATTGAGCTGCAGTTCCACTGGTTGTTTCCTTCATTGTTTCTTGGTAATGTACTCAACTTGATCACCAAGGGGATCAGTGGTCGAGGTACATTTACAAATACATCTGGTGGGAGTGATGTAAGTTTATTAACACCCAATGTTATGACTTTAATACTGTACAGATGATCAAATGCCCCTTCCTGAATGAAATAAATGTTGTTGTTGTCTAAAAATAGGTGGCAACAGTGAAACAAATGGTTGAAGCTTCCAACTTTAATGACAGAAATGTTGTTGTTGTCCATGTGCAAATATTTCAGTGATCTCAGGCCAATAAATGCATCCATCTCAATGAGGCTGATTTTGTTGCAGGACAAAAACAGATGAGTCAATTTGATCAATTGAATGAATGATCTTGTTTTTACTATATAAATTTTGTTGCTTTTAAGATTCAGCAAATGAAGTTGACTCAGTCCTGTAAATGATTTGATTCTAACTGCAGAAATATTGTTGTCATTCAGGAAAAGCTTTCTGAGCTCAAACAACCCACAGAAAAAACATTTCTGTATTGTTGAAATATTGTTGTTGTCAAGAGACAGATATCTCAATGAACCAAGTCCAGTCACTGGATGTTTTGCAGTGATGGATCTATTATTCTGGCATAAAGAGCAATTCTGAAATGTAGATATTCTGTTGTGAGAGAGATTGAGGGAGAAGAGACTTTCAATATGTCTGAAAGATCCATGCTGAATTGCAGAAATTGTGTTGTTCCTCAGGTCCAGGACTTCCAAGTTATGCAACCTGCCAAATGTTATGTTTGTTATTTCACTTATTTTGTTGTGAAGCAGAACTAGATGTAAAAGCTGATGCAGGTCAGAAAATGATCTGATTCCAATCACAGAAATACTATTATTTCTGAGATCTAGGTAAGTGAGGTGAGTCAGGCCAGAAAAACATCCACTTCTGATAGAGAAATACTGTTGTTCTGGAGGTAGAGTGATCGAAGGCGATTGAGCCCAGCCAGTGTAGCAGTTTTGATGACAGAAATTCTGTTGTTTTGGAGAAAGAGATTTTCAAGGTGAATCAGCCCAGAAAATGTTCCAGGTTTGATCAGAGAAATTCTGTTGTAGTGGAGAAAGAGTGATTTCAGTTGACTTAGACCAGTGAATGTTGCACTCTCCACCTTAGAAATTCTATTATGTTGAAGATAAATGTAACGAAGCCATCCCAACTTGATGAATGACCCATTCTTGGTTACACAAATATTATTCATATCAAGTTGTAGCCCTTTAAGTGCTTTGAAACCTGCAAATGAGCCTGCTTCAATTTTATAAATGTTGTTCTTCCCAAGCTTTAGATAGACAAGCTTGGGCATATGAATGAATGATTGTTTTTCAAACAGAAGTATATTGTTGCATTCAAGTGATAATGATCTGAGTCTGCCCAAGCCATGAAATGATCCATTTGGGACAAGTGAAATGTTATTGTGTGCAAGATATAGCCGTATAAGTTCAGTTAGTTCACTGAAAGATCCCCTATTTATAGAAGTAATTCTGTTGTAATCAAGATGTAACTCTAGAACCTGACTGAGCCCAGTGAATGTTCCATTTGAAATCTTTGAAATGTTGTTGTACTCAAGGTGAATATTCCCAAGACTGTGCAAACCAGTGAAAGAGCCATTGTTGACAACAGCAATTCTGTTGTGATTGAGGTGCAGAAGTATCAGCTGACTCAACTGAGCAAACATTCCATTCACCACACTGGAAATTTTGTTATATTTGAGATGCAGGTATTTAAGGCTTGAGAGTCCCACAAAAGATCCAGCTTGAATCAGAGGAATGTTGTTATAATCTAAACAAAGGAATTCCAGGTCTATTTGTGTTGCAAATGTCCCATTCTGCAAAAATAAAATTCTATTGTCCTGCAGGTTCAGCCACTGAAGCCCTGTTAGTCTTGTAAACAACTTATTCTGGATGATAGCAATTCTGTTGTATTATAGGTTGAGTTTGTAAAGCATTGGGAGTACTAAAAATGATCCAGATTCAATACAAGAAATGTTATTATTTTGCAGATCCAAAGTCTCAAGGTGACTGAGTCCTGTGAATGTTTTGTTCCTGATGAGAACAATTCTATTGTTTGCCAAATTCAGGAAACAAAGCTGTTCAATGCTTATAAAGATGCTGTCCGGAAATGATATGATTCTGTTTCCTCTGAGGTTCAGATGCCAAAGCTTATTGAGACCTGTGAGAGACTCATTTGTAATGAGAGTAATTCTGTTGAACTGAAGGTCCAAGTGTTCCAGCTGTTTTAATCCTTTGAAGATTCCAGCAGGAATAGATGTTATTTGGTTTCCTGCAAGCTTTACTCTTGTTGATAAAACTGGAATGTCATGTGGCACATCACTCAAATCCCTGTGGTTCATCAGAACTGTAGAATATTATAAAACACCTGCAGGTTTTGTTGCACATACCAAGGCCAGCACTTTAATGAGCAAACTGGCAAAAACAATGAGCATTGCTGCCATACTCAACACAATTTTGTTGTAGTTCAGAACCAATCAATAGAAAAACTGACTCATCACTGGTAAAAACACAATTTGGCAGGTAGTTTGTGGCCTTGTGGCAAGATACTCTGATAAACTTGCTTTGTGGCAACCAGTAACATATTGCATATGGCTGTTGATACAGTCCATCACAACCACACATATCCTGAACAAAAACTTGTCATCAAATGATCAATCTACAGTCAAACGGGTGTTCAAGCCTTTTGCAAAGCCACACAGGCAATGTCAGAAAAACAAACTTCAAATTATTGCTTTCAACAAACACCACTGACAAATTTGATGAATATAGCAATGAAGATTTCAGACTTTACTTTTTACATTTCACAGAAGAATGTATATTGTTTTGTGTTGAAAGAATTTTTTTGGCCTGGTGAGAAATGTATTGTTACATGGCTATTTATCTCTTCCCTTTCAGAATGCATCTGGTGTTATGAAAAGCAGGATACCTGAGAATTTTGTTTGGGAGAAATGTTGGAAAGAATTCATGGAAACTTTTGTTCTATTGTGCCATTGTAGAAATAACCTGAAGCACAACAGGAATGGAATTATAGTTTTCTGACAAATGTGACGAAAATTTCTGCAAAAATTACTGTACTTTACAAATTTTGCCAAGACAATGACACAGATGTTTTGCTCTTCATCTGTGGAGCCATTGTGATTCCCATACCATTGAGTGTCCAACTTGCCAGCAAACTTGCCCGCAAGTTATTCCTTGTTTTATTATTTTACACAAAGACTATTTCCCTGTCACTCAGTACTATGGCTTCTTCAGTATGATGATATCCTCAAAGAATATGACATTCTCAGCAGCATGTGTGTGTGGAATGTCAAGAAGACTAGATTGCCTGTCCATGTGACCAGAAGGGGGGAACTTTAAGGGAAACTCTGGGTTCCTGAGTTCTCAGGTGTGAATTGCCCTGGATGTTTTGAAACCAAAGCTTGCACCAACAAGAGGTCTGTTTGTGATAGTTAGGTGATTTGAGGTGGGTCGCATGATTTGGGCTCAAATGAGCCAAATTGGTGTGAGCCAAATCAAAGCACCTACAGGCAGCATCTTCCAAAAGTATGTGTACAGCAGTTTCATGGTCAATATGAGGATTGATTTGGGATCTTTTGGGCACAAAACGTCATGACAAACAAGTGGAGGCAACTATTCTATCACGTCCAAATTCACTTTCCAATGCACTTGTTTCAGACAACGAGCAATAACTAAGTGTCAATGCTCGCACAGAAGTGCGTGAAATCCGTATATATCTTGTTCCAAAAACATCGAATTTGAATGGAGTTCGGACATGTTTGAAGCAGGTTCTCGGAGAAGCCCTGACAGGTGAATCCGTGATGCAGCAGGGAAACCCGAACCTTCCCCACCATGATTTGCGAGCTGAACTCCACAAAGGCTACAGAACCCAACAGACTGAACAGACGAATGGCTCGAGTCTGGCCGGGGTAATTTTCTGCTCAGTGGCTCCAACCCTCAACGCATAAATCTGCAGGAACCTGGGATTCATCACACACTGGAGCATCCCGCCTCCTCTCGGAACACTCAGAACACACAGGTCCACACTGAATGCGTCTTGCGTTCATGGAAAACGCACTGCGTCGCTGTGTTTCTTCACGGCTGCAACTCTCGTTGCAACCATTTTGGTGTTGTATCTTCAACTGAATTGTTGTGGTTCTGTCGCAGATGATTGTCGTGTGGTCGGACAGGGCCCTTCGCTCCCTCCCATCCTCAGTCTGCTTCACACTGCACAATCAGCGCTCATTGACTTGACTTGTTGAACGCGTGGCGTATTCCAGCATACTCGTGCACACCCCGGATTTACGAGTACTCGATTGGTGTACCTGATACCCTCGCAGCGGGTCGCGCGGACTCGATATCATTGGATTCGCGGCTGGAGACGCAGCGGCGCAGGTCGGGTCCGGAGAGCCCGCCGCCCGCCAACAGTTGATCAAACCAAAGACGGGATGTCTCTGTCCCAAAGCTTGGAGACGCAGGTGGCGTAGATTGTGAAAAGATTTCGTTCTTCACACACACACACACTGGTGCCTGTTTGCGCCAAGCATGGAACTCGCGGTCTCCCCCGCGCTGGCAGGCCGGCCTTTTCGTCGTTGTTTGAGCGGCGTTGCATTACTGGTCAGTCACTCACGCGATTGCGATGTTGTCGACGTCGATCATGACTACAAATTCGACATGTTTGCTGCAAGGAATTTTTTTTATTAACAGAACAAACAAGGAGAACAATTCAAAGAACAGAAATGTCTTCGTCGATCTAAACTAGGCAACTGAGTCAAGGAATGGAAACAAGAGAGAACAAAGTT
>JAAUXT010041681.1_pt1 | contig 13896 bp, 20 predicted proteins | sample 7278171 | NCBI WGS metagenome assembly JAAUXT01 (sample SAMN14350112, study PRJNA611818) | marine sediment metagenome | isolation source: surface marine sediment (1.8m) | place: French Polynesia: Moorea | collected 2018-08 | reverse complement strand
TATATAGATAAAATTGTTCCCGCAGTCCAGAATATTTTACACTGAGAGCACCACAAAAAGACACCACGCACACGCACACTCACACACACACACACACACACACACACACACACACACACACACACACACACACACACACACACAGCGTCTCTGGCGGGACTGGTAAGACAAACGACCAGGTGCAAACTGCCTATACGAGAATCGTTCAGCGGAAAGCGAACATGCGCTGATTTCTCCACTGTGCGCAGGTGACTGACCATGTCTTTGTGTCAGTGTGTTGTTTGGAGATCTATGATCTATATTTGGCGCGGATGACCTCTTTTGGCGACAGGAAATGGCTCAATTTGGAGCACAGAAAACACGTTTTTCAGCAGTTCAGCAAACTTCATGGCAAATCACTATCTCCAACCGCGAAATGCAGATGCGCAGTGCACAGAGGACACACATTGTTGTGTGCGCTCAAAGAGGAAAGAGTCAGGGTGAGACTTTCAGATTATTGCAGGAGGTTTATGGGCCTCTCAGTGTTTCAAGGACAACCTGCCGACATTGGTTTTTGCGCAGATCTGAAGGGGACATGTCAGTTGCTGACCGACCACGCCCAGGCCCTGCAGTGAGCGTGCGCCATCCAGAAACCACTGCAGCTGTGGAGGACATGCTGTCTGATGACAGAAGAGCAACTGTGCGCCAAATTGCTCACAACATGAAGATCTCTCGTGGCTCAGCACACCGGATTCTGAAGAAGGATTTGAAGCTGAAAAAGAAGGCGCCCAAGTTCATTCCTCATGTGCTCACTCAAGAACAGAAAGACCTTCGGGTTGAGGTGTGTTGTGAGAACCTCAAGCGCTGTGAAGATGTCCTCTTTTTTTGGAACATTGTCACAGGGGACGAGTCCTGGTTCAGTGTGAGGGAGCCAGAGATGAAGAGCAAGTCATGCCAATGGTTGGAATTGGGTGCTCCTAGGCCCAAAAAGGCTATCAGAAACAGGTGTGACAAGAAGACAATGCTGATCACTTTCTTCAACGATCAAGGCATCGTGCATCTGGAATTGTTCCTCCAAAGATGACTGTGATGAGCAACTTCTACTGTGGTGTTTTGGCCCAGCTGCGTGAGAACATTCGCAGGAAATGCCCTGTTCTGTGGCAGGATAATTCATACCTTCTGCTGCATGACAATGCGCCTGGCCACAAGGCAAATCACACTGTGACAGCCATGGCTGAGACAGACATGAATACTGTCCGCCATCCACCTTATTCACCAGATCTTGCACCATGTGATTTCTGGCTCTTTCCCACTGTGAAGAAGGAGCTGGCAGGTCACAACTTTGCCACCATTCCAGAGCTGCAGGACACCGTCTACAAGGTCATCCAGTCCATCCCAAGACATGACTTTTATGACTGCATCCACAACAAACTTCCTGAGAGATGGAGGAAATGCTACGCTGCAGGAGGTGAATTCTTTGAAGGGGACAATGTGCCTATTCTGTACCTGCCATACCCTCTGGATGACAGTGAGTCATCAAGTGAAAGTTCTGCAGAAGATGGTGAAAACTGATGTCAGTGTCACGAGATCTCGACTGTTTTCCGCTCGTCACACATGAATTGTGGCTGCGATGCGACCACTGAGTGGTCACTTCATGTGAGGTTTGCCAAATTGCAACCTGCACCCAATGTTCTCATCACTTTTGGACATGTACATTGTCACCTTGGAAGCAATTTTTAGGTATTAAATTGTTGCCATGATGAAACTGCATCAGCCTGATTTTTTGCGTGAGAAAATTCCGCCGAGAACATCGTGAGAAATGCGCATGTTCGCTTTCCGCTGGACGATCCTCGTACTTTTGGAGAAAGAAAGTTGAAGCTCGTGCACCACACTTCGCCGTCCCTCTTGGAAGTTCGTTTGGTTTTTGACACACACACGGAAACAGGTGAATGACTTCTGTCTGTCATGGTAAAGGAGTGCGGACATTTCTGTGTCCTTTGGTACGTGCCCGTTTTGGGACAAGAAAAATTTCACCCCAAGAGGGTTTTTCGGAACCTCAGAAAGAAATTTGGCATGAGGAACTTAGCTCCTGATCGCTCCTGATCAGAACGCTAAGACCACAGAAAATGACAAACAGATCCTCAAGTTCTCTCAGGTGTACAAAATTGATGGCTTCTGTCTGGTGTCTGCCTGTTTCATTTGTGAAAAAGTTTATTTTTGCACTTTTTCTTCGGTTCGGTGTTGGATTATTTTCACTTCAAGGCAGCATTATTCTCAAGAGCCCATCGAAGAATTTGCTCAAAAGTAGAGTTTCCATGTCTTGATGAAGTTCAGGCAAACATCCTGTAGACCTCCTAACCCCCAACGTGTTACATTATCCTTTCTTGTCAAACGAAAAGGACACACTTCCTTGAGTTTCAAAGTTTTTATATCCTCACATCAGTGAGAATGAATGTGAGAACTCGTGTGTAAACTGGGTGAGGCATATAGATTTTGTGGAGAACGGACTTGGGAACTGAGCCAAGATACCAAATGAGCTTCTGATTGCTCTTCAACAAGCACCACATCCAGAGCAATTTCTTGTTTGGTGCCAAAGCAATGAGTTGTAAATAACAAAATTCAAGAAGAAATCCCGAGCGCACCATGCAGGAATTAGGGGTAGTGGAGTCCCTGGGACCGTATCTGAGCTCAGACTTGACACAAGGTGCAAAGAAGAACCTTGCGATTCTCCGTCTCCGTACAAGCAAATTTCCAACAGGACCAAGTCAGGCATGGTCATGGCTGGAACTGGGATTTGGTCATGAAGGTCGACCCCATCGGGGCACCAGATCTCTAATTTGAAAAAGGAAAGTACGGATGGGGATGTAAATTTCATTTTGTCGGCCGTCAGGGGACCAGACCTCCACAACCCTCCTTTATCTGCCCTCAGACGCGCAGGTTTCTGTTTTCTGCACTTTGCACTCGTGCATCAGTCCCTGAAAGTGAGCGCCACTTCTTAGCTGGAAATGCAAGAAGTGCTGAAACCACACATATGGAAGCATCCCTTCAAGCAGAGCAAGGACAATTTTTTGCACTTGCTTAACAGATTTCCTCCCGAGTACATTATGGTACACACAAGTTACATCGTAATCTACCCAAACACATGTGCCTTGAGCGATGATATTTACTCTCAACTCGAGTATTTTACATTCAACGTCAAATGAAGTTGTTGGGTTTTGCGAACCCTGCTTAACCCTGGCTGCACAACCCCCTTTTTAGCACACAAAAGGGTCAATATGAAACTGGAGATACAAGACAAAAATTGTTTTTGAAAGGGTCCTTGGATTCAGATTTTTGCACTGCCGAACACACACACACACGACATGTGTCGAAGGAACTGAAGATCGTTTCGAACGGATATCGTTTTCATTGTTGCACCAACACCGCAGTGTATTTGGGCTCATTGGCAGAACTGTTGGAGACAACCATGGAAGGAACATGCTGCATAAAGCTTTGCTGTTTGATCTTCGCTTCATTACTTTCTACCTCAAAAGGTAAGTAAATGGAGATGTCTTTGCCTCGTGTCACTTCGCATTTTTGCATCAATTGAATCTATTTCACCGAGGACATCAGAGTTCTTTGAAATGCCTCTGGGCACAATTAAATCATTCTCTGTTTGCTGAAAAACACAAAATCGGTGCAGTCTTCTGCGTTCTCCCAATTTTGACTCCAAACACAGTTGAGTTGTGCCCAGAAATGTTCCAAAATTTGAGAGCTCACCAGCTCTTTGCTGCATTACAGGAGAAATCCTCACGGCTGGAGAAGTGTTTGACACTTCTGAAACCGACGGCACTCGAGGAGTTTTCCTCCTGGACGAACCTTTACAAGCCGGAGTCATTACGAAGTGAGATATTCTGTTTCCTGTGCATTCACAATGTCAACCAACCCTGTCCTCAACAACGAACCACTGCAACCTGCGCAACACTGTTTCACTTCGTTTCAACCACCAGTCCTCGTCAGGCGGGTCCACGTTTGGGTCCCACCTCTTGGGTTCTTGATTCCAACTTTAAACATTTGCGCGTGTGCGTTTGATGGTGCACCCCTCGTAGGATACAGGAAAACAAACATTTTCGAGGCTCATGGACGGCTCTCTTGGGTCAGCCATTGCGCGATATCTTGACTGTTTCCTTCTGCGCAGCATCACAGCGCTGGTGCTCAAGGCGCTGCCGGTGAGTTTCCAGGTGTGGCGACTGTACGACGACACGAGCAACAGCTTTCAGTTCATCAAGGAGTTCCAGTTCACACCTCGCGCCGCGAACACCATATTCCAGGTGAAGGCAACGACACGAATCATTTCCACATCTTGGTCGTTTTCATTCTCTGGCATGCATGAGACGCCTTTCAAAATTCATAAAACTTGAACCCATTCTTTTTCAGGTTGGACTCAAACCATCTGACTACATTTTCGTGGAGAAAGGAGATCGCCTTGGAATTTTCAATGGGGGAAATGAAGGAGCCTTGGGTAAGGTGACAATCAATCCGGCAAGAAAGTGCGACCTGAGAGTTTCATCAGAAAGAGTCCACTCAAATCGACAATGATGTATGACAGGATGGAAGTTGGGCAGTGACCTGACCAAAACGGTCACCTTCGCTGATGTGAGTGCGAACGCTGTCTTCACCAGAGGAAAGCTCGAAAAGTTCGAGAGTCTTGGACTGCCTTACGCGTATTCCTTCTCTGTCCAATATGACACTGGTGAGTGTTCCACTTTGCGTTGTTCTTCACAACCCTTATCCCGACCAGGGGCAGACCCAGGGTCCGGTCGAGACGACCCGATTCATGGCATGACACGATCACGGATAAAATTGGAAGTTTTCCAACCGATCGCGCACAAACATGCGAGTTTGTTTTTGTGTACAGTGGATAACATGCCGAAAACCGGGCACTGGATCTGCCCTGCTGTTGGACTTTTTCACCTTAAAGGACTTGTTGTTCATTTGTCAAGGTCACTATCCCTGCAGTGAGGAATAAATTTCAACTTGTCATTTGACTTTCAGAATTCTGGAGGTATCCGTCGGTGGACGGACCCAGAGACAGAACAGTCATCACGCGGAGACCTGTACGTTCCGAAACTTTCTGTCAAGGCTCGATAAACCCAACTGTGTTTGCAAAAGAAAACTGGACGCGGACACGCAGAGGTCACACAATTTCCTTCATTCCTTTTCAGATTCCGTCGCCAACTCCATTTCCATCTGTGTCAGGTACGGCAGCAACATACTGCTGCAGTCAACGGCACAATGAATCAAATTCGTGGCACAGACAGCGAGAGCTTTGTTTTAAAGTTCATTGCACTTTTCTCAGTGTTCTTTCTTCACCCCCCTGCACCACAGGCTCGTTCGAGTACAGCGGGACGGACCTGCTGCCTCGCAGCAGCTTCATGTCGACCGGCAGCGGCGCCTGTCTGCTGAACCACAAGCCGCTGCCCGCCGGGGTCGTCGTCGAGTTCTACACCTACGCCGTGCAGACGTGCGTTCCCAGCTTCAACGAGACCTTCAACTCTGAATATACCAAAGTCACTTTCGACGATCAGAAAGTCATGAATGTTCTCTTTCCTTCCAGGCACCCGATAGTTTTTCAGATCTGGCGACCCGAGCCCAGCGTCGGGGAAGACGTCTTCAGACTAGCTGGGCAGTTTGACTACATTCCCTCCAAAAAAGGATTCGCGCAGGTAAATGTTGCGCAGAACGAACCGCTGCACACGTTTCTTTTTCGATATGCACATGAGTCCAGACAGCAGGCCACAGAAACTAAAGGTTTGTCACAAATGGGAGAAACTACTGTTTCCGCGGCCGTCTGCTTCCAAGCGACTCGCATCCATGTCTTGTAGAGAAAAACGAACTCCTTTTTCATTTGCAGGCGAAGGTGGGACCGCAGGAGTACATTTTCGTCCAGGAGAACGATCGCCTGGGATTCTCGTTCATGGATGGCTCCAGGTCTGTCGGATACAACTTCGATCCTTCAATGATATCAGAAATACAGGTGAGCTTGCACATACGATCATACAAGATGTAGAAATCTGCGTTCTATTTGACCGAGTTACGAGTTGCTGTCGCGCAGCAGACCTGTAAATTTCAAATTATTGTGAGGGACCAACGAATCAACGAAAGATGCATTTTGCAGCCCAAATGCACATCTTTTCCGAACGACGATGAAATTTTCGTGGGACAAAACATTCAATTCAACGCCATCGGCGTTCCCTATGACTTCGCTGTCGGCGTCGTTCTCGATACAGGTACGAGGAATCTTGAGTCAGTCATTTGTGACTCGCATTCAACTTTTATTGATATTTGCTGACCGAACCTCAACCTGCTTCACACACATGAGGAATCTCTCTGTTCAGACGATCGCCTGCCCATTTTTCCCACCAACAACGAAGTAGAAATGTTTTGTTGTTTGTGACACGGTCAGGTGTGACTGTTTCCGTGAATTTGACAGCCTCGTATACCACAAGGTGATTGTTGTCGTGAGGTTCCACATGTGCTGCAGTCTCATAGAAACAAATTGAACGCTTACATTTTGACATTTTGCTGTGTTCAAGCATGTCGGAAAGAACATGAGAGTTCTGACTGTGACAACATCTCAAAACCCATGTCGTCAACAAAAACATTAGTTTTCCAGTTTTCATCACTTTCATTTTTTCCATTGTCGAACGCAGACGCGAAGACTCGCGTTTGCGCGAAAGGGAAAAAATGTTGCTTTTTGCCGAAAACGATGATATCAGGAACCACCCCAGTCAACTAATCGGCGCAACTATTTCATGTCTTTCTGGCCACTATCAACCATACGCATGAGAATCACATGTCAAAAGTCTCACCTCAAGTTTGCTCACGCCAGTGGCATGTGCAGGTCAATCAATCTGCTGCTCATCGACAATGTTCGATCGCATAGCCTCACACAACTGCTAACAGTTCAAAATTTTGCCTCAACAATAATCATTTCTTTGTTTTGCTTTCACTTACTGCAATCCATGTGAGTACGCATTGCATTAAACTTCTCAGCATTAACTTCAAGTATCCATTTTCACAGCAAGCAAGTCTTCGTTTTGCACCAAATTCTTCTGCAGAGCAGAAAAAAACGTTCCTTGATTTTTCCTGCAGTGTTGGATGCAGCGAAATATGGCGTGCCCACCCCACTTCCTGTCATTACAACGAGAGCGCCCTCAGAAAACGAAAAGGTGAGTCCAATGCGACTCAGCGTGCACAATCACGGCTCTGACAATGCTACATGTCAACATGACGTATCTGAGAATGAGATTCTCCTGCAAAACACAAAGGGCTGAATCAAGTAGCCTCCTCAAACAAGTTCTGCGCTGTCGTCTTCCAAATTCCACTGCTTTACTGGAAACAACATGGATACCTGACACCGTTGCAGCTTAACCTGCCGGAGTGGGAGGTGATGCTGCCCGCAGACTTCTCGCGCACGTCCAACTTCCTGCAGCAGGGCGCACTGCGCTCCTGGCTCAACACCGACCTCACGCTTCCCGTCGACGCCGAGGTCGTGTCGTTCTGGGCGTGGTTTGTCAGCCCCGGCACCGTCATCTTCCAGCTGTGGCGCCCCGACCCCGAGCGCAGCGACGTCTTCTCGCTGCTCGGCAGCAAGAGATACACAGCCAACTCCGACGGGTTGCACGGGGTGAGTCGCATTGCCGGCGTACGCTCGTATCCAGCAGAGACGTGGTCGATTGCGCCTCCTGGAGTCAGGGGCATCCATTATTGCTGCAGCTGGCCATGCAATCTCACTCGTTCCAGCAAAATACCGGGTCAAACATCACACACACACACAACACACACACACACACACACACACACAATTTCTCGTGTGGACATGGAACAAATTTTTGGCAAACGGACGTCCAAAAAAGGCTCTGGTGTCACGTTTTGTGGGTGAAACAACCGCCCAACTGCCTGACTGCGTCGCCCGCAGGTGCGGCTGCGGGAGCACGAGGTGATCCGCGCCCGCAAGGGCGACATGCTGGGCATCGCGAACCTGGCTGAGAGCAGCGTCGTCGGGCACCACTTCGAGGACGTCCCGCTGCTCTACGCAGAGTCGGCGCTCGACGCCCAGTTCGGCCAGGCCGTCACCTTCGATTCCCTGCGCTTTCCCTACAAATTTGCGTACTGCCTCACCTACGTCGAACGTACGCACACGATGTTCTCACTTTTCAGCACAAAGCAATTCCTCCTTTTCTGTCAATTTCGTCACACTCGGCGCCAACGTGTTCATTCTTTTCAGTGAAAAAAGACGGATCAAAGGTGGCAGTGGCAGCCAGACTTGACGACGACGATGATGGTGATTTTGTTTTGCATCAATCAAGACCTTAACCTGTCACGATTTCACGACCGTACAGGAGTAGTTATCACCACAACCTAAGTTCAAACGTGTTTGTCCCACCCCAACAATAACCTTCAGCCACATCGTTTCTCAGTCTCAAAACACTCGTTTGCAAAACCTGCAGGACCATGCATGCGTGGAGTTCAACTGACAAAGATCTCAAGTCCAGTCTTGTCACCCTGACATCCGACTGACTCTCTGCAGACTCCTTGTCGTGGGCGAAGAGCAGCGGTTTCATCTTCGCGCTCTTCCTCTGGCTCCTGATCCTCACCATCCTCTTCCTCGCGCTCTGCTGCTACGTCATTTACAAGCGCAAACACTGGACGTCCGACTCCAAGTCCGGCTACAAGCGATACTCGAACAGGTCTGTTTTGTAGTCAACCGTTGGCTTTCCGTTGTTTCTGGCTGGATACGCGTATATTCAAACGTCTCCTGGATTACCCATAGCAAAGTCGGTGTAACAAGGACTTGCAAAAAGCTTCAGAGACTGTGCATGTCTAAAGCGCAGCAAAAAGCACGAAAGGATATCTGAAACTTTGCAAATCTGTTGCTCTTTCAAACGAGCTGAACAACGAAACAGTTCTGTCAAGCCACCCAATGAGGCCACTGAGTCAGCATGAGGTCCGCGTCACGAGTTTTCCTGTTGTCTTCGCCTCAGGTACTCCTACGGTGAATCTCCTCCGACCACTCTGGAGACGACGAAAACTAACACCACCGAACTGCCAACCACCAAGGTGGAAAAGGATGTGCCTGTCGGCCCGGCCATCACGACGCTCAGTGGAAAGAATGCGACGTCGGTGAAGAGGACGGATTCACAGGCCTCGTCCGCGAGGCTCTACAAGGAGCACAGGGAGCCGCTCAAGTCGGGAGAGACCATGGCGTACGTGAACCCTGTCATCAGGTCAGTCCTCCCAGCTGCTCTTCGCGACAAAACGTTGCGGTTTCAATTTTGCCTTCGACAGAAACTGCACCTCCGAACAAAACAACCCCAACAGTTCTCAAAAGTACCGATTGATGTATTTTGCTGCAGGGGTGAAGAATTTCAAAGTCACGCGCACTGTTCATTTCGTCGTAAACTCCATGCACGTTTGATCGCTGTTTTCTGGTTTGGGAAATCAACAGATGGCAGGAGGTGAATGAATCCGAGGCAAAGCTGAGGAATTCATTGATCTCTTGTTGTCTCTTGTCTGTTGTAAGGCACAAGAAAAGGAAACTGAAAGTACAAGTGTCAAACCACTCAACTACAAACCAGCAGATTACTTGTGCCAAATCTCCTGCTGAGAAGAAAGCTTGCCCCTGATGAAGTGCCTTTCTCGCTGATTCTGTTGTTTGAATCGCGACTCACACATCCACAACATCGTTTCCGGCATTCACTCGTTTTCTCTTCAGCACTCCACCGCGCACTCCACCGAACGCGCAGAAGGACGTTGGGCGAAAGTACAACACGACGCCCAGACCGTCCGAGCCCAGGTATGTACAGAACAGAGCTGTCCCCAAGCTTGCCACACACACGACATGCAGTTTCATGGGAACAGCACGCGCAAAGGCTTCGCAGCAATGCAATGCAATTTGGTGAAGAGAGCGTGCGGTTTGTTGTGAACTTTCACTCAGGGTCTGTCATTTCGCCGTTTTTGTCCAGATTTTAGAGAATTTCCGTTTGTATTTCTAGATAATTTTGAAGTGTTCAGAGTACGTGTAAGTGAAGTGGGATGGAAGGCTGATGAAAACTGTAGATAAATGGTAGTTTAGAATGATCGTCGTTGAGAGTAGAATCAACTTACAAGTGAAGATGAAGACGTTTGCTTCTTCACAAACGCAAAACAGGTGCAGCAAAGGCAGCATCATTTAACAAGTTCGCTTTCTCAAGTACTTAATTTGCACAAAGCAGCATTTTGTCCGCACTAATTTTGAGTGCCTATTACTTTTGAACGATGTCTGTGCCACTCCCTGAAGCACTGCTCAACGTGCACAACTGAACAGTTTGAAAGGACTTTTTTGTTGCGGAACATTTTTGTGACTTGCTCATGTTCACAAGAAGCACTTTCAACAAAACCCCTCCCCCCAACTTTGAGGAGTTGCGACCCTGGAAACTTTCACTGGGCGCACAGTGACCTGATCTTTCGAAAGACGCACGGCCTACGACAGAACATTCCAAGAAATGCCTCGTTGCAAGAATTTGGACCCATCCAAAAACTCTCATCGGTGAACTTTACTATGTTCCTTCCTGCTTCAGGTCTGCCGGACCAGTAGCCTCGGTGTACGTCAACTACAACAACCCGTCATCGGTGGACAATAATCTCTATGCGTCGATCAACAGAAAATACAAAACACAATTTTAGCATTGAAGGTGTTCATCGTCCCGTGTGCATTCCATGTCAAACCGTCTCTGTGCAGCTCAAAATAGATTTAGTTGCTAAGGCCCCAACACAGTATTCAGAATCCCGCGCGTGTAAAGATTTCGTTGACCCCCCCCCCCCTCACTGTGCTTCAGCTTCAGGTCCAGAAGGATGAACGTGACTCTGTTCGATGACTTACTCTTGCAAGAGAGGAGTTGTGGTCGAAAAATGGGGGAACAGTCTCGATGGGGGAAACAACGTCAGGTCCTTGAACAACTGCGTTCGGGCTTGATCGTCGCTTGCGAGGACTGTTCCTGAAATTTTGTAATCACACACGCGTGAACCCGGTTTGCGCTCATGTTTCAGTTTGAATCATGGTTCCCACGTTCTTCCCGGTTGTTGTTAGATCTGCTCCCCAAACAACTTTCATCCCAACTTACAACGCGCTTTGTAGACTTGAGAAAGTTACCTCAATTGTTTTTCGGGTGCGTGCAAGTCTGTATTGTGTTTGTTTTGTGCTTGATTGTCTGGTGTTGTTTGTTGACTGGAACTAGGAGCATTGTTTCAAAATGGCTTGTGTTGTGTTGGTTCGAATATCTATCAGCGAACACATAAATTATCATCATTGATCCAAACAAGGCTGGTTCAGATGCGATCCCCTGCTCTTCTCCTCCCCGTGCACACAGAACAAATTTTTGCACCTTTCCTTTTCGGGGAAAGGAGTACATCTTTGGAGCGGCAAATTCCTCTCGACCACACCACGAACTCAGACTTTCGTGTTGTCATTTCCACATAAGCGCACGCAACCATCGCAACACTCGACCCGGGTTGCTGTGCCAAGTTTGTCTTCTTTCATACACACAAATGAACACCATCCCAAGAGGATTTCACTGGCAGCAAAGGAATCAACTCACGATCAGGCAACTTCAGAAACAAAAGCAAACGGGACTTCGCCGAACGTGACACAAAACATTCTTTTCGTGCACAGCCGAAGTGGCTGCGTCCGTCCACAGAGGACATTGCGCGATTGGCGACAACTGTCTTGTGTGAACAGCTTCAGCTCTTCGAACCAAGGACTCTCTCAACTGCAGACACCATGAAACTGCAGGAAGGTTTCGTCTCTTTCCGGCAGATTCTTCGTCCATCCCAGCCCTTCTTTGACCGTGAAACTAAAGACGCTTCGCAAAAAAGTGTTCACTGTCACAGGTCGGTTTCGCTTTTGTCGATGTCATCTGACTCACGTTTGCCATCACGAAAATCGAAGTCGGTGTTGATTGAAGGTTTCGGACCAGGGAAAGTCACGCCAAATTAAACAAAAAGCACTGCAGTTTCACTGGTCCAACGTTCCAACAGACGGTTCCAACACGCACGAACATGGACTCACGAGATTTGTTTGTTCTGTCCTGACATGTACACCGTGCATGGATGTCAAGAAGACTCTGTGGATGTGGTTTGGCCCGTCAAGACAGGCAATCACAAAGACACGTTTTTCGAGTAGACTGCTCACCCCACACGCACGAGTTTGTCTTCAGTGTCTCCTTGTGGTGTCAAGAGGAGCCATTGCAAAGCAAAACCTTTTCATTGATCTGACTGGAACTGTGACCAACAAGCTGGTCAGCCTCAGATAATCCCTGAAGGACAGATACGAATGTGCAATGCCATTCGTTCAGCATTTCGGCACATTTTCTCAGCAATGCATCAAAACCGAAAACATCATGAGCACGCATGTATTCCTTTTGCAATTTCATGTAAATTATCAACGCTCGGTGGCCTTATGTTTACGGTCACGTACAAAGCGCCAGAACCTGCTCTCTGTGCAGCTTCACGCACCTGGGAATTCCAATGGATTTGCCGCGCGGCAGTTGATCCAGATGATTCCGTTGTTGAGACCACCTGGTTTCCATAGTTACCTCAAACAGCGGGGATTTCTACAAGCGATCAATGCCAGGTTCTTGAGGAGAATGGGCCGAGTTTCCAGTCGGGGAAATTGCAGAAAATGACTTCATTTTGATGGCCTCACGCAAACTCAGACATTTTGGCTTTCCATTTCATGCGCGAGTTGGACACTACAAGCAAGAATGACTTTCTTGTTCTCTGTCACAAACGTTCTCATCGACAGATCCTTTCGCTTTCCTTCTGAACTCGTTTCTTTTTCTTTCAAACATCGCACAGTGGAATCAAGAAAGAAGCAGTATAAACGGTAGACCGTGGTTGCCACACAACGCAGATTTTTGAGAGCAGCGATATGTAGTTTTCCCAAGCATTGACGCACATGTGACTACAATGAAATTTGTAAAGATTTGTTGGTGCACAAAAGGCACATTCTCTCCAAAAGGATCCCGTTGTTCGTTGATCCATTTCACTTCGCGGGGTTTCGTCCAAATAACAAAGGTCTCGCAAGCAATTTACGGAGCCTTTTTGCCAACACTTCCTTGAGGCAAAGTGTGCAGTGAAAGAAACAAGAACACCACCAAATTAAAGACGCGAGGTCTTCAGCAGCGACGTAACCCATTCGTCACCTGGCATTTTACGCATGAAAAGCACTTTACTTTTTGGTATTTGTGAATGAATGAGGTGGACAATAAGTTTCATACTTTCCACAAAGATTAGAAAACCAAATTTGGGTCCGTGTACACCCATTTGAACAAATGGCAGTTTCGCACCGCGCGTCTCACCGGGCAGAGGTGTTGCACGTATTCTACTTTTACCTCTCAAGTATACACTGTTTTGGTCGGCGCCTCTTTCCCCATGTTGCACAGGGGGTTGCGGTGACACTATATACTGTTCAGTCAAGACGCCACAGTGATGCAAAGAGAAACTGTCCCAGACAGATGTTACAATTTGCTGACCGAAAATTCTTCGTTGAGTTTTCTGTCTTGTGAGATCAAAATATGGCTTCCCTCCTGGACAACATAAAAACACTCGCTGCGAAAACAGCGCACCCAAAAAATCTTGTGCGAGTTCAGTACCAGCAAGAACTCAACAGTAAATTTACATTCCCTTGAATTATGCATTGAAGAAAGAGCACCAAGGTTAATTCCACCAGGAACTTTCGTGTGTATTGTTCAGTCTCTATAAGTGTGAAACCGGCTTATAAAACTCGTGAATCGTCACGCACACGTTTTAGTCTCTGCTAGCGTCCGGCTGTCACACTTATGTGACAGTCAACTGAGTCCGGTGCAGTGGTCCGATAACCAACGCAGACTTTTTGTG
>JAAUXT010115299.1_pt1 | contig 13898 bp, 16 predicted proteins | sample 7278171 | NCBI WGS metagenome assembly JAAUXT01 (sample SAMN14350112, study PRJNA611818) | marine sediment metagenome | isolation source: surface marine sediment (1.8m) | place: French Polynesia: Moorea | collected 2018-08 | reverse complement strand
GTTGTGTTAATCGCGCGCGCGAGAGAGAGAGAGAGAGAGAGAGAGAGAGAGAGAGAGAGAGAGAGAGAGAGAGAGAGAGAGAGTGCGTGTGTGTGTGTGTGTGTGTGTGTGTGTGTGTGTGTGTGTGTGTTAGGGCGTCTCCGTTGATGACCTGTGTATCCAGCAAAAGAGGTTGGATGAATCACGCGACACATTTTGCCCCAACCTTGTCTTCGGTTTTCTTGCCAGAACTGATTCAAACGACGACCCCCGGAATTCAGCAGAACTTTCGGATGACAAACCAGACGCAGACCTGGATTTGGATGACGACGCGCTGCTCCTCCAGAACACGCAACTGTGAGTACCCTGACCGTGTCGCCTCAGCCACGGAAGAAGCGTTTGTCGAAATGTGAAATGAAAGGGCTCTTGTGCTTTTCGATCACTTTTGTGTTCATCAGGGCCAAATTGTTTTTGCCTGGAAGCATTGTGTTGCTTCAAAAGAAAAACGAGAAGGTTGGCCATGTATCTAACAGAGAGTATTTTGTTTCCAGAATTGCTGCAGAAATCAACGTTGATCCGAGTCAGACCATTGAACTGGAAGAGGTTTAACTTTTGTCCAAGACGTTTCGCATTTGATCAACAAAAAGCGCACGAGCTGCCGTGTGTGTTTGTGTGTACATGTGTGTGTATCTGTCTGTCTGTCTGTCTGTCCGCCCGTCCGTCAGTCTGCGCACATGCCTTTCGCTTTGCAGAAATACATGTGTTTTGAACAGCACTGACTCGTTTCTGTTTACAAAGCAACGTGGTTTTTCTTGCTCGTGTGTCGTGGACACGCAGAAGCCACAACGCGTGTCTTTGTTTTGACAAATGTCATAGTTGATTGAAACGTTGGAAGACAGACCCCAACGTTTTGTTACGCAACGTCTGCTGTGTACAGGTGAGAGAACGTTCCACGCGCAAACACAGATCGATTGGAAACTGCGAAAGCCCAATTTCTAGACTCTCTCTCTCTCTCTCTTTCGCTGCAAAGCCATCTTCGCCTGTATGTCTGGGTACGACTGGGAACACCACAGAAAGCACAATGAAACAGTCGGGTTGCAGCGTAAATCTGGCAACGCTTCTTGTTGCTGACCAGGATAAACACGGTGTGCCGTGCCGAGCATTGCTGAGCTGATTGTCAGTGATTTCCTGTAGGGATTCAAACAGAAGTGATACTTGTGTAGCTGTAAACATTTTGAAGGCACACTTCAGGGACAAGCAACAGAAGCACTTTGGCTTCAGATGAGGACTATCAGACCTGAATGGACTGGACATGTTTTCTCTGTCCGTGATGAGAAACGAAATAAAACACGTGGCAGACAAATTGTCAGAAGACCGCGTGGACCTGCTGAAAGTCCCCATTGTTCTTTTTGTCACCTGCCCCGTGGTCTCCAGGGAATGCCTTGTGGAAATCCACATCACCGTTCAAAAAAGCACTGCCGAGCTGAGGAGATCCGCACTCAGACGCCGGCTCAGCTACGCGTCTGCAGATCTAAAGGTGAACGCTGTGCCTCCAGCTGAGGTGTCTGATGCGTGGTGAACACATCCAGTGTGGTTACATACTGTATCACTCCTCTACTGTGTAGACTCTACTGTGGCAGGGTGCACCTGGATTTTTGTTTGGCCATTGATTCACGAGTTCGCGCTGAAAACGCACGGTTTCAGACCATTTGCGTGTGACGGATACAAAGACGTCCATCCCATTGCAGCTGACAGCGGTAAGTCGCAGATATTCACCTCAAATATCGAGTTCTCTTGGCGTGCATGATTCTTCGAACGAACGACATGTTGGTTCTTGGTCGTGTCTATCGCAAATCCAGCGACTTATCTTTTCCTTGAACATCTGCCTGTCGTGCCAACGTGGCCTCAGCCCCACGTTTGTCAACTCATCCTTGGTGACAGTCAAGGGACAAAGCAGTTCCACAAAGTCCACGAACTTTCTTGGCTCTTCGCCAAAAACAGAGGCAGATCGAACCAATGATTCCCCTGTTTCGTTCATTGTGTTCCAGGGAACATCATCCAGGACAGCAGAGCGCATCGCAGGAAGGAGCGAGCAGCATGTCGGGCGCGGCGATGCCGGCCGCCATGGTGGCGGTGAGCGGGACCAGGAGGCCGGAAGCGGAACAACCCACCAAGGTAGGTCCGGGTCAGAGGTGACTAACACACGAGGAAAGACTCTGTAGCCGATACAGAGAGAGAGAGAGATGTGGGCGGATCTTGGATTCTTCACGTTCTGTATTTTGCAGATTGCGTGTCTTTGAGGTCAATGACCCAACTTTGCCTTTTGATCGAACCCTGAACTCGCCACTGACGCACTTGCGGCTGCCCATCGGGCGCTAACGAAGTGTTGAATGGGTGGTCAAAAAATTGAACAAGTAGGCCTCACTTCATGCCCATAAAACCAAATTTAGTCCAGTCTACCAGCTCTCTGAGTGTTTCGTTTGCCCTATTTTGGAAATCGTACACATGCCGTCACAAAGGCTCCACATTGTCAGTTGCAGACTGATTCACTATCTCGTGGTGCATGTTTCAAGCAAACACTAAAAGCCCCAATTCTTGAAGAATGCGAAATGAGACTGGCCGAAGTGCGGTGCAAATACATCCGAGCGGTGGATGTTGGCGCGAGGACTGAAGGTCAGAGTCGAGGGATTGGCCTGTGCGACTATAGTCTGCTCAGGAATGAGTCTGACAAAGAGAAGGGCCCTGGAGTCTAAACAATGCAGCTGAGCAAAATTAGTTTTTGTTTTGTGACGCAGTCGTCAATCGGAATTGCAGCCTCAACATCTCTCCTGAACTTGAACCAAGGCCAGGGTCTTTGTTTCTCTTTGTCACTGTTGTTTTCGCCAAAGGCTCCATGAAACTCCGCACGCAGGCGGGGGTATTTTGCCCCCGAATCGACATTGTGTTCGCAATGCACACCCGGAGGTGTGTACCATCTGGATGTGAGCGGGTCTGCCACCTGCTGAGAAGTGCGGTCGGAATCTTTGCATCTGCAGCGGAAATATCAAAGATCGTCACAGTGTGTGGATGTTGTTCTGGGAATAAACCTCGAGTAGCACTCGGTTGGGGAAGGAATGCTGTGATGCAAAACCAGATGAACGGCTCTCTGACCCACAGGGTCTAGTTGTGTTGTGAGCGATGGTTGTTGGGTTTTGTTTGACAGACAATGAGGAACCACATGCAGTCTTCTTACACCTGGACATCAACCTTTTGCGCAAAGAGAAGCTCACACGAAGATTCTTTGCTCAACAAAACAAAGAGCAGAAGTGTGAGTGGTTCAAAGGGTTCCATTCAATGCTGGATTGTGCAAAATGAACCTGTCTCAGCAAGAAAACGATCTCTGCAGGAAACTACTTCAACCAAACAAACTTACGAATTTCCAGACGGTGATAAAGTGTATGCACACAGCCAATCTCGCGGTGTCATAATTATGAATATTGTGAGGTGAAAGCTGATCCGCGGGTTGAGAGGGGAGAAAACAGCGCAGCGTTAACACGTCATTAACCTCCATGCTGCGGCTCCCGTCACAAATCACGGACGATGCAGCAAAGTTCGAGCACACGGTGCGAGTACAGCCTGGTAGCGGAGCCCAGGGCGAGGTGGGGCCAGACCAAGAAAGTGTTCCATCCCAAACTGGATTCACACACTCAGTCTTATGTCCTGCTTCATGGCAATCCTTACGAGCATGCGGTTCAACAAACGCCGCTGTGAGAGGTGCGAATTTTCTGCTGTACCAAGATGGTGTTTCAGACAACGTTGACCACGCAGCGCAAAAATTTTGGACGAACCTCGTAATTCAAATCTTTGGGACAAACCAAACGTCATTCGTTTGAAGAATCCCGGACACCCTTGAAACTCATTCTCACACCTGCGCGCCGCAACCACCTGGACCACCTGTGAGTACTGATTACCGATCACTGAGCACCATACTCATCGCATACTGGCACGAACTGACACATTGCGGCAGCGTTACCTGACCACCCGTGTCTGCCGGTCAGACCCATCACATTAGTGCAAACGCTTCCAGCTGCAACGAGCACGGACCCTGGAACCCAAGGGAGTGAGAGTTCAAAGCTGCGGACAGGATGAGTACAGGTCAAAAATTTGTTGACATGTACATACTTGGTTGTGATTGCGGACATGTGAATCAAACGCATTGTGACCGTTTGATTCTTCAGTGTCAGACCATGACCAATTTCTCGAAACAAAAGGTAGATCTGATGTTTCAGTTTCAATCCATTCGCTTTTCACCAAATTATCGTTTTCAGCGAAAGGAAGACACCTGGCATTGGCCCTTGAGACACTGACCTTCAGGTGGTGACGATGAAGCTCCACAAAACGTACGAATCGGTGTTCCTCATTCAGTATCAAACGTTCATCCAATCCAGCCCATGTTCTCCAGTTTTGTGGAAACACAGTCTCGCAAATTGAACAAGTTTTTGGTCAATACATCGGATGCGCACAAATGCGCAATTTAGAGGGTCGTACGGACACATACCTGAAGAGTCCCTTTCCTTGTGGTCAGGAGAGCGAGTGGCCACCTGACCCTCCCAGCGTGAAGGGCACACCCAGATCGTTAGTTTTGCATGATCAAACCACAAAACGAGTTGTTCAATCTGCGGCTTTTCTACATATGTCAGAAGATGAAGTCGGGCAAATGAGACAGAATATCTGTGAAAATTTATTTTTCTGCGGAATGGTCAGTTAATCTTTTGCGAGTTTTGGCGGCAAGCCTCCCCGCGCTTGCGTCACACTCCTGCGTCGCTGTCCAACAAAGCGATGGGCACAACTGCGGCGTGGCGATTGCATGGTTGGCGACAAGAGATTGCTCAAATCCGCAATTGCGTGAACTGTTGTGAATCGAATTTCGGAGTTTCCACACTGAACGCACCAGACGATACGGGCAGACTTTTGCTTTCCAACTTGAGTGCATTGATTCTGCAGTTGCCCGTGATCCTGATGTTGCGCTCCACATCTCCAGTCTCAAACAGGCTATTCAGACGTTGAAGTCCCCCCGTTGGGCAAAGAATGAATCTGGAAAAGTGGTGATCAATTCTGGAAACAGCACGATGGACAACACGTCTATCATGCGTAAGTGAACCAGGCACCGCGTGTACCAGGGAGCATGATGCGTTTTTCAGCAGCGCAGCACAGTTTTCAGACTGATGATCCAACCATTGCCACAAAATCACCCTGACTCATGAAATGGAGGAAACATCGGAGGAGACCAAGAACCTTTGACTGGAAGAAACATAGCGATCCGAGAAACTGAATGAATATCCGCTTCCAAAAACAAGAAGCAGTGCTCAAGGCAACTGCAGTGCGAAGTCCCTTGCCGGCCGGTAATGTCGTCGATTCTTCCTTGTCCTCCTTGCCTTCTCCAAGGGGGGGTCCTGCAGGGGAGGGGTGGTCCAGCAGGGGGAGGGGTGGTCCAGCAGGGGGAGGGGGGTCCAGCAGGGTGAGGGGTGGTCCAGCAGGGGGAGGGGTGGTCCAGCAGGGGGAGGGGTGGTCCAGCAGGGGGAGGGGGGTCCAGCAGGGGGAGCGGGGTCTGGCAGGGGGAGGGGGCAGGGGACATTTCATCCAACCTGCAACATACTGCACTACCACATGGTGCTTCGCCCTAAAGGGACTTTGCACAATGATCGTGAGCTTGGATTCGCCTGACATGTCTATCGGAGACCTCAGTGCCACAGAAGATTGTTTCTTTACTTTGAAGTGCAGGACCCCAGGGGTTTGCGGACCTATTCAAGCTATTAAAACTTCATTCACGTGCAATCTAATTCGGTTATCACGAGGAACTTTCTCGTATCTGGAATCAAAGCTTCATCCTCTGCCACACAGATACCCAGTGGTCTGGATTTCCAGATATCCAGGTGCGTGGATCTTCATTCGGGACGTGGAATGAACAACAAGTGATAAAACTCGCATAAGTCCGGAACAGAGAGCATGTCTTCTGGATGAATGTGCCACAATTCCTGCGGGCCCGAGACGGTGAAAATGCACGAGGAATGCGCACGTTGATGCAGCTGGAATTTGCAGAGGCCTGCGTCCTGCTGGGAGCAGAAATTCAAGGCAAGCGTTTGCAGTGACTACAGAAACAAAAAAATCGTGTTTTACTGCCATTTTGTTTGCACCTGCATGTTCTTGAATGAAGACAACGAAATTGCAGGATTGGCTGCAGACAGAAAGAGAGAGGGACAGAGAGACAGACAGAGACATAGAGAGAGAGTTCCTTGACAACGACGCCCATTTTTGGCACAGTGTGAATGCTCATACTTGACAAGGACCTGCGTTGAACTCGACTACGAGGTCTGATCGGTTAGGAGCGGAATTTTTGAGTACTGCGGGTCAAATATTGACAAAGTCCGGATTTCTTTTTAAAACTGTATTGCTGAACATGCCAACCATGCCAAAACAAAAACTTGTGAACATGCCAACAAAGATAACCAGAAACCAGACTTGAACACAAAAGTCAATACTCATGAACGTCGATGGCTCGCACAGTCCAGGGGCATGGTCCAAACGTCAAACCAAAGGTACTGGGCAGTCCACAGGAGTACTGGTGTCAATGTCTCACTTCTCAAAGTAGGATCCACCTGCAGTTACGCACTGGAGAAGGTGTTTCCTCCAGCTGTGTTGCATCGCGCGCTTGAACTCAAATTGGGGAATGTTTCCGATCGCCACATCCACTGCTTCCTCCAATGCCTCCACGGTCAGAAACCGGACCCCCCAGAGCTCTTTCTTGATGTGGGCAAATAGAAAAAAATCAGAGGGGGCCAGGTCAGGCGAGTAAGGTGGGTGGGGGATAATCTTCATGCTTGTCTGGTCGCAGAAATTGCACACGATGTTGGCTCTGTGCGGCGCGGCGTTGTCATGCTGCAGCCAGAATTGCTGACGGCGATTCCTCCAAAGATCACGACGGTGTCATCAGACACTCTCCCTCATGCGCCTCAGGATGTCCCTGTAGAGGTGGGCATTGACTGACCGGCCTTGAGGAATGAATTCTCAGTGCACGACGCCGCGGGCATCCCAGAATGTGACCAGCATCAATTTCTTCGTGGACATTTCGTGCCTGACCTTGGGGTGTCGGGGCTCGCCAGCTTCAAGCCAAGTGCAGGACTGTTGCCTCCTTGTCGGATTGTATTTCTCAAAAATTCAACACATTCCTCAATGAACAGAATTCACTGCATGATCATTTTCAACATTATTCAGATATCTTTGGGCCCATTTTGACAGGCACCTGACTGCATGGATTGTAGCAAAGAGCGATGGCTGTGTTTCTGACAAAGATTTGAAGCTGTTGATACGACCACCAGGGCACCGTGCTCATTGGTTGGCCACTTACCGTGGACGAGTACTCGCGAGAAACTCAATGTTGTGTTGGCGTCTGGCTTAATTGTGCAGTACTCATTGGATTATTCTGAAAAGTGACCGTGGAGTTTGCACTGACATTCCTGAGACAGTGTTGAAGTCGTAAGTGCACCCAATTTTTCAGGTTGTGGCATCCGGTGTTTGCCTGTGTAGACAAGCCGCATTTTTTGCAGATCTGCAGACGAGTGTATTTCTCTGTGTGTGTGTGTGTGTGTGTGTGTGTGTGTGTGTGTGTGTCTGTCTGTCTGTCTGTCTGTCTGTGGGTGTGTGTGTGTGCACTGTGGATGTGTGTGTTCAGGAGCAGATGGAAGCACAGGCATGCAGTGAGTCCGTTGTTGCGATTTCAATGGAAAGTGCTTTTTGCGTCGAAAATTTGGTGAAACCATCGGAAAGATTGGGAGACAGACATTTTCTGCTGTTAAATTATCATGCCACGACTCTTGTGTGTGTGTGTGTGTGTGTGTGTGTGTGTGTGTGTATGTGTATCTATGTATGCGTGTGTGATGCCTGAACAACAGAAGATTCACTTGACAGATCCATCAATCAAAATCAAAAGTATTTTGCATCCAAACTTGATGCCCATCCACACATTCCACAAAGACTGCCTTCGACCGCTCACTTTCAAAAACTCACAGTGACTGGTTGAGCGAGTACGATCTGTCGGCCGAGACTTATCGTTCGTGTCTGCCCTTGGAAACAACTGAGGAAGTTTACGAGTGATATTTTTGGCTGGCTGATGACTACTCGTATTGTGAACCTTGCGCTATGTGTGAGTCCATGACAGATCAGAGGGTCGGTGGTCTGGGACGTATCCGACCACCCAGAAACTGTTGTCATTTCAAGTTGTGTTGCCAAAAATCGCGAATTGGAATTTGAAGCTAGTTTCTCGAAGCTGGGTCCTCTGGTAGTGGCCCTTTCTGGATCCGCACTGCAGTGCTCGCAGCTCCAACATTGACCTTTTCTCCTGTACAATAGGTCGGGAGAAGAATGCCCCAATCTGGATCTGGGAGACTTGCACCGGGAGGTTGAGGGACAGCACCATTTATTATGGGTGTTGTACGAGTAATGGTGTGTTGAATATAACTTGATGTGCACCCTCAAAGTGAGGAGATTCCTGTTGTGATTATTTCGTCGACTCGCTTTTTCTGTTGCAATATTCTTCACAAAGACACTCCACCACGTTGGAAGACTCTGGCTTCAACCACTTCACCGAGGTGTCCGTGAGAACAAGACGAAACGCTTTTGTTCAGGAAAAAGCACCATTGCGCACAACAGGACGTGTTTTGCCGTGATCAAGGTTCTTTCCCAGCTGGATCTGGGAAGGCCATTATTTTCCACACTGTGGTGAGGAGAAAACATGTGCGGGTGTTACAATGGCGAGAGTCTGACATTTCGGCTGGTTCCGGACCATTTCATTTCACCTGATCTCATCCAACTCTCACCTTGTTGTCATGGGAACGACAACCCTTGATCTCACATTCGCGCATTAATCTCCCAGGTGCGAGTTACGTGCGCCAGATACAACGAGGCAATAATCCCGGTGAGATACCGCATTGTGCAGATTAGAACGTTGAGTTACGAAGAAGCAGGTAGCATCATAAAAATACGTCAGCTTTATGAAGACGAAAGGGTACAAGCAAGAAAGACCTGCAACAGCCGATTAAACTGCATCGGAGATCCCAAGTGCATTTCCGGGTGGCCTTTCACTTCTTCTACGAATTATTTGCATCAATTGCACAACCCAAGAAAAATTCGATTTTCCAGTCCAGATTCCAGTCCAGACCTGTCTGTCTCGTCTCTTCCCGATGAGTGTGACGGCAGAGTACTTGTACCTGAAGCTGTGAACGAGCAGAAACAGGTGATTTCAATTCAGAAGGTTGTTCTCGCAAATTAATATCCGAATCCGCTGCAGCTAGAGGATCTGCTTATCCGAGCGCGACCTTTCCGTGGGTCGCACTGGCGATTCCAGACTCGCGCCGGGGATTCCGGGGCCCGGCTCCACCCGAGGCATCAGATAATCAGGAATTCTCGCCTGGGTCACCAGATACGCAGGCAGAAGTTTCTGGATATTCTACAGGATATTCTACACCAGAGTCAAAAGTTTTCGGTCTGAGAAACAAACTTGATTCCTGTTGCAGGGGACGATCGGCCTCGTCAATCAAAAAACTTGTTTTTGTTGTGCATTTTTTGCTAAAGATGGATATTTTCCCACAGAACATGAAAATAATGCAAAGTTCTTTCGATCTGTCTTGTGAAGAATGAACAGAAAAAATGCCCCCCCCCCGCCCCAAAAAAGCTCTGCTGCTAACAGCCTTGGTTGGTCCCACCCGTGGAGCAGCACGTGCACACACGCAGCTGCCCCGCCCAAGAATGCGCCGCCAAGTGATATGGGCGAATCTGCTGCACGGTGCTGAGCCCAGGAATCTGCAGATGGGAACAACAGCCACGCGCGCGTCCCGGGGAGCAACATGTTTCCTGCCTGATGCAAAATTAATCTCTGTTTAATGTTTGGAGAAAGGTGATTTTCACATCACGATCTGGGAGCATGATGGAGGAGAGAATAAGGATCCAGATCCACTGAACTCTGCAAGTGTCCGAGAGACTCTTGTTTCTCTCTCTCTCTCTCTCTGACTTTCTCTCAACGCATCCAGCACCAAGTCTCGCAATGAATTTCTGTTCTTTGGTCAAAATGAACAGATTGTAAAAAAGTAAAGATTTGTTCGGAAGGAGCCACGATCTGAAAGTCGCTGGAGCCTTGAGGTTTGTTGGATGCTCCCAGGAGTCTGTTGGCAAGTGGACAAATGGCCAAACTCTTGAGTATTCACACCACCTCTGGATACTTTCTCCCCCAAGCGACACGTCTGACGAACTTCCTTCAGTGTGAGGTTTTGTGAGATCACAGGGTGTGTGACAGAACTGTCACAACAACGGTGATGAACCTTCGTCACCATCTGCATGAAACACTATTCTTTCCGACCGTCGAGTTGGCGCACCAAATGTCAATTGTGTTGAATTTTTGGTTCGCCTGCACAGTTTACTGTGCTCAAGTTGAACCTGCTGGATCAAACGACATCAGGTCCTGATTTTTTCAGATTTCGGGTGCATTATCACAACACAGTGATTTATAATCCAGACTGAGCTCTGTGATGTCACAGACGGGATCTCATCGGTCCGAGCTTGTTGCTCCAGCCGAGTGGATGTTGTCAGATAAGTGGGCGAGTTTTCTCGTGAGTACCTGGGGATGTTTTGACATATGCTGAGCTGTGATGAGTATCGTTTGGAACTGAATGAAACCGCAGCTTCCCAACGGTGGTTTTCTCCACGTCGTTTGTGGCTTTGTGTCTTGGCGGTTTGTTTCAAAAGTGCACAAGGGGTCTCTTTGTTTTGAGAGTGAAGCCATTTCGATTGATTATGCTGTTTGCAGTACTTAGTATCGGGTTGAATGTCAATCAGCCGTGAATTGGGTCGGTCGATGGAGGTTATCACCTTTCGTCAGGTCGAGCACTTTCCTCCCACCTGCATTTCAGTTTTTGCCACAAATAGAACTGGAAAAAAACAGGTAGAAAACAGAAACAAAAACAGTCGAAACTGCCACTGCACCGCGATGCTTCTTGCACTGGAGGTGTGAGACTGAGTGACCACAAATGAAAATTCAGCAAAGTTGAAAATGATCATTTGCAACCTGGACATGTCGAAAGGAGCACAAACCCAATCTTCAATTGACCCTTGCTGCTCTTGCGTTCGATGCTGCGTTGGACGGGGAAGTCTCTGGTCTGAACTTGCCCTATCTCAGACCAAATCACTGCTGATCCCAGTTTCTGCAGTGCAAAGCAGTTTGTAGCGACAAAACGTTCTATTCGACCTGTTATCAGACTCAATAACACTGCACCTCAGGGTGTTTCTGTGTTGCCATTTCCAACAGAGTTATGACTGAGATACAGACACATCCGACCAGTGTTTGAGGGAATCAGCGTTTTCTTCTTCAGATCCCCTTGCAAATGTCGCCCGTCCATTCGCCTCGAAGTTTCGCTGACGTGACGCTGGGAGCACATTCCCAGAAATTTTGCGTGCACAGACATTTGATCTTGTATTTTTGAGTGTCGAGGTATTCCGGACGAGGCACAACCAGGACTCAACCACTGAGCAAGGCACGTCACGTGTACTCTCGAACATTTTTAGCCACAGTGTGTTGTTGCCTGCCATTGTTTCCCCAACCAATGGACACAATGCAAGAATAATGAAGAGCCGGCAAGACAACAATGCAGAGAGGCAGCCCTGCGACGTGGGTGATATGCGAGGCTGCGGCCCTGATGCGGACAGAGCATTTCCCTTCTGTCTCCCTAGACCAAGGACTGTAGGTCCACACAGATTTGGACAATCTGTGACAGCTAAGGAGGAGGGGCACCTCATTAATTTCATGTTCAGATTTCTGAAGTGTGATCTGTGAAATTTCAAGTTTTGTACAAAAATGAATGTTTTAACCTGCACACACAAACTCTCTCGGTCACGTCACACTCAAGACATGTTCCTGGAGGTCAGAGTTGATGGATACCCTTTGTGGCATCCAGTTTTTCGTGCTTGACGTGCCAGACTTCAGAGATGTACCCCACGGTATGCAAGTTTGTAGGGAAGAGTTTGAGGTTCAGGCAGCGAGTTTGCCCAACCTGTCCAAACAGATAGCTCCTGTCGAGGTGAAGGGATTCACCTTGCGCGCTCCTGGGTCGGGGTCTTCTGAGAAAAGGAAGCAACAGCTTTTGATCCACCAAGAATCGTCGATTGCCAACACGGACTGATCATCACAATCTGTGACATGCTCATTGTGCCAGTTGGAGATTTACAGAACGTATCTCCCTTGTCGCAAGAACAAATTGGCCAAGATGCGCACAGAAGATCGGTACTTGTGTTTCCGCTTATTCAAGCTGAATTCCCAATGGGGCTCAACAGCGTCGTAAAACTGATGTTAACTTCCACCCAATAAGCTTTAATAGAGCTACATTCTCTTCTGATGCATTCTGATGCGGTGTTACGAGAAAGTCCTGTCTGGTTTAGTAGCTTGTAATGCATTGTTATATCAATATCCCTCGGCCCAGGGGACAGATAGACTGGAAGGATAACTCGGTTTGTCAGTCGTAAATTCTGCAGAAAACTGACAAGGAAACCTCATCCTTTGGTTCTTTGGTTGTTGGTTAACGGAAGAATTATACCAAAGTCTGATCTAATCTTTGAGAAACACGCCGGTCAAAACTGCGTGGACAGTCGAGTTATGACTTGGGTCTCTTTGTCACATTCTCAAATTTTCTCATTTCGGCTCAAGTGGCAGTCTACTGAACACAAAACGTGGAGAATTTTCAATATACGCCGAGAGCAAACAAAAGCCTCCTTCCGTGGAATGATGATGTTTGCTAGGAAAACTGCGTCAAGCTGGAGTGGGCTTTTTCTTTCCGAACCACGTCTGCGGCTGGTTTGGCTTGTTGCTTTCAGCTGGAGATGAGGTCATTTACCGGTCCTGATGGTTGTGCTGCCCAGGCATAATCACCTGCAGCCGAATGGGTCTCTTCCGGGGTCGTTACGAGCAGCAAGTGGGCAGCAGTCAAATCAGCGCAGAGTCGTCAATGGTCTCTCGACCCATTGGTTTGGTCCCGAAGTCAATGTCGAGTTTAAATAGGCCGAGAGGGGAGTAATTTTGTAGCTCATTACGTTCACTGCCATCTGCTTCTGCCATAAAGTTTCTGCTGCGTTTGTTGGTGGCCACTTCTTGTTCGCGCTTTGTTTCCTGCTGTTTATCTGCGAAGTGATGAACCAAAGAGGAACCAGACTTTCAAGAGAAAGTACATCGGCAGTACAGCACTTCATTTCAGAGGTGATGTCCAAGCAGGACCAAATTCAAGTAAAATAGTGTCCAAGTAGAAAATTTCACCCAGACAATGCCCTACAAGGACAATGTCTTGCCAGGACAATGTCCCACCAGGACAATGTCGAAGTTGAATATTTCTGTGGGCAGGGGGGAGGGTGACACAGACAAATGAATCTCAAGAGCACACACGGACACAGATACAGGGGCAAACCAATATCAGCGCGACTGATAAAGATGAAGATTCTCACCTTTTCCGTGAGTCAGGTCATCTCAGTTGGATCTGAGCCCATTTGAGTCAAGACACGCCTCACGAGTTGCAGCGACAAGGACGCATGTCGAGCCTTTCAGGGCTCCGCGAAACAGATGAACACGATGTGCTAAATTGCCCTATCAACACAATGCTCAGTGTGCATGGAATGCATCTGAAGCTTTGCAGCTTGGATCGATCGAGACTGTCGTCGAGAACACGTTGTTCAGACGGTTTTTGCCCAGTTATTATTGATGGTCGCGGTAGCGGCCATCTAGGTCCCGCTGTTGGCTTAAAAACCCTTAGCATTCATGTGTGCATCTGTCCACACTTTGGAATGTAACCTCCTCCCCCCCCCACCACCCCCCCACCCCCACCCACCACTGGACCCCACCCACCCACCCACAC
>JAAUXT010028557.1_pt1 | contig 13904 bp, 9 predicted proteins | sample 7278171 | NCBI WGS metagenome assembly JAAUXT01 (sample SAMN14350112, study PRJNA611818) | marine sediment metagenome | isolation source: surface marine sediment (1.8m) | place: French Polynesia: Moorea | collected 2018-08 | reverse complement strand
CGCCTCCGACCTCGCACCGCCGCCACTCGCCCCGCGGGGGCCCGGGGCTTTATGGGGGTCGGGTCACTGCAAGGAGGGCGGGTGGTTACATTCCAAAGTGTGGATAGATGCACAGATAAATGCTACTGGTTTTTAAGCCGTTAGCGGCACCTAGATGGCCGGCTACGCGACCATCAATTATTTCGCTGCGTTACGAGTATCCAATTGAAGACACGCTGGTTCTTGTGTCCATTGCGTGCACTGAAGTCCATTGCTGGGCCAAAATTCTCTCAAGGGGTGTCTGAAAGAGCCTCTGCATTTGTTCCACAGCAGCAATACAGCTTGGCTGGGTTGACTGCACGTGTGTGTAGAATGCACAAAACCCCTGACTGGGCAAGCACTGCCAGACATGTGTGTAATGAACCAGACCTGAAGAATAGAGTGAAGAAACAGACCATGGAGTGCATTTTGAAGAATCACTTGGATCCACCTTGTTTGTGAGGCCTATTTCAACACAGTTCACACGCGCAAGCCGTGCACACGGCTCCGAGCTGCAACTGCGCGCAGCGGTTCTCACAAAATACCTCGTGCTGCTGTTTAAGCATGACAGGATGGTGATGATGCATACCTGAAACCAAAATTTCATTCAAGATTCAGTTTGGATAAACCTGAAGAAAAAAATGAGGAAGCAACATGAAAACATCACCTTGGTCTTTCTTTTACAACTGTGTTCCCAAATACATCGCTGCGGTAAGTTTTGTTCTTTTTTTGTGGTTGGAATGAACGAAGAGAAACAATTCGTGCGGCAAACGTTTCTGATCAATCCAACAAAACAAACTATGAGGCCACAGAAGTGAAGTCGACCCCATAATAATCTCAGCACCAGTGTTTCGGCAGTTTGTGTACATGCAAAGTGACAAGAACTGCATCAACAATGTGCCTCAAATGAGTATACGTCTGGCATCTGTTTCATTTTTTGAGCAAAAACAATGCAGAAAAAGAATGCACGTCCCATGGCACTGCAGTGACAGAGCTGGCCACGAGAAAATCTTTGAGCAGGATATCTTTGATTTTGCCTGCATGTGCGCTCGTGTGAAAAACGAGGCGACAGTTTCAGCCAGATGCCCACGAAATGCATTGATGACTTGTTGACAAGAGAAATTGACTTCGCCGTATTTTTCTTGTGCCATGCATGCTTGCGTGTTTTCAGCACACGCGTTGAGCTCAGTGCAAAATGCTTCTGTGAGGGATAATCACTGTTCGTTCGCGGAGATTTCCTCTGGAGATCAAACGCACGCGGGCACTTGCAGTTCTGAAGGTGCTCGCAGTGTCTCACAACACAATGAAAATAAAAGCTGCGTTTTCTTCAGAAATCGTGGAGTGGTGTCAGAATTAAAACTGTTACAGAGTTTTGTTTGCACGCTTTTCTGAAATCCCCAGTTTAGCACTGTGCTCACAAACTCAAGTTTGCAATTGTGTTTGCCCAGAGCGCCGCACAAGACATCCACGCAATCCGCAAATATACTCTTTGTGGGCAGAATGAACAACAGGCAAACCTAGGTCCACTTGCAAAAGCTTAATATTTTTGTTGTGAGATTATCACATCGAAACATGGAAAACAAGAATGCCTGACAGAACTGGGAGTGCTTTCACTTGACACGACAGAACGATTGCATAGAATCTGGCATGTCGGGTCAAACAGGATCGTGTCTTCCAAGATGGACAAGCAACGGTTCCTTTGCCTTTGAGCTAGCTCTGCTTTTTTCCTGCATGCAGACTGACCAATTTTTCAGGAAATCTCTCGCGAAGGTTTCAGCCTTCTGATTCAGACGCACAAAATTTCTCCTACATGCACGTGCAGATTCCTTTGAGAAACTGACATTGCGCTTTCAACCTTTCTTATTTGTCTCTTTCAGATGATGTGGCTAGCAGTCAATGCCGTTTTGTTCTGGCACACATTTTGTGAATACAAGTATGGTGCTCGGTATTACTACATCCACGAAATGCTTGGGGTGCGTCCTCGTTAACAAGCAATGAAACATGCGCACACACCGGTTGAACAGTTATAACATCGCATTTTGCCAACAGAAACGATGTCACAAAACAACAGTGAAACATTTTGCACTGAGCGAGCACATTTCCCACATTAGAACTGAAGCTGTTAAAATTTTCGGCAAGCTTCCATGTTTGCAGTCAAGCACGAATCGTTTCAGACTTCAATGGGTTGCAAGCTCCGTTTGTGACAAAACAAGATCCCTACTTCCGGTTCATATCATGCAGAGAGTGCCGTGGTCCAAAATGTTTGGTGACTACAACGCCATTGTCGCAGGCAGCAGACACCTCCAGTGAAAGTCCATTGAGTGCTGTTTCATTCAAACTGCAGCAAAAAGCGCTGCGTGGCAGTTCCAGGACTGCATGTGGCCAGTGGGAGGGCGTCTGGGGTGCGTGAAAACCTTGAAGAAGGGAAAACTATCAAATTTGGCTCATTTTGGTCGAGGGTCAGGGGACGGGTGGACCTGGGCCTCTCAGATCTGTTGCAGGGGAAAATACTGAGGGGCTTGCAGAACACGGTCATTTTGGCTTCAGGTGGGGCTGTGCATCTCGCGAGCTGCGGCCTCCGTGCTCAACCTGAACCTGGGCGTCATCCTCCTGCCCATGTGTCGGTCTCTTATGGCGGCTCTGCGAGGAGCCCTGCCCATCGTGAGTAGAAACGTATCTGCCACGCCAGTTGGACAACCTCAATGTCAACAGTGGAATTCCATGATGTTGCTCTGCTGAATGTTTCTCATTTTAGACTTCCAAAACATACCTCACATCTCTGATCGACAGATGCAAGGGATTTCACATCCTGTGTGCTTATTTGATCATCCTGGCAACAGGTACCACGCCCATACACGTGTATTCACAGCGAAAGTTGTAGCGTCGTTCGCAGAGAGAAACAATGTGCCGGGACAAGTAACTTCCGAACCTTTCATGTGTCCTTTGCCCTCGGGACAGTCAAGGCCTTCCAACAAAATTCTGGAATCTCGGGCGCAAGACCTGGCCCCACAATTTCATCGCATCATCCATGCGACCAGAGTGTCGTTGCCAAGTGTACACACACTATCCTTTCATCCTGCTTCCAGAGCCTCAACGTAGCAACACTGCACTTGACTACACATGCCAAACACTGAAAACAAACTTGAAGATTCGCTGCCAGAAGAAAACGTAGATGGGAACAATGATACGAAAGCACTTGAAACGCGCCACAATAAAATACTCGGCGGATTTGCAGCAAAAGAATACTGGCCACCCCTATATGCCCATGGTGCCTGTGAACCAAAACCAATGTACGGACAGTTCGAACTGCAATGCTACGATTCGTGTCATCCAGAGTGGAAGCAGCACAAGTTTCACCTGCAGCAGTGCACAGTGCAAACGTCAAAAGCCGTTCACGTTGTTCTGAAGGAAATCCGGTCAACGAAAATTCTTTCCAATTTCAGCTGTTCACTTCACTGGACATTTGTTCAACGTGAACAACTTTTCTTCCCACTACAACACAGCCTTGTTGGTTCTCAACGTGGCAGAGAAACCAGAACAGGCAAGTCGGGTCACCAGTGTTTCGCCTGACAAGCCCACGGAAAAGACAGTTGTGTGTTATCTTTCGGGTGTGTCTTCATTCCTGCGTTCCCTGAAATGTTCGTGTTCCGCAGGATCCACTGTACATCGTGTTGACGTCGTGGCCGTGCGTCTCCGGGCTCTGCATGGTGCTCGTTCTCGTCCTCATCGTCACTTCCGCCGCGGCCGCCGTCAGGTGAGTCGCGCTGTCATCTGCCTCACCGACCACAGTCTCGTTTGTGGCATTTGTCTTCAGGTGCGTGGACCATTTTCTTTCAGATCAGCGTCCTATGACTTATTCTGGTACACACATCGTCTTTACGTTGTGCTCTACGGGTTCGCAATCGTCCATGGCCTGAGGTGTGTTCGAAACCAAACCATCACCTATAAAGCGCTCGTCTGCTTCTGTGGGGCTGAACTCAAAAGTGGCGACTGACAATCTGCCAAAGAAGCGAGAACAAATTTATATCCCGGAGGTCCTTAATGCACGAGCCTGATAAACATCAACCTGTCTTGAATTTCCAGGGGAATTTTGAAAGAGCAGAACAACTTGGACAAGCACACTCCAGGCTGCATGCAGTTCAACCACACAGCCCCTTTTCCCGAGCCTGAGTGAGTTTTCAAAGAAAGCGCACGCTCTCCTGTCAACAAATCAACACGGGTGCTCATTTCATGGGTGTGAATGTTTTTCACTGGTTGCACTGGCGCAAAACTGCTAAATTTACACCGCGAGTCTCATTTTGCCAGATGCCCAAACCTACTGCCGTGTTTTCAAACACATAAAACTCCATGAACATGTGTGGCAAGAAAGACTCGTAAACCTCCGGCAACTGTGGTTTTGCATCTTCAAAAGAATTTCCTTGACAAAACCGAAAGTGTATGTTTCACCAATGATACCGAGGTCAGACACTGGCTGCACCTGCTGTATGAACAGATCGGATGCTGGAAGAGGATACGCCGAGCCCAGCCCAGTGGGGGAGGGCAGTTCCGAGTGGGTGTGCGAGGAAATGCCACAGTTCCAAAGGATCGGAACGACGGTGAGATCTCAAAAGCTTCTTTCTCCAATTTGGAAACAGAACCATCCCCACATAAAACACGATTTGCACGTTGAAAGAAATCCTTTCATCTCTGTTCAGTCATGGATTTGGCTCGGGCTCCCCCTCTTGATGTTCGCCTGTGATACGGTGTACAGCTACTGCAGACGTCACTTTCACCACATCGAAGTAGTGGGGATCACAAGGTTCCCAGGAGGCATACTTGAGCTTCGTCTGGTGAAGAACCACTTCCACATCAGACCGGGGCAGGTGAGACCTGCATGTTCAAGTGTTCTCAACACCAAATTCTTCTTCACGCGACAGCACTGGTACCCATCGTTCAAAGTGACCCGTTCGTGAAAATAACTTGTTGCGTTTCAGTACATTCTGCTCAGCTGCCCCGGTGTTTCATCGTTTCAACTTCATCCTTACACGGTCACAAAGGTAAGCCTAGTCTGCGAGATATTGGGACCGGTGCTGAGGTTGGGACCCGTCAATCGTCACTCCAAACAGAACGCAGCACCACGAACTGACGAGCTGCCACCTGAGCACATTTCTTGCAATCACATTTCGTTCCAGGTTCCGACGAAGGACAATCCCGAATTCAGTGTTCACATAAAGTCTTGCGGAGACTGGTCAGGTGATTTGGTAAAGTTATGCATTCGAAGATCTCTGGCGTGTTTTCATGCAAATGGCCGGAAAACTGACACACCACCGATTCAATCAAAATTCTCTGAACCACAGGGAAAGTACAGAAGTATTTGGAAGAACGGCAGTTTGTACACGACAAACGGCACAAGTTGCCTTTCCAAACAAACAAAAGGTATGCGTCTGTTCCAGCTCCACAGCGGTTGAGGATTTGGACTCATCAAAATCAACTCAAGCAAATACGAGAACCATACACACAGCGTGAATGTTATTCTCGTTCAGCTTGCCGGACAACCCAAACTCAACCTTTCGCGTCAATGTTTTGTAGACTTCCCATGTACGTAGAAGGGCCATTCGGAAGTCCAATGGAAGATGTTCTCAGATACCGAGTCAGTATATGCGTCGCGGGAGGAATAGGAATCACTCCATTTGCGGCTGTGTTAAATTCTTTCCTGTGAGTTCATTTTACAAGGCACGATTCAAAATGAAGTTTGTTCTTCCGAGGCACTTGTCGCAGACAACCCCGCATCAGCGTCGAATACGGTTTCACTTCAGAGAGAATGGACCAACAGGGAGGCTTGAGCGGTTGTACCTGATCTGGATAAACAGGAATCCACTTTCGACTCTGTGTTTCGCTCAACTACTTTACAAATTGCACACGAAGGTGACACACGCCAGCACACTTTTTACTCAGATTTATCATAGAAATATTTCTCGCAGTGTACTGCATCGTTTACATTTTTGTCTCAGCTCTGGCAGAACAACAGACCAGACTTGCTGGAGATCCGTTTGCACGTAACGGGAAAGAGGACTTCGCTCGAAGGCGAGAATGTTGAGCCCTGTGTCTGCGCTTTCCTGCAAAAGCGAGTGATCAAGGGACGCCCGGCCTGGGCGCGGACTTTCAGCGCTATTGCTGCAGCACACGAAAAGTACAGTCATGCTTGTACCGTATATGAGGCGGCCTTCGCCAACCAACGTTTCAACGTCTCTTTTGCAGCTCCCACGTCAGATACGCTGAAAATGTATGTGCTCTGTATTCCAGATACCACATTGGTGTGTTCAGTTGCGGACCAAAACTACTCAACAGAACGCTGCTGAATACCATCACCCGGGAAGTGCACTCTTCTGCGGTGTTCCAGTGCCACCACGAGTCATTCTGAGACTGAGCACTTCACCCAAACTGGACGGTGAATTCCTGAGTCAGTGCTCGAGAAGAAACCGAAGAAAGATCCAACGTTTGCCAAACACTGAAGCAAGTGAAAAGACCGTCGAGTTTTTCGAAACAACCTCATCGCAAGTCAAATATTTGTCACGACGAGCTTTGACTTTTCGATGAAAATGCACACAAGTTCCATCAGTGAGCACAACTGAACATCACCATTTGCATTCAGGACGAAGAGCTGACAAATATATTTGAACTTACATCTCAAAAACAAGCCAATATTATTTTTGCTGGTGGTGTCCACCGACACAAGACCAATTCAGTGAGAATTCTGTCGTTGAACACTGGCACAGGCAGCCACTTTGCAAAAAGACTGGATATTTTGAGACTGTCTTGTGCCTCAAAATGTCTTTCTGACTTCTAACGTACAACCGAGTGTTGCTCAAGAGAAACGAAAGTGGCACAAAAATTATCCGGCACCCAACACAGCAATAACCACATTTATGGCGGAGAATTGCGTGACATTGAATTGAAAGTCCAACTTCCAGCCGTTCTTTGAATTCTCATGAAGTGTCCGTTTGCTCCCAAGTCAGCTTGCTTTCTGTCACAAAAGAGTGAAACAAATTTCGTTGTGACCGTGCGCATCCGGACAAACAGACAAGTAAGAGATTGTGTAGGAACACAAACTTGTATTTTGTTGTGGACAAATATAGCAGAAAAAGTCCAAAAATGTTCAAACAAAAACGTATTGAACAAGAATCGAGATCAATAAATATCATCGCACCCTCGAACGTTCAATTTGTTCCGACGCTTACAGCGTACTTGGCACATAACCTGCGCACACAAACGACCTCTCACATCTTACCAAATGTTTACGAATTTACAAAGTCAAATTTACTGCACACACACACACACACACACACACACACACACACACACACAAACTACGAACACAATGTTGAACACGCGCAACTCCATTTGCAGGAAGGCCTACACTGTGGTCTTATCTCTTGTGAAAAACGAGACACCCAGGGTGTCTCACTTATTTGAGGGGAAAGGGACAGAACTGTTCAAGCGTTTTACCTCTAAGAGATCTATGTGACACCTGACGCACGACCCTGCAGATGTGTAATCTTTGGACAGAGTCGCCCTCTTGGGGGTGGGGCCGGTAACCTGACACAAAACCCACCACGTCTGCAGAGACTTGTTTTCTCGCACTTTACAAACCTTCTCGTTTCACATTCCATCTATTTGGATCCACTTCGAACATTTGTAATCTCATAAACTGCGTGGCACCACGCCAACACACAACAGACAAAAGTCTGAACGTTTCGACTGCTCAGGCAGTCTTATCCACTGTGAAAAGTGCAAAACAAACTGTTGCTTCTGTCAAAAACTTTCAACTTGAAACAAATGTCTGAATGCTTGTATGGGCAGTCTTACCTTCTGCGAACATGTGCAGAAATAAATCACAGACACAAGAACCCTTGGCAGTGTGGACACGCGCCGAGCCTGCAACATGACCCTGAGAGCCACGGAGACGTTTACTCTGGAGTCCAAGAAGCAACAACAGAACTTATTTCAGAAGGGGGGAGGTCTGTCTTTTTGGCCAGAAAGAGATCTTTTTCCAGAAGACGGGGGGGGGGGGGGAAGTCCGCTCACCAATACTGCAACCAGGAGGCGGAGACCCCAACTGTGTGTCGGGGGAGGGAGGTGGCGATCTCTTCACCTTCTGGAAGACGTTGTTGGGAAACAATGTCAAAGCTTCACACGCAAAAATAAACTGTCAAGTGATTCTTGCCGTTTGGCACAGAAAGACGGCAACATTCAATGGTGTATTTTGTATCAAAGACAACAGAAATTCTTTTCCACGCAGAAAATACTGCAAAGTTCCACCACCTAACTTCGACAGACTACGAGGTTTGATTTTTATATTTCCTTAACTTTGCGATAGCGCGTTTCTTGTTGCGTGTATGCAGATGAAAATGTGCGGTTTAGAGGTCAAGAATGATGACTTCCATTTGGTCAGGGTGCCGGATGAAAATATTTTTTGTGTGCTTCTTGAAAAATGCTTTATTTCGGTACTCTGAACAAATGTCAGCGATGCACTATGCGCGACATGTCAGTCAACAAACAGTAGATTTTCTTAACAAACAGTGTTTCTTTCCGGGTCAATCACCAAATTTTTTTGCATTTTGAGACTGTCAGGTTTGCGCTCCTTCTGGAGCAGCCAGTCCGCGCTTCCCTTGGCCTTCGAAGTAATGACCTTCTGCAGCAATGCAGCGAAGGTATCGCTCCTCCAACTTCACAAAGCATGTTTGAAATTTCTCTTTAGGCCACGAGTACAGTTCACGTCATGCAGCTTGCTGCACATCGTCGAGCGTGTTGAATCTGTGTCCCCTGATGTGGGCCTTGAGTTGTGGAAATGCAAAAAAGTCACAGGGACTTAGGTCAGGAGAATAAGCCGGGTGTTGCCACAGGTCTTGACCAACTTTGTGCAAGTAATCCATGGTTTCTTCAGAGGTGTGGGGCCGGGCGTTGTCTTGCAGGAGGATGAAGTTCCTGTTTGCCCACAAATCTGGTCGCTTGCGTCGCACAGCTTCCCTCATGCAGTGAAGAGAATCCACATAGATTTCACTGTTTACTGTAGCATCTTTGACAAAATCTGCCAACACAACACCTTGACTGTCAAAGTACAAAATCAACATGATCTTCTTTTGCGATCTGGATCTCAAGGCCTTCCGGGGGCGTGGCTCCTGTCCAAATGTCCATTCAAGATCAGCTTGCTTTGTCCGCGGGTCATAAGTGTATACCCAACTTTCATCTACTGCAATCACTCTGTCAAGGACACTCCTGTCTTGGTCGATCAGTTGTGCATTTGTGCGAGAGATGTCCATTCTGGATTTCCTTTGCGCTTCAGTAAGCACAGTCATGACAAACTTTGGGGCCAGTTTCTTTGCAGCAAGGTCTTTCTTGATGATCTTTTGGACAGTTGCAGTACTCACAGAGGTGTCCTGGGCTAACTGTTGCACAGTCACATGTCGGTCATCCAGAATGGCTTGCTGGACTTGCTCAATTTTGGCTTCAACACGGGCACTCCTGGGTCTTCCTGGCCTCTTGTGATCAGCTGTGTTGTGGTCAGGTTCATCTTGGAATCTCTTGTACCAGAAGCGGATCTGGGTGTGGCTGAGGGCGTGGTCATTCCAAACTGCTCGCACACCATTGATGACACGCCTTATGTCATACCCCCATGATGCGCAGGCCTTGATAGTAGCCCTTTGTTCCTTGCGACACTCCATACTTGCACACAAAAGTCCAAACAGTAATGTCAAAAAACTCACCGCCGACATGATTGACACACCTATTTTCGCTACTCGCTGCACAGGTGTCCAAGGGGTGACTTGACCCAATTAGTCTGGGCAATGAAGGACACACCTGTGATGATGCCTCGACCAAAAGCAAGAAGCTGAAGAATTACCACAGACCCCACAGGAAACCTTTTAAGGAAATATAAAAATCAAACCTCGTATTTGCCTGAAACAAAAGCTGAAGGAGCACATGTACCTCAAGGGCCGACGACGCACGTGGTCCGATGCTTGGGGCGTTTCACTCAACAGGCAGGTTGACTGGAACCGTCATTTCCGTCGTTCTGTGTGTGACTCACGTTCTACATTGGCGCCGTTACAACACCAAACACGTCGCAGTCCAGGCAAAGCTTCATCACCGACGCCTTGTTCAGCTTGAACGGCGTTCCAACCAGCCACTCGAACAGGTAGAGATTGTCTTCTTGCTGACAGGCGAGCCTCGCACATGAGAGAATCAGGTCGTTGCCGATGGCGCAGCTCGAACCTCGGTCTGGGACGCGCATGTGCATGAGGCCGCGGTGCGCCACCTCCACCACTGTCCACTGATTGGCACTGACGCTGTACCGTTCGATGTGGTTCCGCTTCTCCTGAGCGCCCTGCTGTGGCACCTCGACCCTCGCTCCATACAGTGCGTACAGGTCCCCACGAACCTCGACCAAACTGAAACCGGCGCGCTCCACGTTCATCGGAGATTCTTCGAACCACACTTTGCTTTGCGTTTCCAACAAGTACAGGGTTTTTACCCGACGTGTGTTGAGCAGTGCGGTTTCGTAACCGCCAGCGATGTACACATTTCCGTTGGAGTGGCCACAGATTCCAGACGAGGACAACTTGTGGGGCATGCGAGGCATCACTTCCCAGCGGTTCTCGTCAATTACGTATCTGAAGCAGCAGTCGACGCGCCGACCCTTGCGATCTGTGCCTCCCATCACGTACAGGAACGGACCGCTCGACGTGACCATGAAGTACCAGAGCGGCGAGTCAAATGGAGGCGGTTTCAGCCGCAGCCACGTTCCCTTCTGTAAACTGTAGCGGAGCAGCACGCAGCTCTCCGTCTTGGCGTTCTCACCCAGAGCGAAGATGAACGAACGGCTGTGCGCAACACACTGCACACTCCGCGGCTCCAGCGCAACGCTGAACTTCACATCTTTGCACAAATAGTGACCGGTGGTGTCAGTTTTTTCATTGATGATTTCCTGGAGAAACAGTCTGGGTCTGGCAGTTCTGTTCCTGATGGGTTTCAGAGTGATGCCCGCCACGCAGCGGATTCCGCGCAACTTCGTTCCGGTCTGCAGCAGCAAGTTCGGCTGTTTGTACAACTGATCGTGAAAGCCCAGGGCGTCTTCTGCAAGTCTCATACGCGATTTCGTGTTGAAGAGCCGGTGTGACATCACTTCTTGCAGGAGCTCTTTCTTGGGAATGCAGCGGTAATGAACGCAGCGAGTCAAGATGCTGTCCACCTCTTTCTTCTTCAAACCTTTGGTGATTGCCCACGCACACACAACGCGAAACACCTCCACTTCTTTTCCGTGTGTGCGAAGATAGTCAGAAGAGACGATTTCAGTGAAAGTGGTGACGTCCAAAGCTTCAAATCCATCCGCAACGAATACATCCAAGAAGTTCTGCTCGATGTACTGCTTGGTCATGTTCGCGATCTCTTCCATGCCGAGTAGACAGGCGGTCTGGAAGAACTGGACGCAGCCGACGGTTCGCGCATGTTCGCGCATGTATCCCTCGCAGTGCTGTCGCGCTGGCACAATCTGCAGGAAGTCAGCAGCGCTCACCACTTCCGTCACGTTCGCCACCGTCACACAAAGGCGAGTGGTGTAGATGTAGTCGAGCAGAACCTGCAGCGCGGAGCTGCTCACTGACTGGCTGAGGTCCACAAAACTCTCGTCTTGTTCTTTGAAGTTGCCACAAAACATGGCCTTGAAAACAGGAGACGCCGCGGCGAGCACATTTCTATGCGCCGAAAAGTCTTCAAGACCAGCTCGAAGGGTCACATCACACAAGCACTTGTCCAGTCTCTGATCATTCAACTCGTCCAGCAGTTTCATCGCTGGAGACGCAGAAGAAAATCTTCCAGCCAGGGAGACAATCATGGCCTCATCATCCAATGAGTCTGAAAAGAATCACAATAACGGTTGCTGTTTGGACCAAAGGTGTTTTGTACAAACCCCTTCAGACAAAGGTGGTTGTTTGGGTTGCCAGGGTGAGTGCATTCTTGACCTGACCAAACATGCGAGGACCTAAGAAATCCTGGAGCCTCCAGCCTCTCATTGGCCCCGATTGCGAATGGGGGTCAGTGAACCAGATCCCGGATCCACTCCCAGCGGTCGTCGTACTTTGCAGTGCTCGTAGGAAACGCGCTGACGGTTCAACAAGTTGGCCGCGTGAAAATTTTTTTGTGCCGTTTGCTGTGGGATGTCAAGATTTTAAAATTGCAATTTCATCGTGCTTTTGTGACCCCCCCCCCTCTCTCCGTGCGGAGGCGGGGCACTAGTGGATCCAGGATTGGAGTCGGGGACCTCGCTCTGGGCCAGTGTCAGACTCTTGGAAGCTCAAAGTGTGATTGATGGAGGAATTTTTTTGTCAGGGTGTGGCCCGACCTCCACCCTGAAAATTCCCAAATTTCGGGGTAATTTTGTTTGGAGCGCTTCTTGAATCCCCCAGAGTGCCTTATCACCCAAAATCCTGGGTTCCTCAATGTCTTCATTCCTTGGCATAGATCTACAACACGGAAATATACCTAAGTTGGAAGTCACACGTCATCGTTGAAGTCGCAAGCATCGATCCAACGCCTTCGTGGTTTTTCTGGTGCTGCACGTGGTTCGTATTTCCCGCGTGTCATGTGTTCATCGCAGCGCCGCCTGCCGCCACCGAGTCAGGAAAAACATGGCGTCCGGTCAGAGCAAAATACCCGTTCGACCCACAACACGCTCTGTGCCTTCTGCCCCAACTGAATCAAAATGTGAGTTGTACCTTGGTTTTGCACAACCTACAAGTATTGAGGAAACTAGGTACCTCACTTTGAGAGCCGCACAGTGCCTCACGCGGTCGTAGCTGGGGCTTCAAGGGTTTCAGTTTCGTTGCCGCGGCACTTTTGTGCAAGTTGAACTGGGTTTGAAAATAGTGAAATAGAGTTGTGTTTTTGTTTGGGAATCGGCTTCTGCTTCATTCAAACTTGTCCACAAAACTCAGTCCCTTGAAAGTGACAGTGCTTTGTTTGATTTGAATGACTGAAGGACAATTGTATTGAATCAATTGTCAATCTGAATCCTTTGGTTTCAACTTGCACGACATCTTGTGCAAATCAACTTCATCGAAGGCTTTCGTGTGGATCTAGAATCTAGAGATCTGGACCTGGGTGTCTGAAGATGGGAGACTCCTGCAGTTCAGATTGGGAGGAAGCTTTCTGAATCGCGCTTCCCTTGTAGAATTTTCTGTGAGACCCAAATGGATATCTATTTGTCACACGAGTCTCGCGTCTATTTCAGCCGCAGCAGTGGCGGGCTCCGCTGTTGGCGGGGAGGATGAGACCCGCAGATCGTCGCGCGTCAGGCGCAACACGAGGTCGGCTCGAGAGCTGCTCGGCATGTCCCCAGCCAAGGCGTCCCCTGCAAAGCAGTTGAGCAAGGATGATGGGTGAGGGTGCTCGGCAATGCTTGAAGCGTGTGTGAAAATAAGAGCAAGACGTACGGATACGATCCTTCTGGCATGTCGGAATGTCACAAAGAGCTGCCACCGATTAACTTGTTTTGTCGATTTTCAGACCTCCCACAAAGAAGAAGAGGTTGATCCCCAAACCAACGGACGCTGCACCAAAAGCCGGTGATCTTCCTCAGGAAAGCAGAGCGACCAGAAGTGCTGCGCCTAACACCATTGAGAGCCAAGTAACACACTTTGTTGATGGTCGCGTAGCCGGCCATCTAGGTGACGCTGTTGGCTTAAAAACCCTTAGTATTCATGTGTGCGTCTGTCCACACTTTGGAATGTAACCTCCCCCTCCCCTCTAACCACCCCCTCCGCCTCTAACCACCCCTTCCCCTCTAACCCCCCTCCCCTCTAACCACCCCCCCTCTAACCACCCCTCCCCCTCTAACGACCCCCCTCCCCTCT
>JAAUXT010047823.1_pt1 | contig 13908 bp, 15 predicted proteins | sample 7278171 | NCBI WGS metagenome assembly JAAUXT01 (sample SAMN14350112, study PRJNA611818) | marine sediment metagenome | isolation source: surface marine sediment (1.8m) | place: French Polynesia: Moorea | collected 2018-08 | reverse complement strand
CTGACGTCTACGTTGTACTGATGTCCAAGTGAGTACTGACGTCTATGTGAGTACTGATGTCCAAGTGAGTACTGACGTCTACGTTGTACTGATGTCCAAGTGAGTACTGACATCTATGTGAGTACTGATGTCCAAGTGAGTACTGACGTCTACGTGAGTACTGATGTCCACATGAGTACTGACGTCTATGTGAGTACTGATGTCCACGTGAGTACTGACGTCTACGTGAGTACTGATGTCCAAGTGAGTACTGACGTCCAAGTGAGTACTGATGTCCAAGTGAGTACTGACATCTACGTGAGTACTGATGTCCAAGTGAGTACTGATGTCTACGTGAGTACTGACGTCTACATGAGTACTGATGTCCACATGAGTACTGATGTCTACGTGAGTACTGATGTCCACGTGAGTACTGACGTCTATGTTGTACTGATGTCCAAGTGAGTACTGACGTCTACGTGAGTACTGATGTCCAAGTGAGGACTGACGTCTACGTTGTACTGATGTCCAAGTGAGTACTGACGTCTACGTGAGTACTGATGTCCAAGTGAGTACTGACGTCCAAGTGAGTACTGACGTCCAAGTGAGTACTGATGTCCAAGTGAGTACTGACGTCTACGTGAGTACTGATGTCCAAGGGAGTACTGACGGCAGTTGGTCTGAGGGTCAATGAAAGGAAGTATTGATCCCACCTGGGGCAGTCGAAACGGGTGCTGAGAGACAGTGACAGAATGGGGATGTTTTTTGACCGACCCTGGAGCTCCAGAATGTGGTCAAAATGGACCCAATCCCACGTCGAAGTCTCCAATGCAGAGGAGAGAGAACACTTGGTTCCGTATGGTACAGAACTATGCGCTCTGGGTCGCTGACCGCGCAGTGCTGTCCCCTGGTGACCAGGTCACGTGTCTGTGGAGCTGCGCGCTGAGGCTGCGCAGTGCTGCTGCGCGGCGGCGCCACCCGGAGCTGTTCCCATGGAGACGAGCCGCGCGGGAGACGCGCTGCAGTGGCGCCGCCGCCGGAGCAGCCGGGAAGCTGTCTCAGCCTGTCAGACTCTGAACCAGACTCTCTCTGTGTGTGTGTGTGTGTCTGTCTGTCTGTCTGTCTGTCTGTCTGTGTATGCGCGTGTGTGTGGAGAAGGAGGGTGAACACCCCACTCGCTTGACTCGGTGTAAGTGCCCAATTGACTTGCGTGCCCCGGTGGACCAACGCCAATTGTTCTCATGTGTGGTCAGGTACACAACACCAGGACTCCTCCCCCCCCCCACGGCTTGTGACACATTTTGTGGGTTTCTGACACGAAGAACCTGTCGTCCTGTATTGCGAGCTCACGATGGGCTGGATGGTTTGAACGGTCCTTCTCTCAGTGGCACCAGGTTCCACAGGGCTGTGGAAGGGTTCAGGCTCGTGACGCGTTCTCTGTGAACCTGACCTCATGCAGTTTGTGACGCGTCCGGCCTGACGCAGCGCGTGACGCATCCCGTGTGAACCAGATCTGACGCAACCCGTGACGCACGCAGCGTGAACCCGGCCTGAACTCCCTACTTCTCTCCCGCAGGTATCACTACTACGGCATCGGCGTCAAGGAGAGCTCCAAGTACTACGAGATCAAGTTCAGCAAGAAGGGCATCCACAGGTCAGTGTGCGTGCGTGTGATCCAGGTGTGCGTGCAGACCCGAGATCGGTGTGTGTGTGTGTGAGGGAGATAAGCGTGCAGCTACAGGAGGTGGACTACAGCTCCAAGTACTACGAGATCAAGTTCAGCAAGAAGGGCATCCACAGGTCGGTGTGTGTGTGTGTGTGTGTGTGTGTGTGTGTGTGTGTGTGTGTGTGATCCAGGTGTGCGTGTGTGTGAGGGAGTTATGCGTGCGGCTACAGGAGACCTGTGGACTACAGCTCCAAGTACTACGAGATCAAGTTCAGCAAGAAGGGCATCCACAGGTCAGTGTGCGTGCGTGTGATGCAGGTGTGCGTGTGATCCAGGTGTGCGTGCAGACCCGAGATCGGTGTGCGTGTGTGTGACCCAGGTGTGCGTGAGGACCCGAGGTCAGTGTGCGTGTGTGTGACCCAGGTGTGCGTGAGGACCCGAGGTCAGTGTGCGTGTGTGTGATCCAGGTGTGCGTGCAGTTTGTAGAGAAGTTACCAAGATCAAGTTCAGTGGTATACGTGCAGAATAACGACGGGTGTGTGTGCGTGTGTGCAACCAAGGTTACGTGCAAACCCGAGGCCAGAGTGCGTGTGTGTGAGGGAGGTATGCGTGCAGCTGCAGGAGGTGAACGAAAGCTCCATTTACTACGAGATCAAGTTCAGTGGTACGCGTGCAGAATCACGACAGGTGTGTGTGCGTGTGTGTAACCAAGGTGTGCGTGCAAACCCGAGGCCAGTGTAACCAAACCGTGAGGTTTTCGTGCCAACCAGGCAGTTCAAGACAGGTTTACATCGATGTATGATTTATTATATTCCCAGTGGGTCTTCAAGAAAAATAGAATTTCTGACATTGCTGGTAAACTGTGAAAAAGATTGAAATTTGAACCTCATCGTGACCAAGAAAGTTCTGTCCACATGCTGTCTTTCTTGGTGATTCTGTCGCCTGTTGTTTCAGTAGCTCAAATTTGAGCGACTTTCAACGATGGTGCAACCTCCACAAATCACCTAAAACTGTTCTGACGTCACACGATTATTATTCACGAAGCTGACAATGCGAGAACACGAGCGAATTGTCGCAGTGCAGCACAAAATACAGACGGGTCGTCACATTCGGTAGAATTGCTTCTTCAGTTCTGTTCTTTCCCACTGCTTCTTTCCTTCTTCAGTTCTGTTCTCCCTCCCCTCTTCTGTCGTTCTTCAGTTCTGTCCTCCCCCACTGCTTCTTTCCTTCTTCAGTTCTGTCCTCCCTCCCCTCTTCTTTCCTTCTCAGCTTCCTGCTCCACTCGCACACGATTGTCAGGAACAACAGCTTCCAGTTCAACTCGCTCTTCAGTGTGAGATGCAGATGAACCAGCTTCAGCAGGTCTCTGCCTCTGCTCAGCTGCCTTGTCATTCTGACCAAATGGCTGATGCTTGACATCCTTAGAAACTGCTTTCTTTCTCCTTTTTGCTATTGTAAAAGCTGCTTCACAGAAAAAAATAAACATGATCAACAGAACAACAAACATGCCCTCCATCAGCTCCAGATAATTCACAATTTTGACTTGGATGCCTTCTGGATTTATTTCTGCAGCTTTGAAGAGGTTGATGGCTGCGACTCCACACAACAGGGACAGTGAAAATGTTTCTGCTTTGTTTGAAACAGTATGACTGAAAGGTTTTCTCTCCAAATGGTGAATTTGAAAGACAAGGCACAAAGCTAAGCAGACACAAAGTTGGATCATATTGTTGGGAATTAGAATTGTTGCACTAATCAAAAGTCTTCTCCACATCAGAACTGCTTCCCAGTAAAGAGTATCATGCTTAGATTCTCTAAATCCCCCTGTGAACCCATCATAGATCACCTTTTCCACATCAACCTCTTCAATGTGTACCTGACCATGAGATGTCACTGGACTTTTGTCTTTTTTCTGTTTGCAAAAGAGAAGCCAGTATATCACAACAGGCAAAGGAAGATAGGTTGCAAAGAAAAAAGATCTTTGTGATATTCTCTTCTGATATATAAGTTTCATACCAAAATAGACAAATAATGGATATGGCAGAATATTCAAAACACAGAAGGTAATCATTGCTATCTGCCAAGTGCTGTAACATGCAACTGAACCATCATAGAACCAGACAAAATTGCTGGCAACAGATGTGCAAGTCAATGACTGGAACACAATTGATGTGAACCCCAAATATGTGTACTTGATGATCTCTACCAGGCCGCAGATGAGCTTGATTCTCAACTTTTCCAGATTCTGTACAGCTCTTTGGACAACAAACTGCTTGATGACAGACAGACACAGAAAGAAAAAATTCCAAGACAAAAACATGCCAAACAGGAACAAAAGTCTGAATATCATTTTGTTTGTGGCTGTCATCCCTTTCAGGGTGCAAGTATCATTTGAAAAGAAGCTCAATTCAAAGTTCAAACCCAGCTCAATATATAACTGAATTTGATTGAAAAATGTGTTAATTTTCCTTTCAGAATCAAATGAGACAGAAATTTCAATCACCTCTTTGACTTGGATGAAGTATGTTACAATGCCAAAATAGCCTTTATCAATGTAGTTCACGTCATCATTTTCTGATTCTGTTGGGGACCTTCTGCACAATTTTCTTGCAATGAGTGTTGGTATTCCAAAGACATCATTTTTGAAAGTGTACCAGGCCAAATACATGACAACTGCACAAGTAACCATGGGCCACAACCAATAGTCATTGCACATTGCATCTTCAATACACCTGGAGGAAAGCATGGAGAGTGAGTAGTCTTCTTCACAACTTCCACATAACACTCCAGTTCTGTGACCAGAACATTGATCATAACCTGTGCAGTTTTCAGTGCAGCAATAGTCTGCAGGACACAGATGCATAGATATCACATGATCTGTGTTTGAACCCCAAAAGTTGGGTTTGGCAGTGATGTCATTCCCAGGACAGTCAGCACCAGGTGGACATGGTATACACTTCAAGACTGCAGAGTTATGTACAGTGCCATGAACAAGAACTTGTGTTTCATTTGGTAAGAAGGACATATGAAACTCCCCATTGGATGGAATGTAGAAAGATGGTTGACAAAAGCTGCACCTAAAAGTCATCTCCTTTGCATCATTCTCTGTCAAAGTGCTCTCCAATGTCAACTCTGACCACTTGTGGCATTTTACAGTCATATTTAGCTGCATGATCACAGCAGATTCAGACAACATGTCCAGTTCCAGTAATGTAGGGGATAACTGTTTTATACTCCTGAAAAACACTGAAGCATTGATAGAGATTTCAGACAAAGACCAGACAAACACCCCTTTTGGTGAGTCTGACATTTGGTCAGTAATCTGGAAAGTACAATTTGATATTATTGTCTTGAGACAACTGTCTGACATAAACAGAGCACCACCACCATCTGCTGCTTGATTGTCAATGAAAATGCTGCTGTCTATCTGGATTTGGAGCATGTGACAAGTGTTTGGGTTGGTTGTGCCAAGAAAGGCAATTCCCCCACCCAAGGAAGTGGCTGAAGCTACTGTGTGTGCTTTGTTTTCAGCGAACAGAGAATGTTTTATCTCCACTATATTGACAGCTTCTGGCCCAGGTACCTCAGAAGGAAAGTAATTAATTTTCACTGCAGCACCAGATCCCAGTTTGCTGTTGTTATGGAAGGTGCAATTTAGGAAATGAACTTGAATCCATGAATTGAGCAGCCCAGATTCTTCTTTTGTGATGCTGAAACCTCCAGCACTGTTCTACACAACACAGTGTGTAAAGGTCAAATTAAGCTGTTTTGAAGTTATACTCAATAGGGCTTCGTCTGTTGCCACTGGACTTTCACTGAGCAACAAGACACTGTGAAAATCAGAAAAACAAAAATGACTCACTGACAACATAATGGAACCACCTCTGATATGTGAATCATTTGTTATCAATATTGTGTATGGAACAGCAACATGAATTCCAGTTTTTATCAGCTCAACCCTGGTGAAATTGATGGCCACACTGAATGTTTTGTTCAGGACAAGACCAAATCTGTACACATTGTGGCCAATTTCATTTTCAAATTTGGATTTCAAAAAGTGCAGAGCTAAATGTCCAAAAGTGCCCTTTATGGGTTGCCAGTCAGTTACCAATGAATTCACAAATTGAACATCCTTGAACACAATGTGGATGTTCCAGAGAGATATTTTTGAGTTGGTAAATGTGATATTTGCCATGTGAAGAAGAAGATGTTGCTGAAAACTGTGCATTACAATGGTGACATCATATTGAAGATAACAGGGCTTTGAACAGATGATTTTGATACTTCTCTGGTCAGAAAAATGCACATCAGGCAATATTATAATTTCAGGCTCCTTTGCATGGTAGTTGTCCATAAATATGGTGTTTATCCACGGCATCTCCATCAGTATATTGGTGAGAATGAAATTGAGAGTTACACATGCTACTTTCTCTGGTTGTAATAAACAGTCAGGTTGATCACTGCTGATGCTGTGGTTTGAAACAGTTGAGGCAAATACAAAGCTTTGTGTGTCCACATTCAAGTTGGCCCCATCTGAAAGTGTTAGAATGAGACAGAAGGGAAACCACAGAGCAAAGCAATGCGGTCCATGTGAGAGTTTCATGTGTCTGTTCATGGTGTAACATTTTGCAACTGAACTGTGTCAGACATCAATCAAACCAGTGGGCTTTGTTGCAAGGGAGACATTGCCAAACTCCTTGACTTTCACTCCAAAACATTTCAGTTCATTTCAGTCATTTCTGATGATGGTGTGGTCAGGACACACAGAAACCACTGAGAAGTCTCTCACACAAGCTGTCATATAAAACCCAAGTTGAGGGAACTCACCTTCACAAATTACTTCACTCTCCTTCTCAATACAGCCAGATTTTCCACCGCATGTTCCATCATTTGGAAAGCCGATCATTCCCAAGCAAACCCAGCTGGGTGGAAAACACATTGTGTGTTCTGCTGATACTTCTGTGTGGATCATGTTGAATCCAGCACAATCACAATCCAGTTCATCTGAGGCTTGTGGACAGTCAACTTTGCCATCACAGTACCAGAATACAGGAATACATTTTCCAGTGTCTTCTATGCATTTCTGTCCAAAAATATAGCAAAGAAGCAATCTACAAAATTTAATTTTTCCCCTTTTCTATGAAAATTATTGTTTTGTGTTTTATACTCACTTTCATGGTGAACCTTCCATGGAAGCTTTGGGAGACACAAGGATCATCACACAGTTCATCAGATCCATCTTGACAATCAAGTCCATCTTTTGCACACACATTTTCAACCTGAGTGGGATTAAAGCTGGGTTATCATGGGTGTGAACAGTATGTTTTGCTCTTTTGAACCCACATATTTGAAAAACATCACCTTGACACATTCCATCTGGTCAGCACACTTGATAAAACCACTGACACAGGTCCAGTTTTTGCAATTCTTTTCATCTGACTCATCACTGCAGTGAAAATCACCATCACAAACAAGATTGTCAGAAATGCACCTTCCATTCTCACATTTCCAAAATTTTGTTGGGCACACAAACATTTGTTTTTGGCAATCTGCAACAAAATTTAATAGTTTGAATGGAATAGAATTGGACAACTGTTGTGCCAGTTTGCATAATTTTTGTTTTTACCTTTCTTATCTGAATTGTTTGGACAGTCAGACTGTCCATCACACACTTGGGATGGTTCAATACAGTTCCTTGTATTGAGACATTTCCACTGGTTTTCTGGGCATGTAAATCTTTCACAGTTGAATTCATCTGATTTGTCATGACAGTGATGTTTACCATCACACACTTCAGCAAATGGAACACATTGCTTGTTGTCTTCACACTTCCAGTATCCTTCTGTGCAGTTCCACTCCTCACAATCTTCCTCATCTTGGTGAGTGTGGCCACACCCATAGATTTCATCTCTGCCATCACAAACATACTTTGGTGAGAGGCACACTGTATGCTGTTTGGTGCAGGTGAACAGGCCAGGTGGGCATTTCCATTCACCATAACAAAGATCACCTTCATCTGATGCATCTTGACATGTGACAGCATGATCACATACTGTATGAATAGGTATACACTGCTTCTGATCAGCACATTTCCATGAACCCTCTGTACAGTTCCAGTTTTCACACTCCTTCTCATCTGATTCATCTGCACAATCAGCAAATGTATCACATACATACTGGATAGGAATACATTTACCATCAGCACATTTCCAAAAGCTCTCCAAACAGTGCCATGAGTAACAACTTGACTCATCAGATTTATCTTTGCAATCAATGTGTCCATCACAAATCTGGGAGTGAGCTATGCATGTACCATCACATGTCTTGTAGCATTCAGTGCAGTTCATCTCATCATTGCCATCAAAACAGTTCAGTTTCCCATCACAAACTTGGTCAGGTGGTACACACTTGTTGTTGTCACAATTTCTGAATTCAAATGGACAGTTTCTTTTGTCACAGTTCTGCTCATCCAAACCATTCAACAGATCAGCCTTGCCATTGCAAATCCACTCATCTGACACACATTGACCTGGCAGAGAAAGGTTTCAGATGATAGAAGTCATCTGTTGTCAAATAAAGATCCTACTTTGTGTGTAATGTCAAAGGTTTTCTTGTCTTTCACACATTGTGTTTACCACCTTATTCCAATGGAGTGTTGCTACATACCTTTTACTTTGTTGGATCCAAATGGGCATTGCCAAATGAGGTTACAAAAATGCTCCTCCTCATCTGAACACTCCACACAGTGGCAACCTTCTCTGCTTCTGTCACAAACTTGAGTGTCTTTGATATATTTGCCATCAGCAGGACATCTCCACTTGCCTCTCCCACACTCACAGAATGAAGTGTCTGTCTGATCCTGGCAGTGAAAGTCTTTGCAAAGTTCTTCCAGGGGAACTTCTATCTTTCCCATGTCACATTTCCAGACACCTAGAAAGAAGATTAGTCTGGAGGTCAAGCTCCTTCTCCTGGCTCCCCAGCATTCTTTCATGGTCAAATGATCAAGAAAAACCATGTTTTTGCAAAGGACCAATGAACATAGGAAAGCACCACATGAGTCCACTCTGAGTCCTGAATGAACAGGGCAGGGCACTGTCATGAGATAGGAACTTCTGTGACAAGAACAAAATGCTCAGGAAGTTGGACAATTGCAACATAGAATGTGAGGCAGATCTGGACTCAGTGACACTCATCCAGCTTGTGGCAAAAATATCAAGATATAAGCAAAACAAAATTTAGTGTGTCTGTCTCAACAAGATTTTTGTTGTGATGATCTGTTGTCCCTTCTGCATAGCGGCCAACAAGAAGCAGGGAACAGAACTGGCAGAAAAGATGTTCCCTTGTGGCAAACCTTGATGAAAGAGGATGACAGCCACACTTTGCTGAAGAGATTTGTCTTCATCATGCCCATCTCTGATGCAGTCCACTTCTCCATCAAAAACCTTGTCCCAGCTGATGCAGCCATCAGAAGGGTAGTTGCATGAGAATTCTTCACCTCCACAATTTATGGGAATGTGAAGGTAGTCTGCCAAGACAACAATACCATAAAGAACACAACTTTAGTTGTCATTTAGCTTCAAAAAAGCCAAAATACTAACAAGAACGTTTTGAATTTCTTTGACAGAAATGCACTGGAGTATTGTTCTTGCCAGAAAGATTGATCTGTTTCTTCCAATTTGTTTCACAGAAAGACAGATCAAATTTGGAATAGTTACCATGACAAAGGGTAATACTGTCAGCAATCATAGACCTTGTTATTTTCCCTGGTGGACACTTTGAACATGGCTGTTGCCCACTCTCATTTTGATAGAATCCAAATCCACATGGTTTGCAGGACAACTGGTTCAGCTGATCCTGATAATATCCTGCAGGACACCTTGCACACTGTGAAGTCTGGAGATCAATGTGGTGTCCAAATGGACAAGGATCTGCAAGTGATGCTGCTTTCTGCAATTTCTTGTCTTGACAAACACAGGAAAATTTGTCCCACAGAATAGATAAGGGTTCTTTACCTTTACACAATGATTCATTGTCAGCACTCAGCTGGAAAGTTGTCTTCATTTTGGGGCAGCTGTAGCAGAATCCTTTGCCTGTCTCATTTTGAAAATATCCCATTTCACAGGGAAAACAAGACAGCTGATCATTCAAATTTTGGTAATGTCCTTGTGAACATGGTGTGCAGGTCATAGTTGATACATTTTTGTGTGATCCTGCATGGCATGAATCTGCAAGCAAACAAGAAAAGACAGGGAGTCTTGTATTCCTGAACATTGTTTGCTGTCCCTGCAGCATCATCTCAGACATATTATGCTCACTTGAACATTGTGAAATATCAGTTGCATCAGACACAAATGTGGATTGTCCCTCAGGACACAGGTAGCAAAGTTCACTTTTTGTCTCATTCTGATAGAAACCAAATCCACATGGGAAACAGAAAGTGCTTCCTCTGAGGTTCTGATAATGCCCAGCTGGACAGGGGTAACAGAAGAGCTGGTCTGATTGGTTCTGGTAGAAGCCTGGGCAGCAGGGCTCACAGGTCTGTGTGCCAATGTTGTTCAGTGATCCAACTGGACAAGAATCTGTGGAGACAAAGAAATGTTTTCATAGATTTGTTGTCCAAACACCAATGGGGTGCAATGTGCTTGTGGGTTACCAATGTTACTCTGGTCAAATAATGACGCCATGAAAATCCCCCTAAAATGGTCTCTCTTCCAAGATAATAATGTTCTACAGAGGCCCATCAGCCTGTGTGTTAAGAAGTTGTACTCACATGTTTTGTTGGCAAGTTTTGGTATCTCATGCCAATCTGTGTTTGGTATATTTGTACAGATGCCTCTTTCACTTGAAGCCCATTCCATCCACCCCTGGTTTTCTCCAGTCTTTATCCACTGCATCCTTTCATCACAAATCAACTTATTCTCATCCACCCTCAACTGCAAATAAGCTGAAGAACAAACAGATAATTTGGTTGTCTGGTATGTGCAAGTCACATGACAGTGAATTCTTGATCAAACTTCACAACTATGTAACTCAAAATGCTTCAGACACACAAATTATTAGCAGTCAATGGTGAGTACAGAACGTGGGGTTTATTGGAGCATCATGCAAAGGATCTTGACTTGAACCTGGATGTCCTCCAAACTCCATGAAATCCAGCACATCAAACACGCTCCACTCCAGCAGAATGAGTCTGTTCCGAACCAGCACCAGTTGTGACAGGGATGCCAGGCCGCCCAGAGCTCCTGCAATAAACATAAATCTGTCATTCACAAGTACCTCAAAATTCAGAAGCCTCAACTGCAAAAAATTCAAAGACAAGGTCACATAAAACACAGAAAATCAAACACTGCTGCAAATTCATCTGCAGAACTTCGCCTGCAATATCTCGAATTGTCCCGGTGTAACTTGCCCGGTTGACTTGCGTGCCCCATTGACATGTGTGTCAATCGGGGCTTGGGTCCGCCACCATGCCCCAATGACACATGTCAGTGGGGCATGGGTCAACAACCCAAGCCCCATTGACACGTGTCATTTGCTACACCTGTTACCTGTATTGAAGTGGGTGATGAAGTTGTTGCTGAGATCGAGCAGCCCCAGGGACATCAGACCATGGAAAAGCCCAGGCTGTACAAGTTGAATTTTGTTGGTCACAAGGTAAAGGCTCTCCAGCCTGGTCAGTCCGCGGAACACTCCTGGTTCCAAATGCTGTATTCCATTCACACTCAGGTCCAGATGATCCAGCTGTGGCTGTGATGCTTTAGTTTGTGATGGATATTTGGAGTTCTCCAGGTGTACGAAGATCCCAGGCTCAACACTAGAGAATTGATTGCTCCCTAAGGACAGTCTTTGTAAGGAGTCCAGCCCTTTGAAAGCCTCAGGCTGGATGTGGGAGATTTGATTTCTCTCCAAGCCAAGCTCTTCCAATGAAACCAGCCCTTCAAACACTCCACTTTGGACGGAGCTCAGTTGATTCCTCGAAAGGTCAAGACTTTTCATTGAGTTCAACCCTTCAAAAACTCCTGGTTCCAAGTGTGATATTTTGTTTTTCCACAGCAAAAGATTCTGCACTGAACCCAGGCCTTCAAACCCTCTCAGCTTCAGCCCTGTGATTTCATTGACAGACAGAACCAAAACAGTTAAAAGGCTCAGGTTTTCAAAAACTCCTGGTTCTATGTGAGGTATCAGGTTTGTGTGAAAATTGACAAGTTCCAAAGCAGCCAGTCCTTCAAACACCCCTGGTTCAATGAAAGATATCTTGTTGTATTGCAACCAAAGCTTCTCCAATGATATCATCCCTTGTAAGACTCCCAGCTTGAGTTCTTTGATTTCATTGTGATGCAGACTCAATGAAATCAACTTCCTCAGGTCTTTAAATGCACCCAGTTCTATGTGAGATATTTTATTGCCATACAGGACAAGTGTCTCCAATGATTTCAGCCCTTGAAACCCTCCAAACTTTAACTCTCTGATCTTATTTTCTCTCAGAGTCAAATTGATCACATTGCTCAGGGTTTCAAATGCACCCAGTTCTATGTGAGATATTTGTGTCTGATCCAAGTGAAGGTTCTTCAATGAAACCAACCCATTGAGCACTCCTGGTTGTATATGAGATAGAGGATTGCCACGAAGGGGGAGCTGCTCAAGTGATTCCAGCCCTCCAAACACTCCCAACTGCAGCTCTGAAATTTTGTTTCTATCAAGAACCAATGTTCTCAACTTTCTCAGGTTCTTGAAAACACCTGGTTCTATGAGGGAAATTTGATTCAGTTGCAAGAGCAGCCACCTTAACGAGTTCAATCCTTCAAACATTCCCATCCTGAGTGCTATTATTTTGTTTCTGTTCAAACTCAAACGTGTCAAGGTTCTTAGGTTCTTGAAGATTCTCACTTCCAAATGAGATATTTGATTCCATCTCAGTTCAAGTCTTTGCAATGAATGCAGAGTGTTGAACACACCAAGCTGAAGGTTTGTGATATCATTCTTTTCAAGATTCAAATATGTCACATTGCTCAAGTTTTCAAAGACTCCCAGTTCCAAGTGAGCAATTTTATTCTGCTGCAAGTCAAGTCTTTTCAGTGAGTTTAAGTCTTTAAATATTCCTGTTGGGAGCCCTGAGATTCCATTGTGTGAGAGATATAATTTGGTAAGTGACATGAGGCCTTTGAATGATCCATTGAACAGAGTCAGAGAATCACTGTCTTTCAAAGTTAAAGTCTCAAGAAGTGAGAGTCCATGGAAGGTTCCAGCTTCAATGAGTGAAATATTACATTGAAAAAATTCCAGCTTCTTCAGAAGCTTCAGGTGTAAAAATGAGTTTTTCATCAGGGTGAGGAATGAAGCTTGTGAAAACTCAAGTTCTCTGGCATGGCTGGGAACCATTGAAAAATTGACAATCTTGTCAAAGAGAAAAACTGCATCTGCAATGAAAGCTGCATTACTTCTCTGGCTATCAATCTCATTCGTCAGGACTTCTGAGATGTACACTTCAAAATCAGCCTGAATATCAACATTGCCAAAACACAACTTTGTCTGAAATGAAGATTATGTTTGTGTGTGAATTTCAAAAATAGATACATATATGTTCATTTACCTTTCCCACAGTATTTATCGTCTTCATCAAAACAATCATCACAGTCACAGTCTTCATCACAGACCAGCTTCAGAGCCACACAGGCTTCGGTCTGGTTCCCACAGCTGAACAGCTCAGACCCACAGTCTGGCATCACCACTGTGAACACTGAGAATTAAGCAAGAATACATTACTGAAGAATTCAATGTACTGTAAACACATATTCTCAAGTTGTGGCTGAGTGTGCTTGGTGACAAGACCTTACCTGTTGATAAAACCATGTATTTGATGAAAAACATCCTCAACTTTGTGTGACGTCACAGCTGGTCCACCTTCCTTCGGTGATGTCACAGCTGAGTCCACCCTCTGTGTGACGTCACAGCTGGTCCACCCTCCATGTGACGTCACAGCTGTCCACCCTCCGTGTGATGTCACAGCCGAGTCCACCCTCCGTGTGACGTCACAGCTGGTCCACCCTCCGTGTTATGTCACAGCTGAGTCCACCCTCCATGTGACGTCACAGCTGGTCCACCCTCCGTGTGACGTCACAGCTGAGTCCACCCTCTGTGTGACGTCACAGCTGGTCCACCCTCTGTGTGATGTCACAGCTGAGTCCACCCTCCGTGTGACGTCACAGCTGAGTCCACCCTCCGTGTGACGTCACAGCTGAGTCCACCCTCCGTGTGACGTCACAGCT
>JAAUXT010008717.1_pt1:5000-13909 | contig 13909 bp, 15 predicted proteins | sample 7278171 | NCBI WGS metagenome assembly JAAUXT01 (sample SAMN14350112, study PRJNA611818) | marine sediment metagenome | isolation source: surface marine sediment (1.8m) | place: French Polynesia: Moorea | collected 2018-08 | reverse complement strand
CCCCCCCCCCCCCCCCCCCCCCCCCCCCCCCCCCCCCCCCCCCCCCCCCCCCCCCCCCCCCCCCCCCCCCCCCCCCCCCCCCCCCCCCCCACAGTGGCCAAAATGTCGTGCCTGCTGCGCACAAATTCATTTTCATGCTCAAGTTGCATGGAACACTCCATTTTGCACTGAAAAGAACGGGAAACTGATTCAGGCTCTCACTCTGGATCAAGAAAACGAACGGTGCCTTTATGTCTGGGGTAGGGAGGGGAGCTCTCTGGACCCGCTGCAAGGCAGTGGTAAAATCGCAGTCGAGCGGAGACTGAAGGAAGCAGGCCTCACGTGACAAGACACGTGACGGTCAATTCATGACTCAACGCTCTGTGTGACCACGGCCTTGTGTTGTGGACCCCCTCTGCTTTATATGTGCGACGTTCGTCCACTGCAGTGCTGAAACTGCCCCATGTGTTTTTGCGCTGCGTCTGGCTTTGAACCACAGGAGACGTTGACGTCAAATTTCTGACGCCGACGTCAAGATTGTGACACCAGCATCAAATTTGACATTGAGGGTGTCAAAAAGTTCTTTCCTGACGTCAGCTATCCTGGCGTCAACAAATGACGCCGCGTCTCCTGTGGGCAAACCGTCTCTTACATCACGTCGTCACCGCATCTGGATTGACTCAAGCCAAGCTCACACACGCTGGAAAGTCGGTTCCTTTGGTCGAGAAACAAGTTTGTGCGATTGAACAGGGACTGTTTTTCAACTTGTTGTTTTGTGCAAGAATGAGGACACGTACGAGAAATTTGTGACTCAGGGGTTCTGTTGTCGTGTTGACACGCATGCGCAGTGGTAAGGGTTCACCCACGCTGCAAAAATGGTTCCTGTAAAATCATACGACTTTTCGAGACCTTTGGTCGAGAAAAGAGTTGTATGATTGAACAGGAACCTTTTTTTGCAGTGGGTGAACTCACTTCTACCACAATGAAGTCACGTACGAGAGGCTCTGTGACGGCAGCGTGGTAGAATGGGTTTTCTGAGTCCCGAGGCAGGGCGGGGGGTGGATCAGTCCTGATCTCAGGGATCAGTGCACGTGGATAAGCGCGAGCAGATCAGGGCCGAAGCTGTGACAAATCGAACGTCACCACAAGCGGCTTGATCAGGATTTGTTGAGAGTGATGTGGGAAGATCCCCAATTTGAGTGACGTGGAACAGTGCGAACGGGTGGCGGGAAAACGTGCGAGGTTGCCAGGGGAGAGGACTCCAGAACTTTCTTTGGGGGTCTGATCTGTGCCCAGGGGTCGAAGTGGTTCATTCTCACTTTGAAAATAAGAGAAAAATATTGGTGCTTCAGGCCCAAAAATTGACAGGTCAAAATTCTTCCCGGGGGTTTGGGATTCGTCGTGCTGGAGCTATGGTCCTGGGGATTTTCCCCTGGATTTGTCGCTGTGATTGGTCCCTGACAAGTCGCCGGCAGGTGGCGTGTGGAAGGACGCGCGTGTCGCCCGAATCCACTTCCGGTCCAGGGAAACAGTAACCGGAAGTTCGCGAGTCGGGACATGGTGTGATTGCGTGATAAGTGTTGTTGTTTTGCTGAAAACGGAAGCCAAGAAGCAGGTGCAGGTTTTGTACTGCGTGCGTGGGTGTGGGGTGTGGGTGGTGCGTGTGCGTGCAAGCCAACGATTGAGTGCGTGCGTGTACTGTGCGTGCGTGGGTGTCATGTGCACGTGCTTGGTAGCTCCTGTCCACGACTAACGGGAAGCAAACAACTTTGTTTTGAGCTGGGGTCGCGCCCTCACTCTCCAGTAGTACCCCCCCCCGCCCTGAACCAAAATCACCATCTGTGGACCCACAATCTCGTCATGAAATGTGCGTGTGTGTGAGGTGAGTGCGCGACCACTTTTTTGTCGCAAAAAAGCCCCAACCCACCCCTCCATCTCAACCCAATCCCCACCTGCACCCCTACCTTCTCCACCCATTCCCCATCCCACCTCACCTCCCTCCACTCCGCCACTCCCACCCCTATCCCCACACATCCAATCAACTGTATTTCTCTGTCCAAGCCTCACACATTCTTTACCTGTTGCGCTGATCGTTTCGCAGAACTCATCTATTTGGGGACGGAGCTGTGAATGTGAGTTTTGTAGGCATTGCGCTTATGCAGGTCCCACCTGTTGAGCTGAGCCCCAGTCGTCCCACAAGCCGAATACAATCTCGTGTTGGATTCCTATGGCAGGGAAGCACGTGTGTGTGTGTTTGTGTGTTTGTGTGTGTGTGCGTGTGTTTGTGTGTGTGTGTGCGTGTGTGTGTTGTGTGTGTGTGGTTGGGTGTGTGTGGTTGGGTGTGTGTGTTTTTATTTGCTCGCGTATGTACGTGTGTGAGTGCACGTGTAGGAAAGTGAGTGAGCGTGGTGTGTGTGTGTGTGTGTGTGTGTGTGTGTGTGTGTGTGTGTGTGTGTGTTCCCCCTGTTGATCCATGGCAGGGTGGGTGGAAATACAGCACGTTGGGTGTCACCAGTAGAGCGAGGCCTATCCTGCGTACAGCGACGCAAGCGCTGTCAGACGGACGTCACGTGAGAACGTCTTGACGCTGCCGCCGTGAACGCTGACGTCATGACGCGAAGTCAGGAGCGCACAAGTTCGTGTCACAGTGTGACGCGAACCGTCGCGAATGCGGAAGTTTCTCCACCGCTCAACCGACCTGGCACTGACTGCGAAAGTATGCGGTGGTATGGGCCGCCTTTTTTTTCTGCGCATTTAGGTGGCCGTTATTGGGAAAATGTAGCAACTGCCCGCAGTCGAGTGGTGTTAGATAGCGCGGTTGGATCCGGGTGCAACACTCCTCCGACGAGTTACGCCACAGCGCAGTGAACACGAGCGCTTTTCGTGACACGTGGGTTTGAGGATATAATAGGGTTTTACAGATGGTCCACTCGTGTACACACACACACACGTACACACACACACACACGCACAAAGACAAAAAGTTTGGAGGAACGCAAAGGCAGACACATCCACACACACATACACATCCACACACACACACACAACCACACACACACACACACACACACACACACACACACACACACACACGCTTTGAACAGCGCCTGCATATCACCACCAAGCCACATCCGCTGCACACGCGTGGTAAAAGATCTATTTCTTTTCAGAAGTCCGTGCAACAGTCCAATCGCGGAGAACCCTCGGCCATCTTGGATCGCGAGTTTCAGCATGCGGTTCCAGCGTCGTCATGGCGGCACAAACGGAAGTCAGGTAGGTACCCAGACTACTCAAGTCACGTGTGCTGCTGGTACTCACGTGATGACAATGACAGCTGCCCTTGGAATCACGTGATGTGTGATTACTTAGTCACGTGATATCATATGAGCTCAGCCAACAGGAAGACGAGAAGCAGAAAGGGGACCAGAGTTGTTGTTCTGGGGCCCTGGGCCCTGTTCTCAAAAATATTTGCGCGACAAAAAGATGCGGACAAAAAGGTCCGCAAAAAAGTTTTGAGAAATAGATCCCAGCTCACTACGCCACACTTCGCAGTTGTGACGCAGCGTCCACTTGTTTGGCACGCGCAGCTCTGGACGCTCGCTTCCAGCGTTGACCTGTTGCCAGGGTCACCGGGTGCTGTTGGCTACGTGCGTGTGTGCACATTGGGAGTGACCGGTCAAAACTATTGAGCAAGTGGACTGTTGCTGCGAGATCTTGTGGTCTGTTCACACAACGCGCTCTCTCGTGTCACACGATGGTGGAGATGCGTCATACGGATCTCACTGCTTTGGGTCTGCGTGGCGTTGTGCACACGCGTGGTTCAGCCTTTGATGAGTGTGTGTGTGTGTGTGTGTGTGTGTGTGTATTCGTGCGTGCTCACAACAAACTCGGAAGTGCTCGTCCCTGCACAGTGTGTGTGTGTGTGTGTGTGTGTGTGTTTTTGAAAATCTCGTGCGTGTGTGTGTGTGCGTGTGAACAAGGTCGAACACAGTGCGGCTGCCTGCCACGTTCACACAGATTGGGAATCGGGGTTCAGATTATCAGTGACACTGCGCCGCTGAACGAGTCAACGGACGCTACGTCACTGCGAGCGCAACGTCACCACTAAGTCAGGGATGTGACGCAGTGACGCACGTGACGTGAACCCGGCCCACCGGCTCTATTTGCTTCGTGTGTTTCGCACACATTGATACTTTGTGTCACGTAGTGGTGTCGCTCTATCGCTTCGGCTGCGCTGCGACCTGCTGTACACTGGGTACGTCGCGCGTTACGTCCCTGTACAAGTCAATTGGCATTGCACAGGTCAATGGGCGATGCATCTCTATGCAAATCAATGGGTGCTCCATCCCTGTACAAGTCAATGGGTACTCAATCCCTGAACAAGTCAATGGGTGCTGCATCCCTGCACAAGTCAATGGGTGCTGCATCCCTGCACAAGTCAATGGGTGATGCATCCCTGCACAGGTCAAAGGGTGCTGCATCCCTGTACAAGTCAATGGGTGCTGCATCCCTGCACAAGTCAAAGGGTGCTGCATCCCTGCACAAGTCAAAGGGTGCTGCATCCCTGCACAAGTCAAAGGGCGCTGTGTCCCCACACAAGAAAACGGGAGCCGCACCCGGTACATTTTCTGGTACCCGTTGCATCCTTCTCCGGCCAAACGAGAAATCGAGTGCGGCCGAGTTGCTCACCTGGGGAGATCATCCCCTGAATGAGGCCACGTTCACCCTGACGTGAGTCACGTTCACCCGACGTGCGTCACGTTGTCACGTTCACCCTGACGTGAGTCACATTCACCCGACGTGCGTCACGTTCAACCTGACGTGCGTCATGTTCAACCTGACGTGCGTCACGTTCACACGACGTGCGTCACGTTCAACCTGACATGCGTCATGTTCACCCGATGTGCGTCACGTTCACATGACGTGCGTCATGTTCACCCGATGTGCGTCATGTTCACGTCACGTTCATCTGATGTGCGTCACGTTCACGTGCGTCACGTTCAGTGCGTCACGTTCACCCGACATGCGTCACGTTCACCTGATATGGGTCACGTTCACCCGACGTGCGTCACGCGTGGGCTGCCGAGCTCAGGGTCTTGCGAGAATTGGAATGTGTGGGTGTGGTGGTGGTGGTGCGTGCGTGTGTGTGTGTGCGTGTGAGACTTCACCTGACGACTCTTTACCTGATGTAAGGCACAAAGCAAAAGACGCGCACATTGTACACATACATACACACGCACACACATGCACACGTGTATGTACATACGCACACTCACACTTCTGAACCTGGGAAAGACCAAAAACCCGACAACAAACCAGCACAATCTCAGATTCCACGCAGCAAATCTCAACAGACCACACTGTGAACACACAACACCAACCAAAATGCCCTCTTCCTTCTTGTGGGAAGGAGCCTTTTCCAGGTGTGGACCCATGAGGTGCATGAAGGGTGGGGGGATAAGAACCAGCGCCCCCCTCCAAAAAATAAGACGACTCCTCGCAATTTTCAGTTCTCCCCCTGTGTGTGTGTGTGTGTGTGTGTGTGTGTGTGTGTGTGTGTGTATGTGTGTGTGCGTGTGTGTCTCATTCTGTCCCAAGTCTTTGATCAGATTTCCCCCCTGACCGAACCCTGGATCCGCCCCCCTGGGGGGTTCAGGTGCTTGATCAACACCTCTTTCTGTGTTACTGAATTTTAATTTGCCCCGTTGAGAGGGGGTAACAGGAAGCCAAGGGGTGAGGAACGCACGTACACGCACCTCGAGCTCACAGCGCCGTCCTTGCTGCGAAAAAATGTTTACGATTCACACGCACGAAGCAAGGTCGCACTTCCATTGGTTGACAATCCTTCCAGGGACCGCAATTCTCAGGTATTTTTTGACCCCTGCAACTGTTTGACACCATCCTTCCCTCTGTGTGTGTGTGTGTGTGTGTGTGTGTGTGTGTGTGTAGTGTGTGTGTGTGACCATGCAATTTGAGCATTTTTAATCACCACCATCAAAAGTACCTGAAATTGCCCAGGTATTTTTAACCACCACTACGTAACTGAGGGAACAAACAAGTCGCAAAAAGTTCCTGACCAGTGGTGAGAATTTTGGGGATTCTGGACGACCTCTGACTTGGGTCGTCAAAAATCTCTGGTCATCAAAATTGTTCAGGTTTTTCAAAACATGTCAGAACTGGGCAGAAACTTCGTCATCCATAGGAAAGAGGCTGTGGTTTAGTTTCTTTCCACGCTGGAACTGCGAGGACGGCGCTCTCGCCTTTGAGACGCGCTTCAAGGACGGTGCTATACCCAGTGGGTGTAAACGCCATTTATTCACCCACAAAGGGCGCCGTGAGGTGGACAGAATGAGGCTAATCTAATGACGGGCCGTTAGACGCGCATTCAGGGCCACAATGCGCGTGCGCGAACTGGTGTCAGGTGACCCAGCCAGGCGGAAGGGGTCATTAGAGACGTGAGGGGTACTTACAGCAGGGTGAGGGGTGGATTTGGGGAGGGGTGGATCTGGGGAGGGGTGGGGGTGATGGGACAGGAGAGACGTGTGTGTGTGTGTGTGTGTGTGTGAGAGAGAGAGAGAGAGAGAGAGAGAGAGAGAGAGAGAGAGAGACCTGGGCAATATCCTGAACTTGGGTTGAACCATCACAATCAAGGTTGGTGTTTTCAGCTTTGTCCTGTTTCATCACATTCTGTTTCATGTTATGTGGGTTGCTGCAAAGTTTTACATTGCTGCTTCCTGTACTCACCTTCACTTGTCTCCCATTGGTTTGACTTTGCTTCCTAAAATAGTAACAACACGTATTGGTTGGGTACACAATACCAGAAAACTTCCCAGGATGTCGTACCTGGATCCAGGCAGAAAAGAAAACTTTACTTTGACTCTCACCTTTTCATTTTGAAGACAATCCCCAAACCAATGAAGATCAGAATCCCTGCAGTAATTCCCAGTCCAATCCCAACAATCTTCACTGTGTCTGAAAATAACCCAAGACAAACAGTGAGCAACTGACTCTGCTGAATGTGACTCAAGTCAATGCTTGAGTTCTACAGGAAACAGTTTTTTACTTCACTTCACATGTCAAGCACAGTCAGTTCAACAAAGGAAAATATTACTTCAAAATCAACAGCAAAGACAAACCACAAAGTTTCAGTGTCTCCAACACTTGCATATCTTCAGGCTGTTTTCTTGCCTGGCTTTATCATTTATTGGCTGTGGCTACAACAAGCACATACTTGTGGTGCTGCTGGTGTCACCTGTTGGCCCTTTTGTCCCATTTGGTGCAGTGGTGGGCAGTTGCATGATGTAAGTGGTGACCTCTGGTGCAGTTCCCCCACCAAGAAATTGCCCTCTACTGTCATGTTGTGCAACAGTAAAATCAGGTTCTTGGGTTGACACTTGCTGGGTTTGTGTTTGAGCTGCTTCTCTTGTTGCTTTGATGTTGTTTTCTGGTTCAGTGGTTCTGGGGCCAGAAAACAAGTCCAGTGGCTTCCCTGTTCACAACAGCAGCAGAATGCACAAATTAAGGTGTGGTGAAAGAAATTCAACATTTTTGTTTCAATTAATTGAAATGGGTCAACATGTGATAAATGCATAATGACAAACAAAGAGAACAAGCATCTGTTTGTTATGGACTTGGGAGTGAAAATACCCCCAAAGAATAATTTTCCTCAACAAACCTTCTTCACTACATTTGATGTCTTTCCATTGAAGAAGTCCAGTGCATCTGGGTTCAGCAGCCCCTTTGATGTTGATGCTTCTCTGTTGTTGTTCTTTCTTCAGCCAGCAGAGGGAGGCACAGTTCCACACATTACCAAGTCCACCTGACCTTGCTGACCCAGCTGAAGAGCTGAGGAAGAGAGTCAGAGGCCTGGGGATACCAGAGAAGAGATTGGGACTGAGAGATGTGAGGTGGTTGTGTTGAAGAATTAGAATCTCCAGGCTACTCAGACCATTGAAAATTCCAGACCTGATATTGGAAAGATTGTTTGTATTCAGAAATAGGGAACTTAAACTTCCCAGACCTGAAAAAGCCCCAAGTTCAATGAAGGAAATCTTGTTCCATTCCAAGTGCAATTTTTGGAGCAAGGGCAATCCAACAAAGGACCCATTGGTCAGAGTTGCAAGTTGATTGTGATCCAGGTTTAAGATTTTCAAGTTTCTGAGTCCATTCCAAACTCCAGGCTCAACAGCAGAGATCAAATTTACCTGCAGCTCTAGTTTTCTGAGGAATTTCAATCCTCTAAAACATCCAGGCATCACAAAAGTCAGTTTGTTCCTGCACAAGGAAAGGGATGGGCATGATTTAAGTTTTGCAAATGTGTTATTTTTGAGGCCAACAATCTTGTTGTTGCGTAACATGATGATTGAGGCATCACGAGGGATGTCATTTGGAATTTCAACCAGATTGCATGAAGATCGCACAAAAGTTTGAGAAAAAACCATCAAATTGTGCGTGTCTTTGCAGGATACTGGTGATGGACAGATTAGTGATTCAGCCATTGGTGCAGAACTGAGCAAAACACCTGAAAATATTGGGAGTTTTTGTCATGAACCACCTTTTGTTTCTGTGACAAGAACAGAGTTGCTGGTACTCACTCACCAATGAGCAGAGAGGAAAGTTTGGAAGCATCAATGAACATTTTTGTGCCTTGTAATGACAATGACAAAAGAAAATTCCACCCAAACAACCACATTGTTGATTTTGCCAAAGAATTGTTTTGGATCTAAAAAGCAGTGCAATGTAAAATGAAATATCCAGCCCATCAAACTGCAATACACAAGTCACCAACAGCTGCAGTTGCCATGTTACTGGGAGTTGCAGTTCTCATGTGTTTGTGAAATGTATCTGAATCTTCACTGCAGTACTTACCCAAGTGACATACACAGGTCTGTAGATCTGATGTCAGCAGGAGCAGTCTGTCCTATGCAACT
>JAAUXT010101786.1_pt1 | contig 13913 bp, 14 predicted proteins | sample 7278171 | NCBI WGS metagenome assembly JAAUXT01 (sample SAMN14350112, study PRJNA611818) | marine sediment metagenome | isolation source: surface marine sediment (1.8m) | place: French Polynesia: Moorea | collected 2018-08 | reverse complement strand
GTTTTGCTTTGCAGCCCATGACACAAAATATGTGTTTGAAGATATGCACGAATGAACAAACACGAGCGAGCGACCTTCCCTGTTGAAAGCCGAAACTGGAGTGAAATGTTGCAGCCGAAAATGGTGAAAAATTGACGCGCGTCAAAAATTAATGCGTCCCTGTGTGGCCACCCCGAGCGTTAACGCGTGGTTGACGCGTGGTTGACGCGCGTCAATTATTGACGCGTTGCTCTGTGTGGCCGCCCCTTAAGGGTGGCTAGTGTCGCAATGCCAACCGCATAGAACCACCTGCTTCCCGGCGAAACCTTCTTGTTACCTTGTATTTTGCTTTCCGCACTCTGCACCCATCGTGCCCAACAGGACAAGGTGGCATCATGCACTTCGTGAAAAGTATGTAGCCAGGCCCGCGAATTCAGACGCTGCCAAATGAAACAACAAGTGCTCACGGGTTACATTGCCCGTGTTTTGTTGCAAGAACTGCGACAAATTCCCCACCTCCATCAGGAAATAAAATTGGCGCAATTGAAAGAAAGAAATCAACAGATCCCTTGTTTTGACTCAGCTCAGTTCTCTTCCCAGAGACAAGTTAATAAATTCCACTGGAAAACTAAAGAGGGTCAAGAACAACGCACACACGGGCGCTTCCATCAAAACAAAAAACATGGGAGACACCCAGAACTCAAGAGACATGCAAACAACAGTTGAAACAAATAAGTTGCAAAAAGTCTCTCTGTTTGGTCTCTCATCAGTTGGGTGACAGAATAAATGTGGTGAGGCAAGACTCATGCGGCAATGACTTTTTTGTTTTTGTTGTACGTTCACTTTTAGTTTGTTTCCCCCACAGTTTTCGTCAGCTGTTGCTGCAATCCAGTTGCATATTTCAGATGTCCAAACAAAGTGTGTTGCAATGTGCGGGTTGTCTTGTGCCCAGCCTGCATCGCAGAAAACAAGCAACAAGCACTGCATGCTTGTATTTTGCCACCTTCCAGGAATTGACAAAACTTTTTCTCCTTCCCAAAGAAAAGTCCCTCTGAGCGGCAGATTTTTGTTTTCCCAGCAAAGTGTCACTTCAAAGGAGATGTTTCTTCTTCGCGAAATAGGAGACCCGAGCAAAGTTGATTTGCATAGACAAATATGGACTGATTTTTTCGTGCAGAATCTCAATGTTGAGCTGAAATTTGAAAATTATACCGCTGCATCCTGCTCGAAACTTTCTCTTGTTGGCGTGCGTGTGTTTATGTGTGTGTGTGAGTGTGTGTGTGTGCGTGCGTGCGTCCGTGAATGTGTGTGTTCAACCGTCTGTGAGGTTTCTGTTCATTGAAGAATCTTTTTGTGCTATCTTTGCAACAAGTCGAGTCCAGCCTCACACAACATTAATTGAAATGGGTGACGAACTGGGTGTTCATATCACGAGAACATTTCCTTGGGTTCTCACCAAAAGAGCAACTCACGTATGATCAACGGTGTTTTTTGCCAATTGTATGAGTGAGGGAACCAATAATTTCTCGCAAAGTATGTGTCGGAATGAGACCGGTGTTTCTGCAGGGGATTATGCTGAGCGACTGATCACGTTTTTGCGGTGAAAGATATTGTCCGCATTCAGGGGTTTGGTAGCCCCTTGGCACACGCACGCCTTTGTGCAGTTCAGCGTGAAATATGTATCTGGCATGGTGGGATACGTGACATTTCTACAAAGCTTGAAATTAGCATTTTGTTGAAAGAGAGTACTTGTGGTGTACTTCCTTGCGTGGAACCAAGGACGCACAACAGAACCTGCACACTTCTATACGTGAACAGTTGTCACAGTGAGATGTTTACAAGTTTCAGCAAATCTCTGGTCTGTGTTTGTCATATGTATGCAACAGAATAACAGCTGCTTGTTGAGGACAATACAAACACACGCTCATCTTTTCACAAATCGTTTTTGTCCATTGGAAGAAGGACACACAATTTTTTTGTACTTTGAGAAATTCGTCACAGTGATTGTGCGCACACAAGGGTGGTGGACACAGAACGATCTCTTTCTGGGTCAGTCATGCACTGAACCCTCGCAGTATGAGACACGCTGATGAATGGGACCAAGACTTTGATCTTGAAAATCTTCTCGGAATTTCACGGTGAACTTGACTTGCCTCACCACGATCTGAAAGAGACCAGGTCTTTCGGACAGGATCGAACGCCGTGCATGTGAAAACAGGTTGATCGCAGAACTTTTTCAAGGAACCAAATCGGAACCCACTCAATATGTTGTTTGTGATTCACACCTCAGGAAGGATTCTGTCTGTCAGTCTGTGCACAGGATGAAAATGAGTCTCACACATGACATTCAGGACAAAGAAGACAAGTGAAATATGAGGTCGTTTATGATATTTTCGTGTGATTAACTACCACTTGTCATTTTACATCACATCTAGGCACTCACTTCACGCCGGTATGATTCACACAACATTGAACTTTTGGATTACCAACACATCCTGAAAGTGGAATACATCACATTTTGGCTTGGGCAAACGGCCGGTAAACTGACGGTAAGAACAAAACTTGTTCTTTTCCTTGATCCTATGCAGCAAAATCTCTTGATCACGACATGCCACGTGAAAGGGGTGCTCACACAGAAAGTAAGTGTGCTGCAATTCGGCGTGTTTTGACTCATCAAAACACTTGTCTGCAGCTCTTTTTCTGCACGTCATTCTGACATTGAAGTCTCCCTGCCAGTGCAGTGAGCGGCAGGCACAGCTCGGGGAGCAGCTCGGGGGACTGTTCTGGGACAGAGCGACGAACGGGACAGCTGCAGGTCACACATTGTTTTTGTAACTCACGAGGAAGAACAAAACTCAAGGCACACTTGCTGGTATCGGCGTTGTTTGGGTGGCTTGTTGAACAACGTTCGCAGGTTTTGTGTTGTTCGCTTCGAGAGTGCAAGTCGTGTATGCACGACGCTCTCGTGAACGAAGCATGAAAAGCCAAATCCATCATGAGGGACAGAAAGGGACCGGAGGGCTTCATTGCGGTTGAAAATGGGGTGCAGCACACAAATCTGATTCCACTTACCAATGTTGAATTTCTGATTTTGAAGTGTTGTGCAGAGAGCGGGAGGAAAAATTGTGATGAAACATCGGTGATGAATTAGTGCAAGTGGATTTTTAGCAGCTTGACAAAGTCCAGCAGGCAACAAACATTTTTGGAATGAAATTTTGTTCAAAAGGAAAACGTGATCATTGAACGTTTCTTGCACATCAGAAAGAGGTTTACTGGCGTGGAAATCACAGCAGCCTCATATTTTGTCGAAAAAAAAGAACCACAGGTATTTTGCCCCAAAGACTCGACCGACAGATTGTCTTTGGCGGCCAAAGAGCAACCGTGGGAACAGAGCAAAGAGACTGTATACGTTTGGCACTGACAAAAACGGACAGTAATTTATGTTCACTCAAAAAATGTTTTCCAAGTCAGCGTGAGATTAGGATTACATCAAGAACAAGATTTTCTCTGAGTGACCCTGCGGCAAATGTTTTGCTTTCTGTCAATCCGTAGTGGCCCATTGTTGTGTCCTTGTGCAGGTCAAGATGAGGAAAGAGTCCGCATGGGAGCATGCACGCACACGAACGCAGGTCATTGGCGTTCCATCAGTGCAAACGCGTTGCCTGCAGGAACTTGGTATCTTGCCTTTCCATGCACCTTTGAAAACATTTGCCGCCCCACATCAAAGTTAACGGAAAGGAATTTCATTGCTCGACACCGTTCAAGAATGTGAGAGAAGTTGCGCAAGACTTTTGTTCGTGAAGGGCTTTGCTTTATTTGGAAAGCCAAGTTTACGGGTACAATATTTCAGGGTTTTGTGACAAGCGCGATGCTGTAGGTCTCTCAGACCGTTCGTACCTCTGAGTTACTAAGTGTGTTTTCACAGCATATTTGGCTTTACCAACGTGAATGGAGAATGTGTTCCCCCCACGAAATGGGACTTTTATAGCACAGTTGTAGTCGAGACGACTTCTTGGCCGGATCCTTCAGTCCCTATTTTGGTATCTCTTTGGAAGAAAAATTGCGGTGCGAGTGAAAGGTTGCAAAGTACATCGAAGTTAGGGTGTGTCAGAGAGACAGGTCTTTCCTTCAAAGCGAGGAGTACAGTTGGAACAGAGACACTGCCAGGACAAATCTTCATCTGCTTTTGCCGAAGTACGTTCGTCAAAGACATTTCCTGTTTGATATTTTGCTCTCCAGTCGTACCAAAGAACACGATTTCTTCCTTTCGAGACAAGTTGCAGCAAAAGTGAGTCGGATGACTCATCCCCCAAAAATTTTTGATGTGAATTAATTTCATGACCAAGTTGTTGGTTCCTCGTTCCGTGTTTTGCAGGTGCGATGAGTGATTGCTGACACGATGAGACATCCCAGTATGTGATCGACAAAGATGCTGCCTTATGCCCGTCTCAGCCCGCTGTTGGTCGTTCTGATGACGCTCTTCTTCGGTGGTGAGATCATTTGGCAGACTCTAGGGTCTACAATGGCGCTCAATCTTCACACAGACCGTCCTCGACAAACTTTTGATCGCTTCAGGCTTGTACGTCAGCCAGCAAAAGTCCGTCAGATGTTCGACAGAAAATGTCACAGATCGTGCCAAATGAGGACAGCACAATGCATTTACTCGCAGATCAAAATGACAAACACCCCAAGGATTTACACCTCACAAATGTGGAACAAAATACAAAGTATCTTTCGCATAAATTCACCGACCCGCATCATTGCTGTTGCAGAGAAACGTGAAGGGACCGTTCCAGCCAACCCCGACACAAGCCATCAATGTCTTCTTGCAAAAAACAAACTGCAAATCGCGACGAATATCAGCTGTTTAAAGTTTCTTCTCTGCTTTGTTCTTGCGCAGGATCGTCTGGGCAGTGGAGAGAGTGTGAACCGGGGTACTATGACAACGGCTCGACTTGCTCCGCTTGTGGCCAGGGCACCTACAAGCAGTCATGGGGGCCGGAACCCTGTGTGCCCTGCCCGTCGGACGAGACAGGACTCAGGGCCACCACCCGCGGTTCCGGTACATCACACGTCTCCCACTGCTACTTTGTGAGTCCTTTTCCCGACATTCCATGGCATACGCGGTGCATGCGGCTGTGCGTGGATTATGGTTTCCTGTTTTCATTTACGCCTGGCTCAAAGCGTGACACATCAATAATTACGGCTGAATCGTGTATGATTCAGCGTGATGTTGTTTGTGTGCACTGGTACCATTCAGAGAAGTACATGTGGTTTCATTTCAACATCCTGAATCGGACAAACACGGCATGCATACGTGTTTTGAATTTCTCGATCGTGTAATCGTGTGTGTCAGTTCATGTTTTTTTGTGGGAAGATGCTTTGCAGACTTTGATCCAAAAGCAACAAGAAATGGCAAGCAGATCCTCAGACCTTACAAGTGTACATGTTTGCCAGCCTTTTCGTTTTGCAGAAACCCTTTATCATCGACTTCCAGCCCAAGATAGGTCCACTCGCGGGTGGCACTCTCGTCAACGTCAGCATCGGCAACTTTGAAAACAGACAACTTTTTCTCGTGAAGGTCGCCAAGCTGCAGGTGGACAAAACTACCTTCAGGCTGTGAGTTTCTTGGATTGAATTATTTCTCCGTTTCAGTCTGAGAAAATTCACGAACTCGCCGAGATGAACTTACTGACAAATCTGATTTTTGCACTGGCAGTGGAAGCACTTGGGCCACGTTCCTGACGCCGCCCAGCGCATCAGCCGTACGAGGGACGATTCTCTCGGACCTGATTGACAATATCACCGAGTACAGAATCGAGTCGACGCAGCAGTTCTCCTACGAAGCCAATCCTGTTGTCAGCCACATTGAGAACCTGAACCAGGGAACCATCCTCAGGTGAGACACGGCGCGAGAATTCTGTGCAATTGCTCTGGCAGAAGGAAAGGCAAGGTCCTTGAAGTCGAAGTCAGTGGTCCTAGGGCAAGGTTCCACCGCAAAGTTCCAGTGACTTGAACAACGTGAAAGTCTTTGATCCATCAGCGGCTGGCGGAAAGAACAAGTGCACTGAAACTGCTCTCGTATGTTAGTGCATGGGAGGGGTCACAGGGGGTCAGACCCTGGTTCCGCTGGAGTGAACTTGAGCCCAGCACTGAAGGGTCAGGTCAGACGATGTGGACAAGACGCCCTCTGCTTTACTTTGCTGGTGTGGGAATGAACACAGAGCAGCTTCACGTTTCCCACGGTGACGTGAATCACCGCTTCCCGTTGCAGTGGCGGGATCGCGATGGTGGTGCGCGGCAGCGGACTGAGCGTCGTGCGCGTCCCCTACATGATCATCACGCGCGTCTTCCGCTGGGACGTCCGCGTCTTCAGAACCGTGAGTGCATTCACCGCACAATGGTGCTGTTCTCGGATTCTCGAATGACAACTTTCCACCCAAGAAGACCCAAGAGTCTGAGTGTCTCACACAAAGTTTCCAAGGGCTCTCTGATCCTTATTCATGGAGAAAATGATCGAGAACTATTTGATGTCAACAAAACCTGCAGGGAGGTACGAGGGGCACAGCTTGTGCACAAGTGCACAGAGGTGGCGCATGTTCAACGTTGTGAAGTTCTTTGGTTGAGAAAGTGAACAACTCATATTGGCTTCACTCGTGCTGAAAAAGGGGTTGCAATGGGATTATGTCAGCGGTCAGGTACGACCACTACCGACAGAAAGTGAAATGATTGTTTGCTTCGTTGAGTGCCGGGGTCCAAACGGAGTTCGCCTCTTGCAACTTTTATCAATGTTTCTCTGGTCATCAACGACAGTTTACAGAAACATTTTGTTTTGAACAATCTGCAGGAAACAGAATTTTCTAGGTTGCGTGCTCGAAGTCCATGCTGGCGCCTCACCTGAAGGAGATTCTATCTCAGTCGTTTCCTTGTTAGTTTTTCAATTTCGTTTTTGAACTATCAAAAAGGTGTGAGAGCAACAAACAACACGCAATGCGGCAATTAGTGTGCACATAACGGTTGCTGAAAGATCAGTCAGACCTGTTCTGCATGTTGGAATCACTGGTCAAACCAGGTTCATTCCCCCTTGTGTATTCATGGTCCCGGAGGTTCGACAAGCAAAATGCGTAGAGCAGGGCAAATCAAAACTTGGGTTCTGAGGCCTACAAATTGGGATTTTGCAGCGTCACAAATTGTGCCATCGAGACAAACACCAGAACATCCAGACACGTTCTCTTGACCCTTGTATCTGTCGATATTTTTGGCTTGATTTTCACAAAACCTCCACCTAATGCCCCAAAATTGCAAACTTGGCAAACGATGAAGTTCATCCAAACTTGTCATGCCACTGTGAAATTATCTCACTTGTTTCAAAGTCAGTTGAAAAAGTCTTTATATCGCTGAGGAGGAAGTGCCTCGACCTTGGATGCTGTTCTTGCATAATTTGGCAGCAAGCAACTGAAAATTGTAAAACCAACAAATATCCATCTCCCAATGTGCACACACCCAAGACATTAGATACGGTACGTATATTTTTGAAATGATGCTGATCCCCACCTGAAACTCCCTTTGCCATGAACACTGCCAACAAGAGAACAGAATGTCACATATTTTGCGGCCTCAACTGAGGTGTCGGCGCTTCTTTGCAGCCGAGAAACACATGTGCACACGGGTGGACTGCATTGCACGGTTGAAACCTTTCAATTGACCACTGTGTGAAAGTTCCTGCGTCCACTTTTGTTCGTTCGAAAAATAAAACCCACGCATTTCTCTCAAACAAGAGAAGTTTTGACATGAATAATCTGCGTTTGTTCTTCAGCACAAGACCATCTTGACTATCATTCGCCCTCAGTCCGCAAAGAAATGTCTCAAAAGAGATGCGTTTCCACAAGCCACTCCTGGAGACTCTGTTATAAAATGATTCCACGTTTTTTGCAGCCTTGTACGGTCATCGATGACACGACCATGACGTGTCCGACGCCCAACCTCATGGAAGGACTGGACGTCGAAACCTTCAAAGAAACCTCCTCAGAGAATCCGGCGTCCAGTTACCCGGGGCACAATACTGTGAACTGCACAATAGTCGATGCTGCCAGGGGCGCAACAGAACCCAACAGTACCGCAGAAACGCGGACCTTTGCAATTGTGAAGGGACCGAGTGAATGTCTGGCTTTGCTCAGGAATTCAAGTGACGCTGGTTCTGAGACTCAGAGCAAGAGAAGGAAGAGGAGGGAAATTGATGAAAGTGAAGAAAGTGAGAGTGCCACTGAACCTTTGAACAACAGTGAACTCCAATTCTACATCGGTTTCCAATTCGACGGGGACAATACCTACACGAACTTTACCTCCCTGCCTGTGTACCAGGACCCAGAATACTATAAGTTTGAGGAAAAAGATTACATCAGACTCTTTGACCCGGAACGCCCTCACTTACACATCAAGGTGAGTGACAGTCAAGCTGCCTCCACCAAAGATCCGACGCAAGGATCCTGTGGACAAACACCCAAGAAATCAACGTGGCAGCAGTCTTGGTTGCGACCAACAGGTCTGCCACCAAGTTTGGAAGACCTTCGCACGGTACAAAACCCACAAAAAGAGTTGGGTTTGCGTGTTCCTGGAACGAAGACACGTTGATTCCTGAAGTTTGTTGCAATTCTTGCTGATGAATTTGAGCAGATCCGTCTGATACCCCTCAACATGCGTGAGCACCGGCATCCGCTCTGGTCTTGGTTCGACTTTTAATTCAGCCACGGACCGCTCAAGTCACCAATCTTCTTGCTCACATTTTCCACTTACCGGTACATGTACTTGAAGACAGTCGAGTCCACATTTCTCCATCTCGCTCGCTTGCAGGGAGAGCGCCTGACGCAGGGGGTCAGTGTAGCGGACATCTGGGTGCGTGTCGGCGCCGGGGTCTGCAACGTGACGACGCTTGCCACGAACCGCCTCATCTGCCGTGCGCCGGCGCAGCATCCGGGCCACGCCGCTGACGGCGTCCGTGGCCCGCTCGATGCCGTCCTCGTCGAGGTATGAATCCCGCCTCACGCAGCACGCTGTGTGAACTGTGGAGCCCAACGAGGTCCGTCAACGAAACAGCGCATCACCCATTGGTTTGTGCAGCTCATGACTGAAGAGAAAAATCCGATTGATTGATTGCATTCGTGTTTCTTGTTCTTCAGGTTCAGGTGGGGAACCTCAACCACTTCATTGGCTACCTCCAGTACGGCGGCAGCGACAACTCGAGGAGCCTGGATCTGTTGGTCGTCGTGCTCGCGGCCGCGGCAGGGTTCTTCGTCGTCATCACCGTGACGGCGGTCGCAGCGGCGCTGTGTTGCAGGAGAGGAGCGGCGGCGGCGGCGGCGAGGCGCGGGGACAAAACCGGGGGCAGGCTCATCAAGAGCGTCAGCGCCGACAGCAGCGCAACAAACAGCACAGGTACGAAGCTTGCAGGGAACCACGCGAAAGATCTCTCAAACAGGAGGGCAGTGTGCATCGCTCTTCTCGCATCCTCAGCCATACACGGCATGAAAGCTTTCGTTTGGACTGGAATATGAATCCTCAAACTGCAGGCAGCACCGCGGGCGGCGGATTCGACAACATGACGGTCATTCCTATGTGCGACGTGTTCGACTTGTTGGACAGCGACCTCAAGACAAAAGTCCGAGATTGCAACTTATCCGACGACAAACTGAGGCTCGGAGACGTGATCGGCGCCGGAAGCTTCGGGGTCGTCTACAAGGGGCAGCTGAGCCAGGACCAGTGTGACGTGGTGGTGGCCGTAAAAACTCTCAGAGGTGCACACCTTTTGCACACCTACAATCGCAAGCAGTTTCTTGTTGAGATTTCTCGCATGTAGAACTTTGCTTCCTTTGCCAATTGTCATCGTAAAACACGAAGAAATTTTGTGTTCCTCGCAGATCTCAATGCAGACGAAAAAGACATTTCCATTTTTCTGGAGGAGGCCCTGGCCATGAAAGGATTCCACCACCCAAACATTCTACCTCTGCACGGAGTCGTTTTCAAAGAATATTTGCCGCTGGTTGTGTTTGAGTACATGGACAAAGGAGACCTCAAGTCGTACATCGTGAAAAACAAACTCACACAGGTGAGTCTGCACACAGGGAGTCACTTGACCTCCGTTTTCAAGGGAAGAAGATTTTTTCCCAGAAACAGACCTCACAGAGGAAATCTCAGCACACAAAACTGGGACGAGCTTGTCTCATCTATGACGATGCCGCGCATTGTTTCAGGACTTTCAGGTTGGAGACCTGTTGGGGTTTGGGCTCCAGGTGGCAGACGGAATGTGTTACTTGTCCAAACAAGGCTTTGTTCATCGAGACCTTGCCGCCAGAAATTGCCTGTGAGTTCCTCACTCAAAAAAGACGATTGCACGTAGATCGGGGCAGCCCGAGATTATTTGTCGTGCAATGGTATGTGCATGTGCGGTCAGTTTTTCTGCGCAAACATGCACTCTTGGTGCGATGTGCCCCACAGAGAAGCTGCATACCGGCCCCTCAAGGGTCCACAGTGCTCTCTATCTCCCACCTTCCATTGTGCACCATGGTCACCAGAAAAAAGTGCGAGTGTGTTGCAATGGTGCACCGAATCGAGTTCGATCTCAGATCGGCTTCTGTATCTGAGGAGAAATCCAAACCTCAAGCATTTTTAGTGAGTGCATGTGCTGAATATCTGAGATATCTGCAGAATCAACAGTGACGAGGTGGTGAAGATCGGGGACTTCGGCTTGTCCCGAGATCTGCATGGTCAGGATTACTACCGGGTCAAGGACAGGCAGCGGCCACTGCCGGTCAAGTGGATGTCCGCAGAGAGCCTCAACCTGGGGAAGTTCACCTCCAAGAGCGACGTGGTGAGTGAGATCTAGAGGCCCTCGAGCAGTAAAAGTTGAAGTGAGGGTCTTTGATCCCCCTGAACGTTCACAGAGAAGTCTTGAGAACCGCGATCTTTCTCCTTTCTTGCATACATGTACGCAAGCTTTTTTGCAAAACTGTGAGCAAGTGAAAAGGTTGCACAGGTCAAATTAGTGTTTCGCTGTAGTGGTCGTTCGGTGTGTTGTTGTGGGAGCTGCTGAGCAAAGGAGCGACTCCCTACGCCGATGTGGACAACTCTGACCTGAAGAGTTTCATCAACCAGGGCCACCGGCTCTGCAAACCTGCAGATACTCCCGACAATGTGTGAGCATCTCAGAAAGTCTCTGTCGTTTGCCTCACAAATAAATACTGCAATGGAGTTGGAACACAGCGTGCCTGCACGTGATCGTCACGCCTGAGCTTGCCTGCATGCCTGCATGATGTGATTGACAACTTTCAACAAGTATTCTCTTCGCAGATACAAGCTGATAAAAAGCTGCTGGAAAAAGGATCCGCGAGACCGACCGGCCTTTGCTTCGATCGCTGCGAAACTGCGCGACATGGTGGAGAAAATCGGGTTCGACAGAAAGGAAGACATGGCGGGTTCCTACGTGGATTTGCACACAGAGTACTAAGGGGAGCCACGCAAAGAAGTCTTGATTTGTCTCAAAACCAAAAGCATTATCAATCTTCGTAATGTCACAAAGTTGTTTCATGTTGCATGCGTCCGTAAAACTGTTGGCACAGAATGTGTTGTGCAAAATAGGTAGACTTCTGCAGATTTATACTTTGTGATATGAACAGCAGATCATCAAATGCAAGCTCTTCGTCAGAGTTCGCCAAAGTTTTCTACGCTTTGCTCTTTTTCTTGTAGAAATTGCGTGAAGTGCGAAAAATTTGCCATTTTTGTGGCTGGACATGTGCACGTGGGAATCATGCGCACAGAACTTTTGATAGACAGTCCTCTCGTTCATTGCAACCATTGCAACAGTGCAAGTGTACAAGTGTCTCCGTGTTTTTGTTCGAATGTCCGAATTCGCATTTTGTGGTCTGACTGGGCTGATTTGATTCATTCTCTGCACGGATCAACGTCGCCTTTTTTGGAAGCACTGCAGCAATCACAGTCAGGCATTGTGCAAAAATGCACTGTGTCGAGTGATTTCCGTGGGCACAAGAAGCAGGAAAAATACTTTTTTGTTTGTGATGCGATTTCGCTGTTCTGTTTCTATTTTTTTCACGAAACAAGCAAAGTTTTGAAAACCAAGTCTCCGTGTTCTTCTTCGCCACAAGTCCACGCAGTGCATTTGAATATTAATTTTTCTATTGACGCATCCAAGCGTTGCGCGCACCGATCCGTCACTGCAATGCTCAGATCAATGCTTTCATGGAAACAAACAGCTTCCTTCACTGAGAATGTAAAGGTACCACATGGTAGATCTGCACCAGCATCGACGCGTGCAGGCGATGTGTGCAACCAATGGGAAGTTTACACCTGTTGTTTATGTGAGTTCCAACTCACTTGAAATCCCTTTTTGAAAGCTCACACTGTTAGATAATCACCTGCACTTTTGTCAGTCATGAGGCTCACTCCGTTGTCCGTCGTCTTTGTTGCTTGTGTCCAGCAAATAACTGCAGCTCTCCCGTCGTTTATGAACCAAGGTGAGAATCGGAACGATGAGCTGCATGTTGTATTGCCAAAGTCAGCGGTGATGTTTCCGGCCAGGCATGCGTGGCACGTTGCTCATTTACGTCACGATCAGTTTCAATAATATATTCTCTCTGTATAAAATTTGCTTTTGTTGAGGGTGTGTGACGTATACGTAGCGTCCAAATCACATTGATGCGCTTCCGTTCGCGCTGAATGTTCGTCTGTGGTTGCTGCTTGATGCTCGCAATTAGGAAGAGCGTCGTCACAACTGCATGTGTTTTGTTTTCTTTTCAGATTTGTTTTGCCTTGGTTGTGAAGGACTCATGACAGGTACTCGTTCGTGGAAGCCTAATTTGTACCTGTAATGCACTTCCCACCCCAAGCCCAGTTGTGAAATCAAATTGTTTGTTGTTTTTAGAAGCACACAAACAACTGGGAAAGAGATCCAGGGAACTGACGGAACTTCGTGTGATAGAATTGTTGGAAGAAATTTGCTCCAACAAGTATTTCAGGACGTACGAGCACTCGCCACCAAAGATGGTCAAGGCATGCAACTACATTCTCGGTAAGAACACATTCCTGCGTCACTGGACTGACAAGCTCCACAGTTCACGGGGTTCAGGTTGCAGAAAAGGTTCGATCTTCAAACTGCTGACTGCATTTGCGGTTCTTCTCCTCAGAAACGTGGGATGAGGAGCTGGAGACGAGTCTCGTGTACTTCTTCAAGCCCCCGGCCGGCAGCCTGGACCTACTTCTGATTCGCGCTTGTCACAACCTGACTGGAGCTTGCGACGGATTTGACAGAGAAGTCGCGGACAAAGAAAGACACAAGGTTGAAATCTTTTTGAACTCATAACAAAACACTTCATTCTCAAAACTAAGAACCATGCAGGTGAACAACGAGGAAGGACTGTCAAGAACGAAAAGAGATTTTTGTTGGAACCTTGAAGCCCGCCTTTCACGCCTGCATGTTTCCCTGCACGGAAGTGCCTTCAGATATTTTCCCCAAAACACAAGCGACAAGTTACAAGTGTGAAAGTCTCTCTTGACACTTCAGATGTACGGGAATCAGGGGGATACAATGACGACCGATGATAATCCAGACGAAGAAACAACAGAGACAAGCAAAGAGCAGAAGGACACAAATCAGGAAGCAGAACCTGAGGAGATAGAAGATGACTCTCAAGTGAACATTATCGCAGAGCCAGATGATGAAACCATTGCTGACATTCACGACGAGCTGTGAGTGCCTGTGTCACAAACGAGGGTCTTCTACAAAAATTCCTTCTTTTGAGCATGTGGTCAACAACCGGAAAAGAAGGAAACTTTGTGCATTTGGAACAGTTGCATGCCTTTATGTTCTACCTTTCTGAGATAAAATGAAGTGTGTGAACACAACAGGAAGTCAGTATGAAAGAGAC
>JAAUXT010090976.1_pt1 | contig 13913 bp, 13 predicted proteins | sample 7278171 | NCBI WGS metagenome assembly JAAUXT01 (sample SAMN14350112, study PRJNA611818) | marine sediment metagenome | isolation source: surface marine sediment (1.8m) | place: French Polynesia: Moorea | collected 2018-08 | reverse complement strand
GGGAGGTTACATTCCAAAGTGTGGACAGACGCACACATGAATGCTAAGGGTTTTTAAGCCAACAGCGGGACCTAGATGGCCGGCTACGCGACCATCAACAACAACGTGGTCTGGTTCAGATCGAGATGCCCTCAGTGTGTTTCTGCGATCTTCATGCACCAGATTTATCGAAAGAGAAAAGTGCTTGTGCCGAGGCCACTGTTCTAGATTGATATGAGAGTAAGAACAGCGGCGGTGACGAGCACAAGGACGGAGTGGGCGGCGGCCGCTCTGTCGGCGCCGTTCTCCATGCTGCTCAACACCTGACGCGAGAAGAGAGGCTGAACCGGACGAAAGTTGTCCACGATGTTTCCACTGGAACCTCTGAGGGCCCGGAATGCATCCAACTGCAAAGAGACAACGTCAGCAGAATATGACTGATTTGAGCGACTTTGCTCTGTGCTTTGCGTTCTCGTGAAACAGCTACCGAGGTCAAGTCAGCCTCCGCCAGTTTCGATTGTATCACTCATGTCACAACAATAAGGGTTTTCACATTGGCTGGGCGGCGTCAGACTTTTTGACGCGTGCGTCAAAATTTTGATGAGCGGGCATCAAAGTCAACATGATGCCCAATGGAGAGCATCAAATTATCAGTCCAGACTGATCACAAATTTTTGACGCAGGCATCAATTTTTTATTGCTGCGTCACCAATGTGAAAACCCTTAATGTGACTCGACCAGAATTGTGAGAGCTCACCTGCTTCTGCGACATTTTGATTTTGTCGTTGAAGACAGTCCAGACGACGCTCTCAAAGCAGCCCGGGGTGGTCAGAGACCCGGAGTAGCGGAAGTAATCCTCACGAGACGTGGGCAGGAAGCTGTCGAGCGTGAACGCGTCGATGCTGGCTTCGGTTCCTGCAAACCCAGTTCAGTATGAGGACTCGTTGCTCACCTGTTTGTGGTAGATTACTCTGTGATGGTCCTCAGTGTCAATGTGGAAAGCAAAGCGACAACGAAAACAACAAACGAAGCGATCAGGATAACATTTGGGTGGGTGTCGCGTCCAGACATACTGGCACACCTTTATTTTCGATGCTGCTCAGTCCGGAAACCAGCGTGGCCAGTGCAGGGTTGTCGTTGCCACCCACCTGCAAAAGAAAACAACATTCTACGCATGAGACACAGGTGTCACTGATTTGCTGCAACTGTTCAGCGTCCTTTTCGGACAAACAGGAAACCGCTGTCTGCATGCACGCTCAAGATGGGACGCAACTGGGAGTCCTCCACATGCAGAGCTGGCAAGAAACCAACAGCATCTCCTTCGGTTGGCAAGGAACCGCTTCGTTCTTGTTGTGTTTTAAATGGACATCTCTTTTGTGCGCACAACTGCGTGCTCATGAGAATTATTCTATTATCAATGAGCCATTCTTCAAACTTGGTGTCTTTCAGAAACGCAAAGGCTTTAGACCTTGCGCACTCAGTGAGTGGACTCAGCACGTGTACTCACACCGAGCGTGGTGTGAAGCTTTGCCTGCGGTGTGGTTTGGAAATTTGAGCGAACCAGCGCACAATCTTTTGCTGCAAAGGTGAAAATCTGAAGATGTTTTCACCAGAACGATTCGACATTTCGTTAAAATATCTTCGCTTTCTATCGGGGAAAGTGAAACACCTCGGGTGCTCTTGCTGTTTTTCCACACGCTGCCTTGCAGTAGCCTCAACGTGCAACCGTTACTTTTGATTGGAAACCTTTGCAAACGGTTCAGGGTGCTTCGGTTGAGCTGGATCACCTCAATATCAAAACACCCAGTGAAACTCTGTCTTCAGTGGGCGTAGGAAAAGGGTGCTTTTGCACTCCCATTAAGAATAAATGTCAGTGTGTGTCTACACCGGTCATGTTGAAGGATGCCGGGTGGCCGGGATTCCTGACTGGCAAGTTTGTCTGTTGAAAAAATACCTCGGCCTGTCCTTCCCGTCGCCACTCAATCTGAGAAACCCCTCACTCTCCTTTGCTTCATTTGCAGCTTCGTGTGAAACTGCAAAAAATTGATTCGTCCAACCACAGCTTCAAGTTCAAGAGCATCGTCCAGTCTGTTCGCAGCCAGAAAAAGACCTGCTTTGAGAGAAATTTGCGTGCGATGAATGCCGCCAGAGCCTGTAAGCTGGTTGTCGATCTTCATAATGTTCAGTCCCTGGACTGAGATGAAGCCCAGTTCGAGCGCGAGAGGTGGCAGGGTCAGGTCGTGTCAGGTTCGTCGGTGCTTCAATTTCCGCAGGTTGTTCATAAGCTGAGTGTGAATTTCAGCAAAACGTGTTCCCGTCCCAATCGACTCTCGTGGGATTGCAGAAGAGAAGATGAATTGCCAGAAAAGAAGTGTGAAGCCTTATCATGCTCGCTTTGGCGTGGCAGATTTTGGACTGCACCGTGCCACGCACTCGATGGAAGAGAAGGCAGGCGACTTTGCCCAACAAGATTAGTAGCTTTGTCACGGGACCACCCCTTTTAATGCAAAAATCCCGAATCCAATTCCCTGCAAGAGGGAATCTTGGCAAACTTATTGATCTCGTCCTGCCACATGTTCGTGTGAGATGTGCTCAGAAATGTGTCTTGCCTTTTCCTTCACACCAAATTTCCTTTTCATGCAAAAATCATTTCCGGCAGAAGACCTCGTCCTTTCTGACAACGACAATAATGTTTCGGAAGTTTTCAAAGGCCATGGGCTGCCGTGGTGTCCTTGCTTGACATTGTGACGTGTGTTTTGTCGACAATCGCAGCCTTTCCTCGGATGAATTGCAACTTCGAACCACCTGACGCAAAACATAAATTCAAACTTGTCCGGGATCATTTAACAGTTCTCGGCTTCGGCTGCGGAACCTTCGCAGTCGATTTCGGACCAGTCTGCCCTGTGTGCGTAACACACCCCAAGAACTGCAGTTCTGAGCCTTTCACAGAGAGAGGACCGGCAGGATCTCACCTCGAACATGAAGCCGAGGACGGCGAGGCCCTCCGCCTTGTCAGCCGCTTCGCCAAGAGACCCGAACCGCGACGAGTAGTGCACGATGTGAACCTGCAACACACCAGGTATGCTTCAATGGCCTGCAGCAGAAAGTGTTCACTCAGTTGTCAACCTGGCCAGTTATGATCGCGACGAATGGATATAAAATGCAGGTTTGCCTTTTTCTCTGGACGCAGGTTGTCTTCCGACAGTGTCGACCACCCAAATCCATCAATCAGGGTGTGGGACTGTCACAGTAATGCAAATTAAACCAACCTCCATGGGGAATTGCTTGTTGTTGATGGTGTGCTCGGAACCCTGGGTGTTGGAGCCGCCCCAATGGAAGTGGAACTGGGCGGCGATGTACTCTCCTGGCAGCCCACCCCCGGACACCCGGATGTTGCCCTCCAGATTCACCTGAGCTGCAAGACAAGCAACTCGAATTGTCGTGTGCTGAAAACTCGTGATTCTCATGGCTTTCAAAAACACACACGTAGAAACACACACAAACACACACACACACACACATCTGCTCATTGTGTGATGTCCCTGAAGCACTATGGTGTCTGTTTGTCTTACCTGTGTGGCCATTGTTCACCAGGGTCATTGAAGACGGATTGGTGTTGTAGCCAGTGTAGCTAAACAGCCCCAAAGACTCTCTGTATTCAGCTTTGGACGTCGCGATATCAATCGGAGATTGCTTCTGCCCCCCACATGCTGAGTAGCCCTGTAGGTTTTTCCAGTTCTCTGGACCTGCGTGCAAGAAGTAAAGTGTGTGAAGTGTATGTGTGTGCAGAGAAAAACAGATCGAAGTGATTGTCAGGCCCTCGGACCTGACAAATTTTGAAACGCTGAGGAAAGACCGTCCCGCAAGCGAAGTTCCGCACTCCCTTCGATCATGTTCAACCAGGGGCACCGTCTGAGCAGCAAGTAAATTCAATTTCCGTTCTTGTACTGCATTCCATCTCAACAGCAAGCTCGGAATGATTTGCAGCGGTTGAGGTGGAGAGCGCAGGGGACGTTCCTCTTGCAAAAAGTCAAGCTTGCTGTTGGTCAAACGGAAGCAATCTTTCATTTTTACTAGTTGTAAAGTGTCAATCATAAGCGCACAAGCAGACGTGTTATTTGTTCGTGGACAGATTTCAAGCCAACTAAATAAAATAGCCTCTTCAAGCCATTTTTGACTCGCAATATGCACATTCAAGGAACAATATGTCACAGGCTTCCCCACATCACGCAAGTTGTCCATCATTTGGATCATTATTTGGGTCCAAGTGAGGGCGAGCGTGGATTTCCATTTCAGTGTGCAGAATCGGTATGAAGAACACACCTACAAACACACATCTTCATGTACAACGAGTCAATGACATTTCGTTCCGCATTATCTGAAGTGTCAAGATCCAGCTGCAAGATTTCCATACAAGTCGTGCAATACCAAAATCGCAGCAAAGACAATTTACGAGTGTGTGCACATGTTGTTTGATTTGCCTTGTTTTGTCTGAATACGAATTTCCTGCTTGTGTTTCCAAAATTGATAGTTTTGTTTTGCAGAGGGTCCTTTTGTTCACATGCAGGTGTTTGAATTTTTTGATGTGCTTTTTGAAATATGCGTGTTTCAGGTTCCTTGTCTCGATTCTGCTGAAATCACTGCAAAATAGAAGAATTCTGAAGACAGAATGAGTGTGGCCGACCAATACTTGTTGGTGTGGTTTTTGAAATGCTTGTTCCTCAGTTCCTTCTGCTAAGAACACTCAAAAATGTGGTGTGGCCGACGAAGAGTTTTTTTCGCTGCAGGATTGCCACATTCCGGAATGAACCATGTGTGAAGCGATGTTCGGAGAGGAAATTATAACTCATCGCTCCTTTTTCTTTGGCCTTATGCATTTTATGACATGATCATGTGCTGGATTTATGGAGACTCTTTTGAATAAATCTGGAAAGGATTGCATGCTTGAGTTCTTTCCTTCAAAGCAAATGTAATTGTCCAGCAGGTCTGATTGCATTACTTCAGCGTTATTGGGTTATGGACGCGGAGTGAGAGCTTCAAGTTCAGATGCGGCCAGTGCGCTAATCACAGCCTGGAGAGCGCATCTTCGCGCCTTCTTCCCGCAGCCTGGGTCCACTCAGGTCCTCTCGTTCCCCCGTGAAGTACACGTATCAAAACAGGACTGCAATCCAAATCCAAGAGCAAACTTGCCAATTATCCTTGCAGATCACCCTAAGAGGCGAGCTCCAATTGAACACCTCGGAGCAGTTTCCTGACAGCCGTCTCTCAGGAAACTGCATCAATCTGTCCATCATGAAGGCGTTGACAATGACCTGACCACCATGGATGCGCAGAAGGTTCAGACAATCACCTGACATACTTGTTATTGGTCAGAGAAGGCAAAGGAAGGCAACACAAAGTTCTATGGACGGATTTGCTGCACCCACGGCAAAAACAGTTGAATGCGCCAAAAGTCCGCCTTCACATTCAGATTCTTCTCACAACTGGAATGGTAACAAAGGTCTGACTGATTCCGGATGGAAGCGCACAAAGATTTGTTTCAAGCTGTTCTGGAAAGAAATCTCAACAACGAGAAAAGGTAACAGAAATTGGGTGGGGCCAGTCTGTGACACTGCCATTTGTCGCTGTGAAACATTGATGGCTCAAGCTGGATTTGAATTCAGGATTATCTTACCTAACGGCCGAAGGGAAGAGAAGAATGTGGCCAAACACGCAAACGAAACACGAGTTTAATTCGCATTGCAAGTCCAGAAGCTAAGACCTGGAACTGCTGTTGTACACCACCACCCGCCTCTCGTCAAACAGTTGCAAATGAGAAGGCGTCGCACACACGGACGGGCTGAGTCCGATTGGAGCACAAATCAGAAAACGTAATGACAGTTCGTTTTTGTGAGACCGCATGGTGTCTGAATTTCAAACAGAGTCTAGACTTTGGCCAATTGTTTTTTTGCCGTTGAAGAAACAAGCACACCACTTTTTCTTTCCTTTCCAGAACCATCACAAACACATTCTAACAGTATCTCATACTGCTTGAAACCACAAACGCAATTTCAGAAACATTTTCCCCTCGAGAAACACTTTGGATGGAATGGATGACGAGATCGCCCAATTTTCCACTCTCGCTTGAAGCTCTCTAATTTGATGACATCAATGCAAGATGTTTTTCACTTCAACCGCAAATACAGGGACTCCAACTTTCTATGATCAAAGCATCTGCTTGGACTCGGCATTTCTTTGTTCGTAAACGCACTTCTGACCGGATTGCAAATCTCTTTTCTGCAGATGTACAGCGAAAAATTTTAGAACTTTCTTACCGTTCGATCCAGTGTATGACCAATCTGAAATAGAATTGAAACCTTGTTGAAGTTTGGAAACACACAACACACACACACACACACACACACACACACACACACACACACACACACACACACGTCCCAATAGGGCCATTATCTCGTTGTCTGGCGTTGGGTCTTCGCAAATTAGCAAGCAAGAAAGCGCGCCACTGCACTTTGCCCTCACAAAACTTCGCCTTGAAAGGTTTTCAGGACTTTCATCCACAGTTGAAACTTGGGTGGAGACAACGACATGAAGTCTGAAAAATTGCCGAAACACGTCAAATCAGACAGGCGCGGTGCCCTTCATTGCGTCTGTGAACCGCAGAATATTTCCACGAAGCTGTGTGACAGCGGCCACGAGAAACCAATTCCCGGTTTGTCCTCAAGCAGCGGAAACTGACCAAGGGAACATGAGCGATGACTGTGGAATGTGAGATTGACTCTTTTCAACAAAATTCTCAGTTTCGCCTGCGCCAAAAAGTTTTTCCATATTTTCTTCTTTATTTTTGCTCTCCTCATTTCCAAGTTCTCCATCTCGCCAGAAGAAACAAGGTCGATGTAGCTTACCTGAGGAAAAGACAGTTTCCAGGGTGCCAAACAGAAGAAAGAGCGCGATGTCCAATTTGGGATTCATCCTGCCTGCAACAAATCTCAGGAGGGTGTGGAGATCTGTGATTCACAAACAAACGGAACCACCACGACTACGTCGCTGCCTGAAGCAGTCAATGGGGAGTTGTAGCAGATTCGTTCGGTCATTCATCTTGCGTGACTGACGTTGTTGACATTGTGTATTTGGTATTGTGGGAGGAGCATGTGGAGCACAAGCGCATGGTCTGTGTTTTTTACATTTTGTGTTTGGTAATGAGGAGGAACTCAGCACAACACAGTGGACAGGCAAAATGCATCCGCAGGAGGCCAGAGACCGCGGGCCACGGACCGGAAGGATCTGCCAAAGCTCCCTATTCGTTCTGGAATCGGAGCGCAATCAAACACACTTCTAATCAGCATCCTGCTGTATTCTTGGACTCCAAAACCTAGACATTGCCTTGAACATGTTCAGATGTTTATTTTACAGCAATTAGCGGGACAACACAACTTTTGTGATCCGTCTGTTGCGCAACAAATCTCTGAAACTTGAGATTCACGTTCAAGATAAGTCTCAGTTTGTTGTAGTTGGCTGTGTCGAATCATGCTCTCGGCTCGACGTGACATTTCAACATTAGCACATCAGCGGCACTGGAATAAATGTAAAGTGACTGCAAAGATTGGGGCTCGACAGGAATGCCCTCCAGGCGAGGATCCGATTCACCCGTCCAGACGCGCTGTTGCGTCGCACCGCTCCACAAAAACGTTCTGCTGCTGCTAAATAAGCCACAAAATTTCACTGTACGAGGAGAGACAAAGAGTTGTTGCTGTAGATCTATAGGGGCATAGGGGCATGTGGAGGGAAATCGCTGTCGAAAAAAGCGCACGTCTGAGTGACAAATTGATAGATATCCATGTTTGAGCTGTGAATTCCGTCACATCATGGCTTCTGCACAGAACAGAAATCACGAATTTAAGCAAAAAAAGCTGCAAAAATGCGAGAAAGCTACCGGTCAGCAAGCAAATTGGAAATGTTCGAATTCGAATCGAGAACAAGATGATCAAATTTGTTTCGATGGCTCTCGTGCGTGTGCATATGGACGTGGTGCGATCTGCAAAACCCCTCAGTCAGACCAAACTGTGATTCGAGGAGAACATCAACGAAATGAAAGATACTTTTGAAAGTTTTGTCACGCAAGGACGTCAAAACCGAAGAACAAAACGGAAACTTACGTGACCTTCGTAGTGAAGTTGCGCCGAAGATGCGAAGTCACTTTGCAGATCGACAAACCGGAGTTGTCCTAATACAGAAAGTTATCCATTTAGCTCTTGTCTCAAAGAACGGTATGTTCAGAGTATCAGTATCAGTATTCAGACAGACAGACGGATTGCGTCGCTTTTCTCTCCATCACCCAAATAAAGAAAACGACTTTTGCCACAAATGCGACGTTGCCCAGAACATGAGTTGTTCTTTGTTTCCTTGTGATCCGAAGAAGAATGCAGAAAAAAATTCAAAGCAATCTTTCTCAAAGATGAAATTGTGCATTAAGCCTCATGAACAATTCGTGTAGAAAAAAGTAAGTTTGAGCGAAAGACAAACGCCAAGAAATTGGTGTACTCGAGTGACACTTCTGGCAAATCGTTCAGCGAGGTTCCGGCGGAGTGGTTCTTGCGAGCTGAACATGCAGCACTTCGGGAGCCAGGTCCATTCAGCACGTAATCCAATGGAAAGCCATCTGTTCACAACTTCTCCAGATATTTAAGCAGGAAAACGAAGATCGATCTCGCCTTGCCGGCCGAGCTAAATATGGAAGTGGCTCTCCGTCTTGGGCCTAAAGCGAGCCTTTTCTCTGAAGACAATTTCATGTTCTCTGGACAAGAAAGTGCCACCAAAATGGCATGTAGTTTTGCCCACAGTGAGAAAGTCGTCCATTCTGGATGGTCGAGGAGTCAACTGTTCTCAGGTTTAAACGCATTGGCGCAGATGTAATTCAGTTTGAGAACAACACGACTGTCATCAGTGTCAATAGATTCAATGCCCTGAGCTCGTGTAAACTGTAATTACAGTTGGCTCCATAAAAAATGCGATTCATTGCAGTTGTAGATCAAGTTTAGAGCTGACTTGTCACCACACGTGAGCTGTGCAGGACGAAGTCCCTGTTGTGTGCCAACAAAAATTGCTTCAGATTTCAAACCGTTGGCGTGATCCATTGTTGGGAGTGTTTCTTTGTGTGAGCATCCGTCGTGGATACTCGTACTTGCGTGAGTGGGCTGACGCGGGAGTCTTGGCCTTGGGATCTGTTTGTCCCTTTGTCACATTTCAGGTCTCTTTTGACAAAAATTTAATTCATCAGCCTTCCGGCAAGGTCTTCCGACAAATCCAGTCTCAGTGAAGCGATTCTTGTGAATGAAACTGAGCTTCAGAAAGAGAAGTGTTTTACAATTTGCCTCTGGGCTCCTGAATCAGCAAAAAATTAAATGCAGTGGATCCACGGGGGCCAATGGCCTCCCCGATTCCAAAATTTAATTCGGTCCTCTCGTTTCACGATATGGACACAAAAGTGATTCCATTTCCCCCTTGTGTTCTCAAAGTTAGAACCGGCTCCTGTCAATGCAACACCTCGCGCCCAGATCCGCCTCTGCTGCATTTGGATTGCAAATCGTTCGGAGACAGGTTCATTCGACAAACATTTTGGTAGATCTATTGAAAAGACAAGGTGTTCCAGAACAACTTCCTCCGTGGTTGCAGAGAACAGGCGCTTTGTTCGCCAGACCTCGCTGACGCACCTGCAGGCAATGAGGCGGCGCTCGGGCCTTTCGTGGGCAACCTTGGTATTATATCACGCACAAAAAATCTTTTTTGAAGAGATTGACGAAGCCAACGTGCGTTGCAAAAACGACGATGCGCAGCTGCTTAACCTGAAGAAATAGGTGTATTGTCAATGATCATCCCTTCAGGAGGAAACTTTGTTCACGCCACTGTGCGTGTTGATCAGTGAGTTTTCGAGTGAACCAGCACGAAACGAACCTGTCGACTGAAAGGTTGAACCTGCCAAGGAGGAGGCTCTTTAGCTTTCTGTTTGTTACCCCTGTTCTGCCTTGTAATTATCAAGGCGTCCTCGATTGATCTTGACTGGGCTCTATTTTGCCATTCAGAGCTCTACCTCACAGCTTCTTGCCCAAAGCATCCATGAATCCACAGATGACATCCTGAAATATTCTTCGTCTTTCTCTGACCCTTTCGGTGCCATGTTCTGCCTTGTCCATTTCTCTGCGAAACAACAAAAATCCATCCCCGGCATCCAAGCAGCTTCACCCTTTTGTTTTTTGTCATCAGGTGCAGGAACTCAACTCCCAGTGCCTTCCAAGACTGGCCATTCACCAATGTTCATCTATGTCAAGAGTATGCTTGCTGCTGTTTGTTCTGATCCAGTTTTGGTCCTTTGTTAGCGCGCAGACGTTTCCACTGCCTGAATCAAAGTTGAGGAATAGGAAAACCGAAAACGTGCTTCATTCGCGAAGTTCAGGTGCGCACGTCTTACTCGGCGTCTGTCTCACTTTTCACAGTGTCGAGCTGTGGGGCAAGAGGCGTAAAAAAGATCGCTTGTACCAATATTGTGAAAGGATTCACTTTCAGACTGTTGAGTGCAGATATTGAGATTGGGTGTTGATTTGCTCAATCCTTGCTCATCAGTGAAACATACCGGAATGGAGTCAAGAAATCGGATTCACAGTGCACGGCTGTGCTGTTTGATGTCTTGTGGCCTCTATCATTGCGTTGAAGGTCCTGATGTCATTCCAATTTGGATTCAAGAGTTCACAGGACATGCAAGCGCAATCGTGCACGGAATTCAAGTCGCGAATAGAATCGTTTGGCCACTCTTTTCCCAGGCGAGTGCCGCCAGCTTTGAGTTGTCGCAAAGGCAGAACTTTACAAAGCCGCACATGACACGTCCACAGATCGCTGCCACCAGGCGAAAAGTAGTTTCACTTGAGTGCAGCGGCAGCAGAAAAAAATTTGTCAACCAGAAGCTTTGCACTTTTTTGTGCTCAGTGATCATTTCTGCATTCTGCTCAAGGCGAAGTCACGCAAGTCAACTGATCACAAACCGAATAATCAGAAAAGATGCATCAGGCATCACGAAATAACAAACAAGCCGACTGAAGCTGAGGTTCTTCTATTTTTTGTGAACATTTAAAAGTCAAGAGGAAGAATTTTGCAAGACTGGCGTAGAATTTTGACAAAAATTGTGCAAGAGTGACTAAGATCTTCGACACAATCCGAAAGACGCGAAATGCGCGCAGACGGGGCTACCAGAATGCGTCGAAGTCGACAAGTGTGCTTGTGCACGAGACTTGGTCTTGTGGTCCACGGCGCTCAATAGAGACAAGCGATCGTCTATTTTCTTTTGATAAAGTTGCCTTTCGCCCTGTTGACGCTGATCCGTCTGCTGTTGAGCTTCTGCAGCGGGCGGTAGTTGTCCTCGAGGTGCAGATCCTTGTTCTTTGAGCTGGCATGCAGCTCGCGAAACGCCTCCAACTGAAAGCGTGACAAGCAACAGCCTGTGCAAGTTTGACAGTTCGTTTACTGCAGGACAATATCAAACCTCCATGGCCTGCAGGACCTGCGACAAGGTGATGAGGCCGAAGCACCCTCCAGACAGATGAAACAGCAACAAAAACCATAGGAATCACATTTTGATTGACCACCATGTGGGGAATTCTGTGTGTGTTTGTGTGTGCGAGTACTCGTATCTGTGTGCACAGAGCTCTTCGTGTGTGTGTGTGTGTGTGTGTGTGTGTGTGTGTGTGTGTGTGTGTGTGTGTGTGTGTGTGCGCAGTTGAAGATGCGCACCTGATTCTCGGAGATGGGGATGGTGTTGCGGAAGAGTGTCCACACAACGGCCTCGCTGCACGGCGGCGTTGTCAGAGAGCCTTCGTAGCGGAAGAACACGTCCGTGCTGAACGGCAGGATGTTCTTGATTGGGAACGGCTGTTTCAACGTCGCTTCGGAGTCTGCATCCGAGAATCAGAGGCCAATAGTGTCAGTGTGACTTGCGCCTTGGCTGATTTGGCACCAAAAATGATGTGTTTTGCTTGCCAAAAATCGTGTTCAAAACCAGTTTTGCTTTTGTTTGCATGGCAACTTGGTCCACTCATCCATACAACAAGGAAATCCACTCACCTTTCTTCAGAACGTGCTGGACTGCGTCCACAAGTGGTTTCAGAGCTGGGTTGTCTTTTTCTGCGAGCTGTGTCAAAAAAAAAAAAAAAAAAAAAGGTGTCGGATTGAACTCAGAGCATCGAATTCAACAAGAACTGACAGACACTTTGCAATGCGGGAACAAACCTCGAAAAAGAATGCGAGAACAGCAACGCCGTCAGGGTCATCCAGAGCAGCCGCCAGGCCGGGATACTCAGTCGAGTAATGAACAATGTGCATCTGCCAAAGAAACAGGAAATGATCAGTCCTGCTGGAACCAGCACGACACAGCAAAAAGTGTTCGAAGCAAAGGCCCATATTCAACTTGAAGTACCTCCATGGGGTAGCGAATGTGGTCGATGACGTGCTCTGAGCCTTTCTCGTTGGTGCTGCCCCAGTGAAAATGAAACTGGCGAGCCCTGTACGTCCCCTCGAGTCCTCCACCCTTGATCGTGATGTGTCCGGTCAACTCGAAGACAGCTGCATGTACAGACACAAACGTTTTTGCTGGTTTCTCATCAATCACACAGTGAAATGAACGAAAACCTCAACTGAATTTTTCTGACACACTCACACACCCGTGTGACCGTTATTCTTGACTTTCATTGCATCCGGTGCATCTCCGTAGCCGTGAAACAGGATTTTGCCCAGTTTTGGCTTGAAAACCAGATCCGACGTTTTGATGTGAACAGGAGAATTCCTGTCTCCAGAACATTTTGGGTACGTGTCCTTCCAAGCAGGAGGCCCTGTGTGAAAAGAAACAAATTTGCATTTTGTCCAAATGTGCAAGCACTTGCCATATCAGGAACCTAATGCCGACAAATTCCTTCTTTGGTGGCGGAACATACGATGCTGGGAAGCCACGTAGGGAACGTTTGTGATAGAAACTGTCGATCCCGTGTTTTGTGAACAGCAAACAACTCTCAACAAAGTGGAAGTTCGAGAGTGATAAAAAGTTGCTTTTGAACCGAAACTCTTCCCAGCAAAAAAATCAAAAAGAATTTCACAACTAATTCTCAAACTGCAGGAGATTTTCAAACGCAAACAAACGGAATGTCCTCCTTAAGCTTTGGTCAGGCTCAGACCTTTTGGCTTCTTCCGAAACAGAGGCCAGAAGAGGGCCTGGGATCGCAAAAATCCTCGATGACACATTGTGTTCCTGAAGTCCCAGGACCAAACAGGGTAATCGAAATACCTTTCAGTTTCGAAAATAATTTGTTGCAGAAAGTTTTGCTTACCGTGTTTTCCATCGTAGCTCCATTCTGAATTGAAAGAAAAAACAGACAAATCAGGTGATTCAAGGCAAGTGCACAAATTTGTTCTTCACCCATAAAATGCTGAAAGGCAAAAACTTTGCAACAGCACGCATTTGAAACTCACCACGAGAAGAAGCAAACGCGCTGGTCACACACACAGCGCAGAAAAGGAAAACGATTTCCTTCATCTGCAGGGGTGCTCTTTCACATGGCAGAACTTGCCGTTTGTGCAGACAAACGCAGATGCATGTGACATTTCAATTTCTTGGCCCCTGGTGAATATCGACCCAGCGAAATCTGCATGTTCGATGCGCGTGCGTACATACATGGTCAGGGAGCAGCTGGAGTTAGCTGGAGTTCGTATGTTTTTGGTGCTTTTTTATTTTTTTTGCCAATTGCACAGGAGGCTTGCGCTATGGACTGACAGACTTGGCCTCAGCCTCAAGGGGCCTCCGTGTGCTTTGGGCTGTTTCCCTGTGTCATCCGTCGAACAGTAGGCTTCAGCTGTCTCCAACCAGAAGTTCCGAGGCGGGAACCCTGATGGTCGCGGGG
>JAAUXT010051603.1_pt1 | contig 13917 bp, 10 predicted proteins | sample 7278171 | NCBI WGS metagenome assembly JAAUXT01 (sample SAMN14350112, study PRJNA611818) | marine sediment metagenome | isolation source: surface marine sediment (1.8m) | place: French Polynesia: Moorea | collected 2018-08 | reverse complement strand
CCGGAAGCGGCCGACAAGGCCAAAGCCTACATCGAGGCGTTGGGTGGACGTGTCAATATCAAGCGTGTCGATGCCTGCGCCGAGACCCGGTTGCGGGTGGAACTGGCTGATGATGGTCCGATCGACCAGCAGGCATTGACCGATATGGGGGTCACCGGTTTGATGAAAGTCGCCGAGAAGACGCTTCATCTCATCGTGGGACTCAACGCTGACCAGTACGCGGCGGAAATGCGGGGTCAGATGGCAACGAGCTGATTTTGTCCGAGGCAATTTTCACTAATTAACCTACCCCTATGCCCTCGCCCCCTTGGGGGAGAGGGCATTTACCATTTTTACCATTGTTCACCCCGTTTGTTTAACGATTTCCTCCACGGCCTTGAGGATTAGTGAGCGATCGGAGTCGAGGCTGTCACCATTTTTCTCGTTCCAGGTCAGTTTTACGTTCGTGGTGCTCAATCCCTGCCGGCAACATGGCGCAGGGCAGTCAGGGGACCCTGGTCTCTGAGGATCTGTAGTTGTCGTGCATTACGCACCAGCAGGGTACCCGCGAAACCGAGCCCGTTAATGGAAATGGACTGAAAGCACTCTTGGGAGCGTGGTACCAGCAGCATCCACCTCCGGGTCATGAGCAGATTGTAGGGTGCAAGCCGGTTCCCCGGCACTGTTTCATCCCCCCGGATGAGCCCAGCCGCGTGCAGCAGGGTGCGATAGCTGGCAAGCAGTGTAGCCGCTACCTGCTGCGGGGGCATGTCGGCGGATATGTGTACGGAGGTGAGTCCATGGGTGAAGGCGAATTCAGGTACGGTTGCCATGGAGCCTTGGGGACGAGCCCCCGCAAGCAGGGGCTCGATGGGGATGCCGGAGCCGTTCGGTGCGAGGGGAAGGGGTACATACTGTAAATGTTTGTGGCGCTGACTGGCGCCGGCAATAGTGCCCGAGTTGTAGAAGGCAAGGCCCTCGAATTCTTGCATACAGATCCACAGCGCCAGGAAATCCTGCAACGAAAGGGGCGCTTCCTGGTCCTCGAACGCGCGTGTCACGATCAACAGGTGATGATCCATGACATTGAACTTGTTGAGAAGGCCCACGTGGGTGGCGGAAATATCCGCCACGAACAGATCCGGGTCGTAGGGTAGAAAGGGGTTGGCCCGTCCCCCGTCCGGCCGCGGTCGTCGCTGCCGTTGGCGGGCTTCGTCCTTGCGTTTCAGGTTCTCCAGGATACGCACGAAAAAGCGTATCCCCTGTTGCTCCACGAAGGTGTTGTCGGTGGCAAGGGGCTGCAGGGTGCCGCATCCCAGGGCGTGCTTTGTGGTGGACAGTACGCTTGCCCATAAAGTGCCGGATTTTAGCATCGCTGTGTTTGCTGGAGTGATTTTGAGTCAAGAATTCGGACTTGCATCCATGGAGTTAAAGATTAATTGCGGGTAGGGTCAAGTATTTTCTTGAATTCAACCCGGAGTTGCAGTAGGTTTCAGGGTTACGAGCAGGCAGCTGGGGGTGCTTCCTAACCAAGAGGAGCTGAGAAAATACCCTTCGAACCTGATTCCGCTTAATCACGGCGTAGGAAAGCTGAGCACGCTCGTTGTTACACAACGACGCCGTGATTGGTTGTTTCGCCCATAGACAAATATTACGACAATTGAAGGCAGGTGTGTGGCAATGAGCGCTGATCCCAAGCACTTTTTGAGTGAAACTGCCGTCGCCGATCCGGCGTCGACACAACCCTTCCCCAACGCCCGGAAAATCTACGTTCAAGGTAACCGCTCCGATGTCCGGGTGCCCATGCGCGAAATCGCTCAAACCGATACGCTGACCGAGCAGGGTGCGGAGCACAACCCGCCCCTATGGGTTTACGATACCTCCGGCCCCTACACCGATCCCGCCGTCAACGTCGACGTGCGTTGCGGGCTACCACGGCTGCGGGATGCCTGGATCGAGGAACGGGGCGATAGTGAGCGCTTGCGGGATCTTTCGTCGCACTATGGCCAAGCCCGTTTACACGATTCCCGCCTGGCCCGGCTGCGCTTTGGTGAAGTGTGCCCACCTCGGCGTGCCCGTTCGGGTGGCAACGTCACGCAGATGCGCTACGCCCGCCGGGGCGTGATCACGCCGGAGATGGAATTCATTGCCATTCGGGAAAATCTGCGGCTGCAGGAATACCAGGATAAGCTGCTGCGACAACGCCACCCGGGCATGGGTTTCGGGGCCCGTCTGCCCGACGAGGTGACGCCCGAGTTCGTGCGGCAGGAAGTTGCCGCCGGACGCGCCATCATTCCGGCCAATATCAATCACCCGGAGACCGAGCCCATGATCATCGGGCGTAATTTCCTGGTGAAAGTGAACGCCAATATTGGCAATTCCGCCGTCACCTCGAGCATCGAGGAGGAGGTGGAAAAAATGACCTGGGCCACCCGTTGGGGAGCGGATACGGTGATGGATCTTTCCACCGGCAAGAACATCCACGAGACCCGGGAATGGATCATCCGCAACTCGCCGGTACCGATCGGTACCGTGCCCATCTATCAAGCGCTGGAGAAGGTGGACGGCAGAGCCGAGGAGCTCACCTGGGAGATCTATCGGGATACCCTGATCGAGCAGGCCGAGCAGGGGGTGGATTACTTCACGATCCACGCCGGTGTGCGGCTGCCCTTTATTCCGCTGACCGCCAATCGCGTGACCGGCATCGTCTCCCGCGGTGGTTCCATCATGGCCAAGTGGTGTCTGTCCCACCACCGGGAGAGCTTTCTCTACACCCGTTTCCAGGACATCTGTGAAATCATGAAAGCCTACGATGTGGCGTTTTCCCTGGGTGACGGGCTACGCCCCGGCTGCCTTGCCGATGCCAGCGACGCGGCCCAGTATCGGGAGCTGGAAACCCTGGGTGAGCTCACCAAGATCGCCTGGGAAAACGACGTACAGGTCATGATCGAAGGACCAGGTCATGTCCCCATGCAGCTGATCAAGGAAAATATGGACAAGGAGCTGCGCGACTGTTTCGAGGCGCCCTTTTACACCCTGGGGCCGCTTACTACGGACATCGCGCCTGGCTACGATCACATCACGTCGGCCATTGGTGCAGCCCAGATCGGCTGGTACGGTACCGCCATGTTGTGCTACGTCACCCCGAAGGAGCATCTGGGGCTGCCCAACAAGAAAGATGTGAAGGACGGAATCATCGCCTATAAGATTTCCGCCCACGCGGCCGATCTCGCCAAGGGGCATCCGGCGGCACAGATCCGGGACAACGCGGTGTCCAAAGCCCGTTTCGAGTTTCGTTGGGAGGATCAGTTCAATCTGTCCCTGGATCCCGACACCGCCCGGGAGTTCCACGACGAGACCCTACCCAAGGAAGGCCATAAGGTGGCGCATTTCTGCTCCATGTGTGGACCTCAGTTCTGTTCCATGAAGATCACCCAAGATGTGCGGGACTATGCCAGGAGCAAGGGCATCGATGAAAACCAGGCCGCCCTGTCCGAGGGTATGAAGGACAAGTCACGGGAGTTTAAAGAGCAGGGAGCGGAGGTCTATCGGAGGGTTTAGGAATCGCTGCCCGGCCGGTTTTTGATGGTTAGCCGGAAAGGAACTGAAAGCGGTGGGTGCGGGAGAGCACTCACCGCCAAACTTGATGGGATCTCGCTTCAGTGGCGCCGATAGCTACCCGGCTTTAGCGACCCATGCGCTACACCAGCCGTTGGCGTTGACCCCCTTGCCGGGAAAAATGGCGCAGGGACCCCATTCCTCACCCTCGGCTCCCTGATAAAGCTGACAGTTGGAACATAGCTGGCCTTCGGCATATTTGGTGAATTTGCTGGTATCCACTTGGGTAGCGTCGTGAACGTAACCTAGACCCTGGGCCTGGGGATCGGATTCCTCCAGCTGTGGTAATTCTTCAGCCCATGCGACTTTTCCGACCGCCAAGCTGGCGAGCGGCACAGCGGCTACGCTGACGGCACCCAATTTGAGGAAACTTCTGCGGCCTGTATTGGTATCTCTGTCGGACATTTTTGTACCTCTGTATTTGAAAGTTACGACAACTGCGCTGGAGCAAACGCCTACCTTGGGAGTTCTCGAGCAGCGAAATGTTCCTGCCTCCTAGGGGCGTGGTTTCCGGCTACCCCCGGGGGGAGAAAGCTCCAGCCCCCATTTATTGTAGAACGTCAGGGAAAATTTTCAGGGGCACTCGGTAAAGCGCTGGAAGCTGTTCCCAAGATACGCCCTCCGCCTATTGCCTAGACGTCCTCTTCCTGCAACGACATCAACGAAGCGTTGCCACCGGCGGCGGCCGTATTGATACTGACGGTACGCTCAGTGGCGAAGCGATAGAGATAATGCGGGCCGCCTGCTTTGGGCCCGGTTCCGGAGAGACCCTCTCCGCCGAACGGCTGCACGCCCACCACGGCCCCGATGATATTGCGGTTGACGTAGACATTGCCTGCCCTTATCCGCTCCAGGACGTAATTAACGGTGTTGTCGATGCGGCTATGGATACCGAAGGTCAGTCCGTAGCCGGTACCGTTGATGGCGTCTATAACCTTGTCCAGGGCATTGGCCTGGTAGCGGATCACATGCAGAATGGGACCGAACACTTCCCGTTGCAGGGTTTGCAGGGTGTCAATCTGAAATGCCTGGGGGGCAAAGAAGGTCCCGTTGGCGGTGCTGGCGGGCAGCGGACAACGATAGATCAGATGGCCCTCCCGGGTCATCCTGGCAGTGTGATCATGGAGTACCGTCCGCGCCTGTTCGTCGATGACCGGTCCCACGTCCGTGTCCAGATACCAGGGATCACCGATGCGCAGCTCCTCCATGGCCCCGGCCAGCATCCGGTCCAGCTTATCCGCCACGTCCTGCTGGATAAACAGCACTCTCAAGGCCGAGCAACGCTGGCCGGCGCTCTGGAAGCTGGAATACAGAATGTCCGCCACCACTTGCTCCAGGAGGGCAGAGGAGTCCACGATCATCCCATTTTGTCCGCCGGTCTCGGCAATCAGCGGAGCAATGGGCCCCTGCCGTCCCGCCAAAGCCTGGTTTATGGCCCAGGCGGTCTCGGTGGAGCCGGTAAAGGCTACACCACTGATGCGGGGATCGTTGACCAGCTTGGCTCCCACGGTAGCCCCATTACCGGGTAGAAACTGCAGCACATCGCCGGGTATACCAGCCTTGTGCAGCATGTTGACCGCATGATAGGCGATCAAGGGGGTCTGTTCCGCCGGTTTGGCGATGACCGCATTGCCCGCCGCCAGTGCTGCCGTTACCTGCCCGAGGAAAATGGCCAGGGGAAAATTCCAGGGACTGATGCAGGCAAACACGCCGCGGCCGTGGAGCCGGATCTGGTCCAGCTCGCCGGTGGGACCGGTCAGCAATCGCGGAGCGTCGAAATACTCCCGGGCGCGGGCGGCGTAGTAGCGGCAGAAATCCACCGCCTCACGCACTTCGGCCACCCCGTCGGTGATACTCTTACCGCCTTCCCGGGTGCAGATGGCCATCAGGGCGGGCATTTGCTCTTCCAGCATATCGGCCATGCGCTCCAGGCAGGCGGAGCGCTCGCTGGCCGGGGTTGCATCCCAGCGCCTGGCGGCCCGGCTCGCCCGGTGCAGTGCTTGTTCTACCTGCTCCGGGGTTGCTTCTACCACGGTGCCGATCTGGCGACCGCGATCGGCGGGGGAAAATACCGGTTTTTCCTCTCCCGCCATCAGGGCGCCACCGATCAACGGAAAAGCGCGCCAGTCGCGCTGGTCGGCTTCGATCATGCGGGTGGCCAGCGCTTGCAGTTCCTGATAGTCGCTGAGATCGATGCCCTTGGAGTTGCTGCGCTCGCTCCCATAGAGATGCCTGGGTAGGGGAATCTTCGGATGGGGCAGCCGGGTCAGGCGGGCGACTTTGGTGACAGGATCGGCAATGATTTCCTCGATGGGGGCTTTCTCGTCGACGATCCGGTTGACAAAGGAACTGTTGGCGCCATTTTCCAGCAACCGCCGCACGAGATAGGGCAGAAGATCCTCATGGCTGCCCACGGGGGCGTACACCCGGCAAGCCATGCCCTTACCGCTGGGGTCTACGATCTGATCGAAAAGGGCGTCTCCCATACCGTGCAGAAGCTGGAACTCGAAACCCTCATTATCCTCGGCCATCTCCATGACGGCAGCCACGGTGTGGGCATTGTGGGAGGCGAACTGGCAGAAAAACAGATCGCGGTTGGCCAGTAATTTACGGGCACAAGCTAGAAAGGCGACGTCACTGGAGGCTTTGCGGGTGAATACCGGATAACCGTCCAGGCCACGCTCCTGGGCCCGTTTGACTTCGGCATCCCAGTAGGCGCCCTTGACCAGCCGTACCATCAACCGACATTGGTGACGCCGGCAGAGGTCCGCCAGCCAGTCAATGACCTTGAAGGCCCGCTTCTGATAGGCCTGCAGGGCCAGGCCGAACCCGTTCCAGCCTGCCAGCTTGGGCTCGCCCGATACGGCCTCGATGATGGCCAGGGACAGATCCAAGCGGTCAGCCTCCTCGGCATCCACGGTAAAACCGATATCGTATGCCTTGGCGGCCACCGCCAGCGTCCGCAACCGTGGCACCAATTCAGCCATTACCTGTTCGCCCTGGGCGACTTCGTAGCGGGGATGGAGCGCCGATAGCTTGATGGAGATGCCGGGGGCTGCCTCGGGACCACGCCCCCGGGCAACTTTACCCAGGGCGTCGATAGCCTCGGTATAGGCCCGCATGTAGCGTTCGGCGTCGGCCTGACTGCGGGCCGCTTCCCCGAGCATATCGTAGGAATGGGTATAACCCCGGGCCTCTGAAGAACGGGCTCGTTCCAGGGCTTCCTTTATGGTCCGCCCCATGACGAACTGTCGCCCCAGAATACGCATGGCCCGATTGATCGCTTTGCGGATTACGGGTTCGCCGCCGCGCGCAATCAGATTTCGGATGGTACCGCCGCTGTCTTTGAGGTTGATGATCCGGCCCGTCAGCATCAAGCCCCAGGTGGACGCATTCACGAACAGGGACTCACTCTTACCCAGGTGTCGCTCCCAATCGGCCCCGCCGATCTTATCCTGAATCAGGCTGTCGATGGTGGCGGCATCGGGAATGCGCAGTAAGGCTTCAGCCAGACACATGAGGACTACCCCCTCCTGACTGGAGAGCTCGTACTCGTGCATGAAGGCGTCGATGCCGCTGCCGTGAATGCGTTGCTTGCGGACCTCCACGACCAGGGCGCGGGCGCGCTCGGCGATGCGATCACGGGTGGTAGCGGGCAGTGTCGCCTCCTTGAGCAAAGCGGCGACCACCTCACTCTCGTCAGCGCGATAAAGGGCGTTGATGTCGGCGTGCAAGGGGTGTGAAGTGATTCCCGGTTTGTAGAACTTCATCGTACTCCTCCCAGGGCCAGTAAATAGTTGATCGAACCGCCATTTAGCGGCTTGACACCCCTAAGTTTAGTCTCTTCTGTTATCAAAAGAGATGACTTATCAGCTTGATTATCACCGTGAGGGATCGTCATCGTAGCGCTTAACTGCACTGCTCGACAGCATTTTCCCGGATCGCGGGATAAGGCATGGCTTAGCTATGATGTAACAAACACGCTATGGCGCTACAATGGACAGTAGCGGTGAACGGCTCCCGCGCGACCGAATCTTTGAACACGCCCACAGAGGAACATATATGCCCATACCCAAACTCCCACTTCTGGTCGAACCCCGGCAGCTTGATGAGCACCTGGGAAACAACAAGTTACTTATCATGGACGTACGCAATATCGACAGCTATGCCGAGGGGCATATCCCTGGTGCCATCAATCTGAACTATGCCAACATTATTCAGATCAACCCGCCTGCCATGGGGCTATTACCGGACGAAGAGTATCTGGCTGTTATCCTGTCTGGAATCGGTCTTAAACCCGATCACCATGTCATAGCCTACGATGATGAGGGTGGCGGTCGTGCCAGTCGGCTTCTGTGGACCCTTGATACCCTCGGTCACCAGGGCATTTCTCTGCTCAATGGGGGAATCGACGCGTGGGCTGCCGCCGGTGGGCAACTGGAGCAACAGGCAACCTTTCCAACCCTGAGCCATTACGAGGCGCAATTCGCCAATCCAGATACGGTGGCCGATAGGGACTATATTCTCTCCCGTATGGCACAGAATGATTTTGCCCTGTTAGACACTCGCTCTCCAGCGGAGTATGCTGGTGTTGACGTGCGAGCTGCGCGTGGAGGCCATATCCCGGGTGCTGTGAACATGAACTGGACTGATGCCATGGACGCAGCTAACCATCTTCGCTTCAAACCCGATCAGGCTTTGCGAACGATGCTTGAAGCAATTGGGGTAACGCCAGAGAAAGAGGTTGTTGTTTACTGCCAAACTCACCATCGCTCTGCCCACACCTACATAGTGCTTAAACATCTCGGTTACCCTAGGGTACGGGGCTATCCGGGAGCATGGTCTGAATGGGGCAATGATCCTAGTCTGCCGGTTGAGAAAGCTTGAATTGAGTCGGCCTATGGTTCGAATCCTTATCCTGGTACTGTTATTCTCAACGCCAGCATTTGCGGCCGATACCGAAGCCAACACCATTGAGACGGACGATTACCGACTCACGGTAGAGGATCGTCTGATCTCTCTGAGTGCAACAGATGCGCCACTGAGAGAGATCCTGGAGGAAATCTCAAGCGGCTTGGATATTAGAATAGAAGCCTATATTTCCGCTGAGGATAGGGTAACCGTACAATTCGAACAACTTCCCCTGGAAGAGGCGATCGGGCGATTAAGCAGTAATTATATGTATGAGTTTGATGTATCCGATGGAACTCGAAGGTTGATCGCGGTCATTGTAGTGCCCGGCGTGGATGGTTTGTCTCGCATGGACATCACGTCTTCAGGGAGTGCTCAAAGCCCCAAGTCTACGAAAGGCGGGGAGACGAAAGGGGAATCAGCTAAGGATCCAGCGGCCGCAGCGACCAGCGCCCAGGATGAATCCCAGGACCCGAACTCACCGACGTTTAACCCCTTCAAAACGCTTCTTGACTCCGTTAATAACGACTAATTCATGTTTAGTAAAAATTTCCTAGGATAAAGGGATTAGCTCTGAAGCTACGCCTTGCTCTTTCAGCATATGTTGAATTTCATTACAGTAAATGGGATTCATAACAATAATTTGGTCTGGCTTATAGTTCTTCAGGAATGCTGGTGGCATAATTTCTTTACCGACGCCAGGAATAAATTTTCCATGTCGATGAGGGTTGATGTCGACGATATATTCAATTAAGTTTTCTTTTTTGAGCGTTGTTAGGAAAGCAACGCATTTCGAACCTGATCCCCAAATTACGACTTTCTTTCTATTTTTTTTCGCATTATCAAGATACCGTCTCCAGTATGATAGCTTGTCGCTAATACGAGCTGTAAAGGAAGAAATATCCTCCATTACTTGTTGGACTGACTCTTCGTTAGGATGAATATGTTCTACTGGTTTAGTAGTAGGTTTGGCTTCAATTAGAATATATTGATCATCATACGCTAGATTCAAATCCAGTACTTCAAAACCACAGCCATGGAACAGTCGGGCCAAAGCGCCCGGGGTAAAATATGAGCAGTGTTCGTAATATATATCCTCGAATGCAAGATCCCGGAGAACACGACCCATATCTGGAATCTCAAAAAATACTATCGTATCGGAACGATCACCAATCGATCGACGAACTGTTTTTAAAAATTCACCCATGGGGTAAATATGTTCAAGCGTATGCCGGCAGCAAATGAATTCCCCAACATACTTTGAATAACGCTCGGAATAATAATCTTGAATGAATTGAATCCGGTCCGTGGCTTCACTCTTGACGCGTCCGACTAAAGCTGTTGGATCGATACCCACACCCCGGTTGTTACCGAGTTCACACAGTAGAACGAGGAAGTCCCCTTTGCTACAACCAATTTCAACAATATCCTTGTTAAACAAACTGAACTTATCGACTAAGTGATTTGCAAGATCAAGGGCAAATTTATTAAATGTTGGTGAAAAACTTTGTTGATCCTCGTAATTGGGGGCGTAGGCGGACCATTTGGAGTTGAATTCCACGTTGCTAATAAATCCACAATTGGGGCAATACCCCAAAATAACATCACTACAAGGAAAATCAAGTGCTTCTTGCCGGGTTGGCAACATTAGGCAACTATGCACAGGAACATCGCGAACTTCGTAGAAAATAAACAGATGCGAGTGGCCACAACTCAGGCATGGATGTTCGACTATTCTGGAACTCGCTATCAGGTCGTTATTTTCTAATGCCGATAACTTACCCATTTATGAGATACTCGTGTTATATGTAAATAATTAATAATGAAATCGACAAATTCCGCTAAATAATCCTTGGAGAAGGTATCGGAACAATAAACCTTCCTCCTCGTTCATGGTATTGTTCCTGTTGCTGCATTATCTCAGTAGCAAAATTCCATGCCAGAATCAAAACATAATCGGGCTGGTCTTCGAGCATTTTTTTAGGGGAAAAAATAGGTAAATGATTAATGCCCATATAGCGTCCCTGTTTGAATTCATTAAGATCGACTACATAGTCCAATAAAATCTTATTTATCCCGAAATAACTCAGTAATGTCGTAGCTTTAGCTGCCGCCCCATAACCGACTATTCGTTTACCTTTATTCTTCAACTCCCAAAGTAAGCTCATCAGAGACTGCTTGATATTTTCTACTTGGCAGGCAAAGTCATGGTAGAATTCCATACAATCCACACCCTTTTCAGTCTCAGCTTGCAACAAAGCTTTCACGGATTCCTTTACTGATTCGTGAGGTTCAACGAACAGTCGTAAAGAGCCACCATGGATTTCCAGGCGTTGTATATCGTTCAAATAGAGGCCATGGTGTCTGAATAAATTGTTAAGTGCCGTGACCGAGAAGTAACAAAGGTGTTGATGGTAAACGGTGTCAAACTCACCATGTTTGACCAAATCAACCACGTAGGGGGCTTCAATAACAGCTACACCGGTCTCTTTCAGAACGGTATGAATGCCTTCGACAAACCCGTTTAAGTCAGGCACGTGAGCCAGGACGTTATTGGCTAAGAAAACATCAGCCCGTTTACCTTCCCTCGCCAGTTCTCGGGCCAGCTCTTTGGTAAAGAAAGTGCAACGGGTGGAAATACCCGATTCTTGAGCAGCTTTAGCGGGGCCCGATGCCGGATCGATTCCCAACACAGGGATATCCCGTTCAGCGAAATTCTTGAGCATATACCCGTCATTACTCGCTGCCTCAAGTACCCAACTATTTGCGTCCAGCTGCCGTGACTCAATAAGGGCTTTGGCGCTATCAGCGAAATGTTTGAGCAGAGACGGGGATACCGATGAGAAATAAGGATAGTCCTGGCAAAAAAGTATTTCTGGCGAAACGCTCTCGGTAATTTGAACCAAACTACACTCCGGGCAAAACACCAGGTCAAGGGGCGCGGTATATTCCGGTAAGTCAAGCTGATCTTTGGCAAGCAAGCGATCGGCCAGAGGTGTGTAGCCAAGGGATATGATTAGCTTCAAGCTATCGGATCCACAGGATCTACAGAGCGGTATTGAATGAATCATTGTAGATACTCCTTTGTTGTTACGCCATCGCGGGTTGCCGCCAACGCAAAGTTCCGTCTAACGCTCCTACTTTCATCAGACGCTGAATATGCGCAATGCGTTTGTATCTTTCCCCTTCGAATTCGTCCAAGGTGAGCCCGATTTTCCGATAAGCAGCATAAAGTTCCTCTGCTCCTCGGTGGGCGTTCCATTGTGGTTTAAACTCCGGTAGCGTTTTCATAATCTTAGTGCAATCAACCCGGTAACAGCGTTTGTCCGGGCCTGCATCCTCCGCATAGTCGATCCTACAATCGGGAACGACTTGTTTCACGATTTCAGCCAATTCGCATATACGGTAATTGTCCTCGTTGCGTCCAACATTGAATGCTTGGTTGTGCACCGTATCGCGCGTAGCTTTAAGAACAGCAATGAAGGCGCGGGAAATGTCCGCAATATGAACAATCGGTCGCCAGGGTGTTCCATCACTTTTCAGGTGAATCCGTCCGGTGGTAAACGCCCATGCCACCAGATTGTTGAGCACGAGGTCAAAGCGAATGCGAGGCGAAATACCGTATGCCGTGGCATTGCGTAGGAAAGTAGGGCTAAAGTCGTCGTCGGCTAATTGGCTGACATCCTGTTCAACTCGTACCTTGGAAGTACCATAGGGGGTCACGGGATTGAAGGTTGACTGTTCATTGAGTAGGTCATCACCTCCAGCGCCGTAATTACTGCAGGATGATGAAAAAATGAAGCGGGATACCCCGGCTTTCTTTGCCAAATTCGCCAGCTTGACTGACGCCAAATGATTAATTTCATAAGTCAAATCAGGATTCAAATTTCCTAACGGATCATTGGAAAGACCCGCCAGATGAATGATAGCATCGAAGCCTTTCAGATTAGAGACCTCGACGTCGCGTATGTCTTGTCGAATCTCAGGAATATCCTGTATCCCCGAGCCATAGGTACAATCCGCAAACAGATCGCTATCTAGCCCGACAACCTCATACTTTTCCGCCAGCAATATGGGGACCAACACAGTCCCGATATACCCCTTGTGTCCTGTCACTAAAACTTTCAATGTCCTTTTCCTCATCCCAAATTTTCCAGGGTGCTTGCCCATCTTGCCACAGCTCTTCCAAGCGCCGCTTATCGCGCAAGGTGTCCATACATTGCCAGAATCCGCTGTATCGATAAGCCATCAGTTGACCATCCGCGGCTAGGTTTTCCAGGGGTTCCTTCTCCCATAGAGTATTGTCGTCTTGAATATAATCGTATACTTCGGGTTCCAACACAAAGAATGCCCCGTTGATCCAACCTTCTTGGGCTTGTGGTTTTTCGGAAAATCTGACAACTTGATCCCCATCAAGAACGGGTAGGCCAAAGCGGGCTGGTGGGTGCACTACCGTCATCGTTGCCAGCCGCCCATGACTGCGGTGAAAGGCCAGTAAATGGCGTAGGTTGAGATCAGATAACCCGTCGCCCCACGTCAGCATGAAAGTTTCATTACCGATGTGTGGGATTAGGCGCTTGATTCGGCCGCCTGTGTTGGTAGAGCGACCCGTTTCCAACAACTCGACCTTCCAGTCTTGCTCGTGAAGGTTATGGCGCTCAACATAGCCACTTTTGATATCAATCGTTAGCTTATTACTATTGAGTGCGCAGTAGTCCACCATGTATTTCTTGATGACTTCGCCCTTGTAGCCCAGAGCGATTATAAAATTCCTGAATCCATGGTGGGAATAGTGCATCATGATATGCCACAGGATGGGGCGTTCGCCAATATGTATCATCGGTTTCGGCTTGGTTTCAGTTTCCTCGGCAAGACGACTGCCAAGACCACCTGCTAAAATCCCTATCTTCATAATAAAAAATCCTGTTTGGCTAAAATTCCATTGAGACTAACGGCCATCTCGTATCCATCCCTTGTTTTATTGGAATCAGTCCAAAAACTTCTGGGAGCTATCCTTATTGTGCACTTGTCATTTTACTTGGGCGATTGCCGCAATGCCGCGTGCCAGATGGTAACTGAACCCGATACCTGATTTCTGTCGTGTCATGGTTTTCACTGTATAAAATTACATTAACTGATTTGACGCAAACAGTTCAATCCTACCTTGCAATCTTTAACACATGAACGCCATGGCCGCCGCGGTCACCATTATTACCGACCACCTGGCGTAGGTTCGCTGAGGCGATTCCTCCGTTGAGGGGGTGCTGATGCGGTGCTCTGCGGATACCGGGCACGGAGCTCACGGTCTCATCGGAATCAAACGGGGTTTTGTGCGGTCCATAATAGTTGTTGAAATTGCAAATCTGGAAAACTCATGAAACGAAGATTATTCCTGTGGGGCGCTATTGG
>JAAUXT010012172.1_pt1 | contig 13918 bp, 11 predicted proteins | sample 7278171 | NCBI WGS metagenome assembly JAAUXT01 (sample SAMN14350112, study PRJNA611818) | marine sediment metagenome | isolation source: surface marine sediment (1.8m) | place: French Polynesia: Moorea | collected 2018-08 | reverse complement strand
CTCAACTTCAATTACCCTTTTCATCAGCAAAAAAAAGTAAGATCCAATCCAGCTGCAACCAAACTGAAGACTAAACATTTGACTTTTTGATCTTGCTGTTTGGAATATGAGTAGAAACTTTGTATTGACGAAATCATCATGGGAAAGTCAGTTTTGGAGGTCCCCCGTAGCAGGATCGATACGTGTGCGAGCAGGTGTGACCGTCAACTGCAGGTTTATTACATTTCGCGCGTCGAGTTTCCGCACTCGGGAATGAATGAATCCTGCTGCAGCACGAGTACCTGTCCACGTATCCGGCAATGTCAGGGGCGAAAACATACACGCGCACGAGAAAATAAATAAGGTCTCCAAAGTTTCCGACTTCAACCATTTTCAGATGACAAGTAAATTTTGTCTGGAAAAAAAAAACCCCAATTCAGGGCTGATCCAGGGTTTGGTCAAGACGGGCCCAGCCTCCGAGAGGTCCCGATCCCACCTTTGAATGGACCCTCTTTTGAGAAAAATTCTAGCACCGAACAAGTGTCTCGTTTTTGGATAACTTGTTTCGTTGGCGAAGGTGCACAAGCATGCCTCCTGCAAATTTTTTCCGCGAGTCCGGATCATGTGACAAGAATCTTCGTGATCCCGCTGAACACGGCATTGATCAAATTTGGCTGCATTAATTGTGTTGGAAACTTTGCCCACAACAAACTTTTTAGATATGGACATTTCCAGACTCGTACAAGATCTTGGCGTGCAAAGGGTGTTCTCGTTGGGTGAACTGTTCTGTGCTGCACGTGTGTACGATTTTACGCTCGTATTTATCGTTCTGAAGTTATTGCTTTCGTGTTCTGTCGAGAAACTTTTCTTCGTTTTCACCTCTCGAACACACAAAAACAATTTGAACACGCACATTTGTTTTGTTTCGCAAATTTGTGACACTGGCATGGAGTACGAGGATGGGAACAAGATTTGTGATTTGCTAATGATTTGGAACGTACTTTTTGAACACAGGGAGGTTGAACGTGCCGCAAGTGCCGCTTCAACACACGGAAAAAAATCACACTGTTCGATTTGGACCTTGGTGGGTAGAATGTTGGGACAATTGTCACCCAGACAACCTTTTCGGTGTGTGTGCAAAACAAAAAAAACAAAACCAGACGTTTTGACGTTGGAAACGTGGAATAAAACACGTATGTGTGTACGCATATGCTTGCTCGGTTCAAATTCAAGACGCCAGTGTTATTGACGAATCTGCAGTTTTGCAAACCAGCTCGTTTCCCGCCCTGATGGGTGAAAGAATAAGCTTTTGCAAAACTGCAGGCTGACACAGATCATTGAACAGTTTGTTAGGAAGAAGAATCCGCGCCGTGCAGAGCCTCGTGCTATTTGCGCCTGAGTCGGTGCCACATAGCGATGGGTTTCCGCAGCGAGGTCATCATCTGGTTCCAGTGCATCAGCTCGGTGCCCGCGAGCTGCGCTCCGACGAGCACGTGGCCGACGGCGTTGAGTTTGTCGCCGGGCGGCAGCAGCTCCATGACGCTCAGCCGCAGCTGCACCGACTACAAACGAAAACGAAGCTGGACCGACTGACAGCGCTGTCACCGGCGCGCCCTGGTAGACTCTTGGCTCACACCCAATCTTCCAGATGGATCTGCTCAGAACTATATTTGGAGCTGGACAGGCAGTTTTGCCTTCATTTCCAGGGTGAGATGGCAAACGTTGGAAGAACAAGTTGGAAGAATGCAAAACCAAGGACCATGAACAAAACGATTTTTGGATGACTGAAAGAAAACACTTCGAAGATTCGTACCTGCAGTGCATTTGCAGGAACCGAGAAAATCATAGCTTCGTTGAAGGTCGCGCTGCATTCGTCTCGTTTCGTCGAAGTTTTCTTTTTGCTTATTCTCTTTCCACCTTGTAGCAGATACACTTTGACGAAGGTGTCTGAAAAGTTTGGTCAGGATATACACGTGTTTGCAACTTGAAATTTTATGAAAAATCTGCACACACATCTCTCGTACATCGCGTTTCAGGGAGCACCTCTCCGGACAGTCAGAGCATACCATTGCAAGACGTCAAACACCTACCTCCCTGTTTTCTCCCATAACTTAACTTGAGGTTCCTTGTCTTCGCTACGACTACGGTAAGGCGCTCGGCAGTTGGCAAGTAACTTAGCGAGAACATTATGTCACCCACGTCGGAAGGTTTCTGAAACAGCATAAAATTTTCAGATTGTTTTGCGTGCAAGGAAGTTGTGCCATAACACACACGTAAAACACCAGACCAGCATGCAACCCACCTCGTCCATATCTCTGAGGTTCATCCACACGCGGATGGGTCGTCGGAGGTCCACGTCTCCCAGGCGAATTTCGGTTTCTCCGAGCAGTTTGTGGCGCGCGTATTTATCCGACGAGTACACCTGCGGCAGATCGAGAACCTCTTCACCCACATTCCATTCATTTGGTGTCAAGCACAACGAACCAATTGTGAACCATCTTGTTCCCCTTGTGTGTTCAGTTTGCCACATTTTATCTGCCAGAAATTTTGTTTGGTGTGCACCACACACGAGTACGAGAACAGACCTGGAATTGCACTTGTTTGGCGTCAAGTTCGTCCGATTCAACACTGAAGAGGAATCTTTCCATGTACGTCGGGTGGCTTGTATCTTTCTGTGTCTGGAAGGAAAACACATTTGGCAGTGCAGTGCAAGCGCCTGCTCGAGTGATTTAGGTTCTGTTGTCATGCGTGGAATGCATAATTACACTGCGTGATAGATCACGCGTTTTACGCTGATCTGAATCTGTCGGTGCAGTTCCATTTAGCAATCACTTAACTCGAGCAAATCGGGATGTATGTGGGCTTTCTGAAGAGCAACATACACAACCATCATCCGTGTGTCATACAACCAAAATACATCATGGGTAGACATGCGCGCACTTGACAGTTTTTTTCCGCAACGAACTCGGGTCCCGATTCGTGCATCATGATCAAAATTTGGGCTCTATCCGAGCTCATTATGGAGCAACCAACAAGCAGAAGATCTGGAATCTTAGCAGTCAGCGACCCCGATGGCAGCGGAAGCAGACGAACCTTGGTTTGGTGCTTGTTTTCAGGTCCTGGTGACAGCCACAACTTTACGTAGGAGTCGACGGTGTTGGTGACGGGGCTCGTCTCCAGGTCCTTCGCCTGGATGACGCTCACCACCAGCTCACCCACCTCCCTGAAAACATGGCAGAAACAACGTTCAAATCCGGTTGACCAGAGCTGTTGACTTTGACAACAGTTGTTGCCGGGGGAGAGCACAATTAAGGCAGGGGGATTGGCCAGTCAATTCAGCGACCGCAGACGGAGGAGCAAATCTTTGTCCCATTGTTGGTGCAGCTCTTTGTTTCTTTGCACCATGCGATCCAGCGGAAAAGCTGCTTCTTGTCGCTGATTTGTGAAATTCGTTTGATATTTCCTGGGTCTCGCTAGGAACATTAAAATCGGGTCACAAAGTCAATTTTGCGAGGGCACAAAGAAACGTGCCGACGAGCATCCTTGGTTCCGGCGAAACGCCTCTGAAACGTAGGTGATGAAGAGTTGGAGCACAAATCACAATCCATGTCACGCACAATCACAATTCGGACAGGCAGCTTCATGCATTCAGTGTGTTGAGCATGACATTGCGCTCACAATGAGATGTCTGGGAGAATCCCGAGACTCAGTGACAAAGTTCAGCAACGCTTAATTTTCACGTGGCCGGTGCTCCAATTGCCAGATCACTGCCCCAGATCACCACATTTGCCCTGAACTTGCACCCAGAGCCAATGAGAAGTGACCAAATGGTATCTATGTCACCGATCTGGCAATTGGGGCACGTCGAAAAAGGACCGGACGTGTTTGTTGAACATCCCCAGTGATTGGTCTCCTTCTCTCGCGTACGCCGCCCCGTACCTGTCGTACTCGATTCCGAACTCGAGCTGACCGATCCTGGGCACGTCTGACTCGATGTCGACCAACGACGAGTCGGAGGAGACCGAGTCGCAGGACATGGCGCGCTGCAGGCGCGGACTCCCCTCCACCGGCAGCACCTCCAGCTCCGAAGCTGCAGAAAAAGCACCACATTTGTCCGGTGTCTTGGGCGGGTCACGAGCGGGTGGGGTCGGACTCTGAACCTGAGAACGACTTCTTCGTGGAAAATATCAACGAAAGGTGTAAATACTGCACGGAGGGTATGGGCTAAGTCGGTTGCCAGGAATCTGTCCAAGCAGTTTCACACCGGCCACTTGCCACGCATGCATGAGACACTCATTGGCTTGCAAGGACAGCAACGAAGCGCTGGTGTATTCAGGCCAACGAACACACCTGCAGTTGACATGAGGTATCCTCAAGCCTCTCTTGAGCATGTCGTTAATCAGGCTGAAGCGACTAAGCGGAGTTTTCCCCCCCGAGAGAAGCAGGAACTAATTAACCTGAAGGATCTCGCAGGACGAGAGCTTGATACTCTCGCACCTGCACCTGATGGAACTGACACCTCAAAAAATTTTCCTTCAGAGACACGCAAAAAGGGACGGCCAACACAAAAGTGCAGTGTCCACACTCAAGCATGGTGGGCAGCACCATCGATTTTGATGCGGTATGTGGACGGGTTTGGAGACCCAACTGCATGTTTGGTTCGACTTGGATGGGTTTGACATGAAAGTCTTTTTGATGGGTTTAGAAACAAACCAGGTCAACTCGTACGTAAACTTGAGCGAGGATGGGCGTGGGGATGAGTGAGAGTGGGTCCCCTTCACAGGGCCACCACACCATCCTGATGACCGTCTTTGCGGAATCACCACACCCTCCTTGTTGGACTGCTTCACCCTTTCTAACCATCACCCACCATCACTCACTATTTAGGCGACTGCATCGGCAGGACAGTGGACAGTCAAAGTACTCACCGAGCGAGACGGTGTCGGAGGCGGGCGAGTCCTTCGCCTCGACGGGCGGCGGGTAGTCGTCGGGCGACACGTACTGCGGAGCGGCGCCGGTTTCCCGCAGCACGGCGTACTCCACCCCCGCGCCCGGAGGCGCTGTCGGCTTCGACGTGCTCGAGCTCGTCCCCACCTACAGGTCAAAGAAGGTCGAACTGTTCAAATCGCTTCAAGGTATCAGACACAAAGAATGCTGGAACCTGATCAGACAACCCTGACACCTTGGCGGTACCAGGGGATCTGATATCGTCAAACCCTCGAAGTCTCAAAAGTGGGGTGTCAATTTTGAGCGGTTCAGGCAGCTCCACCTTCAAACTCAAAAGCTGAACGTACGAAAAGAGAAAAAAGGAACTTCTCCCTGCAGAAAGGTGGGAACTATTCTTGGAGTTTGAGGGACAGGCTGACAAAATTTCTAAAGGAGATTGGCTGGAATTTCTAATCTGAACTTCAGAACATGTGGCCATTTCGAGATGAGACAGCTCTTTGAAAAGAGATAGCTTCGAGAAAAGGCTAGAGATAGCTATTTTAAGGTGCAATGGTTATTTCAAGAGGCGAAAACTCTTTGAAGATTGTCATTCTTGAAATAACTGTGTTTGAGAAGTTCATGTCTCAAGAAGTTCAGATTCATCTTGCTGGTTTCTGCAAGAAATTGTCATTCCAATGCGCCTTTGAGACCTTCAGTTGACCCTCGGAGTCTGTGGACACTGATGATTTGATCTGACTTTATTTGATCTCACAGATGAGATGCAGTCTGAAACTGTACGCGCGTGATAGTGACAAAAAGGGAACAGGTGTGTTGTCCGGAACTTGCCAAGTTCGGGTCTTTGATGACATCGAACTGCCGCCAAAAAAACTTTCTCTGAAGGCTGCAACATACACCGGCTTCAAAGAAAGAATTGCCAAAACAGGAAAAAGACCCTCTAAACCTGCTTCAGTCAAAAAAATTGCAAGTCATGAAGTGTGCCACCGACCCCAGAGTTGAGAACAATATTTGAAGTTGATCCAGAACAAGGAAGTTCAACTTGTGCTCCACCCGTGAATCCGTGAATGTTTGTGGTTCAACATCTTGGTTCCAGAAGCCCAACACACACAAAGAAAACCACGCAGAGCCTTACTTGAGCTGTGTAGGCATTGTAGTGATGTTCGTTTTTGGTGAGCACCACTTTCTCGTCTCCCATTCCAAAGAAAGTGGACAGCTTCCATACTCCAAGTACTCTGCAGATGATGGCCACGGCCACAATGAAGACTCCGGAGATTGCCAGAAGAATCATGGCGACGGCAATATCACTCATGTTTGGTTACTGAAATGAGATGGAAAGGTTATTGAGTCAGGTCAGCTCTTGAAAAAAGAACGTTGTGGAACTCCAGATTGAGTGTCATCAAATGAACTTCGCCGTGAGCGCAATGCATGGAATATTCCATTTGTATGACTTGAGAAAAAATCATCATGTGGAAAATGTGCCATAGAAGGGAGAGCTGGCAATCCGTCTGCATGGTCGCATGCATGTGATCTGCAAAACGTAGGGCGTAATGTGTGCATGATACCAGCCACTGAACGTACGAGCGTAACCACCGTCGAACAGACAAAAAAATATATCCGACAGTGAAAATGTACGCGTGTGAGCCTTGTGTCAACGAAACATGGAGACCTGCAAAGTTTGAGGCCAACATAGGGTTCAGCCGAGGTCAAATTTATCCGTAGGGCGTGTCCTTGTTGCGAGCGCCAAAGAAACAAAAGAAATCAGCTGCAGACAAAAGTGAGGCTACGTAATTCGAGTAAACGGTGATGTAGCCATTCCACTCGTAATGGGACCTGTCAGGTACAAAAGCAATTTGGGAGAAGTGGCTCAAGCGAAAGTTACGTGAGGTGGAAATCAAACAAAGCTACGAGATTGGCTTGAAGCATCCAAATGAGAAAAAAATGAGATTTCTCCTCTGTTGAAGTCTCACAATCATGATGACAGTATTTAGGCTTCAGATTGTTCGTTTATAACGACTCGTACCAGACAACAACACAGAACAGAAACACAAAACAATCCAGTTACAAACGTTTTGGAAAACGAGGGAAAATTTTTTTGGTAAACGGGGAAAATGTGATTGGTATGGAGCCAAAATTAGAGCCAAAAGAGATTTTGCTTTCTGCACTTGTTCAAATTGGTGGGGCAACAAGACAGTGGGATGAGGGGACTGCGTTGCAGGGATTTTCGAACAGACACTCTCCAGTCACACGGAGATAACCGTATACATATTATAATGTTTGTTGTTGCATCCGACGGCTCTCACAGAAGATCGTTCCCCGGACTGTTGCGCCAGAGAGTTTCCTGGTGCCCAGCTTCAACCATTGTCTCAAAAATGGCAAATAGTGCGGTGTTGTTTGTCCTCTGAATACGTCTTGCCCATTCACATCCAATGACCCCTCCAAAACAATAATTCATCCAGTTTGTCCTGTACCTGCCACTGACAGTTGCTTTCGTTGCAAATCTATGACGGCAAAAGAAATGTGCCAAGATTGCAGAACAGAAATAGACGAGTCATTTTCGCACTGACAAAACCTTGTCACTTTCGTAATGCCCAGACTCCCAAATATAGTTCCCAACGGTAATTCGCTTGCTGGTCTGTCGCTTTGACATTCTCCGAAAGAAGAACAGAATTCTCGGCAAGCTCCTTTGCGGGCTCATTGCTTTGAGTCATTAGACGTTGCAAATGACAGGGACTGCGGGCACGATAATCCTTCTCTGAGCAGGACGAAATACAACTTGTGAATTTTTTTTTTTTGAGAAACCTGTAAATTCTCACTCGATTGCAAGAAAATGTGAAAGACAAGGAGGACAAAAAAGGTGTGGATCAGGGCAATCAAAGAAAAATCTGCAACCGTTCGCGTCACAGGTGATTGTCATAGGTTTGTGTCTTGGTGACAATCCAAAATACTTCATTTGCAGCTCCCATCAACATTTCAACGTTTCAGTAAAATCTTCAATCAGGTTCAGATCTTCTTGTCTTTTTCCAGAAAGCTAATTCTTGCACAGAAGCACATGTTGTCAGAATTTTTTCCATCACACATGGGCACGTCCTATTGTGGACAATTGCGACAAACCATGCAGAGTGATGTGGGGAAGGTGGTGCCTTGTGCGCCATCGGTGGTCCCCTTGCTCACATATCCATGAGCGAGACTGAGCGACGAAGTAAGAGTTAATTTGCCGCAAGACGCAGTGCATGAAACAGGCAGGTGTGAACCAGCCTGAGAATTCCACGAGTTAGCGTGTCACCTCCGAAGAATGAGAAATGGAGACAGACAGAAAAAGTATTGAATGTCAGTCAAATGGATTTATGGATCCGGCATGCACGAAATGGTGTGTGATTGCTGTGTTCACGCACGATTCTTTCGGATATTGTTTCCTTTTCCAGAGAATAAGAAGCACGAGAAAAAGAGCTGAACAATGGAGCCATTACTACACAAAAGTTCTTTCACATTTGTTTCGTGTGCTGCAGCACTCAACTCCTTGTGCGTTGCCTTATTCTCTCAGAGGATTTAATGTCCACTTCAGAAATAATTTCCGCTTGTGACGACGACGTGCAGATATCCCCGATGAAAAGATCAGAGAGGCTGCAGTGGTTCGTTGTAGCTTATCACTATAATGGTGGCTAAAAATGGGCTGCGTACTCTAAAAATACAGACTGTCTCGTGCAGGAAACTACACATGGTGCCAGATCTCAAAATAGCCTTTTGCAGAAGGCTGACCTGACGATTTTACTTCGACTTCCACACTGAGTCAGACTGTTTCAGAATTTTCGTTTGGTTGTGTCTTTATACGTTCTTTGTTTTCATTTTCATCCTGGAACCTTCGAAAGCTTTGGTCACACAGGGCAAATGAATGCAAAATCCTTCAAAAAATCTGCACAAGCCAAACTCTTTGCTTCTTCTTTCCCTTTCCCTCTCGGCGGCTTGAAGTTTATGTCACTTTCTTGGATCACCAAAGCAGCGAAGATCTTTTCCTCCACTGCAAGGGAAACAACGAGCCTGAAAGCCTCGCATGCACAGAGCCCACCCGTGTATTTGGAACTCCAGCACAATCCCCACCGAACAAGAAACATCAGGGAGAAACTGGGATAAAATGCACAGCGGAACCTTTCAGTTTCCATTTTTCCTGTTGGGTCCTCGGAACACAGCAGTACACAGCAAGCAGAGAACCACGTCAAGAAAGGCACGCACGTTATTGTTTGTTGCACATGCTTCTGTCCTGGTGTGTGAGCGATTGTTCTTGCTGTTTGCAAAACCAATTTCAGAATCGGCACTGAACAAACACAATGTCACAATTATCCCTATTTCACAACAGCACTGAAAGAAAAGCTGTCTTGGAAGCAATATGAAATTTCTGCTTTCAGCTTCATCAGCATGCAAGCCTTTTGGCGAACCGAGTACAATTTCTTCAAATACCTGTGACCAGCCATTTGTCTGTGCACCGGGTTCTTCTTTGTGACTCCGAGTTTCATATCTACGCACAAGTTTCAAGCAACTAATTGATTGTCTTTTTCGTGCTCTATTGCATTGTCTGTTGAGCAAAGCAACCATATGCTACAAACTTGTTGAAACAAAATGCAATTTTCCTCCAGGACTACTCAACGCATGCGAAGACACAACACCAACTCTGAACCTTTGTGGGTGTCTTCACGAAGACAAATGTGCCGACTCTAGGAATCTTAATACCCCAGAGAATATGATGATGAATATCCTGGAAGCTGTTGCGTTTTCGCGTTGAACAGAAACCAAATGCTCGAGCATCGCTCTTTGCGCGACATATCATAAAAATTCATGATCTCACCCATTGTTTTTGGTGGAGTTGACTCTGTGAAGGCGCAAGCTTTTAGTCATGAAATCCAGAAAAGGTTCAGGCGTGTTCTTCAGCACACTGTGGTGTTGCAGTCCTGAGTGGGTGTTGCGCGTTAGAATGCCGAGTATCTGCAGCTGCGGTGACACTGCAGCTCCCACGTTTTTGTAAGCTGCACACATTTACCTCTGCCTTGCGCATCGGCAAACTCGCTCCATGAAAAGGCTTTTCCACAGACAATCTTTTCCCGACAATTGTTTGTCTCACTGTTGGTGTGGCATCCTTTGGCCGATCCAGAGAGGCCCTTCCGCTGTGCAAGCTTCAAACTCAGTTTCATTGTTTGAACGAAAAAGAGGGTGTCTGGGCCTGACCAAGATGAACTCACAAGAAGTGAAGGTGTGCACAGAAAAAAAATGTATTCCATCGTGAACCGCTGCGAATTTTGTGCTGGCTTTCGGGTCCTCAATTTTTGTTTTGAAAAGGCGGCAGATTTCTGAACACACGGTACGAAGCGCTCCTCAAGTCACTGACCACATTGACAACAACCGATGTACTCCAAACAGACGAATGTCCAAAGACTGTCGCGAAAATCTTTCTTTTTTGGGTCAGCCCAACCCCAAGGACCAATCTGACCTTGAGGTTTTTGTGTCCAAGGAGGGGTCAGGACCTTTTTCTTCTAAATTGAGGTTGGCCAACCCTTCTCCCAGGATTGCATGAAGTGCCACCCTGGGATGAGACGCCCCCACCTACTGCCATTGCACAACACAGACACTCCTGTGTACAAATACAGTTATCCTCAGATCTCAGGTTCACATGACACAGGGTAAACAACAAAACCTCAAGTTCAATTGTCTGCGTGCACACAAGTGTGTGGAATCTTCTCAAAAGTAGATCTACACCCAGTCCTTCGCAACACCACACGCACACAAAGTTCCCCAGCAGCCAAAGAGAAGGGCCTCTGGCACCACAACAGAAGCCAAAGAGAAAGTCTAAATTATCGTTTCAATTTGGTTTTCGATTCTCAGTTTTTCATTTGGTGACTGACATCATCTCAATGTGAACACGTCACATACACTACACCTGGTGGTTCCGACTCAGAACTGAACCTATGAAACATCATCCAACCCTGCATAAGGAACGGACACCGCCAATATTCCCTCAGACTGAAGCATTATTACTTTCTAAATTGGCCAAACCGGTGTCTGAACATGTTTGCTGTCTTTGAGTCCGGGCAATGAATATTTAATGCACTGCTTGTTTTGTGCACTGAAGCCAAATGCTGTATGCACATTAAGTCCGTATGAAAGCCTGGGTTGGGGTTTGGTGTCCCACCCGCGGAACCTACCTTCATGATCTTGGGAGAAGGAGCTTCTGCACACAACTCCTCCTTATTGTCCCAGTATTGACCCTCGGAAGACGCATGAGCGCCTGTTTTGATTGTTGGTCTGTCCAGTTTGGGCAATGATATCTCAGATACCTGCTGAAAGTCTCAGAGGACAATTGCATGCAAACCTGGTTGTTCAGAGATACATGTACATTGTCATGCAGTCTGCATGCACATGTCTTTCCGAACTCGCAATTTTCGTTCCCGAGTCAAGTCACAGACTCCAGATGAGGCGCATCTTGAAGCTTGTGATATCCCGTCCCCAAGTTGCCTCAGTGAGGCACAAGCTTTGCACTTGGGATGTCCCCAACGAACCCCTTTGCCACTGCCATGGATCTCCAAAAAGTGACACATGTTGTTTCTCCTTCTTTTTTCCCCAATGCCGAAAGACCCGACCAAATGCTTCAACTGCCCCTGAGACACATGTATCGTCTGCAAAACACGCTGAAGCAACTGAACACTTCGGATTGCATAAAATGTGTGCAACCTGCACTGGATCAATACGTTTCCGTGCTGTATTTGGTGTCCACCAGAATATGGATACTGGTGGCTGCTAGATTGGACATGGAGTCGTATGAGACTGATGGCTGTTCCATTTCGTCGATCTCAAAAGAGATTGCCAGTCAAAAATTCGGAGGATGTTTGCAAGTGTGTACGTAGATGCCTCAACCGTACCCCAGCTCAAACCCAATAAACCACTCAGTGAACATGCATTATTGCAGCTTCGACACAAAAGGCCTGAAGTGGAGAGCTCTGTGCGTATTCTACATGGTGGATCCGAACCTCTCTTCTCCATCTGCAGCCTACATCTGCTGATGCCCACAGACGGTCTCTCTCTTTTGGGTATCCTCGCCCGAAACGTTTCGTGATTCAGAAACGCAAACAAATGCACTTTCAAAATTGGGCAAAATCCATTTGGGGCTCATGTATGCAAAAGTCCTGCATGAAAAATGCATGAGCAGTCGGTGTTCTTTGTACATGTACTTTCTCGCACGGCTCGCAGGAACAAATCAATGGAAAATCTAGTTTCGTCCGCATCCATCAAAGCGATACGATCTGTACGTTGTACGGCGTTGTAGTGGCGATTGTTTGGGACGAATTTTTACAGGAACACAGCTGGAACGACTCCGTAATTTGGTCTGTTCCTGCAGCTTCAGATTGAAACCCAGGTGCCAAGGCCAATTCTTACCTTCACATGCACGTCCTGTTTGCATGCAGTGCAGGTCCGTTTGGGAAACTTCCGAACACTCTGTGACCCGAATTTTATCATAGGTCTGCATTGACGAATGGCAGCTTGACGCTTCTCCCGTGTTACAAGCACGAACAATGCTCCTCATTCAGAAATTCAGCTTTGTCATTCCCTTCCTGTTTCCTTTACTGACACGAAAAGAATTGAAATGGTTTTCGCAGTACAACTTCATCACCTATCGATGGCACGTCAGGTACATTGCAGTGTTGGCTCCATAGACGTTCAGGATCCAAAACACAAGCGCGACTGCATCCCACAGCCTTCTCCTTTCCAGGACGTCCATGTACAAAGCGTGACTCAGATCCAATAAAACGCTGCATTGGAGGGAATGCATGGCAAATGCGGCAAGGTAGCAACACTGCAATCCTGAAGCTGGTGATGCAGCTGCAAGCCAAGCAGGGCGCTGTGACTCCTAAAGGGGCGCGTTGTGGCTTTGAGCGGCTGCGCACGGCATGCAAGATCCAGCAGTTTCAGCTGCAGGTTACTGATCATTGATCTCATTTCAACCATTCGTCTCGTTAGATCTAATTGTGCGAAAGAAAAACACTCATGCGAAAACCTGTGCGCAAAAGCTCCGGAAGAAAACTAAAGTATCCAGGTGGCATGCATGCCAACGAAGTTCGCGATTGTCCTTTGACGTAGGTTTTCTGATGTGGAAGATAAATTTCAGAGTCAAACGCAAGCTGTTGAGGTCTTGTTTTCGCACTTTCCACGTTATTGCGTCACGAAAACAACAACATTTTATGTTCTGACTTCCGGATTTGTTGAACATCTTTCTTGAACATGTGTGGAATCGTACGACTTGCGGCAGGCTGTCCAAACTCTCCACGTTCACTTATAAGTATACGTTGTTATGTTCATTTGGGACCCGACAAATCCCAACAATTCTCAAAAACAGAATCTACATTGAAACTGAATACCAGAAAACCACAATCATGTTGATGTTTTGTCACCACAAGAGTGCATGGTTGAAGGTGATAATTCCAAAAGAAAAAGTTTGCTTGGAGGGAACAATTGAAAGGCAAGTCTTGCAGACTTGAATTAAGTTACTTTTTCCGATCCATTTCACCTTGCCCTGCATGCTTTACCGAATATCCACTTCATTCAGTCATTTCAGTGTTCAAAACAAGCTCCAGGGAAACTGGACTTTCAAGTAGAATGTAAGCCGTTTGACGCGTGTGTGTGGTAAAAACTAACAACTTTTGACAAGATGCAAAAAACACAAGTCCAACATTATTTTGTGACCAGGAGAGTTGAACTGGACAACTTTCAGACAACTTGGGACAAGAAAATGGAAAATGGAAACTTTCAGAAAAGACCAAGTTCTTTTTACAACACACAGCCGTCAGATATCCTTTGTCTTATCAAGAACTGAAATTACTAGACTTGAGATTTTCAGGAGACAAGTATCTTCTCCAGGCATGAACAAGAATGCTACGCATAAAAAGCGTGTGGTCCATAAAAACGTTCGCTGTTCATAACAACATTTGGTGAACCATATGGTATGGGGGGGGGGGTT
>JAAUXT010139350.1_pt1 | contig 13921 bp, 13 predicted proteins | sample 7278171 | NCBI WGS metagenome assembly JAAUXT01 (sample SAMN14350112, study PRJNA611818) | marine sediment metagenome | isolation source: surface marine sediment (1.8m) | place: French Polynesia: Moorea | collected 2018-08 | reverse complement strand
GGAATCCAGGGGTTGGGGAATCCAGAAGGCTTGGGGAATCCAGGGGTTGGGGAATCCAGAAGGCTTGGGGAATCCAGGGGTTGGGGAATCCAGAAGGCTTGGGGAATCCAGATGGGTTGGGGAGTCCAGGAGTCCAGAGGGGTGGCGAAAGATCAACTGCTGCGGTCATGGCTGGCTTTAGCAATGAAAAGGCTTGCTGAAAAGTCCAGAAATTCTATATCAGGAGTAGATTTTCTGATTCCAACAGAATTCGTGTGTGGAGTGAAGGACTGGCTGTCTGGCGCAGAAAAATCCTTGTTTTCTGGGCAACAACAGACCTGCTGGTTCCAAGTGTATTCGTTGCACACCTGGATCAGAACGGGATGCAGCCCTGACAAACTTGAATGAAGTCAGTGACAGGTTGCCTGGCACACGAAGTAAGATTTCTGGGTTGGTTGTGTCTGACTGGTTCTGGTACAGAGAAGTGGAGACCTGTTTGGTTGAGGACACAGCTTCTTTCTCTGAACTGTGTCTCGCATTTCTGGTTATGTTTTTGAAACACAGGTGCCCACCCTTCTTCGAACTTGGTTTGTTCGAAATCTGACCTGACTCGAAGACATGTATGGCAAAGACAGCTGAGGAACTGTGTTTTTGGCTACCACGAAAAATGTGCCAACCTGACCCTGCATTCGACCATTTGGCTGTGCGGAAAATGTTTGGGTTTTCTTGGTGAAATTCCCCTGGAGTTCACACTGGTGCGCTTCATGACTCGTTTTACGCACACGGACGTATCAGCCGAATCCAGAGGCCCAGAGTCTGCCACCCCCGATTTCTGATGATTTGCGCCCCCCCCCCAATTGTCCAAAGGGGTTTTCACACAGGCAGGCCGGCGTCAGAATTTTTGGCGCGCGGGCGTCAAATTTAACATGACGCCCAATGGAGAGCATCAAAAAGATGGTACAGTCCATCCTGGCCTTGCGTCAAAAATTTGACGCCGCGTCATCTGTGTGAAAACCCTGAACGAGGCCCATGCACGGAGACGCAACGTGGAGTGAAAAATGTGCGCTGCAACTCAACAACACTGAATGCTCAGGCCGAGCGTCTTCAGGACCAATGCCCAAATATGGCAGAACTCACAAACTTCAGCCTTCTCGTGGTGGCGGAACTGGTCCCCTCTGGGGAGAAGCATGAGAACCATCAAAATTCCAACCATCACTTCAGACAACTCAGGGAAAAAAGAAAGTCAAGAGAAAATTTATCTGCCTCAATCTGTGAAATTCCATCCTGAGTCTTCAGCGGATTGAGTGGTCTGTGTGAAAACTGCCTTTTCTCTGTTCTCACTCGTTGTGATTTTCCACGTGACTCTGTGTAACTGTTCTCACCTCTGACCCCCTCCTGGTCCTGAGAGAGTCAGACCCACGGTGGGAGTCTACGCGACACAAAGTGCTAAAAGCATTCGTGGTGTTGTTGGTTTTTGATAAGGAGTTAATGAAGAGGTTGATTGGACACGAAACAACGTGCTCAAACAGGGAAGAAAACGCGTTTTCTCTGATTGTGAGTGCTGAGGTCAGGGGCGGGGCCAGGATGTTCAGTCGCGGGGTGGGGGGCGATTCAAACAGTGAAAATTGTAGGTGTCCTCAAACCTGCCTGAAAAGCAAGGAGGCCAATTCGATTCGTGGTGGGGTGGGCCTGGGACCCAAATTTGTGTGCAGAAGAACTTGATGCCGCTGTGGGGGGGGGGGGAGACTCCGAAAGAGAAAGTTGAAAATTCTGGAGCTGGACACAGAGGAACAGTGGCACCTTGTCAGAACCCTTTCGTTCGCATTGTTTTTGCCAAAAATGTGCGAATTCGGAGAGATCACTGACCGTCTTTTATTACAATGAAAAATTTTTTTTTCTATCAAATCTGGGACTTGGGGTAAGTTGCCCTCATGACTTAGATCTGTGGAGAGTCGGACTGCAGGGCCCCCTTATCTGACCCCAGGCCGCGTGGATCTGCCCCTGGTCACTGATATCGTTACACAACATGCAATGTTCTCGTGTGACATTTTGCTGTCACAATCAGAAAAGTTGACAAAAGACTCATTGACATTCAACAGTAAATTTTGCCAAAAAGACGCCGGAAGTTTCTCGCGCTGCAAAATGTTTGTCTTTGTTTTTCGCGAGAAAAGGAAAATTTTCTCAGGTGAGGAAAATTCCGTTGCAGATGGACGAACCGTCTTGAACCTGGATGGTCCAGGCTCGCCGACCGCTTGTCCCCGCGCAAAGACATTTCATCCTGCCAAAAAAAGTCCACACACACACACACACGCGACCACACGAACTGCCCTCCCCCCCCCCCCACACACACACACAGCAGGACGGCCAGACTCTTTGCTCCTTCAGTCTCCAAATTCCTCCTGTCGCTCCAGGTGGTCAAATACAATGAGACACATTCAAAATTTTGCAGTCATGTACCAGAGTTTCTGCGTTATGTTTGCTCCACGGAAAGGGTCAGATTGGCAAAAGTGTGTGTCTGTGTGCGTGTGTGTGTGTGTGTGTGTGTGTGCACTGGGGGTAAGCCTCTGCGGGAACAGCATATTTTTCTTGTTCCACGTCATTCATTTCAGGCAACGACAAGAATCAGCACATCAATCAAGGAAAAATCCCGCAACAACATATCTCAAGGTGATTCAAACTGATGAATCACTTCAGAGGTCAACAAGTGCAAAACGGGGTCAACTGGTGCGGCCACATCACCCCTTTTCCACACACACATTTTTCAAACCTTTGCAGATTTGTCCGGCAGACTTTTCTCTCTCTATTGTGCCTCTCGACACAGGAATCCAGTCCGGGCCGTGGCCTCCTGCCCTCGTTCCTTGATGAAGAATGGGGAGAGGCGGATCCAGTGGCCAGGGGGCCTTTCCCCTGACCCCAGCTGAAGACCTGGAGACCCTGTCCCTCTGAGCCTCTGAAGTGCTGGGGGAACCTTTTCCCTGAACACCTGAACACATTTACTCACCAGGCAAAAATGTCCGGAGCTACTCCAAAATGTTTTTGTTTGGCATATTTGGGAGAAGGGGTCGGAGGGGTTGGCGGCATACTGAAAGGGGGCGGCACCCTCAAACCAAACCAGGAGGGGGGGAAACCAGAGCCCCCCCAAAGGGGGGCATGACCCAGTTGACCAAACCCTGGCTCCACCCCAGAAACAACATATCCATTGCAAACTATTTACCTTTTCAACACCAGCCTGCGTTTATACTTCCCGTATTGGGGAGGTCCTACCTGTGTGCAGTAGATGCCTCGTTTCAGGTCCTTGGAAGATCAAAGCAAACCGACAATGGCCCAGGCAGGTAAATAGACGGGTGCAAACACCGGTGAGCAGCGGCAGCTATAGCGCTGTCGATGAGCTTCTTTCATCTTTGTTTGGGTCCGCAGTCTTTGCATTGAGGAAGCCTTCCTAATGTAATTGAAATCTAGCGGAGCAAGGGGTGAAGGAGTTTGTTTTTGGTGGACATCATGTCCTGAGACTTCACAAACTCCTGTCGCGATCTGTGTAGTTTTGACAGGAGAAATCGCGTTGTCTCTGGTTTGGGTCGTGCCTGTCTTGCGTGACACACTGTGTCCTTGGTCTGTGTGTTTTGCACTGGATGCATCACGCTGGTCAGAGCGGGGGTTACGTCCAACTTGGTGCGACCAACAACTGGCCCAAAGACTTTTGACGGTCCCTCAGTGAACCTTGAAGGTGACACATGCTGAAGGCCAGACAGACAGACAGACAGTCAGACAGACAGACAGACAGACAGACAGACAGACAGACAGACAGACAGACAGACAGACGCACTTCCTCCAATGCAGTAGACTGGACGATCGAACCAGTTTTGCTGTAGCTTCTTGTTGACTTCACTCAACATTCAGATTGTTGAAAACTTGCATCGCGAAAAGATCTTCGCAGACTTGACAGAAGATTTGTGCTTTTCAATTTCCTATCAACCCATCTAAAGAAATAGCTACCAAGTGTTTCTCTTCACAGGGGCTTGAAACTACTCGAGACTAGACAATTACACAGGAGATGACTGCGCTGATAGAGAAGGATTTACTATTGCAGCGCAGATTCTATCTGCCTGACTGATCGCTCGCAGTACACGAGGTGGAATGAAGAGTCTTGAACTTTGAAAATTAAAAACGGGGCCCAATTTCACACCACGGTGTTTTTGGTTTATTTGTTCAACATGTGTGGCTTTTTGGACAAGTTCAGAGTGGTTGTGAAAAAAAAAAAAAACATAAACTCCACGGGTCCTCAGAATTCTGTCTCATTCCTTCATCCTTTCCGAAGGGATCCACCTTAAAACACGAACGGGGGGCGGGGCTTGATCTGCATCTGGATATGAAACTGAAATGCTATTCTGTTCAATGGAGAAAAGAAGCAACATCCCATGTTTGTCTGTGATACTGGGAAAAGGTCTGACTTTTGTTTTGTGCATGGAAGAATAATATCTGTTGTGGAGTGCAATCAAGGGTCATTGAGTCTCATTGCAAAATTCCCAGTGAAAAGTGTTTTCTCAAAACCCAAGACCCAAGACCTTGCACCATCTTTTCACTGAAAATGTGCTGAATTGTTTTGGGTTTTCTGAGCAGAACTCTGATTTTTGTTCAAAAATGTTCCCAACTTGAGAAAAAAATACAACAATTTGTCTTCCAGACACAAACCATTGGTGCTCTTGGGTTTTTGTGGCAGGAACTTTTATCTCCATTCAAATTAGTCCATTTTGTGACCTCACCACTGAAGGTTAAGTTGCAAAATGCTCATGTGCTTTGACCTGAAGAACATTACTTCTGAAACAAATGACAGTTGTGTGCCACCCACCCCAAGGCAAGAAAATCTCTCTAATCAAAAGCAGGAAACAGTTTGGATATCCTGATGGATTTGTTTTTCCATCTCTTTTACCTGATAGCCCATTTTCGCATGAGTACACACTAGTTGCCTTGGATTTGTTTGTCTGCAAGCAGATCAAAGACAAAGAATTGTAAATTGTGGATCCCAATGTTCAGTTTCAGTCATTGTTGATTTGGCCACCTCGACCACAAAGACAGGTTGTGATGCAAGTTGGTATGAGTGCATTTTGGAACTGTTGACATCAAAATGTCTTGCATACAGGAGTGCCACTTTGTACATGTGATTCCTACTGTTAGCCAGGTAATTTTAATGTCTTTTCTTGAATTTTTCTTTCATCAATTTCCTGATTGATAAAAAGCAGAATGTCACAGGATTCAAAACAGAATTAATGGGGACAACAAGGATTGTGGTCCAAAGAATCATCTCAATAGGATAGGTTTCCATCACAGAGGAGGCAACAAATACAGAAGCACTGGGAATCCAGCACAAAATATTGGACAATGATATGAGTATCACTTGAACAACTAAAATAACATTGGAAGCTTTTCTGGAGGTAATATGTTCAGTGGACTGTTTGCTGAGATGTATAGAAACTATCAATTCATAAAAGTTCCAAGAAATGAAAACTGTGCACATAAATTGCCAAACAATAGTGAGTCCCAAAAGAACATTTATTGCAATTAAGCTGCCAATGGGGTCAACAAAAGGGGAACAAAGAGAAGTGGGCAAAGGACTGTCCACAAGGTGTACATTCACAAGGGTCAGGCAAGTCAAAGTGGTGGATAAAATTGTGACAAATGCAACTATTGTGCTCAGCCTTTTGACAAGGAAGGGTGTTCTTTTGTATTCTGTTTCAATTGGATTTCTGACAATCTGCAGCCTCTGGTAGGAAAATATGCTCAGGCTAGCAGGGGAGAGTAATGTGAACAGAACAAACAGACCAAGTATCATGTGGCACACTTCACTTCTTCTCCACAGATATTCAGAAAGGAAAAAGCTGTCACCAAAAACCAAGTCAGTTACCCATAGCATAAAGAGAGGTAATGACAGTACAACATCTGTCACATTTAAAAATCCCACCAAGATACCATTTGATAGATTTGTCTGTAATTTTGCTTTGACCAAAGCCACTTGCAATACTCCAGATAAGAGATTGCACAAAAAGATGACATTTGATAAGATGTAGAATGAAAGTTTCAAGGCTGAATTGCAGTAGGTTGTCACATGTTTGAAACCATGGCACAGACACAGAACACCTGGCATTCTCTGGCAACAGGCAGCAAATCTTATGTTTGTTGGTGGTAAAATATTTGAGATGTGGTAATTCTTGGAATACACTTTGGTGAAAATCTAAAGTCTGTTTCACAGAAACATTTACCACCATGGCAATGTAAATAATATTTGTGCTATTTGTGAAAACATTATCCCCTACAGATATGATTGGGTTTCTTGAAAGGTTGACAAATTGGAGATTGTTGTTGTAGACAAATGTGTTTGGCACAATAATTGAAATTTGATTTTTTGCAACATCAAGAAATGTCAACAACTTGAGTTCTTGAAAACAAATTGGTTTCAAGAAGGAAACATTGTTTGAACTAAAATCAATATGCAAAAGTACATTTTGTTTCGGAAAGAAGCCACAAAAGTGCTCCAGGTCACATGATGTTATGGTTAAAATTTTTGTTCTCATGCTTGATTGGAAATTGATATTGAATTGATCAAACTTGCATTGTTTCAAGGTGATTGCTATAAAAGAATATATTTTCATCAGATATGGTGCAGAAAAGTTTCTTTGGTTGCAAGTAATGGCAGACAGCATGCAAAAACAACTTTGGAGGCAAGACAGTTTTGATTCAATGCAGAATTTCTCATCATCATGTTGAGGACATTCCTTCTTGTTGTTGCATACTTGAGCCAAATGTATGCACTGTCTTGAATTCTTGCACTGAAACATATATGAACAGGTTGGCTTTGTGACACAGTTTTTCTGATTTTCATCAACACCATGAGGACAGTCCCATCTGCCATTGCAAACATAGCTCCATGGTATACAATAAGAATATGGACACTTGCAGTGGTTATTACACTGAAATAAACTGCTGTTTGCCAGATGCACTCCAGTTCTGCAAGGAATCAAGTGGTTAAAGTCATCTGTTTCATAAATGCAAAGTTGCGAAATATTATAACAGTCATTTTGCCCCCCTCTACAAGGTAATTGATGTGGTTTTGTGCAAGACAACTGACAAATAAGTATATATCATATTTGGAAATTGGCTCTTGTCTTTTATGGTTTGTCCACAAGAGAAGTGAAGGCCATTTTGAAACAGCTTCTTTTCCATTGCTCTGTTGAACAATGGGAAGTATTCTGCATCACATATTGTTCTTTCATCAATGGCAGCAAATGGGTAACAATAACCAGTCTGAGAAGAATAGTACAGTGAGGAGCAGTTAGTTTTGCTGGCATTGTTAGTTGTAGTGAACTTGCATGGAAACTGTGCACTTATCAGACTGTTACATGTACAGTAAAATTCATCAGAAGAGTTGGTGGAATCAGAACAATCTCTTGTACCATCACAAACTAAATATGCCAGGACAAAGCCACCTTCACCACATTGGAATAAATTCATCCCAACAAAGGCTTCCATTTCTTCAGAAGGAAAAGCACCAAATCCTTCCACCAAATGTCGAATTGTTTGTTTTGAGAAAATATAATTCAAAGAATACAAATACTTTTTCACATGATAATATGTATTGTTCTCCATGTTGAATACTGGACCAAAGGAAGAATTTTGCACAGAATAACAAATGTTCTGAAGGCAATCCACTGCTTCACCTTGACAAAATTGTCTTGCTGCTTTTTGATTTGCTTGAATGTTATTCACCCACAAGAAGTCAAAGCATGTGTGCCTTTGTTGGAATTCTGTGAAGCAAAAAAGGTTACTGAGTGACCTGTTGATAACTTCCCCACTTTGGTCATTTGCCTTTTCACACAAGATGGTGTGCATCATTGGTTTGGCACAGTTGACTGTTATCCATGTGATACTGGCAATATTTGTCAGTAAAATAGCAGCACATCTTAAACTTTTCTTTGTTGCAAATTTGATATCAAAATTTTCAAGCCATGAGACTGGTAAGAAAGTTTGACATTCAGCCATCTGCATTTTCCAATGAGACTGCTTATAGTAAAAATCAGCCTCCCAAATTTGGTAGCTCAATGGTTGTTTGCTTGTCCACTGCCACTGATTCTGGGTGAAACAAAAGAGCAGAAGTTTTTTTTATTTGTGGGGAAAAGGTCCAATCCATTGCAAATTCAATTCCCATTTGCAAAACAACCTTACCTGCTCATTTTTGTACAACCCAATGAACACTGCTTCTGTGAGTTGTACACATTTCAAAAATAACACTTGTATCAAGTTGAAGACCTGTGATTTATCAGCAACAGTTGGTAAGCTTGTTTCTATCACCCGACAGAGCCGGTATGCTTGAACCCAGGACAATTTCTGACTAATTTCTTGATTGGCAAGCCAATGCTGGTCATTTGCATGCTTAACATATTTCAATTTACACCGATAAAACCTTGGATTATATTTCCTCTGTTGTTTTATGTACTTCCATTTTATTGATGGATACATGAAGGAGAATTCTTTGTGGTCTTGTCTGGCATATGTTTGTGTGAACCCCAACTCCTTGAAATTACTTGTGTTGAAATGATCAAAACAACAGTGGAAAGATCTATTGTACACTGGAATGTGAAAAAAGTTTTGGAAATAATTGGTTGTCCAAGAAACCAGAACTGTGGCTTTCAAGTTTTGCTCCTCAGGAAATGATATGTTGATGCTGAAACGGTCTTTGACTCCTTGATGCAAGACATGGGACCCTGTATCTGCCATGACAAAGAATTTTGTGCTTTTCCCAAGTGGGAATGACATATTTGATATTGTTGACTGCAAACCTTTATGAAATGGAAGCTGAATTAGTTTTGATGTCTTCTTGCACACTGATACATTGACCTGCAAAATAATGTTTGCAATGAAAATGTTTCTTTTGCTCATGCAAAGCTCAATGGTCACAAAATCAATAATAATGCATCCCCCACCACCCAAGATCCTGTTCTGTTGCACACCATCCCAAATTTGACCACATCAAAATTGGGTGTTGGAGAATGTAACTTTTGATGCAGTCTGGCCTCCTGACTTCTGAAATTAATCTTGTTCAGGATCTGTTGATTCCAGAAATCCAAAGAATTTCTGGGAAGTGCATTTTGCTTCACTTGCAGTGTGATATGAAACCATGAGTCTGAATACATGCTGAAATGTATCAACGATTTATCCTCAGAGTACTCCAACTCAGAGCCATGAATCACAATAGAGGCATTGAAATCAACTCTTTCTCCCACAAGGGAAGATGAAGGTGTCATGCTTTTGGTCAATCCTATTCTACCCAAACATGTGTATCCTTGTGAGCAATCCAAATTCAAATTTCCTTTGGCTGATTGTAAAACTTGGTTGCAGTGAGACATCACGCAATGCTTTGTCACACCAATGTCAATGTAAGTTTTTATCCCTGCAGAAGAGAAGTTCTTGAAAAATCATTTCTGGGGTTAGTTCTTGGTGTGACATGAAAGCAAAGGAGAACAGCACAACCAAATAGTTTGTCTGTGAACTACATGAAGCAAACTGTTCTCTGCTTTGTTTCTGTAGCTTACCTTTCAGACTGCCAATGACACTCACTGATACTTGATCCTGGGGCTGAATATCTATCCTTCCAGTTGACCAGAATCCTGAAACTTATTGGTTTGAAACACTTGACAATAATGGTCCCTGGTGAAAACCTTGCAATAACGTGCCCCACCCTTTCTTCTCACATGGGAACATTTGATTCTGTGCCAGGACAGTTTGAAAGAAAGCTGACTGTATTCAGAATAAGAATAGACAACAAGAACAGTTGAGTGTGATTTTCCAAAAATTGTTTGTGTATCATGTGTTCCAGGGTACTGATACTCAAATATGTTTAAGTTTTCCACAAGGTGGAACCATTGTGTGGAATAGTTTGCTCTTACTTTGGATAAAGTGAAGCTTCTACCAACATTTTTCTTGACACAGATTGTTTCAACTAACTTTTTTGGGATGTGATATGTCATTGAACAAATCGATTCCATCATAGTTACAAGTATTGTACTCTTCAGTTCTGTTGTTTTGAAAATGTGACAAATTGAATTTCATGATATAATCTGCACCAGATATGAAATGAAAAACAACAAATGAGGAAGAGTTGAAATGATAAAATTGTTGAGGAAATGTTTTGTCATTTTTTCCATTCCTGTTTCGTAGCTTACTATCCTTGTTAGCTTGTCTCTTCTTTTGAGCTCCTGGACCTGTATTGCATCGAGCAAAGTTGAACCTTCGTTTTTGTTCACACTGTCAATGGAGTCAAGTGGCAACAACAGATACATCACAACTTGAAAAGTTGTGGATCTGAACTCAGTTCTCTTCTGGTTGGATCGAAAAGGTGATAAAAGTTTGGAGGCCAGTCCAGGCCCATCATAAACAAGACAACCTTTGAAATATTTATTTGCCCATTTTGCTTTAATTCTGTACAAGGCTCTGACCTTCAGATGAAGGTAAACAAGAATTGTGCTGCTTTCTGTCAGAATTAAAGTTTGCATGGCCAACTGATGACCTGTGTATTTCATAGGTGGAAGGGTGTGAAGTTTGTTGGAGTCAACAAGTTGGTAGTGAAAAGATGACAAAATAATTCCTTCAACAAAAGGTACATTCGCGATGACTACCAACGAGCCTTTTGGAAATACAGTGAATTTAGAGTGAAATTTTGTGAAATAATACAAATTCTTGTTCCCATTTTGCATTCTGCTCCAGAATTAAAATGTATGTGCGCCTAGATTTGCTGGAGAACAGATAAATATAACAAAATGTTATGTTTGAACTCTGTCTGTGATCTAAGTTGAATGAATACTTGAAAAGAAAATTCTTTGGGAGAAATCTGGCATGAAACCAAATGTCCAAGCAAAATATTCCCACACATATGATCTTGAAATAGGATCTTTCAGTTTCCCTGTTGGTTTGGTTGCTTTCAGTTCTTTCACTGATAAAGTGATGTTTGTGCTCCTGACCTCAGAGCCATTTTTGTTTCTGGAATCTGGCTCATGGTACCTGAAAATCAAAGCAATGTCCTCTTGTTCTGAAAGATACAAGTGTGATATAATCTGAGGAATCTGGACATATATATCCTGTCCACCCTGCCAATTTTGAGAATATCAAACCTTTCAGACCAACACCAAGACAGGGAAAAAAGTATGTGGCACACAAACCTCAACAGATGTTTGGTTTGTGTCCATTTAACATCTCTCTCTTCAAAACTGTTGGCAGAAGTGAACAGTTTAACCTGAATCAATGAGCTATAGAACATCTCACAAACTCCAGTTTTCATCTTGCTTTCACTGTTTGACATTGACTCTTCCAGGAAATGGTACTGGATTGCTCTGACATAGTTGAACCACAATTTTGGTTCAGAGGGTTCACTGCTGAGAAAGTTCAAATTGGGCCAAAATACCAATAAATTTTCACTTAATAACATGGAAATAAGGTCTGGCAGAAAAAGGGGCCAGAAGAGTGTTTTTTTCATCAGGTTGACATGTGTGCATGGTCCACCAAAATGAAAAGATTGCAGTACATCCTGTGGAAGACTTCCCAAATGTGTTCTTTCTGCTGCAATGAATATCCGACATTTTGATTGAAATTGGAGAACTCAGTCCTCTCTTGAGTACTAAAAGTCAGAGGTGAGAACATTGTTTCTCCATGTTCAGCATAGATTTTGGTTTTGATGCAACTTTTATTTTGAAACCTCCACATATTGAGGATGCTTTGGTGTCAAATTCAAGTCACAAAACATTCCACCTTGCCCTTCTGTGGTCCGTTTTTTTGTTTTCCTCAGATTTGTTGTTTGGATTGACAATTGGAACAAAATTCAAAGAGAACAGAAATATCAACTTGCTGTGGGCCCTGGGACATCTCGTGAAAACAATATTCTGGTCACTCATTCCACATACAGTCTTTGAAATTGAACCGGAATAATGAACCAGCTTCCAAAAACGTTTTTGACCAAGCAAGTGAATGAATATCCTCCCAGACAAACAATACACAGCAAATTTACATTTGTTTGCAATGACTAAGGTCATTGCAAACTGTGAGCACTCTGTAAAAATTCCCCACACAAATGACCTCAGTTCCATGAGACTTTAACTTGTTTTGAAGACCTACACTCCAGGAAAACCACCTTTACATATATTTGTATTGACAGTCAAACACCATTATTAAAGTCTCACTATTATCCCCAAACACCAGCTCAACACAAAACACTTTTTTTAAAATTTGAAACCAATTCTCTTTCTATCCACAGCATCACCTTTTCAACAAAATCATTTGGCCAGGATTTTGTTTGTCCATCCAAAAGAAAGAGCCAAGTTTCAATTTCAACAAGTTCACAACAAGTGAACAACAAATGTTGCTCATTTCCACCAAACTGTGAATGTACACATTGTGGAGAGTCTTTTGCCCACTTCTCTTTGTTCCCCCTTTGTTGATCCCATTGGAAGTTTTTTTGCAATCAATGTACTTTTTGGACTCACTATTGTTTAGCAATTTTTGTGCACAGTTTTCATTTCAAGGGATTTCAGTCAATTGACAGTTTCTATGCAGAACAACAAAGAGTCCATGGTACACATGACATTCATAAAAGCTTCCAATGTTATTTTAGTTGTTCAAGTGATACTCATATCATTGTCCAACATTTTATACTGGATTCCAAGTGCTTCTGTGTTTATTGCCTCCTCTGTAATGGAAACCTATCCTGTTTAGATGATTCTTTGGACCACAATCCTTGTTGTCCCCATTAATTCTGTTTTGAATCCTGTGACATGCTATACTCTGTCAATCAGAAAATGGATGAAAGAAAAGTCAATGAAAAAGAGTGAAATTGCTGGGCTCACAAGAGCAATCACATGTACAAAGTGACACTCTCCTACCCAGGGCATTCTGTTGTCATGAGTCCCACAATGCACTCATACCAACTGGTATCACAACCTGCCCTTTGATCGAGGTGCTGAAGTTGTACGATTCTGGTCGTGGATTCGATAAAGAACGGTTCGGTCACACAACAGCCCCGACCAGCGATCGAGGCTTTGGTTCCTGAGGGACATCAGACGTAGATCTACCCACGAAGGTGGACGTCCCGCTATCCAGCTTCGTACCAGCTGTGTCCACGTGTTGGGTGGTTGATGGGCGCTGTGTCGTTGCTGACACCACCAGCCGCGCCGTCACTTGCGTCCTTTGACTTGTGAATCCATGACAGGGAAGTATTGCTTGTGTCACGATCTTACTTCCGTTTGAAGAAGTGCAAAGAACGATCATTTGGCTATTTGTTTCCAAACATGGAGTGAAATCCCTGGAAGCTGGATGAACTTCCAGCTGCAGGTGAAGGACCCCAGTGTTTTGCAAGGGCGACGTTGCTGTGCACACAGTACGCACCCAAATTTGGGCTCCAGTGTGAACCCTGCTCCTCTCATGTCGCACCTGCAAAACGAACGCGCACGAACCCGTCGGTTCCGGTTCTCGTCGTCTCGAGAAACACGCAACGCACGAGGCCAATAAATCAACCCAAATAAAGACAATTTCAAGCGGAGGCAAAATAATCCGCACAGGTGGGTCCCCGGTCACAGGCTCATTTAACGCTTCGGGGAACAAAGCCGAGACGACCAGGCCTGGTGCAGGGTGGATGCGTCACGCACTGGGTACTGCGTCGCCGCAATGGTCCTACAGGGACCTGCCCGGATATTTGCTGTGTGTGGCGTGCACTGCAAGGGGCGCTGCGTCATCGTGGGTATCTGGGCGCGTCATGCGTTGCGTCAAGTGCGTCGTTGAGTTGACGTGGCGCTCAGTCATGATCCAGGCCCGACTGCCGACGTGATTCGTCAGACGCTGCGTCCGTTTCGATGCAGTGTGTGTGTGTGTGTGTGTGTGTGTGTGTGTGTGTGTGTGTGTGTGCGTGTCT
>JAAUXT010057472.1_pt1 | contig 13922 bp, 13 predicted proteins | sample 7278171 | NCBI WGS metagenome assembly JAAUXT01 (sample SAMN14350112, study PRJNA611818) | marine sediment metagenome | isolation source: surface marine sediment (1.8m) | place: French Polynesia: Moorea | collected 2018-08 | reverse complement strand
CATATGGAGCCGGTGCCACCAAGTCATACCCAGTCCAAATTGCTCCGATAGGAGCCAGTGACGGTCCCCTTACAATCGCCGTCTAAGTGCCGGGGCGCCGCTAGTGTTAATTGCTCTGGCAGTTTTGAACCTGAAACAAAACAGTATCCAGTTGTCCTGGCAAACGATTTTTTGTATCACAAGTGGGTGGGATCTACACTGCAGTGTAAATGGGCCCAGACAAAGGGCCGAAACACCGCCTACGCGTCAGGTTTCTACACAGAACAGATGATGTATGGCTTTTACACTCGAGCAGTTCAACATCCACTCCCATCCCCAAGGACGAGAAGAAATTCAGCATCCGGCCGGCAGAAACCATAGACTTATCACTCACAGCCAGGCGTACCTGGGAGAGAGACAACCTGCTTGATATGGTGTTTTAATCTGAGCGTTTTTGTTGCAGGGCTTGCCTTGTATTTGGCTTTGTCCTGTCGTCCCTTGATGCGTTCTTTGCAACAATTTATTTTCAAGAATGTTAGTTTGGGATTGGACTCAGAGAATGAAACAGCCAGGTCGCCAGATGTGTCCTGCTGGTTGGAACGGACATCAGGCTTTTGACGTCTTATCTGACTGGTGGATCAACCAAAGTCCAACTTCAATTGCAGATCGCGCGTGAGAAACCTTGGCCTTCGGGGGCTCCCGTTTCAAAACCCAAAACACACGCCAGGTTGAAGTCTTCACAAAAATGTTTCACTCCATCAAGTCGGCCCCAGTATCCAATGATTGAAGTTCCATCTCCAATGTGGTGTGAATCGGACTCGACCCGATTGCGCGGAGTGTGGAGGTGTGACCCGGAGGTGTGGGAACAACGGTCCGTCCGTCGTGATGGATACGTCTCCACGGAGATGTCCCGGCAACGCCCCGTCGCCTCACGTCTTTCCACTCAAACACGGACTCACTGCAAAAAATTGACTTTGGGTTGCAACAAGAGTAACAGCATCATTCAACCTGGACTCTACATGAAAAGAAAATCGCCCCGTGTGCGCAATTTCAGAACATCGCGCACGATGATGCACAGGCGCTGGGAACTCTGTCCTTGCAGAAAGGTTTGCATTTGGTAAAGAGAGATTCTCAACAAAGACATCAAACAAAATTCCCTGTCTCAGATGTCTTCGGACACGACAAAACGCTGCACGCCGCCCAGGAGCTGTCGGTCAAAACATTAGAAAAGAGCCGTGTGAAACAGACAGACGAAGCGATGACACAGGTCACAAAACAAACAGTTGAAAATATGTCGTTGTTTTCAAACTCGTACGTGCATCTGAGCAGCAAAGGTCTCGATTCTGTGCTGTTGTACCTTTGTGCCTGGGATTCTAGGCCTGTCACAATTCGTCCCCAACCTGTACTCTGGCATTTACAGTGCAATTTTTCCAACGCTCAAGTGTGGCTCTCAAGATTGAAGATCAGGAACGGACTACTCGTTCATGTTCATTGCCTGGCGTTGCAACAGAGCGAACAGACCTGTGCACATTGATATGTATCCGGAGGAGTCCCTGTCCGGAACGTGACGGATTGCCCACACGGATCGATGGATTGACAGTTGCCTGGAACTTCGGCCTTTTATCCAGTTGCTTTGCTGGCATATCTCAAGTCACTGCGTCACTTGTGATGAGTTGATTTGCTGGATCAAACCAAACTGACAGCTGCGGAGAAATCGCTCTCTCATGAGCGTCAGACATGAAATCCGCTGAGTCTGGATGACGTGGATTTCGTGTTGTGAGTGGCGAAATAGTTCTCAATGTTTGTCAAATGTTCACGAGTTCACGAGTGGAAACTTGACACATGAATAGATTCTTCAAAGTGAACACTTGTCCGGCAGGGATTGAGGAACGATGTGTGATTCGTACCGCCTTGAACATGAAGGGGCGTTGTTGTTGTTTCTAACTTTCACCAAGATGTTTTGTCGACATGAGGTCCTGTCCGATCGACCGAACGCTACAGCTGTCAGCAGAAGGCAGTCAACGCCACAAAGACGGGGAGGCGGTCCTGGTCCCGCGCTGTTGAACTGACGGGTCCTGATCGGAAACCTGCGTTGATGGAGTATCTGGTGTAGACGGAGAGTGCGGGGATTGGGGATCAATTAGTCGGGATCCGGAGAGGGACGGTCCGAGATCAAAGATGGATTCGCGCTGCCTCCGCAATCACTGCCTACAGGGTGTCGGAACAGCGCCTCAGATCGAAGTGTCACAGTTGCGCCAATTAACCCAGGGACCGAGACGCCGTCCCGGTGGGGGCGCCCTCTGCAAGCTCTGAAAAGCTTCATTTACACCTGGCAAAAGAATCGATCGGGAGTTGGAAATTTGCCCCTTGAACAAATCTTGCATCAAGTGAGACAATCTTCGATTGTCAACCTCAGAACTGCATGATCTACCTTCTGAAGACGTTCATTTCTGAGGGGAGAACAAACAAATCTCTTTTCCTCAAAAGATGTGGTCAAAGAACCTTGTCTGGAATTGTGTTGCTGACCAGCGTTCTCCATATTTTCCGTTTCCTTTGGCAACTTTGCTTGATCAGAGCGACAAGGATGAATTTGAGGGAACATTTGTCGCTCCAGTCACATTTTATCCGACGTATCCTGGCTCTCTAACTTGCATCTCCGCTGCGTCGTGCCCAGTTCCTGCGCTGTGTCTGCAGTCCCTGCGCTCCACACCTTGCACGGACGGGCTCCCCGGATTCCTCAACCCTTCCATTTTTCCATTAAATCCGGTGTAGAGCCAAGTGAACGATGAAATGCTGCTTCATTGAGCGAGAACGATGGCTATTTGACCCACATGCAGACCAGACTTTTAAGTATGAGCAACCAGGAAACAGAACAGGATTGCTTTCTGTGGATATCTGGCAAATTCATTGCGATGTGGCGATTCTTGGACGAAACGTAGGAAATGTTTGTTTGGTTTCAATGAAGTTTTGTACAAACCACAAACATCGAGGGGGATGTCTGTCTGGTGTCTCTGGCACTTCTTTCAAAATGAACAATGTGTTAGTTTGGCAACGCTTGTGTGCAGGTCTGATACGACCAAATATATGGACACCGTAGTCACCCGTGTGTTTGTCGCACTCACGCAAAGCAACATTTGCCTATATTTTCTGGCACTGAGGTCCTTTCCAACACACTCGTACCTTTGAAAAAGAGGCTCCCTTCTTTCGGGCCAAAGAATCACAGGAAAAGATGGGGGCCGTCTGTTCTCGATTTGAAAAGGTAACACCGTGGATCTTGTTCAGTCATCGCCACTAAGCAAAAACAAAAATTATGACCAGGACTCTGGTGTTCTCGGAAACCACACAATCGATTCATCAGACAACAGAAAGTGGGGAGGAACCGAGAGGCGGTGAGTAACGCTGGAACTGTGACTCGAGAGGCGGAAGCAGCGAAGCTGCACCGACGCGGAAACTGAAACGTCTCGCGGTCACAACGCGCTCGCGTCCGCCTTGAGGTACCGGTGCAGGGGAGGATCTTAAACTTTGCTGGACCCAACAACCTGGGGAAACTCAAGTCCATGGGACATGGAAGCGTGGAACTGGTAATTGCATGGATGAAATACACGTGAAACTTCCTGGAACCTTTTCACATGAGACTTGCTTGACAATTTTTGTTGGATTTCACACCCGAGAAGCATTTCGCCAATTTCTCTGGTGGACTACTTTGGAAAAATATCAAGCTGAATGACGTGCAGATTCTTCAAGAAATCAGGCTGACGGGTGAGTTGTAAGTTTGACTTCAGCGTGACCACGATCAGTGCCGTTGATTAGCTACTCTTTGTTTTGCACAGCAAATCACATCCTCTCGAAAAAAAACTAGCAAGAGGGTTCGTTTTGAGATCCACAAACGAAAAATCCATTGAATTCCGAACTGAGGAGAGTAAAAATTTTTGCTACCTCATATATGTCGGCTAAACTGTGTGCACTGGCCACAAATGATTTATTGCACATAAATGCACGTGTGAGAATGTTTGATTAGATTGTGCCAGAGGCTACTGGGTAGATATGGGATTCCCTATTTGTGTGCCAGCGCCAGATTTGCATACATTCACACAAACTGTGTTTTGCTGTCAAACATGCGGGTGCAGAAAAGTCAAAACCTTCATTGGCAAAGTTGAAATTGGATATTCACCATTTGATACAAAAGGTAAAGAATGTCGTCGCTCTTTTGCACTCAGGGTGAATTCCAAAGAAGAGAAAGTCATTTCCACTGACAATCGCTTTGCGAACGTTGAATATATTTTTCAAGGATCAAGTGTCAATGACGTCCTAACGAGAAGCTGAAAACATGAATCGGAGCTGAATTACTGCTGCTCCGTGTTTTTGTTCGCGCGAAGTGGTTGCCAATGCGCTGATCACCACTGTTCTTCCTTGTCTCCACGAATTTTTGGTGAACAACTGTTTCAAACTGGAAAATCAGTTGGCGTCGTTTTTCAAAGAGGCATTTCGAACATTTTTTTCTGAAAATTAGTCATTGTTGGGCGCATTTTTCTGCTTCAGGTATTTTCCGACCTACGCGGCGCATACCGTCCTTCCTACCTCGTACAGATAGCAGCGTTATCGGTGTTGTTATCAGTACTTCTGCGAAGAGGAGCGCTCCGGATTACAGCCTCCAGACCGGAGTCTTTAGACTCGCGGAGAGAGGCATCACTCAGGGTGCAGCGCCGGAGGAGGAGCAGGGTGGCGAGGGCGAGGCGGGGCCCGCCCTCATCTGGATCTGATCACGTTGTCCTGTGCTTGCGATGACCCTTTTGGTGACTTGTCTGGTTTGTCAAGTCCATCCTTGTGCTTTCGTGAGCCAGACGAACAAAAAGCACATCACTTCGTTCCTGATCGTAAGCCTTTTGATGTGCACTGATGTGTCTCAGTTCCTCTTTGGTGACTGAGTGGACAAGCAGAACATTCTAATGTGACAAGAAATCCTTGATGACCACATAGTCTCCACTACAGACGTGAGTAAATGTGAGACAGCGTGTGCCTTCCTCAGGTATTTGTGCTAAAGTCAAGTCGACTGGGTGCAGGAAAGAAGGTGCAGTTTTTGTGTTTTATTCCACGAAGTTTCACCGCGATTCCCGCAGCACTGGACGATTTGAGCCAAACATGCAATGTTGTTTCTTTTCACCTGGTGTGTCTGACGAGACAATCAATTTTGAAACGACGGATGGAACGGGCCAGAGAGGTGCTCCGGACGTCCTTGTGGTCACCGCGAGTCAAAAGCTGTGATGGATGGCATCACACATGAACCTGCAACACGAACACCTTGACCCTCAAAGAACACCTGTCTGGAGGCTGCTCGACGTCAAAAATTGCGGATCTGCGCGGTTTGTTTAAAACGTAAAAAATTGGTTCCTGTTATTTTTGACATGCACTGGCGATGATTCCCAGGAATGTTGTTCTGTGAGTCAGATTCAGCCATGAGAACAAACAGCCTGCGACTTTCCAAGCCTGTTGAGGCAGTGAGAGGTGTGGGTCTCAACACCACGTCGGTGGGCCTGCTGTGCGTGCAGTGAACGCGACAAAGCCGTACATTCTGCCAGCCAGGAGAAGGGGAAAGAACAAGAGACTCATTCGTTGGTTGCCTGTGTGTGAATCTGCCTGCGCTTCTTTCTGTTGTTTCGCGAGAAGCAACCTACGGTGCAGCTTTTTCGAAAATCTGAGATCGAGATGGTCGGTTGAACTCGGAGATGTTTTGATGTGGTGAAATATACTGTGGTACGAGTACCGGGATGTGCTGGTTCTTCGATCTACGAAAGCCAAGATTTAGCTGACAGCAGTCTTCAGGATTAAAAGGTACAAATCCTGCAACCAGACGGACCGTGGTCCCCACTCACCGAGGCCATTCACGAAGCGCAGAATCCATCGTCGTCTTTAGCTGTGTCAGATCCATCAGACTTTGATTCCCAGTTTGTCATATTTGTAATGGATCACAAAGTCGGGTCCGCAAGATAAAGTCACGAGTTCCGCTGAGGCAGAAACGAGCGCAATCATTCCGTGCGCAATTCAGATGGATCTTCGATCTGAACTTTCAAGTCAATGCAACAAGCGAAAACGAGTGCACTGAGAGTATTACCGTTTCCAAACGAAACGCTTTCGTACAAGAACATATTTTAGGACCTTCTTGCCCTGACCTTGAAAAACAACCGCTGTTGGAGTTTCCTTGTCTCGACGAGGCACTTCTTCTCCAGGCACAATCCCCCACTGGCGAGTTGTTGCAAATCAAGTGGTACAAGAAGCCTGCTTGCCGACGCAGCTCTCCATTTCAAGAGAAGTTTCGCCCTGACCTTGGTTGTAGACACAACATTGATGCTAAAGAATAAAGAAGACAAAGTCACAACGTACGAGCAGACCTGGGTTAGTGAGGGTGGTTTCTCTGGACTTCAGGGGCTCTCTGATGCTGTTTGTATGCTAATTAAGAGTTTGTTTTCACCACTGTGTCAGGAAAGCCTGTGAAAAAGAATCTCTCTGTGGAGTCTCTGTTCCAGTTGTGTTTCGTCTTCTTCACCAACCTGGAAATAAGAAAACAAACAAAAAGGACTTGAAACCATCAAAGAAGCAAAGATCTTGAGAGGCAGTTGTCTTTCTTCCTGTGGTCGTGAAGTCGTTCACTTCCTTTTGACACAGATTTGATTGTCGGGTCCACAATATTTTAGACAAGACTGATCAACAGACAATTTATGTTTCTTTGTGCATTCTCGTGCATTTTCTTCACTTCATCTTTATGAAAAAATCATGGGCCCTGTACTCCACGAAGCGGTGACCTGACACCCAGACGTCTCCCGCTGCCCTTCTCCAACGCCACCAGATGCCCAATTATTCATCAGAATTTCACAGCTGAAGTGTTTATGTGGCTGAGTGAGATGTGGGAGACACAGAGTAGGTGTGCTTTTATTTCTTTTCAATGCCCATGACCTGCGAACAGATACTGGTTGTTCCTGCCTGTGGCAGCACATGGGGAGGTGAACACTGTCCAGATGATGTTTTTGTCCACTTTGAGTCTGGAACGATCACGTCATCTGGTTCACGCTAATCTGGATCAGATACAGCGAGGATAATCTGGATTCGCGCGTCCATCCGGATTCTGTCAATCCTTGCGGCTTATCCCACACAACAACAGCATCAACATCCACGGAACGCTGCGAGAACAGGGAAGTCCAGAGCCCAACACTGTGAAGACGTGGGAGCAGCAACAACACATGTTCTCTGTCTCTGTGTCTCTCTGTCTCTGTCTCTCGTTCTCTTTATCTGTTGAAATGGCAGCAAATGATTGCTTGTGTGCGAAGAACGAACTTTTTGTTGTTGACTTGTATGCACGACAAGTCTTCGTCGAAACTTGTTCGAGCAGCGGCGTTCACGGGGTTCTGTTTGCGAGAGCGCAAGCACCGAGCAGAGTCCACCGGGATCGCTTCCCAGAAGCGCCTCCGTATCAGCATTCTGGATTGGTTAATTCACTGTCTGTCCATTCATCCATTCGCGTTCATGTACACGTTGTTCTTTGGCATTTTTAGCCGTGGAGATTTGTGTTGTGTGCATTTTGATTTGAGCAGCACAGATTTAGATGCGCCCGCCCCATTCCGGATTTCCCGTTCCGATGAATCCGATCCAATATTTTTGATTGTTTTATCCTGGATTAACAACTCAAGCGCAAAAATGCTGAGTACAGGAAGTGATGTTGGCATAGGATTGCAGGATGTATTGGTGTGTTCGGGCCAAACGCAAACAAATAAAACAGCCAAACAAAGAAACACTTATTGAAGTGGATTATGCAGTGTCTGAATGGATTTGAGTCCACACAAATCAATTCGAGGACAGAATGGGACTTCTTTAGAAAATTGTCCTGGTGCCTCCTTGCCGCTTGTGCGAGTGTTTTCAATGAAAGATAAAACATTGCAGGGGACGAGCTCCCACTTCGCTGCTTTGGCGTGTTTCCCCAAGCAAAAACACACAGGTCTACGTGTTTCTGATCATTTCAGGTTTCAATACAAATTTCCAGCAAGCAACAGCACAGATCAGCCGAAGCTGTTTCTTGCTTGTTTTGACCGTTGAGACTCTGCCCAACGGAACGTGTGGTCATCGGGTGTGGAGAAGCCAGGGTGCCAAATCAAGTGGTGATGGCACAATGTCCGACAAAAGCTGGTGATACATTTTGTAAGATAAAAACCAACCATGTTTTGCGTGAGGAATGCTTGCTTTGGACAACAGTTCCTCTGAAACTTTGCAGTGATTTTTGAAGAATGTTGAGAGTTCGTGCTCAGAAGTAACATTGAGTGATCGCCGAAGGATCACAATTGTTGGGACACGCCTCCTCAGACAAATGTACATGTGCTGACTGCACAAGCGTTCTTTCCGCTCACTTGGGTCTTCCTTGTTATCTCCAGAGTGGAAAGTGCTGAAACAAGCAGAACATGATTCCAGGAGGCAGACTCGTGGTGGGTAGGCTTTCCTGGAACCGATGTTCAGATAGTGTTGTGATACAGCTTCATACTTCAGGAAGACACTCTCACGGGTGAAAGCCACACAAGCACAACGTTTTTGCGTTCGTGTGAACACACACGGAACCTATATCTCCGCTCTTTCTTTGGGTTTGTGAAAGGGTCCCATGCAGAGATCTCGCAGCCCCTGCTTGGAGCAACAGGAGTACTCACACCAAAGTCAGACTGTGCGACTTTCCTGCAGTTGACTTTTCCCAGAGAAGCAGATTGAGCGCTTCTTCTCTGTCAGTGAGCGCATGTTCTGTCCATCCCACTGCATTATTATGTCCATAAAGTGTATTGACTTAGCACTGGTGAAGTTCTCAGTCCTGTCAAATGTCAGTCAAGCCCTTCCCGACGATTGGAACCAGGCCCTTTCAGAGAAAGGTAGATTTTTTTTCTCCAGACTGCACGCAATGAAAAACGCGAAATTCGGGATTGAGCAAGATGTGTGCTTCTCCTGGAAATTAGTTTTGATGCTGAGAACGTTTTGTTCAAGAACTTCACTGCGTGGCATATCTGTTTCTCAAAAAAGAAAACGAGCAAAATGAAACGAGACGAACTTTTATGTTGCTGGCGTGACAGGGTTGTGGGTGTACTGAACAAGTCAAAAGAGTTTTGGAACGTGCCGTTTACATTTTGTGGTGAAGGGTCGATTTTGATGTGACCTGAACAAGCAAGCCAACAAACAAGCCACCAGAAAGAGCAACCCGAATGACACCCATGTTCAAATCACCTCGAGGCCCAGAGGCCCATTTTTTCATGCGGCTGACCTCCAAACATTTGAAGCTGCCATTCTTGACTTGTCAGAAGAAGGCCCAATGAAACTTCACACGATTTTCCAACGACTTGCAGTTTTTACGAGCTCATTAATTCTGATGGCGATTGCGTATTTGCCTCTCGCTCTGGCTGCGTCTGTTGGTCCCTGGAAGCAAAGACTCCTCAGCAAACACTTTGCGTAATTGAGAGCAAACAGGACCGAGTGAATATGCAGTTGTGAAGGTTTCACACTGAGGCCAAAGCACCGTCCTTGCAGCGTGTGAAATGTCTCCACAGCCACACTGGCATTTTCACATCTTTAATGGACCTTGTTTCTGAAATCAGGAGCACTCGTGCAACAGTCTAACATAGGTCCGCAGAATAACGTCTGTTGAAGTGCAGTTCGTCCTCGCGTTGTCCACACCGTTGAGCTTCATGGGGCTTTCCGCTTACAAGTGGCGCTACACGCGACAAAGACGGGATGGAATTGCAGGGTCGGTCTTTGAGGCTGGTTGGAGTGCGAACTCACACGAACTTACCCGAACGAATAATATCTGGATGTGAGGCAGGAAATGGAGAATGAGGTGAGAATCACAACGAGCGGATCCAGGAATCCAGAAGCCAGATTCCATATTTCTGTTAGTGGCCTCTTGAAACTCGTACGTTCACACTTTACCTTCACTGCCTGTGTCACACAATTTCTCTGTTCATCTCAAATTTTGAGTGGCTCAGTTTTTCCAATCATTGGGATTGGGTCTCTTTCGACACCCCCTCTGGACAGTTCCCGCCCCCAGACAGAAATGCAAGTGACAAGCATCATCTTTTCATATCCTCCTGCCTTTTGGCAAAAGTCGACTGTGTCCCCAAGTTCCACAAATGCATTTCGTAGGTTGCCCGACTTTTACTAAAACCAGAGATTCTAAGAAGCTGGCATTGTCCATTCGTGTGGATATGTTGGTGTGTCGTGTTGTCGTGCTGCTTTTGGTGTCAGGTCAATTTCTTCAAAAATATATGACAAAGTGGGTGCAACAAAAATGTCACATCTCGTGAAACTGCATGGTGATAGAACAGACTTTCACAAAGAAGAGTTTTCCGGAGGTTCCTGTGATTTTTGATGCAGTTTGACTTGATCGGCAGCTTCTTCTGTGATGGCAAACGTCGGTGACGCAAAACAACAGACGAGTTCTATGGTTCTCCCAGGTCAGGGACCTGTTGGCTCTGACGGAGACCCTGTTGTTCGCTGCTGCAGAACCACAAGAGGTATACATCCTTTGTGACAACAAAGGTAAAATGGAAACGTCACTTCACACTGGCGCAACAGACAAAGAATCTGACAATTTCAAAACTCCTGCAACCGAGGAGTTCTTGGAACCTTCCCTGTCTGTAAATTGAATGAACCATACCAGGGGAGGCTTGATGAAAGTGTTGCCTGAGAAACGAGCTCACTGTTGATATGCGTGGGCGCCAGTAACCATTTTTAGTTTGCACTCCATGTACGATAAAAGGCTGCTCAGTGAGAAGATGTCACCCAAATATCTGGAAAGGAAAGGCCCTGTTGCAACCAAAGTCCATGACAATGAACTGCAGACTTGTACAAGCAAAAGGAAGACGCGCTTGTCAGGAGCAGACCTTTGGTCCTTGCATCAAGATTCCCCCAAAATTGTGTTTTTGTTTTTGTGTGCTCAAGATATTTCGCGCCCTCAGCGTTGTCATCGAATTGGATGTGTTTTGATTGATTTCCAGATCTGCTGATAACCATATCGTTTGTTCTGCGCTTTCACTGTCAGGCTTGTCACACCATCAAAATCTTTCAGACCGGCTTTATGAATTTCGCTCAGTGGGAAATTTGCTTTGTAGTGTCATTTGGAGCAGACTAAATTAATAGCCATGCAATAAATGGTTCATAAAAGATGCTCCTGTGAGACAGAAAGTGCGCTGCGCATCCTGACAGAGAACAATGTCAATCAGCAGACGCCCCATAACGTAGAGAGATCAGAGACGCGGGGTCGCGCCCATTCATTTGTGAGGCTGAGTGGCCCATCCCGCGTGGCCTTTTGGGCATGAGGATCAGTAGGTTGCCCAGAGACATTTTGAGAGTGTGCAGCGTGCGGGTTGGAGAGACTATGCATTATTAATCTGGCTTAATGCAGCGATCATCACTTTGTGTGTACCGAGGCACTCGTAGATGCAGAGCACACACGCGTACGGCAGGAAAACGCACGAGCAAAGGTTCGTTCTGCACTCTGACAAACTTCCAGTCTGGCTTCTTTGTTTGCCCTGCGCGAACATCCCCACAGAAGGTTTAGTGAGTGAATCCGGGAGACACAGACCTGACCTCTGAACCGAAGAAAATCTTCCTCATCCGGTTCTGGTTCATCCTGCTCACTGGCTGATCAATTGAGACCACAATTCACTCCGACGCACAAACGGCAAAGATTACCACCAAGAAAACCGAATAATCGCCATACAAATGGCACTTGAAACGTGTTTGATGTATTCATGCCACTTGACCCCGTGTTTCATGTGAGGTTGCGTGTGGTGCACTGCGCAACTGATGAACGCATTGCCATTTGCGGCGCATTTGTGCAGCTTTGCACCGAATGAACGGAAAGCGTGAGGAGAAATAAACTTCCATTCTTGGATCAGACTGTCGTCGGTTCCGGGAAGGTGGGTCAAACTGAATGATCCTGCCGTTTCCCGGATCAGCCTTTGAGGAAATTGAGACTGTGTGGTGGATTAAGAGTCCGGTACAGTTGTCCAACACAAATTCCGACGGAACAAAGGCAATGGAACTGCGATGTGCGAAACGAAAAGCCAAATTTGTCCAGCAGTTACACAGGCACCAGATTGCGTTTTTGACCCGATTCCACAAGGAAGGGAGCTGCTTTACTCTTCCTTTTGAAACGCATTGAGGTTAACTTAAGTTTCAGGGCCAGTGCAGTTCCTGTTCAAAGGGAGCTTGCTGCATCTTCTCTGTTTGTGTTGTGCCGAGGGACGCAGAACCGTCTTACGCTTGGCTGCTGACTCCTTCGGATCCGAGGACATCGGACGGTAAAAAGTACTGCGGGCAAAGCTGGCATCTGTCCGTCCGTCTCCTTCTGAGTCTCTTCCTTTGTTTTTGTTGTGTTTCAATTTTCACGTGGCCTTGAGCCTCAACCACAACAATATAGGTCAACACAGCAAAGCTGTCGCACGTGACGAACACACTTTCCTGGAGTGTTTGCAGGTGGAGTCACTACAAAGGTGACTGAAATCCCTGACACATCCCTGAACGTTGATTCATGATGTATCAATTCCCCCTTATGTTGATCTGACACACAAATCACACATAACAGGGCGTCATTAGTGCGATTGCATGTCAACATGACCATTTCAGTATTCATCGCAAATCGTTTGCCAAAGCAACTTGTTTTCAGCATTGCTTTGTGGCCGGATGTGGAACAAAGCTCGCTTGGTGCGAGAAATGGGGAAGGTCAGCACTTCCTGTGTTTTGGCTGTTCATCACTGTTCGTTCTCTTGGGTTACGTTGGTGGAGACCGGACGGATCTGCTGAACCTCCCGAACGTGGACGTCGTACCAGTGGCTCCTTCAGTCCGTCGACCTCACCACTGTCACTTGTATCAAAACACTAGTTCAATCAGATCTCTGCAGACCTGAATCCCTTACAAAGTGATGATCGTCTGGCGTGGTGCACGTAGCTGCGTGAACGTTTATCTTGCTGAAGCGGATAGACGGAAATTGGGGTAACCAGGCCGAACTTTGTTTCACCGGAAGTGTTTCTGGTGACAAAGGTGATGTGATATCGTCACAACATGGTTTGTCATGAAATCCCGTGAGATGTAGCGGTGCTCAGTGAGAACGTAGAATCTACCCTGCCGATGCTCAAAAGTGAAATTTGAACGCGTCAGACTCACAGAGTGAAAAAATTTCACAGGACCACTGATTCCTCTTGGACATCAACACATGCAGGTAGCGGTCCGTTTCGAGTTCAAATTGAGGCCGATGTTTGGTTGAAGCTGTGTTTCAGTGAGTCTTCAGACAATTGGACCGGATTCAATGGGTCAATGCGTGTGCGTAACCTCGTCAACAGGTATTCACATTGAGGCAATCAATTGGCGCATTCGATTTCTTGAGAAATTTGACAGGGGAAAAGAGCAAAACATGACCGTCGCAGACAACCGATGACGAATATCCCGAGCAAAGTGTTTCCTCTCTCGCAAGGCAGGATCACAAATGAAGTCTCAAGAGAAGCGCAGACATTTCTCCTACTCAGGCGGAAGTGTTTTTTTCAATTGAGGCTCGGGTTGCTTTGTTCCTCGACGTCTAATCTCGGCGGTACTTCTCCAAATGGAGGCGGTTGCGTGAATGCTTTGTTAAGTGTGATAGAATGTGTCTTCCCTGTTGTTGTATGTCAAAACCATTTCTTCGCAGAGCATCCCAAGACACTACGAGGCGCAAAATTTATTCAGCCGATCATCCCTTGTATCTTTTGATTGGGTGAAAATTTTTGATGGCAGATAATTTTGTTGCACAGACAAGTCCTTGATCTTCACTGACCCTCGCTATCACATCTCAGAGAAGACTGTAGTGACCACAGTGATTCAGAAAAGTAGTGTTATCCTACTCTGGTTGGCTATTTTTGTAGATACAATATTGGGCTAGTTTGGTATGATTTTT
>JAAUXT010055577.1_pt1 | contig 13922 bp, 19 predicted proteins | sample 7278171 | NCBI WGS metagenome assembly JAAUXT01 (sample SAMN14350112, study PRJNA611818) | marine sediment metagenome | isolation source: surface marine sediment (1.8m) | place: French Polynesia: Moorea | collected 2018-08 | reverse complement strand
GTGAGACAATATCTGACTAGCTGATTCTTTTGTCCGCCTCAGTGCAGACTGGCCAAGTGACTTCGCCGCTGAACATGCAGAGTGCCAGAATATGTTGTTAGATCCTCGTAGGAGCGGAGCAAGGCGCACGCGTGTGTGTGTAAGTGAGTGTGTGTTGATGGGAGGGCTTACGAGGTAGTATCAAGATATTCTGTCACTCTGCATGTTCAGCAGCGAAGTCACTTGGCCAGTCTGCACTGAGAAGGACAAGAATTGGCTTGCTTGATACGAGGACGTATTTCAAAGTTCGTAGCGTTGTCATGATCGTGGAATTACGATCAAATAGTCAATCCATCACTTCAATTCCTAGCAGAAAGGTTGACCTGATTGGGACCATTGTCCATGTAAATGCTACGAACTTTGAAATACATCCTCGTATTGTCTCGAGTCAACCACCCGTGTCTGTTGTCAAACACGCTGAACATGCAGAGTGACAAAATATTTTGATACAACCTCGTACACCTCACTAATTTCGCGCCATGGTGTTTTCTTCTCGCAGTGCAGTTTCCAAATTCTTGTCGGGACTCTGCATGGGGTCGCCTCCTTTCGGCCAAACAAGGCTTTGATTTCGGCTGAAGGGTCAATTGGGTCGTTTTGTTGGACAGTTTGTTGAAACCAACGCGCACTCATGGTACGAGCACGAGATACGTTCGTAGAATCAGTGGCCGGGATTGAGTGTCACAAAGGGTCCCGTCGCGCGGGGCTCAATCGCCCGGCTTGGAAGTGCCTCGTGGTCTCACTTGTGGAGAGGCTGTTGATGAGCTGCGGAGACTCGAGCTTCAGCTGCGCCTCGAAACTTTCCGCCTGCCTCCCGTAGATGTTCCTGGTCGTCGTGACGTCGATGCCTCCCAACTGCAAGATCAAGTGACGAGGGTCAACACAAAATCGCGTGCAAAAGCTACCGGCAATCTCTGCAACCAGACCTCGCTGCTCACTGCAATGGTCCAGAATGAAAAAGGCGCAAAACACAAGGGTGATCCCGTGTCTGCCAGGCTTCGCTAGTCTGTTCTCATACCATTGAATTTCTGTTGTGATTCACTGTCAAAATTGGGACAACACCCTCTCCCATCCATGGCAGTTGGCCAACTCGACCCCTTCCCGGGCCGCCCCTGACGCCCCCCGCTGGTGACACCTGTGATCCGCAACGTACGTTGATCTGCCCCTTCATGGTCTCCTCAAGCCGGTTGGACAGCAGAATCAGCCCGGCGCACGTCCCCCACACGAACGGTGCTCGCTCACCGTTTCCTGTCGGGAGCAAACACAAAAGAATTGGGAGACAATGTCCGGGTCCCTGCAACCAGTGAGAACCAGGATTCGGCCAGGCGCCGACCATCAATCGGAGACTACATGATGGGAGTAACATTCTTTTCTAGATACGCTGCTCACCCAACAAGACCACGTTTGCGTACAAGACACAGTTCTTTCTTGGACATTTCAGAAAAAGCGTCTGACCCTCGTACCTTGCATCCAGTGCAGCAGCCGTTGGTGGAAGTCGTTTCTCTTGAGGAAGATAGCCATCGTGGTGCTCTCTCCGCCGGGCAGGATCAGACCCTCACACCCCTGCAACAAAGATCTGACGCCTCAAACTGACCGAACAAATTGAATGAGAGGTGAGCTTCCAGACTCTGTCAGTGCATCTGCACACACACACACACACACACACACACACACAAACACACACCTGGAGATCGTCTGGTCTGCGTATCTGCACGATGTCGAGCGTCAGGTCCCTGAACTCGTCTCCGCCGCACCGCACGCACTGCCGCAGGGCGAAGTCGTGCTCCGCGAAGGCGCCCTGCAACACGAGCACTCCGACCCGCACGCGCCCACCCATCACCCTGGAATCTGGACAGAAAACGAGGGTCAGGGCGTCACGTGGGTCAAGCAGACCGGCATCAACGAAAACACTTTGACATGTCAAAAGTGAAACTTTGGGTCAAAGAACGTCGCCTGGATGGAAAACCTGTATGTTGTGGCTCAGGGGAGAACCCTGAGACCACGAACCCTCCACGGGGTTCACAAACTTTGCTTCGTGTGTGACGAAACGGCGTGTATGCTCAGACATGAACATGGATGTCTTGCGAACGAAAGGTATGTGGAAGCCGTCTTCTCTGGAAATTTTTGGATATACTCATGGAGAAAAAGTTGGAAGCTGACAGCCGAGTGCCTGTGCATGCATGTTCACTCCGTCCTGATGTTTCACCGCCGTTTAGCTTCACCAGCAGATTGGAGAAGGCTTGTTCCTGGCTGGTGAAACTCTCTGCAGGGAACTTCATTGGAGATGAACGAGATTCGTTTCTCAAGCTCGTTTCACGTGTCACGCGTTGCGTGCCTGCACAGTTCAGGGGGCGCTGCGTCGTGCAGTCCGTGTCGCCCATGGATTGACTTGTGCGGAGCTGCGATGCAGGGCGCCTCGGGTGTGAACCAGCCCCGACGCCTTTCACCGTGAGAGGAATCGATCAGCAACAGATGTCACTTGATTGCTCCACCAGATCCTCCAAGAGAACGGAGCTCTTTCTGAGGACTGAGCTGTGGGTGGGAGAAGTAAACTGACGAACCAGGGACCCTGGTGCCCATGCAAGGACAAGCTATCCGCGGTGCGACTCAATATGATGTGGCAGGGTGGATGCAGAATTTGTGTTGAGAAGGCGGCAACGTGGTGTGAAGTGAACAGTTTTATGCCTGATTGAGCGAAACAGCGTGCAGACTGATTTTGAGTCAAGAGAAAATCAGTGCGAAAGGTCACAAATTGTGGAGATTTTACGGTGGTTTTGGCAGGGTTGATGTTAGGGTTCACTCACGCCTGGGGACAGATTACTGGGAGATAACGTCATGCTGAGCTACATTGAATTTAACAGAGGCGGCCGGCTGAGCGTGGTAGACTCTTGGAGCAATCCCTGGTTTTGCAGCTGTCCTTCGTTGAACTGTGTTCACAAGTCCTGCAATACTCTTGTGTGCATGCGGACCAAGATCAGAACGTCGAAGAGTGTTGTTTCTACTGTGTGCCCATTGCTGACCTGGTGTATACGAGTGCTCTCTCAAATTACACGAACAGGTTCGAGCCAGTTTCAATGAAACTGCTGCAGGCTTCCGGATCAGTACAGAGTTTGCACCAAAAAAATTCGGTTGTATCCAACGTGTGGCTCTGATTGACAACGTTGTTTCCTCGGACTCCACGTTTCTGCGCACTGCACTGTGCCCGTTTCGTGTTGGGTGCGAGTCAAGAGAAAATTGGTGCAAAAAGCCACAGATTTTCTGTGGGACAAACTGATGGTGTTTCTCCAACGCGGTACAGAATTCAAACTGCTGCTTCGAGCTCCCGCGAGAAAGACGGACACTCAAAGGGGAACTCACCTCAGCAAACCTTCCGTTGGTCCACAGTGTAGCCGCCCCTCACGACTCGACGCATGCGCTGCACCCCTCGCTGTGACGCGTTATCAATCTGTGGAACAACATTCGTATCCGCGCAATCGGGGCTCAGCGGTGCACGAGGCCGATTTGCCCAGGAGATTAGTGGTCCACGTCAGCGCTGACAGCCCGATAAGCTCAACGGCCCCGCAGCGGCGGATCCAGGAACTCCAGGAGATCTGACGCCCCTTTTACTTCTTCGTGACGGACCTCTACGGACGCTCGCCAGCCCAACCAGGATGTGACTGAAGGACCCTGCTAATGTTCAATCGGCTGAAGCCTCAAATCAAAAGTCGTGCACACGTATTTGCACACTGACTCAAATCAATGCGATGTTGCTGTGTTGCAGGTTGGACAACTCGGGGCCTCACCTCCCATGAACCATGGGTGGATCCGCCGCTGACAATAACACTGGATCCCGATGACAAACAGGCAATAAGTGACCAAGCAGTGAACAGCAGTGCGCAGAAATTCGAAAACAGTTTCTTGGTAAAGAAGGGACCACTTCAGAAAAGCTGCACAAAACCGGATCTCTCGTGCCTGTGGCAGGAGTGATTTTGGAAGAGATCTTCTCTTTGCGTCGCGACAGCCGAGTCAGCAGGAAGGAAGGATGCCGTTTCTACCGGGGGTCCAGAATGGTGCGCGTGCTCTCTTTATGACGCCATTTCTATACGTGCAATTTCTTCAAAAATATTCTGTTCTTGATTCGCTTTTGCCAAAACTTTTACCTGGCTGTTGCTTTTGTCAACGTGAAGAGCCACAAACACCGAAAATATGACAGAAAGGTTTGTTTTCAGGAGCCGAAGACAAAGGGGATTCGAAGTCGCTCGGGGAACAGCTGACCGGTGAGTCCGAGTATTTCCTTCTCACTGCGACAAAAGACGCGCGGAGGCACAATTTTCGCGCAGAATTGTGAAGACAAGCATCCGACTTGTCCAAAGGACGGAGGCTAACACTGGTAAATGTTCTTTGGTCCCCCCCCCGGGCAGCGAAACTTACTGTGGGTTCCGTGGCCTGTTTGCAGGTACAATTGGTGTTGTGAGCACAATACTTGCTGTTAGGAGTCACGGGCTCCTTCATCTTTGATGTGACATCAGCACTTGTACCGGACAGCTCGTCTGCAAATATTTTTGAACTGGATCTTCAAACAAGAGTGGATTCTAGTTCAGTTCACTACTGTACGTCAATGCATGAAGACGGTTGATTCGACCGCCAAATGACGGTATTGGTGCAGCCAACCGCCAGAACTTGGTGGCATTCACACCCTCCGTTCTCCATGGGACACACCGTGATGCAACAGGGGGCACGTACCAGATTTGAAGTGAATGAGCCACAAAGAGGCTGCATGTCATTGGTGCTGTTGACGTTGCGTCAAGGTGACTTTGACCTGCAAGCGGGGATCAGGGTCACTCGTGTCAGTGTCACTCGTGTCAGTCGTCAATCCGACCAACAGGGGCGGATTCTGAATTTGTGATCTTCCCCAGTGGGCCTCATGGACTATTCTGTGTTGGCACGAGGGGATGATGTCAGCCATGCTGTTTGTGTGCCTTGTAACATGTGATGGGGTCCATTTTCAAGGTCTGCAGCAGGAGGATGCGTCGCCCCTGCTGCCTTGTGCTTCGGGGGTTACTAGAGCCTGCATGACAAAGGTTTCAGTGACAAAGCACGCACGGTTATTCGCAACTCACCAAGAGAAGGATATGATCTCAGCCAGGGTCGCAGAGAAAGGTTGAAGCCGAACTGCACAAGACACCTGATCTGGAGTGAAATGTCCCGTGTCTGAACTTGTATGTCAGCGTTTCAGCTGCGCAGCCGTCCAGACGCACAAGTATGGCGACGACGTATTTGCACAAAAACAGTGTTGTTGTGCAATGCAAATAAGTCTGTACCGCGTTCATCATTTCTGCAAAATAATCAGAAATTTATGCAAAATTACGCGCTGCCACCTGCGCATGTATCTTCCATCTACAGCAGCAACAACATATGCGACGCGCGAAAAGCGCACATTTCGATAAAGTCGCCAATTCAAAAGGCTCTTCATAGAAAATGTTTATCTGATTCAAAAACGTACAAAAGTCGATGTTGCGATGGCCCAGAATCAGTCGATGCGCGACTCGACGTGGAAATACGCGCGGGACCAACAGATGCATTTGCTGCGCAGAGATTCGGCCAAGGCGAACATGGCGTACGCACGTGAGTTGGACGGGAGGCGACGTTCTCGCGTTGAGTCACCTGGACAGCAGGGAGATCATATCAACGAGTTCATGGGTAGTGCACCTGACAGTGTGAAACAACGCGGGTCTGAAATAAATTCAGCTTCTGGACAACAAACAGGTCTCTGAAGGACATCCGTCCCGGTGTATTTGGATAGAGCCTGTTTCACACTGGATGCGCCCAGCGACACAGGGGCCCAACGGATTCTTTACAAACGCCGACCCAGGGGAACTGTCGGCTTTGTATTCTCGGACAAGTCGCGCATATGAAGGAGTTCCACTTGAAGCTGTGTGGTTCTCGTCGACAGCGATGTTCCTGCAGAGAGTGAGGCTTGCGACGCCGTGCGGCCGGATGGAGGGCACAACGAAGCAGGGCGTGACGCATGTCGTGTGAAACACACCTCGAATGTGCAAGGATCTCGAATCCTGTTCTGTTTGGCTGCAAGCGGTGTTGCACCAACGGCGTAAACTTCGGAGGATCAAGTCTGGGAAACAAAATACAAATTTTCGGACACTTTTTTGAAGCCCTTTCGTCCGCAAATCAAACAATTTCTTTTTGTAGGAATCGGCAGTTCAAGACATTTTGAACTTCACTGCAACTGGTTTTGTTTTTCCTCAGGGACATTCACGGTGAAATCGGGCCTGGCCCAGATGGCGAAAGGAGGAGTCGTGATGGACGTGACGAACGCGGAGCAGGCTAAAATCGCCGAGGAGGCTGGAGTGAGTCCGGGCGGGGCCGGGCGGGCTGGGCTGAGTCCACGGCGTGATGGGGCAGGGTGGAGCAAGCGAATATCTCTGAGGAGGCCGGGTTGAGTCCGGGGTGGGTGGGGCAGGGTGGGGTGTGTTGAGTCCGTAGCAGGGTGGGGCAGGGTGAGTCTGGGGTTGGTTGGTGCAGGATGGAGTAAGCCAACATCTTGGGAGGCTGGGTCAGTCCAGGGTGTGACAGGATGGGTTGTGTCGGGGCCAGGCAGGGTTGGGTTGAATAGGAGGAACAAGTTGAGGAGGGTGGGGTGAGACAGGGTTGTGCTGTGTGGATAGGATGGGCAGTTCAAGGTAGAGTGAGATATGGGTGGAGTGAGATGGTGCAGGGTTCAATGAGGGGCAGAGTCAGCTGCGGTGGGATGGACCAGGTGGTGAGGGATGTGTTGTACGTTCTGGATTGTGCCGCAATGATGTTGAGGCGGAGGCTGTGTGGGTGTACAGTGGAGACGGGCTGGACCCATGTTGCAGGGTCGGGTTATGCGGAGCATGCTGGTCCAGACCTGAAACTCGCAAACATAACGGAAGACGCGCGGTATAGGGCGAGGCGTGCGGCCAGTGCACGGTGTGAGCATTGTCTGCATGCGGCGAGGCTATGCGTGCACGGAGAGAAACGTCTCGCATGCCGACCATTTGAGATTCTGAAACTTGGTTGATTTGACTGAGAAACACACGAGCAAACGTAAACATTGCCATGCTGCCGTGTTTATTCAGCATGAAGTACTTGGCGACAGCTGATCCTGAACATTGGTTTGTGCCGAACATTGCATTGCACCAAGTGCAGAACAAGACAATTGTACACATTATTTGGCCTGTTGGAGTTCTGGTCATTGCGAACTTTTCTTCTGCAGACCAGATTCACAGAGCTGTCCTTCCTTCAGGCCACGTTTACACTGGATATTTCCTGCACAAATGCACAAGCCAACCATGCACCTTGAATGTTCCTGGACGAAGCGTCTGGTGACTGCGCGTGACGCACCAGGCATGAATTGCTCTGTGAACCCGTCTCAGCGATGTTTTCCTTTTCTCCCGCAGGCGTGCGCCGTCATGGCCCTGGAGCGCGTCCCGGCCGACATCCGCAAGGACGGGGGCGTGTCGCGCATGTGCGACCCCAAGGTTCGCCCCGCCTCTTCTCCGCACTGCGGCGTCCCGCCCGACGCACCAAATTACCAACATTCTTGCAGACTCTCCACACAATTTTGCCAATGCTTCGCCCCAAATCCCAAGCCTCGGGTCCACTGAACGAAGTCAGTGGCAATTTTTGTGCTCGTGTTGATGTTTTCTCATTCTGCTGGGAGCAGAAAATCAAGGAGATAATGGCGGCGGTGACGATCCCGGTGATGGCCAAGGCGCGCATCGGACACTTCGCAGAGGCGCAGATCCTCGAGGCGCTCGGGGTCGACATGGTCGACGAGTCCGAGGGTGAGTCGGGCCGGACCGGGTCCAAGACGAGGCTACAGGGCTGGAATTGGGGCCTTGGGGCCAGAAGGAAGCAGGGGCTGAGGCGGCTGGGGCCATGTTAGGATCCTGGGCCAAGATAGGTCCATGCAGTCAGAGTCAGGACCAAGGCTGGGGTTGGGCTTGGGGCCAGTACTGTGGCCAGGGCTATGCTGTGGCTGAAACCATGGCCAGAACCAAGGAGTGGCTGTCGGCCTGGGCCCACACGCTCTCGACCGCACAACAGTTGAACACAGCAGCAATGCAAACACCCGCAGGTTTTGCCTTGCGAGGCAGCGCGAACATCCAACTGCTGAACATGTGCACAAGTTTCATCGGCGACACAGCTGCTGCGGCGGACAAGAACAGGCAAAACTAATGAAAACATGGTGCCTTGTTGATGAATTGATGCAGAACATGCTGATTTGCATGTGTTATTATCCACAGGTCGCCGCAATACGTAACAATGTTCCATCCACACCATTCCTTTCCATAACACACGAAGAGATCTGAGGGGTCCCAGCTGTTGAAAATCCAGTGAAATCAGGACCTGAGATCACCGATATATGCAGACCAAATTTGCCAGTGGATCCGCTGGTGCAGGTCGGAATGCGTATCGACTCTTGAGCGCAACGTTTGTTTGGAGGTTGTCTCCCGTCTTGGATGAAGCAGGTGCATGCGGTGGAGCGAGGCAGCGCACCCGAAGTGCACTCCGTCTGAGTCGTGACTCGGTTGTTTCAGTGCTGACGCCCGCGGACCCCGAGAACCACATCGACAAGCGCCAGTTCACGGTGCCGTTCGTGTGCGGGGCTCGGAACCTGGGGGAGGCGCTGCGCCGCATCGCCGAGGGAGCCGCCATGATCCGCACCAAGGGAGAGGCAGGCACAGGTGGGCGGGGCCGGGCGGGGCCGATCACCAAGAGTGTGCAACACCCTCTACCTCATGATCTTTACACGCGAGGAAAAAGTACTTTTGCACGAAAAGCACTGTCTAGCGTATTGACCCCCAATGCTCCTGCGTGGCCCGAACAGACACGTGATTGCACCTGAGAACCTCTGTTGTTGTGTCCGAATCGAGTGACGCAGTGCGAGTGGCGTTGTCTGCAGGTAACGTGGTGGAGGCGGTGCGGCACGCGCGCTGCATCAAGCGCGAGATCGCGCTCGCCGCCGCCATGGACGAGTCCGAGATCTACTCGTTCGCCAAAGAGCTGGGCGTCCCGTTCGACCTGCTCAAGCACACGGCGCAGCTCGGGCGTCTCCCCGTCGTCAACTTCGCCGCCGGTGGAATCGGTACGCAACACACGGATGAATTGACGCAAATAGTTTTGTCGGCGAAAAAGATCCAGGCGGGACCGATTCTAAGTTTCCCAAGAATCTTTCAGGCAAACGTGGGAAGAGTACGGTACATTCGTGGTGTTCGCTTCAATTTGCCTCATGCAGAATCAGGAAGCGCGGGGCGAACGCACTCCTCGGAGCACGCGCGCACATTTTTCAACACACAATCACAGCTCAAATACGAACAGACACAAACCTTGTGTCTTTCAAAATTCTTCTCGTGTGTCACATGTGCACTAGTGCGCCGTTCGAAAGATTTCGCCGTGTCTTGTCGCACGAGGACCCGGCACTATTCTCTCGCGCTGTGTTGCTCCTACAGCGACGCCGGCGGACGTGTCTCTGATGATGCAGCTCGACGTGGACGGCGTCTTCGTCGGGTCGGGAATTTTCAAGAGCGCGGCGCCGGCCAAGCGCGCCGAGGCGATGGTGCAAGCCGTCGTGCACTACGCCGACCCCAAGACGATGGCGGACGTCAGCGAGGACCTGGGAGAGCCCATGGTGAGCAGCGTCGGGTGGGGTGCAGTGTGCGGGGCCGGCCGTGAGGGGGGCAGAGGCGGTGCAGCCTGCACGGGGCGGGACAACCACACCTGTTGGAAGCTGCACCGTTCGTGCACATGTGCGCTGACAGAACACAGCCCCGATGTGCACACACATGTGTGTCTGTCAAGCGCGTGTGTCATGACAAATCCGTTGCTGATCGTGACAGGTTGGAATCAACTGCGATGAGATTGTGCAGAAGTGGTCGGTCCGCGAGAGCGTGCTGGAGGACCCGGAGAAGATCTCTGTCTGAGAAACACGTCGGGAGAGAGAAAGACATGGGAAATGTCCCTGGCAGAGAGATACACCACGGCACGCAGGACGAAGGACAAGGAGAGACCAAACTTGTGTTGCACCACCGTCGCTTTGTTCTGCATGATGGAACCAAAGAACTTTTCTTTCTTGTTGCTTGTGTCCGTGTATCACTTCGTTTGTTTATTTTGTAAACACTGTAGATTGCGAGTCTTGAACTGTCGGCCCTGCAGAATGTACGAACCGTGCCATGTAGTTCGAACACGCGCTCCCCAATTCAAAATGCCGCCGAATCTGAGCTTGTTTCGTTGGTCCTGCACAAGCCAGCGGAAACAAGAACAACACTTTGTTCACCTCCACTCGAACTTTTGTCTGCGACGTGCATGAACCTTTCTGCAAAAGGACGTTCTTTTTGGAAAAACTTGTTTGATTCTTGAAACAACAATTCTGCTGATATCCCGAAATAAATAAATTTTGTTCGCAACGTTAAATTTTGTTCGCAACGTTTTCTGGAGTAAAAGGAAACGATGCGTCGGTGCACGATGCGCTCAACCCATCCAGGGGCCTCACCCGGAGCTTTTGCAATGTGCTGTCAGACAAACAAACACGCATTCACGGGATGTTCTGCACTTGCTTCTGGTTGTGCTGGGTCTGTGTGAGCATGCAGACCAGGGATTGTTGGTCTGTGGAGGAGGAGGTGCGAACCAGGGCTTGGAACTAAACACCGCCCAAGTTGAAATGAAGGCACACATGTTTGGGGGAGGGGTGCTTGGGGAGAAAACTTTATGAATTAATTGTTCCTGGGCGTGACCTGTTCGAGGCACATTTCACCTTTGGATAGTTTGGCGTGGAAAAAATGCATTTTGCGTGCACCATGCAGCTGCGTGAAGGTGCACATGCGATGGGGGGTTCTTTTTGAGGTTCCATGGAGCCGAAGCCTTTTTTGCACGTTGCACACACTCAAGGTTGTGTATACAGGCAAAGAGGATTGCAATTAATGCATGACTCGTGACAGACCTACCAGACCCATGCAAGGCTGCATCATTCTGCAAAGATTCGAGAATGCTGGCAACCGTCTGCAGCCATGGCTGTGGACACAAGAGGATTGATTGCCTTTAAGGCCCGACGAACCATCCATGGCCAGCAACGAATCCAACCTTTTTTTCTCGTGCTGCTCCACATTGCCAAATGTGGGTCAATGTGCTCTGATTATATAAGTATTTGAGTGCCTGCGGAGCGGTATGAGAGTGTTTCAAAAGTGCTTGACCTGCATGGCTGGTTGAAGAAGTGGATCCACCAAAAAGTCACACCACTTGTTTGGTTCGCTCGCGCAGATTTGTACTGTTGTCAAAGGTAAGAACTGCTGTGTGCATGGGCTCACAAAATTTTGTGGAAGGGACCACCACACACGCTTGCAATGCATGCATGTGCAAGAAAACAACGAGAGGACAGGAGAAAATAGGCCTGGAAACATGCAGAGGTGGTTTGAAAATTGTTCAAGGGTCATGAGGGTGGTCGAGCCTCGCGCCTCCTGAACCCGCTGTGGTCTGTCTCTTCACAGAGGTCTCGCCATGTCGAGTCTTCGGAGCATCGTGGTGCTCGCGGCGGCGCTGTTCGTCGCGTGGAGGCAGTTCGGGAGTCGGTCCCTGCTCCGCGAGAAGCTCGAGGCCGAATATGACTATCTCGTTGGTACGGAAACCTTTGCCTCCACCGGTTGAGATGTGAGAGGAACCAGCTGAAAGCAGGTCTGCACTGAGGTTCCAAAACTGCCGTTGGCTGCTTTTCCTTTGAAAACGACAGACCGTTCAGCAAATCCAAGGAAGCCCTTGCAAAACAAAACAAAAAGCGCCTCTATTTTTGTACCGCCGGCACAAGTGATTTTGTGTCAGACAAATTTACCTGGTTTCAATACGTAATGTTTGGTTCACCGTACACAGAATTCTGTCGTCTTGACAACATCGTCCATAATTCGTGAGCAATAAATCAGCACAAAAACTCGGGGTGACTGCAGGCTGCTGGCGTTGGTGCGTCAGTTGTAACACGTTGCGTCTCGCGTGCAGTGGGAGCGGGCTCAGCGGGGAGCGTCGTGGCGGCGCGCCTTTCGGAGGACGCGGGCGTCATGGTGGCCGTGCTGGACGCGGGGGAGGACGACGCGGCGCACCCGCTCACCAAGGTGCCGCTGTACTTCTGGAACCTGCAGAACACGGACGCTGACTGGGCCTACAGGACGGTGCCCCAGAAGTACGCCTGCAAGGGCTTGGAGAACAACGTGAGTTCCGGCAGCTGCACCGCGGGACTGGGTCCTGGCTTCGGGGTTCTATGCTCCTGGCCCTCTGCAGCCCACGCCAGGTGTTTTGCTCCAATTCATTAAAGTTTAAGTTTCTGGTTCAAGTGGGTCAGTTACGCAGGCCAATCCTGGGATCTGCTCATAGTTTCGTTCTTATTTCCGATCAATGCACGGAATTCGAGTGCATCTCTTGCAGGCGAGCGCCTGGCCCCGCGGGAAGGTTCTCGGAGGCTCGGGGCAGCTCAACGGCATGTTCTACGTGCGGGCCAGCAGACATGACTATGACAGGTAAAACATGTCGAACAGGGATGGTTCCAGGACCTAGAAACACACCAGAGAGCAAATGGTTTTCAAATTGTACTGAGGGCAGTGTTTCGTGAACTTTGTCCAAGAAACGTGTCTCTCAGAGTACGTTTGTGTGCCATAATATCCCACGTAAAGTCCCCCTTGCACACAAGACAACCACCCCTTTTTCAGCCACAAAATCAACACAAAGCCTTTTTGTATGTGGTTTACTCTCACACAAAAAATTCAGAATATTCAAAGTCAAATTCCTCTTCAGAATCACTTTCTCCAAATATTGTTCCCGTTCTTCACTCCCACCGTTTGTTCGAATTGAGGACATTTCTACCCCTCTACCAAAGCTGCAGCACTTCATCAGTTTCTCTGCTTCATGAAGGTGGGCGAACGAGTTTGGGGCGGAGGGCTGGAGCTACGCTGACGTGCTGCCCTACTTCATCAAATCCGAGGACATGGCGGACGAAGAGCTCGCCAAGAATGGTCAGTGAGCTGGAAGTGCTGCTCAGCAAAGTTGGATTGCAGTTGTTTTGCTAAACTTGAACAAAGCAGGCACTGACACCTACAGAGAAACAAAATCGAATTCGCTGGGCTTCTGTTTGCCCAACCATTGCAGCTATTCATTGGAAGTTGCGAGTTGGTCGAGAGGCACGGACAAGACTTGGTCATTCCCTGCAACACCTGATCAGTCAGTGGTGTTTGTTCCATTGACCACAGCCACACGTTAATTGGATCTTCACCTCAGAAGCCTGCTTGCTTTTCGTCTGCGTTCAGGTTACCACGGCCGGGGCGGGCCGTGGAAGGTGCGTGTGATGGACGAGACGGCGCCGGAGATTGTCGACGCCTATCTCAAGGGCTACGAAGAGCTCGGCTTCACGCGAAAACGCGAAATCAACGGCAGGGAGCAGGAGGGTCAGTCCGCCGCAGTCGGTGCGCGCTGTGATCTGGAATCACGCTCCAGGCATCTGTGCAGGATTGTGTCGAGAGACCCTCTGTTTGGGCACACCTGGTGAAAAAGATCATGATGGGGGTTACATGTGTAATTTTTCTTCAGGGGTGGGATCAGGGAGGGCAGATCACACAGCGCCCTGGATGTGCAAGAGAATGTTTTCATTTGTACCAGAGTTGACCACAAAAAATAGCTCCATGGAGCTCACGGTGATTTGAGGAAATTCTGATTTTGCTCACTCTGATTTTGCTTCCTCTGATTTCACTCCCTCTGATTTCACTCACTCTGATTTCGCTCACTTTTGTTTTGTCAAAAATTCTTACTTTTTCACTCAACATTCACAATTTGGGAACTCATTTAGCACACATGCAAATGGAACAAATTTAACCAAATGGAACTTTTACACATTG
>JAAUXT010031769.1_pt1 | contig 13922 bp, 6 predicted proteins | sample 7278171 | NCBI WGS metagenome assembly JAAUXT01 (sample SAMN14350112, study PRJNA611818) | marine sediment metagenome | isolation source: surface marine sediment (1.8m) | place: French Polynesia: Moorea | collected 2018-08 | reverse complement strand
GGGGTGTTGGGGTGTTGGTGGTGGGGTGGGAGGTTACATTCCAAAGTGTGGACAGACACACACATGAATACTAAGGGTTTTTAAGCCGACAGCGGCACCTAGATGGCCGGCTACGCGACCATCAATCAAGCATCTGATCTGACTGTCTGTTGCTGAACCAAACTATGTCTGTGAAACAAGGACTTTCATTCTTCAAAAAGGTGAGGTACTTCAGACTTCAGCTTCAAAACCAGCCCTTGTCACAGAAGGTAACGAGTACACAGGAAAAATCGTGGGACAAACGCCACACATCTCGGTTGGTTCTACTCAGGCAAAGCTCGCCATGGTGCTGCAGCACCTGGGTGTCTCCCTCCATTCACTTCGCTTGATCCGTCTCGCTTGGTGGCCAGCTTGGTTGGGACTTGACCTTTGTCAGGGTGGATCCGACCACTGTCAGGTCCAGCGGGCGCCTTCAACCCAAGTGACCCCAAACAATCAATTTGTCCCCTTTCTATTTCCGACTTTCTGCAGGTAGATCGTCGGCAGAGACAGAGGCCTGCATAGATCTGTCAAAGCCGACACCTGTTTGAGGTCCCACCAAAAAGATTTACTTTTTGGAAGGAAGGTAAAGCTGCGTTCGAAAACTAAAATCTTCATGAAGGGCCCATCTCCAACTCAAGGATTTCTAAGCAGCATGATTTCCTTGCTTTTCTTTGAAAATTTTCTTTTCCACTCGTGGAAAGCAAAACAAATTTTCACACTGAACTCGTGATTAGAAAAAGGTAGTTTGTGCTCGCATCACGGTAGAAATGTGTTCCCACCTCACAAAAAGGTTTCCTGCTCTCGTACAACTCTTTTCTGGACCTTTGGTTTCCCCTTGAACTGTTTGTTTCTGTACAGCGTGAGAACCCTGTCTTCTGTCCAAAAAGATGGGAAACCTTTCTTGGTGCTCAAATTTCAATTCCAATCACAAGAGATTCTTCAGAATGTGATTCTCCAGAAGCAGAACGCCTCGGACAACAGCTTCGCCTTCACGTCGTTTAGCATCTGCGACTGGCTCGGGGCTCGTGCTCTGCCCCCGTCCAGTTGGACTATCATCAGGCTCTGTGAAAAGAATTGGTGTGAGGAGCCGTGAATTGATCTTTGAGCTGTTTGTGGCGGATCTCTATTTTTGTCAGGCGTCTTTTGCACTCAGCCACTTCCTGCATTGCTCCGTTTTAACCGAACAACTTTTTTTTCCCAGTTGGTACGTGCTTTGATGTCTTCACGGCTTGAGCTGATTGCACTCACATGTCGCCATTTCTGGAAACAACTCCACAAAAAAGACAAACTCAAGCCTCCAGCTCAAATCAAGATCTTCATTGAACTCCACATTCTCTGAACTCGTGAACGTTTTTGCACCATTTTCAGTCTGAACGGGTGATTCTCGTTTTACAAGTTCACGACTCATCATTGTAGGCTATCCACAAAGTTTCTTGCTCTCACCCCCGTAGTTGACAGAAAAAAAACAGGCCATCGTCACAACAGCAACTCAACAAGGCGACGTTCATGAGAACCCGTCGCACACTAAAACCGTCTTTTCGAAAAGAAATGTGAGGGCCAATACGAATCTGGAGCCCCAATCCCTTGGCAGGTGAAGCCGAATGAAACAAGAACAAATGCAAAAAGTCACAGGTGGTATCACCAGGGGATGAGTTGCAGCCACAGCTTCTCCAGAGTGCTCGGGTGCGAGACGCGAAGTTCTGAGGAAGAACAACGGCAGAACGTCACGAACCGAGGACCCCCACCCTCGCAACAGAGAGTGTTGGCTGCGAACACAAATTCTCGGCTGTGGTGGGAAAGCATTGGAAATTTCGTTGTTCGTCCTGTTGAACGCTTTCACCAAGTTTCATGCTTCTGAGCAATTGCTTACATTTCATCACTTCTTGATTCAAACCTTGGCATCGTCACAACAATTTTTTTCTGTTTATCTGTGGAGCATCTGTCACCTTCTGCTACTCTTGCAAGAGGGAAGGGCTTCGGTGAGTCGTCGGAAAACCTACCCAAGAGACCAAGTTGCACAACTGGTTGATGCATCGCCCAACAGGAGAAGCTGTTGTCGGAACGATTGCTGCGTCCTACTGTTTTTCCCCCGGAGGCCCACAAGCTGTTATGTGATTAGTTGAATTTTTATGCCCTTCATCTGCGAATGGGCCGAAACACATCACTTTATGCATGCAGCTCACAAACAAGTGGCCGCATTTGGTGGAATGCAATGGTCGCTGCATAGTATGTATACGTACAATAGCGACCACAATTTTGTTTCAGCAGATACCAACAGAACACATCAGCATTTGTGAAAGACTCAGACCCGAAGTAACGTGTTCAACATGTTTGGGTTTTTTTTATGAGGGATTCCGTTCTGGAAATTGTCCGAAATGATTTGTTCAATTGACGTGGGTCCGCTCTGGATCCAACTGAGAACCAGTATCATTGATTCCTTGGAAACAGCAAAGAAATCCGTGTTTCAGTGAAGTTTATCCATTGGTTTCCACCGCCTTCTCGGACATTTATTTGATATATCCGTCGCGTAGCTCCAGTTTCCAGCATCAATCAGAACAGACCAAGGGAACCCAACATGGGCATCAATTCCGAACCGTGAAGGGCGTGAAGGTCACATCGATGAAAACTGCAGACAAAGGATTCTTCAAGGAGAAAAAATACATTTGTTCTGCCAATCACAGACTGTGAAGCAATTGAGCACAGCACATGTACTCGAGGAGGTCGTGAGACGGGCACCGGGAGTTTTGATGTTGGCTTGGCTGTTTGGATTTGTTGACTGGACCACCGACTGACCGAGGCGACTGTGCTGACGAGAAGCTGAGTGCGCGGTCTGGTGCTGAAAACGGACCTGACGCCGCTACAGCAGTCGTGGTGTGAAGGTCGGAAACGGGTCAGACACACGGGGGTCGTTTCACAATTTGTTTGCTTGTTTCATACAACCCAATGTTTGAATTTCATAGCATCAAGGTATCAACAGCACAAAAGAAAGTTCTCAAAATCTTAGACACATTTCAAGTTTATCTTGAGCCTCACAGATCAAGGAGAAACTGTGTGCGACTTTGCTCTTTGTGTTGTCTCTGAAACCACCGCTGTTGAAGTTGCGTTGCCTTGCAATAAGACATCCGCGTACTTGGAATCATTGGGAAGACGAAGGGACTTTGTGAGGCGACCGTCGTACCAGTACCCGGCCTGTGCTCAGAATGGAACAGAATGGCGCACAAAAAACAAGAAAGTAAATCTCACGGATCACTATGGAAACCCTTTTGGTCATCTTGGTGCCACCTGCAAATCCCCGAGTGGAGCATTTCATCACGCACCTCCAAGCACAGAAATAGCCCACAGCAGTGGGCCACGAATGCGCTGCTGTGGGATTGGGTATTCAGGCGACCGAATGACAGCGAGTTAAGTCAGAGATTTGTTCACTAATCCCATCTGCAGCTGGAGGCTCAGCGTCGGCACCTGTGGCAGATGAGCCCACGAAGCCCGGTGCCTGTGTGTCGCCCTTTCCGAAAGGCATCAAGCCGCCATCACACCGGTTGGTGCTGGAGCGTTCTTGAAGCCCCACGGCGTGAATACTGTGAGATTGAACAATGAGTGCATGCGGCCATCCATTTCCAGCGAAAGCCGAATTGTTTTCGTTGTCGCCAGCCTTCGTTTCCAGCTGGTCAAAACGACGCTGCAGCCCCGTGTTGTAATGGAATTGGCGCAGCCTCGAGACAAGTGCGTGTCAAACAGCAACATGTCCGCTTTGTGAACGGGAACAAAGCAATTTGCCTTTCTCCGAGCAGTGGTTCGCTCAGCCTGTTGCCATTCCGCTTCAGGGCATCTCTGTTCTCCGGTGCAACTGTTGGCAATTTGATATCATTGACTGTTGTTTTTACTTCCCATGGGAAGCCATGAAAAACACAGCGGGAATTTGAGTCTTCGTCTGTATTGGCCACACACAACCATGCATAACCTGCACAAAGTGAGAGGTCAACTGTTGTGTCACAGGCAACACCCGTTCTGTTTTCAGTCTCCACCCAGCCTGCCAGTTGATGTAATGTACCTTTGGTCATTGAAGCTCGTCCATGCACAACCTGGTCAAACGACATCAAGAACACAACTTGTTGACAACTCCAACAAACACACACACACACACACACACAAACACACACACACACACACACACACACACACACACACACATGCGCACGCGCGCGGGTGCGCGTTTACATTCACTCACTCTCAGAGACAAATTTTGCACTTTTCTCTCTTTTGGACAAGGGAAATACTTGGACGACAGACAAATCAAGTTTTGAAAGCAAATTTGCAACAACAGCACAAAAAGGTGCATGTGTTGGTCTTTTTTTCAACAGCAGCCAAACGATCTTCTCGAAGCCTGTGCATTCGTACATCTGCTCGTGTTTCAACTGCTTTTCCTGTTCACTGCAGCCCTCGCGTGCCGGGTCAGTCGGAAACGAGCGTATTTTGGGCACCTGGCACCATTCCGATCATTCATTGTGTACAGGAGAAAGCTGTTTCTCAACAAAAAACGATGAATGAGGCCAAAAATCCTACATATGTTGTTGCTTGGTGGCAAGGAGAGCAAAGTGATCCGAAAACGCGCACGGGATTTCGTGTGGCATTGCACGAGTGTCGAAAGGAAAGAACGAAGCTGGACCTTGAAAGCAGGAGTGTTGGGGCCAAAAAAAAGGAAAGAAAAAATCTTCAGCACGAATATTTTGGATATTCTTCGCAAAAACGAAAAAAGAACTTCCATCGTCGGCCAACACCCACGATTATTTCTGCAACAGTCAAAGCGCACACCTGCAAAACCCGCTCCACAGCTCTTGTAACGCAAGAAAAGTCAAAGATCAACTCCACATGCAACGAATCCATCTTCCGTGATTGGTCCTTGTGTACAAACAAATGCGCAGATCGGGAGCAAATGTTTTATGCCTTCTCAACAAACATCACGTGCCAGCTGAAGAGTGAGCAAAGTAGATGGGCCGGTTGAGAGCGTAGATACTAACGCTTGTTTGATAGCCTCACTCAGCTTATCCTCTTCACGCCCGAAGAGAAGGATGAATTTTGTCGGAATGTCCGAAGCTGCATGGGGAGATGAATCACATTTGCTCAACAGTTCAGCTGGTGAACGCACAGGCGCCAAGAGCGTCTCAGATTTGCTGAGCTGAAACAAGTTGCACTGAGTTCCCACACAAAACACTTCCCTTCATTGCAGTTCCTGTTCCAACTGGCCTCTACGTAAGTCTTGCTCAGAGCCAGATACTTTCCTTTCCTTTGTTTTCGTGCACCACGTGAAACATCCTGTCACCGAACCAGGGGCACGAAGTTTTTTCGCACGTTCGCGTGCACAACACAACACAACACAACACAACGCAACACACACACACACACACACGCACACACACACGGAGTGAAGAACAAAAATTTTCCCTCTTCTATATGAGAGTATCGATGAGCGCACGTTTCAGTGACAACCAGATGGTGAGGTTCTCAAAAGGCTTTGAGTCCATTTGAAGTGGATGTTTCGCGTATCCGGGAACATGACCATGTGTTGCTGGCAAACGTTTGGACTCATCTGAATCTTTGCGCTCCTGACATCAATCGGCCAATTTTTGACCAACTGTGCATGAGGGTGTTTTGTTCGGTTGGAGGACTGTTTGTTCTGCAGTATTCAGAGTCTATGCGTTCCAGGCCCGACAATTCCATGGTGCACAGCGAAGGAAATGTTGTGTTGGGTTCTCCCCCCTCACTTGGTTGGACCCACCACAGGTGCCATTCGGTGTTTCATCTTGAAAGAAACATCGTTGTTTGTACGAGTCTGTGCTGCTCAACCTTACACGGCCGAGCGAGGAAAGCAACACTCCATCAAACAATCTGACGATCAGGCAACCAACCCTCTGAAGAGCAGTCAAGCCTCGAAAACAATAGGATCGAACAATATCTTCTTCCAAAGAGCAATGTGAGCCCTTGACATGGCATTTTCATCGAATTTTGTCTCCCTGTTACTCAACATGTACTGACAACAATGGATGTGCGTCAGAAATTGACAAAAATGGAATTTTACAGCCGAGTGGCACAAAGGAAGCACGTAAACGCGAAATAAAATGACAAGTGCAGTCAATTTCGATCAAAATAACAGCGACTGCCTGCGGGAAATTCGCTGGTGCGTCAATCATGTGAAGACAATGTTTGAAGAAGGAAAAACTTGTTGCTTTTCTTCCTTGTGAAAATGACATGTCAGTCTGCACGAAACTACACAAAGCTGCGTGTTTGTGAGGCTGGGACCAGGCGCCTGCGTGAGATGACAACGAGGCAAAAGGCTTTTGTCTTCCGTTGCGGAGATTGATCGAAGCGAAAGCATCTGCTATCTCGAGGAGAAGTGCCAAATATCAAATTTGAGGGAGAACGGCCACTCTGCGCTTGCAGCTGCTTGCGTGGCAAGGTTCAAGCAAAGCCATTCACGGCATTGGAGCGCCCGGCGCAGACCCGTCGCCCGAGCCGCTTGGTTTCCCGGTGCCGCTAAATTCCTTCATGTTCTTATCAGAACTGCAGCTGGTAACCGTATACCTGCTCAAATATTGATGTCTGGTGCTTTTGATTATTAAAGTGCCGCACAAATCAATGGGAACCGATGATTGCCAATATGGAACGTGGCCTTGAGGGGATAAACGTCAAAATTGGTTGGCAACACTGATGGCCGTGCTTGCCATTTAGAAACTCAACACCCATTTACAATATCTCCCGGCCCGACCACAATAGCTCTTTCGACTCTTTTTGCAATGCCAGTCGTTGGTTTAGATGCAGTGTATCTTGGATGCAGAGCTCCGAGTTGTTTCATGCAAGACCGCGGCGAACAGATGCGACTTCCCTGCAAACACCAATTTACACACAGCAAAAAGATGCAGATTCATTTCCCCTAAATCCGCCGCAGTTTCGAAGACAGCGTGCGAACGACAGCGGTGTGACAGATAGAATGCGCTGCTTCTGAAATCGACGAGTGACAGCGCCGAGTTTAAAAACGCAGAGGCAGCAATTTATCTCAGACCACGTTTTGTAAAGCACACGTGCTAAATTAAAATTCCAAACTCACGAAATCGTTTTACCGTAAATGACATTTTATGTAAAAACGAGTGGAGAAATGCAAAATCAGTCCTTGTACATTTTGTATCACAGATTCGATTTGACTGAAAACTGTTTTTCATGTGCGCTAGCCCTGTGATAAGGGAATCTTTCCGAGTTTCATGAACCACTGCTTGAGATGTTTGTGACTGGAGAAGCATTGAGCGCACTCCCCTATCATTCTGTGGATATTGTAGATGGAAGTGTACGTTACGCCGTGAATTCCCAATATTTCGCTTTCCAAAAGCCTCTTTAAGTTGCGTATTGAAGGAGAAGTAATCCAGCTTGGAAAGTGCTCATTATGGGTACAGCTGAGGCCGGAGGCATTCGCTAAAACTCCTGTTGTGAACACATCCTCAATTTGTAAGACGGATTTCTGCCTTAATCGCGAATAGGACGAAAGGAGCCTCTGCAGAACACTACTTGACATGACATAAGCCACTCCAGAGCAGTACGGCGGAAAACTATCCTCCGCAAATTGGTTGCTATCCACTTTCCACTGACCATCCCTCATTACTGGAGCTTGATTATAGCGATATCCCATTAGCAGTGGATCAGGACCCGCACCGTATCCATGGAGAGCAGTCAGTAACCTGGATACGTTCAAATACACATCGTCATCTGTCTTCAGTATGAACCTGGCGTCTGGGCAATATGCTTCTGCCCACTGGAGACCGAACATTGATTTAGTGCTGAGGGTCTGGTATGTATCAGTGAAATTGCCTATGATCACATCCCTGTAGAGCTTCGCTTCGTTCTCCGCTTTGGCATTGTCTTTCTCCCTGATGGAAACGGCCAGAACAAACACAATGCTGACATGAAGACGCTCGTTGTAATTACGTACAATTCTGCCCCAGGTTTCCCTGATGGCGTGTCTTCTCTCTTTGTGAGCTGGGTGCGAATGAACCAAAATGAGCAGAAAAGTTCCCTGGGGCAGATCCTCGCTTTTCCCGCACACGTAGAGCTGGTTCACAATGACATCGGGAAATGGAGTCCTGTTCAACACGGAAGAGGAACCAGTTTTATTCTCGCGTGGCTTCTTGTACACAGCCACGGATTCCATATCCTCAATAAAGAGCTTTCTATGTCCCGCACTAATGGAATGGGATTTGTTTGCCTGATGATTATCTGCATTCTCCGGGGATGCCTTCGTTTTCTTGTTGAATCTCCTGTACATCCCATCATCTGTGTAAGTTGAGTTCCCTTTCAATGCATTATCCAAGAACTGCCGGTTGGATGGCAATTTCACGTGAGTTTGCATCGTTTTGGCTGCTGCTATATTCCCACTGTCTTGTTCCAATTGATGCAGGAAGCCCTTGAGGACGGAGAGAGACAAGTACATCAGGGCTGTGGCGGAGAACAGGTACCGCCCGATTCTGCGCAGATGCTGCTTCATGTTGGAGGAAAGTGTCGAGATCTACAGAGAGAAAAAGGGAGAATACTATTTTCCATGTATTGTTGCACTTTAATCCATGCACGCTGCTTTGTTCCACAAAACGCACTCTTGCCAGAAAGGTATACGAGAACCCCACGTGCAAACAAACCGTTCCAACCAGATTAACAATGACAAAGATACCTGAAACTACTTTTGTGCGCCCTGCACCAAAACGGCTCAATCTCTTCCCATTTTCTTTGAAACATTTGAGCGAATCTACACCCAACACACATCTCGCAATTGACAGAAATTTTGCTGAAAACGAGAATTGTGGGTTTATGTAGACTCCGGGAAAATCGATCAGAAGGCCTGTACTTTCAGACAAGTAACATCGACTTATTGGCAGAGTGACGTTGAAGAGACTTTAGCTTCAATTTGGATGCATTCGTTTGTGTGAGTATTGTATGCCACACAGAATCCGAGTGTTGCTTCCGTGTCTTCACCCTGGAAGCCGTTTGGTTTGATATGAAAGCATTTCGCTTCACAAGACGCTCTGCCTGACTTCGATCACGACACTGTTTCACGTTTTTATTTGCCTCCCCATTTCTTCAATGCTTTGATCGCTGTCTCAGTTTCGCATACTTTCAACGCAATTCTGCTGTTCCTGGATTCATTTTCCGTCTTTTAAACTTGTCTTCAAACCTAGAAACTCTGTTTTTTATCGCAACTTCGAGTTTCTCCGTGGTTTAGGTTCTTGTTCCGACTCCAGTTCAGTTCATGCAGCCTTCCCGACCCTCAGCACATACTCGAGATCATATATGTCACAAGAAAATTGAACCGCTGAAGAGTTGTAAAAATCTTCCACCAATTCCCATTGGCAAAAGTGTCTCAGCAGGAATACGAGTATTCCAGCGGTTGGCTGTACGAACCTGCGCAGGATTTTCCAGACGCGGAGAGAATACATAAATCCGGAATCCTGCAGTCGGCAGTAGCAATCAGTGCTGCTTCGATGCACATTTCATATTCTTCCCATTGCTCACAAGCAGTGTGGTTAACAATGTAGTGTCGGTGCAGTCAACTGGTGTGAATTGAGAGCGAGCTCACATGAGGCTTTCGCAGCCACTGAACGAGCACCTGCATCCAGCACCCTGCACTTGGGAGACTATACAGCTGCACGAATGCAGCTTTAGGTTGAGGTGGAGATCCGGAGACCCGCTCCGAAGTTGTGCGGGAGCACAGGCGCGCCTCCTGCTCAAGGTTAGGCCCCAATCTTACAAAACAAATTGAACAGTAATTGATTTCGGCAGGTAACATACGAGTTTGTTACACCTTGTCAAAATGTGGCTTCCGCGTGCATCTGTGTTTGCCTCTGCTCTTACCAAGTGGATCCTGATACTCTCAGAAAAAGGCAACAAACTTTTCGTTCTTGGGGGGAAATCTGCATCAACCCGTGCACACAACATTTGAACAGATTCATGTCAACGCCTTGGTGGACAGCACAACCAAAAACATCACAACACCTGTGTGCAAAGTCCTTCCTCAAGACGTACAGTTGTGTCTGAAGCGGAACGCTTTCGTACGCCTGGGAATGTTTTCGCCACTAAGTTTTTGCATCCATGGCTTCGGATGAAACAGTTCAAGAGAGGGCCAAACCCCCAACCCTCAACCCCCCCCCCGCCATCAGTTTGCACTCTGAACGCCCTATCTCATGTTGTGAAATGGTCAAAGTTGGGACGGCTCTCCCACCAAAAACCGGCCACACGTTCACCAGGCCCACTCCTGACCGAACAGAAGCCACCATCATGCATCACATGCAGTTTGACATGTTGGATCTTCTGCACAAAGTGAATGCTGCCGCACGTGATCAGAATGAAGATCTGCGCAACTCGTACTTTTCTGTTGAACAGGTATCAAAACTGTTGAGCAACTCTGAAGAATTGTCCCTTCAATTCGACACAAAAATGTCGGTTGCGTCTTTGCAAGACGAACAGGAACACTTGGCAGTGTGGACCTGCGCCGAGGCGGTGACTTGGCGCTCGTGAACTGAGCCAGCAACAGTGCACAAAGTCTGGCGTCCAAGCAGACGACCGCAAAAGTTGTTTCGACGGGACAAAGACGGGAGCTGAGTCTCTGGGGCACTCCAAGTTTCATTTGACAGGAATGTCAGGATGTCTTGAATGTTCTGGGGCAGGGGGTTTGGAATTTTCTCAGAGGGGTTCTGATGTTCTGAGGGGTTTTCAAGTTTCCAGGGGGTTGGGGTCTGATCCAACAACTCCTTGTAATCATTGCAAGGCAAGCACCGACGCCTCAGCATTTCAGCAGTGCATGCAGCCTGGAAGAGCTCTTGTTCGCTGTTTACCTCAAAGGAGCAGCCTATGTTTCTTAAAGTGAAACAACTGAAGTTTCAGACAACAACGCGCACTGTTTTTGCTCTGAAGCAAGTTCGTCCTTGTCTGACTGTGACGCACGAAAGGCGCCTGTGAAACACAATTTCATCCAATACTTCGACAGACTGCACCCAAATGGATTCAAACCTCAGGTTAAATCAACCAAAGAGGAGTTCTGATTGAAGTTCAGGGCAACCTGCCTGCAGACAAAGCAGCTCTATTGGCTGGTTCGCGTGTCGGTTGGTAGAAAATGAAGGCAATTTGCCGGACAGCTCTCGGCAATACCGCGTCTTGTCGTGTGTTCCACGGTTTGCGCACTGGAGTCCAATTTGTTCCTTGGGTCGTTTTTTTCCGTCAGCAGACAACCTTTTTGCAGTGACTGCACGACCTGCTTCATTTCAGAATTTGTCACTCCCACCAAAGAAGCTCTAGAAACGTCGCACCTTCACTCCAGAGTGGCAAACCGAATAGCTCAATCAATTCACCTGAAAGATTGCGACACAACAAAAACATGCTCCTGAGGTAGAATCACAAACTGGCAGGCAGCGACCAGAAAAGGCTGTTCAGATCTTGGGGTCCACTCGTGCACAACCAGACTGTCAAGGACAGAAGAACTGCACTGTTTGCAGCGACCAGGCTCTGGGTGTCTCAAACCTGTCTGGGCTAACAGAAGAGTACTCTGAGCGAAGGCCAAACAACAAGCTTTGAGTCTGCAGCAATTATTGAAGCCTGCACACCAGGGCAGAAATGCTTGTGGAAGGGGGTCCCAACTCAGTGCCTCGAAGCTGTGGGACATTTTTCCTTTTGTAGTTTTGCTTTGATCAAGATTCTGACGCTGGTTCTGGGCACGTGCACAGGCTCTGGTATGGTTTCTGACGTGGATTCCAGCAGGGGTTTCAACACAAACACGTTGTTGTTCTCTTCTCAACTGTCCACACACACAAAAGATGGACCAACAACCAGACAGGAAGAGCACACAGCCTAACAGCTTGTGTGGTCTGGCAGTGCTTCTTCCCTGGTGTCTGGATGGCAAATCAAATCTTTGCTGGTTTGATGGATTTTCATTCCAATAAAGTTGGACCTCGGGTTTTCAAATATGGGCACTACTTGTTGCAACGGTCTGGGTGCACGTGGTGGTCCAGTTGTAATGCACCCAAGAGGGGAGCTGGACTAACTCGCCACATGTCTGGCATTAAAGTTTCTCAAATTTTTGTTCTCCTTGGCCTGGCATGTCATCCACTTCTACAAGTGTTGACAAAAACAAAAAACTGAAAAGAAGTAGCCACTGCCCAGGTTACCAACCGTTATGGTCCCGCACGAGAGATGGTCTGTCGAGGCTCACCACATTTGACTATTCAGCAGCGGCACAAATGACTTGGACGTTCCGCGCGAATAACACCGTCAGACACGCGTGATCTGGACCAAGAAAATTCACGCGTCTTGAAGCACCAACTGGCCAGATCAATCGGACGAAAAACTGAGCTCATTCGCTCTGAGGAGTGCAAATAATTCTCAAAGCGTTGATTGCATTGAGCTTCTTTCGCTGCTGATCCTCTTACCGGGTCGCGTTTTGCAACACCGTTTGCGGTAAAATGTTCGCTCATGCAGCTGGCGTGAATACGAGTATGAAGGTCTGGGTTGGTGAAGGCTCAAAGTCTCACAATTTATTCCAAACCTGTGTCTTTTGTTGTCTCCGTCATCGTGATTGAATTTTGTGGTAATCTCGAGCAGTGTTTGTCCGAATGCTTCTTGACATCAACCACTCAAACAGATGCAAACTTCAACCGAAACAAAGTTGAAATACTGCGACGACGCCCAAGGTCCCCTTTTGTTTCGTCAATTGTTATCAGTCAGCTGGCCAAACCTCGTGGGTATTTGCCTCGTCATGTTCAGGGACCTTCTCAAAAGCACAGGCTGTGTGTACACGAGAGATTTTGTCACAAATCTTTTATCCACATCTTAACTGCACACGCAAGAAAATGGAAGCAGAACTGCTGTTATGCCACAATCAATTCCTCAGCAGCACTTACGTCGTTTCATTTCAAAGTAGCATTCTTGGTTGAAATTGAAACTCCACAAGACGAACAGCTTCGACATTTCTCTTTGCAATTTGACCGGGTGTTGTCACCTTGTATACGGTTGAAAAATGTTCTCTTGTGAACACAATAGGACTCCACCTTCGGAGCAGTCAACCGAGGTAAGTTAGGCTGGGTCGACTCCATGCTGGGTGAACAACAAGTTTGGAAGCCCCACGATGCTCCACAAGCTCACCACGCATTCTGTTGAAGGCGTGAAGCGTACTGCAACGCAAGCTCGTCGCCCACCAAACACGAGAAAGGCAGGTGTCAAGACCTTCTTCGTTTTCTGCCGTCAAATTATGTGAGCGGTTTTTTCCACGGTTTGTAAAAGAAACCAGACATCTGAGTAACAGCAGATCTATCGAATTAAACAGCTGAAAGTGTTGATTGCGCGAGATAGACCGGCAAGAAGCCGAATTGAATTTCCACAGAGGTAGTCACTGCTGAGTGAAATCAATAAGATTTAATCAAGTTCTTTTCGGGAAGCATATGTTGTCGCAAATGGGGATATTGACAGCTGCGGAGAATCCGACTGGCGCTGTACAGCTGCAGGGCTACGCGTGTGAAATGGGCAAACACCCAACGAGAACCAATCCCAGCTGATAACCAAATTGGACAAGACACGCCAACGCCAAATTAGAGCCTCAATCCTTGAACCAGGATCTGGCTGTTGGATAACGATACAGACTGAGAAACTGTATTCACCAGTCGTTCTCGTGGTGGCCAACAGAATGACAGGTGCAGGAACGAGACTTCTTTTGCAACACAAAATTGCCTTCTGGGCATTATTTATCTCCCAAGTCATCCGAAGAACTTAATTTTCACACACACACACACACACACACACACACACACACACACACACACACACACACACACACACATCTCACGGGTAACCACAGTCTTTTCTCTGGGTCTGAAATGTCCCGTCGC
>JAAUXT010020082.1_pt1 | contig 13922 bp, 17 predicted proteins | sample 7278171 | NCBI WGS metagenome assembly JAAUXT01 (sample SAMN14350112, study PRJNA611818) | marine sediment metagenome | isolation source: surface marine sediment (1.8m) | place: French Polynesia: Moorea | collected 2018-08 | reverse complement strand
GTAGTGATGTTGTAGTATAGTTTATTGTAGAGTATGAGTTGGAGCTCAGTGGTTTAGGCTACCTTCCTCTATGGTGTCACAAGCTATTGTGTGTTGGCAGTCTGGGTCATATGCCCAACTTCGGATAGTGGCTCCATCTAGGGAATGATATGATTGGCTGTGGCTATGCTGTGGCTGTGGCAGTACTTAGGGGGTGGTCATGGTAAATATATATAACAATGCAACGATTTTTGAGACACTGCAAGGACTGACAGCATTCAACACACAACACGCGGGTGTTTCGCAAAAGACACTGACGTACCATGGCATCGTATTGTAGCTTGTTCATGAAATGCGCTGTGGCGTTCCCACTGTAGTAGTGGAACCAGAGGGTCCCCTGGAAGTAATCTCCGGCGTCCAGAAACAGCAGGTTGCGCCCCGCCTCGTTGCGCAGCTTCTGGACAAGCGCGTGGATCCGAGCGACGCCGCCGTAACAAGTTCCGGTTCCGGGCTCCGCGCACGCCGACCCGAACCTGTTAAACTCCTCGAAGCGCGCGTGGATGTCGTTCGTGTGAGCGATCCTCAGGACGAAATCCCCGGAGGCGACGTGGAGGAGAGCCGTGAGCACCAACGCGACGGTAGCGTGTCTCTTCATAGTGGCGCAGGGAAGTGAAGCTGTGTTGTTGAGACGATGATGTTCGAGTACCTGAGCACGAACACCTGGTTTGTCACAAGCGTCCCTTTTCTAGCTCTCTTTTTGCTCAGTTGCACGAGTAATGCTGTGTCCCCGCCTCCAGATACGAGGTTCTATCAACTCAAAGTGGCTTTCACCATGGTTTGCCGTGACGACCACGAGCAGCACGCAAACCATGGTAAGAGACACTTTGAGTTGATAGAACCTCGTAAATACGAGGCAATGTGCAACCAAAGTGAGAATTGTCATGATCACCAAAGAAGCCAATTGGCCTGTCTGCACTGAGAAGGTGAATGAAATCAATTGTCTTGAATCAACCACCCGTGACCTTCCAGGCCGACCGTGAACATGACAAATCTCACTTTGGTTGGATATTGCCTCGTATAGTCACTCCTGACTTGTCAGCATCACTTCAATGAATGCCTATCTTCAAGAAGTTTTTTTCCCACCGAGCCTTTTTGACCGCTCCTGCTATTTTTGCACTTTGACCACGCATCAATTGAACCCCGCCAGTAATCTCCTGTGACGTATCCAGCAGGCACTCTTCCTTTCTGCACTTTTACTTCTGTAATCCAGTTTCACTGCGTGAAACACAAATGTGCACTCGCACGCGCACGTGCAGAGTAACTGGTGTGAAGTTTTGCGCTGGTGCACAAAATTTGCAGAATAACCACGCTGTGGGCAATAAAACATTGGATGGGAAGCAAGAAACGTCCACAGCAAGTACTCCGAAACGAAATGACACCTTTCAGGTGGGACAAACACAGTCAAGCATCCAACTGTGCCAGCACAAGGCAAATGCGCATAGAATGGGTTCAATCAGAGTGAAACTCTCCTCAAAGACATTGCTGAAACGCATGTTTGGAATTTGTTAACTGTGGAATTCAATCTGCAAATCACACAGACTTTTTGCTTTGGTTTGTCATTGTCGCAATAAATGGCTTTGCGTTCTTAAAATTCAAGAATTGCAGAAAACATTCAAAACATCGACTCGTTGAATGTTGTGTCATGGCAAAACAATTTTGTCAAGTTGCGTTGTTGTCAGATCAGTTTGGATGGGAGTTTTGCAAATCCGACAGTTGACTGCGCACGAAGGCCTTTATTTTACTGGGTGACCACAACTGCGCATTGTGACTCTGTTCGGAAGTCGTCCAAACTTGAACTGTTCCTGCCGTTGGTTTGAGGTGGAGAGGATTAAATTCTGCCCTGCCCCACAAAAATACAGTGAAGAGGATTTGCAAATCAACACGGAGACACGACTCGCAAGGAATCTGCAAAGTGCAATTTTTCTTTCCCGAAAATTCTCTGAAACACATCTTTGACGCAGGTCAACCGTAGCTTTTCTGAGAATGTTCCACATGTAATCTGTCAGTTAGAAAGCCATTCTCCTGTGCAAGTTCCTTGCGTACACCCCAACGAGCAAATGCCATGCATGGCAACTATCCTTTTACGTGCACACAGTGACGGAACGAGGGGCTCCCTTTTCTCGCTGTAGAATGCTCTGAATATGTGTGAAGATCTACTGTGCGTGGGTGCGCGCACTGTCGGATCACACCATGCAATTCCGTGCAAATTTCACTCAGCTGTCAGTACATCAACTCAGCATGCATGTCCTCTTGGAAATTGTCACCCCTGCATGACAAGCGTCATTTGTCTTCAAGAATCAGTCCAATGTTGAATCAACTGGTTTCGAACTGGGTCAAGGCAAGAAGCGCAGCGACGCCCAGCAGCAGCAGCACGGCGCTGTTGAGGGCGTGGCGGGGCGCGGCGCACTCCAGCGGCGCCGGGGTCGTCTCGTTGACCACCGGAGTGGCGCTCGAGTTGACGAACATGATCCGCCCGTCCAGCTTCGCGAGGATCGGAGACCGCCACGTGATGTAGTCGATCAGAATGTCGGACTCCACCTCCTCTGCAAAACACACGGAACATCCACGTTTTTTCAGGTTTTGAGACAAAAGGGCTGACGTTTTTCAAGAGGAGTGCCTCAATCAAAACACCCGACTCCAGGCGAATTTTTCTTGACCTGCAAAAGGAATGGGATGGCTGGCTCCCTTTGGTCCATGAAATGCAGAAATGCCTAGAAAGTGCATCATTTATCCCGTGGTCACTCTGCACTCACCGTAGGTGAACTTGGAGAGTCGATTCTCCTTGAACATGGTGTACCCGTCGCCTCCTTCGGTGATGAACTGCGTCGTGATGATCTCGTAGGTTTTCTCCAGGTCCAGAGGCTCGAAGGCAGGCTCGAGGCATTCTGTGCATATCACCTCCACAGAATCCTCCACCAACGACGTCGGCTTCGTCCCCACGTCGTAAACCGCCCTGACTCCTGTGGAAAATTTGCAGTGTGATATAGCTTGATGAAAGTTATTGAAACACACAGGTCCACGCTGCATAAGTCCCATAGTCCTATTAACAACACAAATGCACGCAGCAATGTGTCCCGCATTGAATCCCGGCAAAGGTTGCGTCAAAGTTCCGAATCCACAAACAACAGGGATCATCACCGATTGACAAAAACACAAATGTAAAGGGCCGTGACTGTTTTATGGCCAAAACTCTTTTTTGCAGATGCAGCCGTTTTCGCAGATGTGTGTCCAAAATGCACTGTGGGAACGCCAATTTGACGGCCAACAACAAATCTGAATTCACACGTCCGTCAAGAATCATCGGCAGGTTGATATGGCGCGTGATTGCATGGTACAAATGCAGTGCACCAGGTGTGAAAAAAGACCAATGACGTGGAGATCTGGCTCACCGGACATCTGCATGAATCCCCCGTGCGCTCCACGCTTGCGGCCGGGAACCATCACCTCCGCGCTGCGTTGGAGCGCTTCGAGCAGCGTCTGCCCCGTGACGCGGATCCGCTCGATCGCGTCGCCGTACGGGAACGCCGTCAGTACGTCCGTGATGGTGATCGGACCTGTGGTGAGCAGGAAAGACAGGGTTCTTTCTCACACTGTACAAAAACGGTTCCTGTGAACTCACACAATGATTTTTCAAGACCTTTGGTCGAGAAAGGAGTTGTGTGATTGAACAGGAACCCTTTTTGTGAGGTGAGAACCTATTTCTGGCATGATGCAAGCACATACGACTGGTTGTGTGATCGCAGAGTTGTAGAATTCGTGTTGCCATGGCTCAGGATGACAGCACATTCACACGCACACACATGCATGCTCTCACGCACAGATGCGCGCACTTGCAGTCTCACTCACTCACTCACTCACTCCCTCACTCTCTCTCTCTCTCTCTCTCTCACACACACACAACACAGCACAAGCATTGTCAACCAAGAGAACTACGGAAGAGAACCATGGGAACTCCAGGTGCATCCAGGGGCCATGGCCTCATTGTATTTCAACAAAATGTATTTCAACAAAACATTTTGTAATGTCGCTCAAAGTGTTGCCTTGGCTTGTAATGACAACACATTCACACGGACACACACTCACACACACAACAACAAGAAGAACAAGAACAAGAACAAGAACAAGAACAAGAACAACAACAACAACACAGCACAAGAATTCTGAACCAAGAGAACAATGGGAACTTCAGGTGCATTCAGGGGCCCTGGTCCCATTGCAAGTATTCAAACAAAATATTTGATGATGTCGCTCAATTTGGGATTTATCTCAGCAAGTGCTTGAAGGCGGTGCTGAATGTTCCTGAGAGCTAAATTCAAGAGGCCTTTGGGTTTGGCCAAAGGTAAGATTCTGTAAGTTAACACTTGGTCACCTTGACCCTCAAGGACCCAAAACACGCACGGCCTGAGTGTAGAACTAGAACGGTGTACCTTCTTCAATGGAGGCTCTGATGGCTCCCGAGTTCCACATGGCGATGCCCACGTCTGTCCATTTCCCAGGCACCGTCGGAGAAAGACGGGTGAAGTGGTACACCAGCACGTCCGTAATCAGATTACCTGGCACATGCAGACGAAGAAATTTATGGCAATTTGATTCCTTGAAAAACAGCACAGCGTGCACACTCGTACCCACCCCTGCAGTCAGAAAGGTAAGTGTCAATGGCAAAACGTACCCATGTTGCACTCTTTGAATCGGCAGGAATGTCTATCTCCGTTCAGAAACACGGCAGAGTGTCCGAAGGTCTTCTGGGTGAAGTTGGTCACTCTCTCTTTCCACGTCTCCACTTCCGCCTTGACAGTGGGATCTGCCCAACGCGTGCAGCAAAGAACAGTCATGTCTCAACTCGAATTGGTGCAGAAAAGTTTCGTGTCAAAATCACAGTTTCATTGAGTATGACCCTTTTCTCAACATTTTTCTGAAAGAAATTTCCTTGTTTGTTGGTCTACCTTCTGGATAGCTCTCATTCAGGAGTATGGGATTTCCTTCATAACTGATGACATTCCCATCGTCGTCGAAGGTGACCTCCAAGTAGCCGAGGTATTTTCCGAACGCGAAAGGGTGCACGATGAGCACCTCGGCTCCCGACTCCTGGGTTATCACGATCGGGTAGGGTCCTTCGGGCTCCTCCACTGATGGTGGGTCCCCTGACAAAATAAGAAGTGAAAAGACACATTGACAAAAGATAATTCATAGCTGTTTCCAAATGAGTAATCTCCAAGCAATTCTTTTCATTTCCCCCACTCTCAAGTTCAGGAATGAAGTTGAAAAACACGAACACAACTGTCTGTTCGTTTTCATCGAAACACTTGCTGAACAACACTGTGGAAGCTCATCATCATTGTGCGAAGTCCCTTTAGACCGAAGCACCATGTGATAGTGCAGTAGATGGCAGCTGGACTAAAATGTCCCCTACCCCCTCCCCCTCAGACCCCCCCTCCCCCCTGCCAGAGGTGGGATCCCCCACCAGAGGCAGGACCCCCCTACTGGAGGCAGGACCCCACCACCAGAGGTGGGACATACCCCCCTATGGACAGCATGACTGGTGGAAGACAAGGAGGACAAGGAAGAATTGATCAACAAGGAATAATTGATCACATCACCAACGCTGAAAGGGACTTCGCACTGCAGTTGCCTTGAACACTGCTTCTTGTTGCAAGCAAGTTGTGCGGCAGCATTCTTATGTTAAGAGGCGATCTCAACTGCACTGATCAGGGATTCGAGTATGATTTACAACTGTTAATTAATCCTCATAGTTTATTTACTCAAAGCGGGAGGTGGACTGGCGGACTTTGGAGCATGGCAGAGATAACACAGTCAAGTAAGAATAGATCCAAGCGATGAGACCATGCACATCAAAGACCTTGTTCCATCCTCCCTCCCTGCTCCTTCTTCACTGTCGCCTGATGGTCACAACCAGAACTCGCGACGCATCAGGAGGTGAGTGATGGAGGTGGGTGCGGCAGTCCGCCATGGCAAATGCAGGAGCTGGATTATATTTTGACACTCATCTTATCTAGTCCTTGCCCTGAGCTCCAGACCACACCACTGCGTGCTGATACTGCGATACTGCAGTGGCGTGAGAAACTTGTCTTTTGTCAGCACCTTTACCCCAGAGAAACTTTACTCTGCGTGAGAGTTCGCAATGGGGTCCACGCAGACATGTACGTATCTCGATCAACTGCAAAACTTCGCTCCACGTAAGTTTGTGGAAACTTCCAGCGTGGCCTTTATCAGTGACACTTGCTCACAAGTTTTGATGGATGACAGGTTTTCCATTTCCCACGTGAAATAGAACCATGACACCACACCCAATGACTCAAACCCTGCGCCTGCTGCACTGGCATGAACCGTATACCTTGCATGGTACTCATGTACCTGTGTATAGAAAGGAGTCCGAGCGTCCTCCAACAACAACATCAATTCCCTCCACGGCGACCGCCATGTCCTTGTCGTGGGGCAGCCCGTTGTGACCCAGAGCGATGATCTTGTTGATGCCCTGCGCTCTCAGTCGGTCCACCTCCGCCTGAACATGGTCCGATACGTTTCCAAATGTCAAGTTCTGAACAGCAACTGCAATGAATGAAATTCGTTTGTTCGTTTCTCAGACAAAACTGTCTGCGTGCTATTTTCCCCAGCCCCAACTGACCCGCCCCTGAACAACCTGTCCCGTGTGTACATGAATTGGAACGTATGCCATTAGATCTTATGTTTGACAGATTCAAGACATGGAGACAACACAACTGCATGACCCCCGTCAGCGGGGTTCGTTTCTTCGACCCCATCCTAAATGTGCCCCAAATTTTTGCACTCCAAGAGCAAAGATACGGAATTCAAATACGTGCGAGCCTGTTCAGTAAATGCACAAATATTTCAAGCTCATTCAAAATAAATACGCACGTGGATGAGCGCGGGTGGCTGATTCCTCGGACGTGTAGCCGACGATTCCGATATTTTCTCCCGCGACCGTCTTGATGACTGACGGCGTGAAGAGACCTTCAATGTTGGCGTCGTTCGACGCGTCGATGGTGCTGCTGATGACGGGGAAGTTGACAGTTTCGAGGAAACGGCGCAGCACCGCTGTCCCCTCCTCGATTTCGTGGTTCCCGATAGACTGAAGCGAACCGGATGGAAGAAGAGGAAAGAGATCAATGCTGCAACACACACACACACACACACACACACACACACACACTGTAAGACAATCATGCTCAGAGAGCAGGTTTGTACTACTTGGTCCACCAGTTGCGTTGTTCCCGCAGTGGTGAATTCCAGCAGCACAACAGAAATATAGTCCTGGAATGAGGAACCAGCAGCACCCTGACTCCTGGGGCTGAACTTGAGGCTCACTATCATTTGTGAGAACAGTACGAGTGCAGGCCGTTGTCCGTTTTTTCTGGACTGGGAATGAACACACCCATTTGGGGTCATTCTGTTGACAAGGCAGCCTGGTTGCGATATTGTTGCAACCCAACATCCAGCAAAGCCCAGTGGTCCAGTTTTGGTCAATGCTGCATTGCATCCAAGCAAGGAGCCTTGTCCACGCAGGTATCCAAAAACATGTGCACAAATTCGGAAAGGCGCCCCTTCTGTTTGGCGTGAGACCAGTAAAAATGGTGGTAAAAACTCGTTCAATTTTCTTCAGTGGGAATAGATTCCATTTCTGACCACAATACACACACATTTTTGTTCACTAAAAGCCGACAGACGGCACCTTTGTGAACGGCACGAAAGGAAGGGGGTTCGCATTCCGCACTGTTTCTGTGTTGCTTGCACACAGGCAATGATCGGACCTTTCCCACAGAGCAATGTGGCTCAGTACAACCTGCTATACCCTTTGGGTTTCGGGCGTAGACCGCCATGCACCTGGGCTGTAATGTTCGTAATGCTCTCTTGAATCTAAATGCGTGCCCATTGCATTGACATCAAACTCATCGTTCATCATGCACTCACCATGACATCGTATCCGAGAATGTTCATGAAGTGCGCAGTCGCGTTTCCCTTGTAAAGATAGAACCACAACGTCCCGGAGAACTGGTCACCACTGTCCATAAACAGCAAATTCTGGCCTCCTGCATTTCTCAACCTCTGCACCTCAGCAAATCTGCGAGCCACGCCCCCGAAACATTCTTCGCCGTCGTCACAAATGTTGCCGTTCGTGTCCGTGGGCTCGAAGCGGGAGTGCACGTCGCTGGTGTGAGCGATCCTGAGAACGAAATCCCCGCCGACGCAGAGCGGCAGAAGTGCCAAGACGACACCGATGCAGAACACAGAGGTTCTTGTCTTCTCCGTCAAAAACTGCATCTGAAGATGAGAATCCCAAGATGAAACTGCACGCACGGAAACGAAAATCCAACAAGGGTCTGCGAACAAAAATTTCGTGTGGAGGCAAAATTCTCCTCCGCACGCCGCAGTGTTTCGAAACAAAATGCAAACGGACTGATCTTGCACAAGGATTGATGAACAGAGCGTCTTTTTCGCAGGAGGAAATTGATGAACGTATGACTTGCCTTTCGTGTTCTTGTGCGCAAACTTTTCTATCGTCTGTGATGGAGAGGAGCTTCTGCCACCAAGCGCAAAAAAGTTCTCTTGGCAGGTCAACCATGCCGTATGCAAACGTTCCTCAGCAAAGACCCTGTTCAATGGGAAAATTGCATGCTCCATTTTCCAAGGTTGCTTGTTAATAAAGTCACTCAAGCAGTCACAGAACGAACCACACAGCTGGGGGATGTCATGATAGGCTGGAACTTGGTGGGAGTACCCACAAATCATCTCTAATCATTCGTTTTCCATGGCTGCTTGCAAAAACTTGTTGGCACTTCACTGCACGGGAAGGATCTGATGTGTTCAGTGCTATCTTCACAATCATCCAACTGCTCGGGTGTTTTGGCAGAAAACCCTCCGACTCACATTGGACTTTTGTATGAACACTGTTCGGCAAAGAATTCCCGAAAAATAAGCACAGAAAATGTTCTCATGTGCAGAAAAATTTTTTTCCGTAGACAAAATTGAACAACATGGCCACGTGTTTTTCGAGTAAAGAATACTTGAGTCTGCGTTGTCCGGCAACACGTATTTCTGGAAGAAATAACAATCTCTGGAGAGCGGCCCGAAGCGAATGAATCGTTTGGGTTTGCTCTAACTGGACAAACGAATCAATCAAACAACAAGGCTGCGTCTGGACATCGCACGGCGCAATCCACATTCTGGTCAGAAACACTTTCCAAACCTACACAGGGCGGTTTATGATTGGAAGACACCAAAAGATAGTCTGGTGTGACTTCAATTCTGCCAGTTTCACCGAGATCAGCACACCGAATGCCTTTTCAGTGATCGTGCCTTTCGAACAGCACAACATCGCGAACGAGTGGTTTATACACATTCGAACTGTTCCGAGTTGAGTGAATCAAACATGACTTCTTTCTTGCTTGATGCTTCGTTTTTCAAAGCACACTTTCGCACAACTTGGGCAGCGCCCCCAACTTTTTCTCCATGCACAGAAAACGGTCGGCAGCGGTTTCAAAACGAACTTTCGCCAACCGGGAACGTTTCTGTGAGCGCCGACAAGAAAAGGGCGTCTCGCCCTGTGAACTCGTGCAATTCTTGGTTCAAGGAGGCTGAGGAAACTGTTCTCAGCCCAAAGTTTTTCGTTGAAAACCAAATTGCTGAACATGATGAACAGTCCTTTCAACGTTTTCTGCACGCACCACGGAGCAAACTGGGACAGATGTGAAGCAAAGCGAATGAAGAACCTGCCTTTTTTTTTTCAACCAAACAATAAATCATGGAAACAAACGAAGTTATGACTGAGCACTGATGCACATGATCTCTCCACGACGACTGCTCACTGTCGATGCGAACGTTCTCCTCTTCGCAAGAATTCCCACGCGATTTCTGGAAGTGTTTCTCAGCGAAGTGCAGGAATAGTAACTGCTGGGCCGTCCAAGTGCTTCTCAAACAACTGGCGGTGAACGCGCTGTTCCGTTGTGTCCGAAAACGCAAGTTTGACTTGTACACGGCACATAAAATAGCAAGTAGTCCAACTGACGTTTTCCTGTCTGGCAGGACTGTTCAAGTCATGTCTGGACGAAAAGGCTCTCCTCCGGGAATTTTTTCCAGTCTCAGTACTATGATTGCTATGATTCCTTCAAGCTGCAGTGCAAAAGGCCTCAACGCACCACCTTCCAGAAGGCGCGACGCAATAGAGAACATGGTTCTCCTCACCGGGTTTATTCACACAGTTCGACCAGTCACTTTCTGGAGTCAATGAACGCTTTGAGTTCGTTGTCCAGTTCCATGTGGTGGATGTTGAGTGGAATGGGATTGCTGCAGCCAGGAACAGGACACCTGCAAAACGTTGCGAATCATGTTTAGCTGCAGTTCGTGTAAAATGCTACAGTTTGAGAGACGTGACTTTTTGACGAAAAAGATTAATCAATTGCGGCCACAGACAGGGACGGCACCAACAACCACCAGGACTTCAAATGTCCGGTGAGAAACATCTGCCCTCGCCAGTCCACGAGATGCTTGTGTCCGAGTTGTGTTTCAAGGCACAAACCAAAACAGCTTGTGGCGCCCCTCGCGTGGTGTCTTCCCAACACACCGCGTTTGCGGGGTGAGTTCTCTCACCTGGCCTTGTCGCCCCTGTTCTTGATGAGCTGTTCGACGCCGATCTGGTCGTAGTTGTGGCGGCAGTGGCGGTTGCGCACAGGGCGGATCATAGTCAGCTGCGTGATGGGACATTTGATGGAGAAGTGTTGCTCCTCGATCACGACGTCCTCTGAATCATCCTGAGAGAGTACAGGCCGAATTTGAATACTGAACGTGACCGAGGAACACGCGTGAATCGCACGCAACATGAATTCGTCACATCAATCTTTTTCGTGCAGTCTCAGAAGTACCGCTTTTCTGTCCGTCTGCAGTGCCACAATTTTCGTCGTGTGACTGAACTTACATCCAGAGTGACGGTCGCCTGCGGTGGGAGACGGCCGGAAAGTCTCTGCACTTCCTTCGGGTCTTCGATTATGGTCAGGTCATCACTGCAAAGAGAATCTCGACTCTGCAACACCAGCAGTGAAAGCTCGATCTCGAGGTCAAAATGCACTGGACTTGTTTGCTAATTATGTGTGTGTGTATATATATATATATGTGTGTGTGTGTGTGTGTGTGTGTGTGTGTGTGTGTGTGTGTGTGTGATTTTTTTTTCAGAGAAACGTGAATGCGAATGTGAGTTGTGAACAGACACGGCCTGACTCACTCGTCGCTGATTGGGTGAGTCTCGATGGGCGGAGGCGGCGACAGCGGGCTGTCCCGCGCCTCGACCGGTGCCCGCCGCACGGGGCTGCCGCTGCTGTCGGCGGAGACGGCACGACGCGCGGCGGCGGCGGAGAAGGAGCGGGGCGGTCGCCCCCGCTCGCTCGGGTCGGGGCTCGCCGGCGGCTCCAGGATTCGGTCCGGCGGCGGAGGCGGCGGCAGCGGACTCTCCGGGGTGGGCGGGAGGGGCGGCGCCGTGGACTCTTTGTTGGCGCCGTTCAACTGCGTCACCGTCGGTCGTAACATGTCCAGAGACCTGCGCAAACTGAGAGAAGACACAGGCGGTTTGAGATCCCCACCCAATGAACAACGCAGAAGAGTCATTTCAGTCGATTCAGAAATCAAAGCAAGACTTTTTGACCTGAACGAAATCAAGGCAACGTAACTACACTGCGCCTCGCAACGTGGTGCGGCCAAAGAACAAGCCACTGGCCTCGAATTTCCTGACACCCAAACGCCGCGTGACCTGGGCCTGACCTGGAGTCTGCGCCGGCCTCGCTCGGGTTGACTCGGTCCTGGACGCGACCGACGATCTGCGGTTTGATGTAGGCGAGGATCTGCAGTGCGCCTGTCGTGTCTACCTCCGTGAAGAGCGGTCCGAAGATGTTGCTTTTGCTCATCAGGTAGAAGATGTGCATCAGGAAAGAGCACTGCGAGCGATAAGAGATGAGTCAAACCGAGAAAGCACAGCGTTAACAGAACAAAGCGCGACACACACACACATCCGCGCACGATACCATGGATTGGAACTCGCCAAGATTGAAATATCCAGACTTGTCCGAGTGCAAAAAGGGATTTCTGGTGGTGACACGTGAAAATACAACACAAACGACACGAACACTCAAACGTAGGTACCTTCTTGGCATCAAGGCTCTTGACGAACATAGCGATTATGCTGCAAGGTTCTCGCTCTGGTTTGGTTGTGAAGATGCTGTGTGTTTGAGACAGTTCCTTCAGTCTGTTCTCGCAAGGCGGCGTGATGAAGATGAAGAGAGTGTGCTTCTTGTTTTTGCCCAGATGTCCGCAGACGCGAACGATTTCCGAACTTTTGATGGTGAAACTGTGCTCTGTTGTGAAAAACACAACCAAAGTACAGAGTTGCAGTTATAACAGGTTTGTGTTTTTCTTCGTGCTGGATACTGCATTCAACACGTGGTTCTGAATGTGTTTCTGTGAATCCAATTACATATGCCAGACGATCAAAATTTGGACTCGGAAAAGTTGAAAAGGAGCGAGCGTCCTCACCGCCCCCTCCCCACCGCCGCTGGCAGCAGAGACCGTTGGCGTGACGCACCTTTGTCGTCGGGCGCGGTGAGCGGAACGGTGAAGCCGTCCTCCGTCAGCAGGATCGGCCGCTGCGGCTTCGAGCGACACGGACCGAACCAGATGCTCGTCGACTCCATCCGCAGCTCCAGCCTCGTGGAGGCGCTCGCCGCAGCGGATGGATTCGGAGACCTGAACAACCAGGAAATGTGTGTGCGTGTGTATGTGTGCACGCGCGGGGGAATCAAACTTCGTCCGGTGAGATGCCCGCACGGATGTTCATGCGAGGGTGCTCAAATCACGGGCTCTCTTTGCTCTCAGTTTGACGAAGCCACAATGCCTTTGTCATGGAACCAAAAGGCATCTCAACTGTCATGAACTCAACTGTAGCGAACATGCTGAGAGCAAAGGAATACCAAAACCCTCGTATGTGTTTCCCTTACTGACAGGAACTTTGCAAATTCCACCACACCTTACTGGTCATCGCTGAGTGACTTACACTTACATGGGACAATCCGACAACAGTTGTTCCGTAGAATGCTGGTCTGCGACAGCGGACTTTCTGGGTGGACTAGAATTTCCCAAACTATTGTTTGGCTTTTGATGGAAAATGGCGAGGCTTCCGTTTTGTATGGAAACCAGGATGTTGGTGTCCTGCAAGGGATCAACCAAGAACAAATTGTCCAGTCGTCTTGCTTTCTTACAGACGATAACCTGGGATTTTGTTTGAATTAAAGTTTCTGTCATGCTTACCGCCTGACCGCCTTGGTTTTCTGGTGCACCGATTGGTTCTTGTACGGGCGGTACAGAGAGTGCAGCTGGTGGATATGATGCAGACATGCTGAAATTCCCAGACAAAGTTCAGGATATCACAGGTTGAGCAAGATTACATTCGTCTGAACAGTGCAAAATGAGAGTCAATGGTGAAACTGCAAACACACACACACACCTGGCTGTGTCGCTGAGTCTGAATCTTTTGTGGGGAGACGTAGTAAGTCTGTGAAACGATCTGTAGTTGTCCATAATCTTGTCAAATTCCGATTCAAACCAGTAGCTCAATTTGTACACAGACTGATAGATCTGCAAAGGAAAAAAATGTTCAGTGAATACTCATCTTCCAAACAGATCCCTTGTGAACTATCTCAATGAAAGTAACTTGTTCAACAAGAATGCTACGCATAAAAAGCGTGTGGTCTATACGTTCGCAGTTCATCACTGATCATTGAAAAAAAAAAATTAATAAAATAAAAAAAAAAAAAATTTCGAAAGTGGGTCTGACCCAAGGCCCACTTTGGCCAAAGCGGGTCTTGGGT
>JAAUXT010073039.1_pt1 | contig 13925 bp, 12 predicted proteins | sample 7278171 | NCBI WGS metagenome assembly JAAUXT01 (sample SAMN14350112, study PRJNA611818) | marine sediment metagenome | isolation source: surface marine sediment (1.8m) | place: French Polynesia: Moorea | collected 2018-08 | reverse complement strand
CGCTGTCCTCCTCCTCCTCCTCCTCCTCCTCCTCCTCCTCCTCCTCCTCCTCCTCCTCCTCCTCCTCCTCCTCGGTGGTCGGGCCCTCGTCCCCCTCGTCTGAGAGGCTGGAGGAGACGTGTCTGCGCTGCTCGGCCGGGGTGTAGACGCGCATCACAGTCCCGTCCGCCTGCAGCATCCGCACGTACGGCACCCTGAAGCTCTCTTCCTGCAGTGGGACAAAGGAAAATTTTACATGTGTAGTCTGACCTGGAAAATTCAAATTTTAATTTGCGGGCTATTTGGGTTGTGACAAACAGACTTGAATGCAAAAGTTTCCTTGCAGGTGATGGCAACAGTGTTCAAGGGGAAATGCAAAGCCACTGTGAGTACCATGATTGGGGATGGGTACCAGATTTGATTGAGGTCGGACACTCCAAACAAGGTACCCTTTGGCGTTGGGGTATGAGTTTACTACAGAAGAGCCACAAAATAGGGCCTTTGTTGGGTTGCGTCTCCAAATGGTTTTTGGGGTGCGTCTTTTGGGGGTTTTCACATTCGTGACGCGCGGTCGTTTTTTTGACGTCGGCGTCAAAATTTAACATCGGACCCAATGGTGAAAATTTTGACTTCAGCCCAGAAACGACCTGCGTCACCCAATGTAAAAACCCATTTTTTCTCGGGACTGTTCGGTGGACGTCCAAGCAGATCCATGCAGGATTACGTACCATGCTCACGCGTCCCAGCGCTTTCTTGATGCTCGCCAGAGGCCGGTGGGGCATGGAGAAGCGGATCCTCTTCCTCAGGGTCTGCAGGTCGTACTCCTGCGCCTCGATGTACGTGTGCGTCCTCATGAAGGTCTGCAGGTCAGCAGGGAGCCCGTCCACGTTGAGATCCTCGAGCAGAACGATGATGAGGTACTCAGGGTCCTCGTTCATCACTTTGTGGTGGGAAGCGTAGAACTCCTGCATGCACCGCGGGGACGTGATGTACCTCCTGGAATAGGAGATTGTGGTGTTGGAATAACATTTTCAGCATTGCAGGTGAGAATGGACGTCCATGCATGACAACTGCCAAAGAATTACCACAATGTTGGTTGCAGCAGAAAAGATTTGCTTGTTAAAGTCTTGGACCAAAGATCCCGTCTTGGGGTCTTCTGAGTTCCATACAGCCAACACAACAAAGAAAGGCATCATAAATGCGACAAGACACATGGGCAGACCCACAGGGTCCTTGGGTCCAGGAACCACTGACTCCAAAAAATTCTGATGACCCCACCCCTTTGTTGTAAGAGTCGGCCCTTAAAGGTGTTTGGCTCCCAACCAGACCCTGGATCAACTAGGGGTTTTGTTCTGTGTTTAAGACGCACCCCCCCCCCCGCAAAGAATAAGCATCAAAAGAACGTGGTATCTCATGACAGGGTGTTTCAAAAAGATCTTGGTGTCAGACAACAGAGGCAAATGTTGCGGTGCACGGGTGGGTTCCGTGTGTAAAACCCTGCGATTTATCCCTGAACTCACTGAGTGAGAAGTAGGATCATCCTGCGGCTCGTGTTGATGGCGTTCTGTATGTTGGTGAGGATGGTGGGTCCGGCGATGAAGTTCCGACTGTGGATGCAGAGACGGAAGCCGTGCTCCGGCGCCTCGAGGTACGGGGTCAGAGTGCCGTCCTGCACGAAGATACGCCTCATCGCGTCCAGGTCCTCATTGCTGTAACAAGAGGGAACAAAATATATTGAAGACATGGTTTGGTCAGAGATCAACTGGCAAGCTGAGTTTGCCGAAGTGGCGAATTCGCAAGCGACGAGTGTGCTGCCAGGAGTGGTGCACAAGCCTCGCCCCGACACACACATTTCCCCCATCCGTCTTCTGACTTTTTGCGCGACAGGCGCAAGAAGCCCATTCCTGTGACATTTATGTGATCCAAACCGAGTGCCCAAGAGGTTCACCCCTTCTCGTGATGACGTCGTGGGCGTGTCCCTGTTTTTAGGCCCCTGGGCCTCGCGGTGGTTCTGAACATTGCAGCTGCTCAGGTTGGGGGGGGGGTCAAATGGACCATTGAACTCAAAATTGGTCCGGGAAACGGAAAACCTGCACCAGGGCATGCACCAGATTTTCCTCCACGGCACCAGGTGAATCTTCGAGTCGCTTGTTCAAGGCTTGATTTGCAACTGTTCGTTCATTGCAACTGAAGCCTTGGTACCAACTGACTCTGTGGTCTGTGGTGAGGACTGGGGGCAAGGGGCAATGGTGTGCGCAAAAGAAAAGGACAAAACGGAGCAAGTGAGGGAACGGATTTCTTGAAACAAAAGTCGCATTCTCAAACATCTCACTGAAGTGTAACAAATTCATTGTGAGAATCAGAAAAGCCATTTTTCTGAAGCTTGCAAAGCATCAAAGTCGTAGGTTGCCATGATGATGGTTAACTGGTTGCCATGGATACAGCCTAAAGTTTTCTGTTCCAGATGGCGTTTCCGCTGTTGACGCCCCAGATGACGCCGCCGCTGTGCGCCTCGATCTGTTTGAGCGCGCCGGGCACCTGGAGCCACGTCGTGCCGGTCGGCGTGCTGGGCGTGACGCCGTGACGGTAAAAAATCTCATCCTTGGCGTTGACGCCCAAGACGGTGCTGCTGCCGGAGGCGATGTACTTGAGAGCGCCGTCGATACGTTTCCACGCGCTCCCGCTTGCTTCTCCCAACTCCTTCGCCGTGCCGTCGCGATACCAAATTTGGTCGGCGGAGTTGACGCCCCAGACGCCGGCGCCGCCGACGGAGACCTGCTTCAACGCGCCATCTATGCGCCGCCATGTTGTACCACGTGGGTTGGAGCTGCTGACGCCGTCGCGGATGAAGATTTGGTCGTGTTGGTTGACGCCCCAAACACTTCCGGTGGGGCCGACGCTGACGTGTTTGAGCGACCCGGCGACCTGTTGCCATCGTGTGCCGAGCGGGTTTCCGGCGGTGACGCCATCCCTGACGTAGACGTTGTCGTGGCGGTTGAAGCCACACAGCACGTCGCGTCCGACGTCGATCTGTTTGAGGAGACCGTCGATCTTCGTCCAGCCCGTCGGGTCGCGGTACCAGATCTCGTCGTTCACGTTGACGCCCCAGACGCCGGCGTCACCGACCGCGACGTGCTTCAGACTTCCCTGGACGCTCACCCAGTCGTGACTGAAAGTGTCAGAAAAGAGATATTTCACCACAGAAGAAGCGGAGCCAAAATTTCTTTGCCACAATGACTACGAAATGTTGCAAATCTTTCATGAACCGGCCTTTGCGAATACTACGTCTTTCGCAAAGTGATTTGGCACGGAGGTGCTGTGAACACATCAGGACAAGGAAACGACGTGTGTGTGTGTGTGTGTGTGTGTGTGTGCGTGTGTGTGTGTATGTGTGTACGAGGCTCGTCCAAACCGATTTGCGAATGACCAGTGCACATAGGGTTTGCGTGCTGATTCCGTGTCAGCGATTTTGGAGCACAACAAGCAACCATGTGGGAATGTTTTGAAGCATGTTGCACCATGCTAAGTCTGACTAGAGTTCTACAGATCTACATTTTACATTGCCTCTGTCGGAGTTTCCATCGATTGGACCATTCAAAAGTGCACAAGCATGAAAAGCAAAGAGGAGCAAAGGGCCGAAATCCGGTTCTGTGTCTGGTCTGGTTGGTCTCCTACCGAAACATTTGACCATTTGAGAGGAATTCATGGTCCTCAAACTTTGTGCAAGTCGTCTGTGTTCCACTGGCATGCTAGATTCCGTTCCAGAGACCAGGACTTGAAGGACAAAAATCACAATCCAGGGCCACGGAAACTCACTCCAGAGACTTTGCAGAAGCTGTCCGACAAAGTGAATGAAGACAGGAGGAAAACTGTGAGACAACTGGCTCATGAAATGGAACTTTCACATGGTTCTGTTCACACTGGATTGTGGAAAAAATTGGGAGTGCGCAAGAAGTCCGCAGCCTGGATACCACATCTTTTGACAGCTGCAGAGAAGCTGAGGCGTGTCACCCGAGCTCGAGCAGCACTCCACATGTTGCGCCAACGGAACAACCCTGTCCACATCATCAGTGGTGATGAATCCTGGTTTTACTGCTACCAACCGGAGAACAAACAATCCAGTGCACAGTGGATGGCTCCAGGAGACAACCGGCTGACCAAAGCCTGCATCGAGTGCAGTGGAAAGAAGCTGATGTTGATTCTGTTTTTTGACTGTTATGGTGTCGTCCACAGGGAATTCATACCAAATGGGCATGGAGTGAATACAGAACTGTACCTGCAAGTACTCAAAAATTTGCGCACTTCAGTCCGGCGCAAAAGGCCTGTGGTGTGGAGACAGAATTCCTGGTGTTTGCTGCATGACAACGCCCCTGCGCACATCGCAAGACCAGTTCGTGAATTCCTTGAAGAAAAAAACATTGACCTTGTGCCACACCCCGGATACTCCCTGGACCTCAGTCCTCTGGATTACTGGATTTTCTCCAAACTGAAGAGAATGATGGCCAGTGTGAGACACAGGAACTTGGAGGACTTGCGTGCAGCAATTGACAGTGCAATCAAGGAAATTCCACAAGAAGACTTCCGTGCAGCAATGGACCGCTATCCTGTGTGGCTGCGCAAGTGCATTCAAAATCGAGGCAACTATTTTGAGCACAAAAAGTGACTCCAGAGACACGTCCTTTGGCACAGAGTTAGTCTAACATGTTGTGTTGTTTCGCACCAAATTGCAAAAAAATCGGTCTGCAGGCAAAGCCAGAATTGAGCGCGCGGTAAACTCCGACATGGGCGTGGTCAAACACATGTCAAAAAAAATTTGCATTAAAGTTTCACAACAAAAATGACATTCCTTGCTCCTTAGACCCCAAGACATTCGGCATTCACGAAAAAATCGCAATCGCAACACACAGGTGATCGCAATCTGGACATTCGCAAATCGGTTTGGACGAGCCTCGTATGTGTGTGCGTGGGTGTGTGTGCATTGGTGAGTTGCGTGAACGAGTGCGAGTGTGTGCGCGTGTGCAAAGGGATGTTGTGTGTGTGTGTGTGCGTGTGTGTGTGTGTGTGTGTGCGTGTGTGTGTATGTGTGTGTGTGTGTACGCTCGTGGGATTGTGCTGAACTTGACAAGTTCCTCGAGTGAAAACTCACCTTGATATGGCGTTGACTCGGAGCGGCTGCGTGAAATGGTCAGTGCGGCAACGAGGACGGCGAAAATTAAAACTCTTGACCTTGCTGGCCTCGCTCAATCTCCAACGCTGTGGCAAAGTCGCGAGACTTCGCCGGTGACTGGCGGAACGCGTTTATGGAATCAGGCTGACCCTATCTGTATCGCTTGACAACCAAACACGGCAACTGATAACGATACGTGGTAAAATAGAACACCATTTCGGCTCCCTCGCTGCACGTGTGTTTGGAACGTGTCCACTTGCTGACAAGAGAAATGTTGCACCGTCGTTTTTCAAAAACGTCACTTTGGCTTCAAATGTATTTTCAAGGAAAAGGGGCAGGCGGGGTGTTCAACAGATCGGAAGTCACACGCGGCTCCCTCTCTTCCAGGTGGCACCGGTCAGACGGAGCTCTCCGTGCGCATGCGCACACAACTGAGCTGACGCCAACACCAACAGCGCAGGTGCCAAGTTTCCTTCCTCGTCGTGTCTTTCGAGGAAAGTGTGATTCAGGTCTTTGCTTCATATCAGGAAGATTCTGCCTGGTTGGGACACACCCCATACATCCGTGCATTCATAAACATTTTCACCCTTGGCAACTTTGTGGTTGACGCTCTGAAGACTTTTTACAAACACAGTCGGACCCGCGTGCAGTTGCCTTGAGCAACGCTTCTTGTTGCTTCAGACGGCAAACTTTCGCAACATCACAAGCATACCTTTGATCACCCCCATCAACCCAAAAAATTGCGCCCTGGCACCCGCCCATATGGAGTTGAAGTTTCACTCACCAGAAGGAGAGGAAGGCGTCGAACTCGAGCTCGTCCACGTTGTCATCGTCTTTGGCCTTCACGAGCTTGTTGAAGTTCTTGTAGATGATCCACCGCACCTCTCTTGATCTCTTGATCACCACCACAGCCACCAGCATGGACAACAGTAGCAAAGCACCAACCGATACAATAACGGCGATCTTCCAAACGGCAAACTCGGGAGGGAAACAGTTCAGTTTGACCGAGTCCAAGAGGTAGATAGGAGTTCCAACTTTCTGTCCAGTATGGCACCTGACCTCTTTGAAGTCCTTCACAATTCTCTCTCCTTTTGAAGTCGTAAAGTTGTTGAACCAGTCAATCATCCAGATGATGTCACAATCACAGGTGAAGTTGTTGTTTGACAAGAAAATCGAATTGGCAAAGTGGATATCCTCAAATTTTCTTGGCAGTTTAGTAAGATTGTTTCCAGACAGGTCCAGAACCTCCAGATGCATTTTGGACAAAGTGTCCAAAAATTGTGGGCAGAATGAGTGGACGCGACTGTTGTGAAGGACAACTCTCTTGAGAGATGGAAAGTGCATTGGAACATGACAGACATCAGGAATATTTCCTCCAGATATGTGGAACCAGTCAGTCTGAGGTACCAGGGAATCTGGAAGACTCATCTGGTTGGCTGATGAACAGTTCATCACATTGACGTTGCTCTCCACATTGTGACGACACAGGCAGTTTTCCACACACGGTACCGGACTCACTGCAATGTGAAAATGCAGGGCGAATTGGTATTTGCAATTCAACGAAAGCACGAGCTGCAGAAAACGACTCCGAGATCACTCCACAAGGAGTTTTCACACAGGCAGGTGTCAAATTTAACAATGATGCCCAATGTAGAGCACAAAAAAATACGGTCCTGTCCGTTCCTGCCGTTGCGTCAAAATTTTGACGCCGCATCATCTGTGTGAAAACCCCTGCAGTCAACAAGGACACAAGACGAAGAAACGTTGACGTGGAAAAACGTCAGTCACTGAATTGATTATTTTTGAGAAACTGGTTTCCAGGCGGAATTTTTTTGCGTGTTGACAGACACTCAAGGGTGGATCCAGGGGTCCAAGGGACTCAGAGTTCTGACCCCCGAATATTTTCACCGGCCCCCCCCCCTGAAGTTTGCATCAAAGTGCCAAGGAATGAGTCGCTCGTGACCAGACCATCACTGCATTGGTGGCGGGTCTTACCTGAAGCATACTGAGTCTCGTGGATGTCGGACGTGTTGATGCGGCGCTCTGCTCCCTGGGTCTCCACCAGAAACCCGCTGGATATGGCCTCGCGGGGGAACTGGGGGTTCTGCAGGGAGGAAGCGGTGCTGTGCTTCACTAGGAACGTGGTGTTCCAGGACAGGAGCTCTGGAGCGTCTGGACTCGTGTCGTAGTGCAGGGTGAGGTTGGTGAAGCGGGTGGAGGCCATTTTGAAGCGAGTCTTGATGATCTCCATGAAGCAGAACATGTAGGTTCTGGTGTCGGTGAAGTTGAGGGAGGTGATGGTGGAGCGGTCGAAGAAGGTTTCCCCGCCGTTGAAGGAGATGAGAGTGTAACAAGGGGTCAAGGTGTGCGGTCTGTGAACCTTGAACTCCAGGGTTGTATTGGAGAATTCTGCAGAGGAGTCCCAGAAGAGGACCTGGCTCCCTGCACTCCTGTCCGCCAGAGCATTGAAGTTAAACTCGCCGTAGAAACTGGAGTCGTGGACGTGGATTTTGCTGTTGGAAACGAAGAGCATGGTGCTGCCATCTCCAACCACGTGAACGTTGCGTAGCGTCGTGTTGGAAAAGACGCTAATAATGAGGTCCGCTGGGTTGCTAAGCAACGATGTGTCTACGATGGTGGCATCGCTCTCATGAGAGACCAGCAGAGCGTTCAGTGGGGAGCCTGATTCAACGTCATCAGGTTCTGAGTTGTTGGCGAGCACGCAGCGTTTGAAGAAAGCCTTGCTCCCCTTGTAGACCCCCATCACAAGGTTGTTGTTGATGAACTGAGAGTCCTCGACGTGAATACGAGAACTGTTGTGGATGTGGAACAGGTTTTGTGAGGTGGAGTCCACGAACCTCGAGTCCTCGACCCGCACTGAGCTTCTGGAGGCGAAGAGGAACCTCTGTGAGTTGTCCGTCACCGTCGCTCGACGCATGATGACGTCACTGTGATCCACGTAAAACGTCTGACCTGACGTCGCGTCATCTTTCCTGAAATCCTCCACTGTGAAATTACTCTTGATGACGGCAAATCCCACTGTCGTCAACATGTCCCCGACAGACACGTGTCGGAGGAGGACTGTCGAACCGCTGAAGATCATGGTGGACCTGACCTGGGAGAAGGAACAGTTCTCTATATGGACCTTGGAGACCTGGGCCGCCACCTGACCCTGGTGAAACCTGGACTCTGAGAGGTTCAGAGTTCCCTGAAGGATGTTGACCGTCGGATTCTGCGAATTGTCGGTGAAGTTGACTCGACGTATGACGTAAGTCCCAGCTTTTCCGACCAGGCAGACTTCGTTGCTGTTGAAGTGGGTATCGCTGATGGAGACAGAGGAGAAGATTTCGCTGGTGACGGTGGCTCCACAGACGCCGGGGTAACACAGGGAAAAGTGACGATTCCCCTCAAAGTAACTCTCAGTCAATGACAGCGTGCCACTATTGGAGATACCAGAGGCGACATCACCCGTGTTTTCTATGAAAGTAGCATTGTGGATTTTATTGTGTCCTCCAATAGTCAAGGTCCCCAATTGTCCTCTGTTCCGCAAGAAGTTGCAGTTTGTTATTCTCGTGTTGCCTTCGATTGTGAGCAGAAACGTCACAGCAGAATTGTTTTTGAAGTCCGTGTCCGTCATTTCAACGGAGCCACTGTTCGCAAGGAGCAGACCCACGAAGTGACCATCGTTGTCAAGGTAACTGTCCGTATCCATGGTAACGCGACTGTTCTGCTTGGTGAGCCCGACCCCTGCAGAAGCCATGGAATCCAGGCACGGACCAATGATCTCACAGCTGACTTCACACGTGATCAGACACTTCTCTGGGAGGCCAAACCTCTCTCTGGCCACGTCATTGTCAGCTATGTTTCCCTCATACAGCGACTGCTGGGAATGCAAGGTTGAATTTTTCAAAACGTAGACTCCTCCAAAAAGGGCGGCGTTTTCTCGGAAGCGACATCTGATGATGGTGACGACAGCGCCCTCTGTTCTCATCACGCCCCCTGACGGGGAGAAATTATCACTGAACTCCGAGTCCAAGACCCGAAGCGTTGAGCCAGAATAGACCTTGAGCACAGAATTCTCATCCTGAGTGACAACATTGTTGGAGAATACCGAGTTGATGATCTCAACTTCAGTGGTATTTTCAGCAAGGACAACACTTCCATTTCCAGAATTGTGTTCAAAGATACAGTTCACAATTTTCACTGAACTTTGCAGTTCTGCATGCACAAGGCCAGTTTTGCCATCCGGTACAATATTGTGGTTGAAATGACAGTCTGAGAAAGACACACTGCTACTTTGAATGTGTAGAAATGTGTGTTGAAATCTATCACTCCCACGGACATAACAATCTTGCACAGTTATGTTGAATCCTGCTCCAGCATCCAATGTTCCAACAGTGCTGTTATTCAATGTGACTTCAGTCTGTATATCATCCTCACTTTTCTCCAGATGAATTGTAGCCTTTGACATGTTGCTTTTCAAAATGACCAGATTCAAGTCAATGAAACACCACGTGGTTTGAGACAACCGAATCTGGTGCAGGGAGACTGTCGCTTGTTCACCGGACTGTTCTCCATCCTTGGTTGTGAGATCCTTTTGGTTGTTGTCCTGTCCAAGTTGAGTCATCCTCCGGAAAGATACCACCCGGCTGGAGAGCCATTCGTGTGTATCCTGCTTACAACAAATGTCGTTTTTTCACAGGAAAAATTGGGACAAGCAATTTCATTTTTTTGCACACGAAGTACAGGGGAAACAAGGTTTCTGATTGTGTCTGTGGAGTGAGGCCTCTTGGTGAGGATTTGACATCTTTCATCGCGTGCCCCGGAAAATTGGCATCACAAAACGCACGTGACGAAAATACGCAAATACCCTGTACGTTGGTGTGACGAAAAACTTTTTCAGTGTGGTGAGGGTTCGGATGTTTTGTCCACAAGTGGTACGAGACGTTGCAGAAGACATTCATCAAAGGTGAGCGACTCACAATATGACACACGAGCGACGTACACGCACACACATATACACACACACACGTACTGGCATTTGTCTGCTTGCTGGATGATGGATCGATTTTGCCGGTGATAGAAACGATTATTTTTACATTTTCTACTCACCATGAGAGCAGGGTTGATGACAACTGACGTGTCGGTGGCAATAGTCAAGTTGTTCTCCTTATCCGAGGAGAGACGTTTGTAGTTGTCCAGCAGCACGGACAGGGTGGAGCAGGCCGACTGGTTGGTGAGTCCACAGGACGGACCGTCCTGACCAGATCGGGACAAATACCACGAGTCTGAAACCAGATGGGAAAAAATGAAATCAATTTGTGCGAAGAAACACAAAAGAGCAAGTGAAACACGTCAAAATTTGACAAGCACACGTGCAGAGACAAACCAGACAGACTGCTTTCTGACACAGACTCGCGCGCGCACACACACACACACACACAAACTCACACACTTGTTGATGGTCTCACCTTGAGAACGTCTCTTGCAACGTAACATGTCGGCATTGCAGTCACCACTCAAAAGACGTTCATTTCTTTGCCTTGCCGAAACACGAAGTTCGTTGGCAAGGTTTGTTCGTGAGACCAAAATTGCCCAAGAAATAACCTGAATCCACCCTCAGATTTTTTGCATTCGTGTAGTGAGGCTTCTCCCAACACAAAAGCAAATTCCTCCAAAAAATTTGAGCTGCAAGGTGCAGTTTTGTTATTATTTTGTGTTCAGGTGAGAGGTCGGACCCACCCACGCAAAAGACCTGTCAGTACCACACCCCAATCCGTCAATCTGACCGCGCGGCCGGTTGGCGACCTTTCTGCACTCAGCTCCACTTGCACATAAATTTGCAACTTGTCACAACATTGGCTCACACACATTTTATATCGGACACTTGCATTCAATATACGAGCAAACCACGACTGTCAAACAGACGTGTGCTTTCCTCGAGTGTTTTGATTGACTCGCTCGGGTGCACACGACCTGACCCACACAGGCTCAACACACGGGAAGATCAGCCATCAACGCGGCAGACATGTCACAGGTTCACCTGTCAAAAAGTCGAACTGCTGGCTCATCAGTTCTTTCTTTTCTTTCTTTCTTGGCTCGTCCTTTTATTTCTCCCGGTGTCTCTTTCTTTGTCTGTCTGTCTGTCTGTCTGTCTGTCTGTCTGTCTGTCTGTCTCTCTCTCTCTCTCTCTCTCTCTCTCTCTCTCTGCATGGCCGTGAGTTCAACTTGTTTGAAAGGCATTGTTTCACATCATGAAATTGACGACAGAGCAATTTAGCGGCGCAAAGAAACGAAATCAGCCACTGCAGGTCGAACCTGCATGAGCGCCTCAAAGGACCAAGTTTTGCGACGACAGTTTGATCGCACTGTGACAAAGATGGACGAAGACGTCGAAGTTCACGTCGGATCCACGAATAACAATCGTTTCACCGTCAACTACCTTGATTTTACATTTAATTTTCTGTTGTGTTGATAGATAGAAATTCCTGGGTTTGGCGTGAACTTTTACGTCGTACATGCGAAACGCTCTTGGTGACTTCGGGGCTTCGTCTTCCCGAAAATTCCTCTCACTTCCTACACCAACGCAGCAATCACAATGTAAATTTTGTCATTCTCACCTGAAAGACACGACACTGTCGTCCCCATAAGCAGCACAAAGTAAACTCCGATTTTACACATTTTCAAGTGAATGATTTCCTGCAGTTTTGTGTGGTTGAGTTTGCTGAAGAACGTTCCACTTCTTCGCTGTTGACATGCGGCGCACAGAAACACACGATCGAGTGACGTTTGATGCTGTGCTTGAGTCCTATATTTCTTGAATGAAGTCGCACACACATGTAACAGCAGCAGTCGGAACACAGGCGGATACGCACTATACACAAAAGGCTCAAAGGGACTTGTCATCACGGAACTTCAGCGAAAGAGGATACGCCGCTCAGGGTGCAAGTCTTTTCCTGTTACAACGTGTATCATCTCATTTTCGCTCACTGTCCATGGAGTGCGCACGTGATGTGCAATGCACAACCCTTACAAAACCTCTCCCGTTCGCGCTTGTTGTTTTAGCCGGCGGTTCAATTGGGGATTTCACATTGGGTGACGCGCGGGCGTGTTTTGGGCTGGCGTCAAAAATTTCACCATTGGGTTCAACGTTCAATTTTGACGCCGACGTCAAAATCTCGACCGCGCGTCACCAATGTGAAAACCGCTTGTTGCGCGACTTCACTGCATGCATGGGATGGTGATTGGGCGAAGTCAATGTGTGGCTGGCTCGGTTGACGGCACGAACGCAGCCAATAGACGTTTTCGCTGAAAAACTTGCGCGTCAAAGATGTCAGAAAACTGCACCCACAGGATCCGCTTTGATCAAACGTCCAATTTTGCGCGCGAATTTGGAAGTTGTTCACTTGCGAATTTCCAATGTTTTTGTTTTTCTTTTGTCACACAGAAAGTTGTCCACGCACTGCATAGCAAACACTATACAGGTTTCACTGCCCGATTCGTGCGCCTTCCGAACGTGACCGAAACGAGATCGTCCTGACCGCAAATATAATGAGTTGCTCACGACAAAACAACAACAAATCGTTTAGAGTGAGAAAAGCAGTTTGCAATGCCATCACAGTTTATTGCATAAATTTGTGTGGATTATGAATTGGCGTGTCGAATTGTGACACCAAACACTGAGAAACTAGTACAAAACCAGTTTGAACAATCTCACCAACTGAACCACGAGTCTCGAAGCTGTCGTATCAAAACAAAGACACAGACAGTTGATTCGACGCAATGTGAGACGCAGCCGATTCTTGTATCCTTCTCAGTGCAGACTTGGCTGTTGAGCATACAGTGCCGCTTCATTTGGAGACAACCCCTCTTTCTTTTGCGCACAGCTCCAAAAGCGATCACTTTCAAAATCGGTGGTGAAATGTAAGACAATGCAACGTTTTGACAAAGCAGAAAGGGCTTGATTGTTTTTTGACGGAAAACAACGAGCATTTTTTTCAAGTTTGTGCGGGCGACAGCTTTGTACAGCAAATCTGGTTCAAGACCAGAAGACAATCAGGCAAAACCGATCAGACTGTACAATTGATGCAGCGTGACACACGTGATAGGAGACTGATGTACAATATTATGGAATGTCAACATGCAAGTTGTGACATTTTTCTGTGAGAAAATTGAATATTTTTGCACAGTTTCTGAAAATCACGCACCAACAAATGGCCCGCAAATGACCAGCAGTCTGGCAGGAATGGATCCAGAATTTTCATATTTTAAAAATTTCAAACATTAAAGTCCGAAAGCAAGTGTGTTCTCCTGCAGTGCACCAGTCGTTGTTCACCATGTGTGGCACTGATTCGTCATTAGCGCTGTGGATCCTGGGGTGGAGCTGCTGGACCCAGGGGTGGAGCTGCTGGAGCTGGACCCGGCGGCGGAGCCACTGGTGGTGGATCCAGGGGTGGAGCTGCTGGAGCTGGATCCGGGGGTGGAGCTGCTCGATCCAGGGGTGGAGCTGCTGGAGCTGGATCCTGGAGTGGAGCTGCTGGATCCAGGGGTGGAGCTGCTGGAGCTGGACCCGGAGGTGGAAATGCTGGACCCTGGGGTGGAGCTGCTGGAGCTGGATCCGGGGGTGGAGCTGCTGGAGCTGGATCCTGGGGTGGAGCTGCTGGATCCAGGGGTGGAGCTGCTGGAGCTGGACCCGGAGGTGGAAATGCTGGACCCTGGGGTGGAGCTGCTGCAGCTGGAACCGGGGGTGGAAATGCTGGACCCTGGGGTGGAGCTGCTG
>JAAUXT010035617.1_pt1 | contig 13925 bp, 13 predicted proteins | sample 7278171 | NCBI WGS metagenome assembly JAAUXT01 (sample SAMN14350112, study PRJNA611818) | marine sediment metagenome | isolation source: surface marine sediment (1.8m) | place: French Polynesia: Moorea | collected 2018-08 | reverse complement strand
TGGAGCTATGTTGGGAGCAAGGCAAACCAAAGGTGGTTGTGGCATGCCATCGATCGGTCCAGCGGGACGGTGTTGGCCTATGTCTTAGGCCGGCGTCAAGATGAGGTCTTTGTTGACTTGAAAAGGTTACTGGAGCCCTTTGGCATAACCCGTTTTTTTACCGATGACTGGGGTGCCTATGAGCGTCATCTAGACGCTGAAAATCATGTGATCGGCAAGCGCAACACGCAGCGGATCGAGCGAAAGCATCTTACGCTGCGTACGCGCATCAAGCGACTGGTTCGCAAAACCATTTGCTTCTCGAAATCAACGCGGATGCACGACATTGTCGTCGGCTTATTTGTGAACCGTTATGAGTTTGGTTTCCGCGTTTGAGGTAGAGGATCAACAAAGTTAAAACACCACCGATATTTGATCGGTCCCTATACCGATTTTTATTGTTCATTGACCGCAAATTAGTATCAGTCAGGCCGACAAGGATCGTGAGAGTGACCCGGGGTTTATCCGTCTGCGCCACTAGCACTCGGCGGTCGAATCGGCGATCAATGCGCTATAAGCCCACGGCCTCAATCAGTGCCCGGATCATGGCCTTGTCGACTTTAAACGTTACGTTTCTCTGGTGGTGTTGGCGAGAAATATTCAGCGTCTTGGAGGGGCGGTTCGAGATCAACAAAAAGAACGCGCCCGAAGCAAACCCGGCCTTTACAAAAAAGCCGCCTGAAGCCGTTCATCCGAGCCATCCGGATACTACGACAGGAGAGGTGCATCTGACATCAGCGGGAAACGGGCAATCATCGCCAGAAAAGCTCATGCTCCACAAATCGGTTGTGGGAATTCACCCATCAGCATCGTTATTCCGTCGGCGGAGTCGCTGTCAGGCCGGGACTTGCCTCCAAATAATCGCTTTTTCGGCCAGGCACTAAGTAGGATGAACGAAATCTTACGCAAAACGGCAAGGCATTTTCGCCATGCAACCCTCGCTAGTATTGGTGCGGTTGGTGGATTCAGGTGGATCGGAGCATCGGAATGGCGCCGTCGCCGTTTACTGATCCTCTGTTATCACGGAGTGTCCCTACAGGACGAACACGAGTGGGATCCAGAGTTGTTTGTAACTGTAGATCACCTTCGCAGGCGCTTCTCGCTGTTACGGAAAGCCGGTTGTACAGTGCTGCCGCTGGGCGAGGCGGTGTGTCGCCTTTACGAGGACAAGCTACCACCTCGAAGCGTTGTACTCACTTTCGATGACGGCGGTTACAATTTTTTCGCGGCCGCAGCACCCTTGCTTGAGGAATTCGGCTATCCGGCCACGGTTTATCTGACTACCTATCATTGCGTTCACCAACGCCCCATCTTAAGACTGACGCTTCGCTATCTGCTATGGTGCGCCCGTCGACAGGTGTTCGAGGCTGGTGTGCTTCCTGGCCAGGACGATCGGCTCGATTTGCAAGACGTACAGAAAAGAGAACAGCTCGCCGCGAAGCTGCTCAATGAAGCGCGAGTTCTCTCAAGCGATCGGGAGGCACAACAGGAATGGCTTGGCCAATTAGCCACCCAGCTTGGGGTCGACTGGAATAGTTTCATACATAGTAGACTTTTTCATCTCATGACGGAAGCAGAGGTTGCCTACATCGCACGTCGGGGTTTCGATGTACAACTCCACACCCATCGCCATCGAACACCGCGTGAAAAATCAGCTTTCCACCATGAGGTGCTTGAGAATCGGTGTATAATCGAACAGCTGACTCGGCGGCCTGCTAATCACTTCTGCTATCCCAGTGGTGATGTTGATTCTGCCTTTTTGCCGTGGCTTCGTGATATCGGAGTAGAAACAGCGATGACCTGCTCTGTCGGCTTGGCTGGGGCTGGGGACGATCCTTTATTGCTTAATCGCCTTGTCGACACGATGTTGCAACCGCAAGTACTGTTCGAAGGCTGGCTATCAGGTGCGGTACAGGTGTTGAGCCGTAGGGGAGCCTGAGAATGCGTGATAGACAGACTTTGGGAACTAGTAGATACGTTGATTCGCGCGCGTCGTCGCTGGATAAACAAAAATCCCTGTCTCGCAAGCTAAAATCTGTAGAGCGAGTCTCTTATCTAGGCTTGCCAAATTTCGACTGGTCGCTGACGCTCCTGGGTTTATGCATCTTTACCTTCGCGATCGTTACGTTTTATGTGCCAATCGCGGAAATCGGCATCGCGGTTGCGATCGTGGGTTTGCTTCTGGGGCGAGACCGAGTACGGGTGCCATTCCCCGTGTGGCTCTACGTCATATTTCTACTGTGGACTTTTGCAGCGTCGTTCGCATCGCCCTTTCCGGATATTGCCCGCATCCAAGTAGTCGAACGGCTCAAGCTGCTCGTGGTTCTGTTGATTGCCATCAATGCCCTCCGGACCGAGGGCCAACTGCGTTTCTACCTTCTGTTCTTTCTTGCTTGTTTCATATTGTTCCCAGTGCGCGGAGCACTGATGAACTACGCAGCTGGCTATACTGTCTACGGTCGTGCACTATGGAATTACATTTACAATAATCCGAATGATTTGGCTGCACTCTCCCTCATTGCGTTTGGGATTGCTCTAGCCCTTGCTATGCCCAAGGCCCCCCGCACTGTCGTCCGTCTCGGCGCTGGAATTAGCGCGATCCTCTTGTTTATGGTGATTTTGCTGACCCAGTCACGAGGAGCCTTTATAGCATTAATGATAGCTACAGCACCAGTCCTAATTCCGATGCTGCTAAAAAAACCGCACCAAGCTATCGGTGCAGCCTTTGTCGCGTTGGCTATCGGTCTCACAATCCCTGCGAATGTCTGGGAACGCCTATCCAGTATACAAAAACTGTCTAACGCGTCAACGCTTGCTGAGGCTGACTCCGTGGGTTCTGCTGACGAGCGCTATAAGATCTTACAGGTGGGGTGGCAAATTTGGGCTGATCATCCTGTTTTCGGTGTGGGACTAGGGGGCTATAGGCCGATGAATGCGAGGTATGCTCCTGATATTGGTGACAAAGATACGCACAACACTTACCTGAATCTGGCGGCGGAAATCGGGCTGCCCGGACTCCTGATCTGGTGTGTATTGATTGGCTCCGTACTGCGCTATGCTCGTCGCAGCCGGCGGCGAGCTGATTCCGATGGGATATTGGCGACCCAACAACTCTGGATGGAACGGGGATTAGTGGGCTTTCTCGTGGCTGGCATATTTGGGTCCTTTGCGGCACTCACCTTCCCATACCTCTTGCTTGCAATTCTGTGGTGCTCGGCAACCCAACTTCGGAATACTGGGCAGGCGGCAGAAGGGCCGTAACGGTTTATCCCCCAGCTCTCTGGTTATCCCCCAGCTCTCTGGTAATTTACGTGGTGGCTCATATTGGGTTTTGAGGAGGTGCTATTATTCACACTTCAGCAAGCTGTGATCCAAGCAATAAAGCACGATGTTATACCTCCACCACCTGATTGATGACGCGAAGTGTTACGAGAAAGTTCGCGGTCTGCGTTGGCCCTGCTCAGTCCGATGCCCACACGGTGAGTCCAACAAAATCGCCAAGCGAGATCGCAATCATCGCCATCAGGAATGTCGACGCTATCGCTGCAAGAAGTGTGGAAGGCAGTTTGATGATCTGACCAGGACGATTTTTGTCGGCCATCATCAACCCTTAGGCGTGTGGATCACTTGTTTGTATCTTATGGGCTTGAATGTGTCCAATTAGCAAATCGCCCACGAGCTGGACCTCAACGAGAGTGATGTGCAGGAGATGACGAGCTTGCTACGTGTTGATGCTTGATTTTATCGGAGGGTCTGCTCGCACTTATCCGGTTCTTTCTGCCCACAATAAATGATCGTTTTTTTGGTGCACTATCATCGAAGAAACGCATTTTATTTTATATAGATATTCTTATAAGATAACGTGACTTTTGAGGTTTTCATTAATTGACAGCCCCAAGGAGATCCACGTTGTCTGAAACCCAGGCGAAATCCATCGGCTATCTGCGGGTTTCCACCGCCGAACAAGACCTGGAGAAGAATAAAGCCGATATCTTGTGGTTGGCTTATGAGCGGCAGCTGGGACAGGTGCGGTTCGTTGAAGAAAAGGCATCCGGCAAGTTGTCTTGGCGCAAGCGCCGGATCGCCGAAGTGATGGAGGATCTGAACCAAGGCGATCACCTGATTGTCAGCGAGTTGTCCCGACTGGGACGCAGTATGCTGGAATGCATGGAGATCCTGTCGATCGCGATGCAGCAGGGCGTTAACGTCCATGCCGTGAAAGGTGATTGGCGTTTGGACCACAGCATTCAAAGTAAAATCGTGGCGATGGCATTTTCCATGGCTGCCGAAATCGAGCGGGATCTGATTTCCCAGCGCACCAAAGAGGCGCTGCGGGCGAAGAAAGCCGCCGGACAGCCGCTGGGTCGTCCCAAGGGGCCCGGTAAGAGCAAGCTTGATCCCTTCCGTCCGGAAATCGAAGCTCTCCTGGCCAACGGGGCCACCAAGAAGTTCATCGCAGACCGTTACGGCACTACTCCCGCAAACCTGAGCAACTGGATCAAGAAACACGGCATTCGCCGAGCCGGATCAGTGAGCGTGTGAAATGACTCGCAAACGCCTACCGGTGGAAGCGTTGATCGTGCTGCGCAACAATCTGGATGCGTTACCGGCTCGCAGCCCGAAGCGCCAGGCCCTGGTCGCGGAAACCGCCGCGCTCTACGGCGTATCAGTACCCACGGTGCGAGAACATCGCCGACTTCGCGCCGCCCAGCGGCGTGATTTCGATCGGCCACGGGTGGCCTCCCGGGCAGAGATGCAACGCTACTGCGAGCTGATTGCCGCGATGAGATTACGTTCGACCAATAAAAAGGGGCGCCACTTGTCGATCGCCACCTGCATCCGTCTACTGGAAGAGCACGGTGTGGAAACGCCGGACGGTCTGGTACAGACTCCCGAGAGTCTACTCAAGCGCAGTACCGTCGGGCGGTATCTGACGTGCTGGGGTTATGATCGCCGAACCCTCAGCATCGAACCGCCGGCGACCCGGTTTCAGGCCGTTCACAGCAACGACTGCTGGCAGTTCGACTTTTCGCGATCCGATCTCAAGAAGCTCGACACCGATGCGTTAGATCGTACCCTCATGTTAGCCAGCGTCGTCGATGACCGCAGCGGCGTGTGCTACCAGGAATACCATTATGTGCAGGGCGAAGACGCTACCACGGCGCTGCGTTTCCTGTTCAATGCGATGGCGCCGAAACCGCATGGGGATTGTCCCTTCTAAGGCATTCCACGGATGCTGTATCTCTATAACGGTCCCGTGGCCAAGAGCCGGGTGTTCAAACAAGTGATGGCTCACCTGAATGTGGAAGTCCGGGTGCACATGCCCAAGGGAAGCGATGGTCGGCGTACCACAGCCTGCTCCAAAGGCAAGGTGGAGCGCGTATTCAGGACGGTGAAGGAGTCGTTGGAAACCCTCTACCATTTTCACACGCCGAGCGATGTGGACGAAGCCAACGAATGGCTGCGTCAGTATCTGGTGCGCTACAACGCCATGCCGCACCGTATGGAAGAGCACTCCCGGCTGGACGATTGGCTTGCGAATTTACCGATAGACGGGTTTCGTGCCATGTGCAGTTGGGAGCGTTTCTGCACCTTCGCGCGGGAACCGGAGCAACGCAAGACCGACGCCGATGGCTGCGTCAACGTCAATAGCGTGCGTTTCCAATTGAGCCCCGAGATGGCTGGTCAGGACGTCATTCTGTTATGGGGCCTGTTCGATCACGAACTGTTCGTCGAATTCGGCGGTGAAAGGCAGGGGCCGTTCTACCCCGCCGAAGGTCCGGTGCCGCTCGACACCTATCGTAAGCGTAAGAAAAGCCAGCGGGAGAAACGCACCGACGGTATCGAGGCGCTGGCCAAGGCCATCCGCCTTCCACGCGCTGCCGTGGCGCAAGCGAGTGAGTCCACCAAAGCGTTGTTGGCCGCGGCGCGGATGACGCCACCGGATACACCGGCCTCGATTCCTTTTGAAGAACACCATCCCGCGGCAGAGGAGCTTTTCAAGAACAAGATCGAAGCCAAAGTGGCCTTTGCGCAGCTGCTGGGATAGCCATTGGCTCGACTGACACCGGCGGAAATGGATGAGGTGAATTGGATTCTCGGTGCCACGTTGAACAAGAAGGCCGTACTGGCGCAGATACGTGGCTGCTTTTCGAGAGGTTCGCAAAATCGGACGGGGGATGCGCCATGTATGGAGAAATGATGCCGTATTACAGCTTGACCAAAGATCCGGACAAAGCCGATTACTTCAAAACCGAGGCCTTCAAGAAGACGCTGCTCGATCTGACAACCGCCATTCAGTCCGGCGGCATTATTGCGCTCACCGGTATCGTCGGTATCGGCAAAACGGTGGCGCTACGTCGGATACAGCACACCTTGAAAGAGGATAATCGCGTCCTGGTTTGCAAGTCCATGGCCACGGACAAAGACCGCGTCAATATCAACACGCTCTCTACACGGCCTTGTTCTCGGATCTACCGACCGCCAAGGACTTCAAGATACCCACGCAGCCGGAGAAACGCGAACGCCGGCTGCAAGCACTGATTCGCAAGATCAAAAAGCCTGTCGCGTTACTGATCGATGAAGGGCACGAGCTCCACGGGCGAACGCTGATCGGCCTGAAACATCGGGTGGAAACCATCGAGGAGGTGAAAAGTACCCTGGCCATTGTGGTGGTGGGCCATCCCAAGTTGGGTAATGAGCTACGCAAACCCAGCATGGAGGAGGTGGGTGCCCGTGGTGTTCAGCTTGGATGGGCCGGGCAGCCACAAACGCCTGTACATCGAGTGGGTGCTGGATAACTGCAGTAAGCCGGACATCAAACCCCACGATATTCTGACCGAAGGCGCGATCGAGCAGCTGGCGGAACGGTTGCTCACACCCCTGCAGATCACCCCTTACCTCTCACTCGCGCTGGCAAAGGGGCATGCGATCGGCGCCAAGCCGATCGACGAGGACATTATTGAATCCGTCCTCGCCCCGGATCTGGATGCCCTGGAACCCAAACTGGCCCGTCACGGATACAGCATCACGGTACTCTGCGAACACCTCAACGCCAAGCGCAGTGAGGTGCGCGCCTATTTATCAGGAAAACTGCCCCCGGGAAGAACGGAAGAGTTCAACCAGGAAATCCACAGACTGGGCATCCTATATGAAAGACACCGAGTGGCGAACAAGCAGCATAATTTCCAGGCGGCCCTGCCGAAGCACTTGGCCGAGCAAGCTGATGAGGCGATGAAGGATGTCTATATGCTGGACATTCCGGGCGCGGAAGAACCCATCCTGGAAGCCGAGCTGGAGGCTCGCATCGTCACGAAAATCAAACAGGTGATGCTCGCGAGCTGGGTTACGGCTTCGCCTTCATTGCGAACCAATATCGGATCCAGGCCAACGACCGGGAGTATTTCATCGATCTATTGTTCTACAACCGACGTCTCAGGGCCCTGGTGGCCGTGGAATTGAAGGCGGGACGGTTCAAACCGGAGTACGCGGGGAAGATGAATTTCTACCTCAACCTGCTTGACGATTTCGCGCGAGAAGACGGGGAAAACCCGTCGATCGGAATCATTTTGTGCTCGGAAAAGGATTATTTCAAGGTGGAATACGCACTCCGAGGTCTCGACAAGCCGGTCGGGGTCTCCGAATACCTGCTGACGCGAGACCTGCCGCCGGAGCTTCAGAACAAGCTACCTGATCCCCGGCAGTTAGAAGACGGAAGGGACGCTGGGTTCCCCTGGAAATTCGAGATCGGATCGTGGACTTCATTCAGCAGTGGGCGCCGCGTTGCGAATTGCCGGTGACGCAGTTGCTGGCCTGGCTGGGGCTTGGTCGTAGCAAATGGGCTAGCTGGAAGGCCCGCTACGGGCGAGTCAACGAGCACAATGCCTGGATTCCCCGGGACTTCCGGCTGCAGGGGACCGGGAAAAGACCGCGATCATTGCTTTCTACCAAGATCACCCCCTGGAAGGCTATCGGCGTTTGACGTACATGATGCTCGATGCCAACATCGTGGCCGTCTCAGCGAGCTCGGTCTACCGGGTCTTGAAGCAAGCGGGTCTGCTGCACAGCGCGGCGGCCAAACCCTCGAAAAAAGGGCGTGGCTTCCACCAGCCCGAGACCGCCCATCAACATTGGCATGTGGATATCGCTTACCTCAACGTGGCCGGCACCTTCTTCTTCCTGTGCTCAGTGCTCGATGGCTTCAGCCGCTTCATCGTGCATTGGGAGATCCGCGCACAGATGACCGAGGCCGATGTGGAGATTGTCCTACAACGGGCGCGGGAGGCTTTCCCGGCGGCTCGCCCGCGGATCATCTCCGACAATGGTCCGCAGTTCATCGCCCGGGATTTCAAAGCGTTCATCCGTATTGCGGGCATGACCCATGTGCGCACCTCGCCGTTCTATCCTCAGAGTAACGGAAAGTTGGAGCGCTGGCATAAATCATTGAAAAGTGAAGCCATCCGACCCAAAACCCCGCTCTCACTGCAAGACGCTCAACGGATCGTCGGCGACTACGTCACCCACTACAATACCGTCCGTCTGAATAGTGCTATTGGCTACCTCACCCCCAAGGATAAACTCCAGGGCCGCACCGAAGTGATCTTTGCCGAGCGCGAGCGCAAGTTGCAGGCTGCTCGTGAGCTCCGTCGCCAGCGCCGTGCCGATCAACCGGCAAACCGCAAACCGCCCTTAGCCGGCTCGACAATCACCACCTCTCCGAAGTCCGCTCCATGACCCCTTGGCTTCCCACAGCGTCCGTGTCATCATCTTTTACTCGCTTGCCGGGGCGAAACAACGGCTCTTTTAACCCGGCTCTTAACCTCAGCCTGTGAGGGTTGGTTAAATTCGATTTTTGTGAACGATAGCCAGACCCCTAAATGTCCATTTCACGCTGAACCAATGCATGATCGGATTGATCCGGTCGATGAGCTGCACACACCAAGCTCAACGACGTGTGGTGTTTGACGATTTGGCGAATCTTGTCCTTGAACTGGGCCATGCTTTTGCTTTGGAGGGCTGCATTTTGATGTACTCCCTGCCGCCATAATAGCCCCGCACCCGCTTGAGCGAAAACCCATTTCACGGAAAGAACTTCGGTTTAACTGATATGCCAAGACCAGCAACGCTGCGCAAACACCTGGAAATCGCCAATTATCCCCCTCCTTACGACGGTTGGGGCACGCACACCAAGTTCGTGGTCGAAGAGATCAGGTCCCGCGGGCATATGTGTCAGGTTCTAAAAATCAATGAGAACCGGCACATCAAAAGCCCGGAGTATGTGGATGTTCAAAATGGACTTGACTATCTGCAACAGCTAATCCAGTTCGCCGCGCACGGGTATACTATCAACGTACACGTCAACGCCGAATCACCCAAGGGCTACATTCTTGCCCTTATCGCGGTCGTTGTTGGCCGTCTATTTCTCCGTAAGGCGACGGTGACGTTCCATGGCGGTGTGCCACAGTCGTTCTTTCCGGCACGCAAGTCGTCGCTTTGGTACTGGAAATTCAGGTTTCTGTTCACCCTCGCTTCCGGCATTCTCTGCGATAGTAACGAGATCAAGCACCCTATCGAGAGCTACGGACTGCGTTCCAGCAAAATCCAAACCGCAGCGGGCTTCTCTGCTCAAAATCTTGTTCATCAGGCGGTGAGCCTAAACGTAGAAACGGAAACTTTCCTACGGTCACATGAACCGATTTTTTTCTGCTATGTCTCGTATCGTCCGGAGTATCGCTTAGAGGTGCTTCGTGAGGGGATGAAGCTGTTTCGTAAGGAACATTCGCGGGCAGGGTTTATTTGGCTTGGGTTTCCAGAAAAGGAGATGACGGCAATCCAGGACTATGTTGCTACTTTTGCTCCGGATGAAAAGGCATCGCTGTTGTTGCTGGGGAATCTCAACCATGACGAATTCTTGACGCTCTTGTTGCGCTGTACAGCGAAATTACGGACGCCTGCCTGCGATGGTGTGAGCGCATCGGTATTGGAATCACTGGCTCTAGGCGTGCCCGTGGTTGCTAGTGAAAATGGCCGTAGACCAGCGGGTGTCATTAATTATGCAGAAATGGATGCTGCAGACATGTGCCGCAAATTAAAATACTTACTTCAAAACTACGATGCGATCAAGCAGGAGATTAATATGGAAACGCAACAAGACAATGTTGCGTTGACCGCCAATTGGCTCTTGGACGAGACTTACGATAACACGAGGGAAAAGTAGATCAGACGCAATGCGACGCTTAAAATGCTAACGTTGATCCCTGACTTGAATCTGTGGACATCCGTTCCTTTAAAAGGGGTGGTCGGTGCAGCTAATTAGAAAGCTTCAACGGGTGGCATCCATGAAACCTGGCGAGATCGCCTTGCGGCTCAAGCAGGCGCTTGCCAAAAGAGCAGACACCCTTGGCCTATTTCAGCCATCATTGAACCTGCTGTTAGACTTTGAATCAACGCAGTTTGGACAGTTTTTCTTCGACAAGGAAGAGATTCCCCAAAGGATTCATCTGATCTGCCAGAACATTCCAGACTTCGAAAAAAACGTACTCGATCGAGCCGAGCGGATTCTGAATCACCAATTTCCGCTGCTCGGCTATGGTTCTCTCGATTACGGCGGGGATATTGATTGGCAGCTGGACATCGTCAACGGCAAGCGGGCCCCTCTCAAGCCCTGGCCGAGTATCAACTATCTCGATTTCAATGAAGTCGGTGACAGTAAAGTGACTTGGGAACTCAGCCGCCATCAGTTCTTGGTTATCCTCGCCAAAGCATGGCTACTGACCAATGAAGAACGTTTTTTGAGAAAATTGAAAAGTCTCTACTACGATTGGCACCAGAAAAACCCCTATCCTTTGGGCATCAATTGGACCAGTAGCCTTGAGGTTGCTTTCCGCAGTCTCTCGTGGATCTGGGTTTGGGAACTCTTAGGTGGATGCAAGTTTGCATTGCAGCTCCGCCAAGACATCATGCGCGCGCTCGCTTTTAATGCATGGTACATCAAACGGTACCTTTCGACGTATTTTTCGCCGAACACACACCTACAAGGCGAGGCGGTGGCGCTGTTCTTCATCGGTACGCTTTTTCCTATGCTCTCCAACGCTGCGGATTGGCGGGAGATGGGCGGGAAAATACTGCTGGAGCATGCGCTAACTCAAGTCTTGGAAGATGGGGCTTATTTTGAACAATCAACGTATTACCATGTGTATGCACTCGATTTTTTTCTTCATGCTCGCATACTCGCGGAGCACAATGGAATATCGGTTCCGAGTACCCACGATGAGGTGTTAAAGAAAATGCTGGACTATTTGTCAGTCCTGTGTCAAACCGGCCCTCCACCACGCTTCGGAGATGACGATGGCGGACGGGTTTTCGATGGCCACCGTAATCGGGCCGAGCATTTGTTGGATCCACTAGCCATTGGCACCGCACTGTATCGCGTTAACGCCTTCAAACAACCGGGTGTGCAGGTCACCGAAGAGATGCTTTGGTTGCTTGGAGAAGAGGGTCTGAAGGAATTTTCTACCCAGCCAGAATGGAAAAGCAGTAGCTCGGCCATGTTTCCTCAAACGGGCCTGTACATATCCCATGCCGGCGAATTCACTCGCAGTCAGGTGGCACTGGATGCGGGTCCGTTGGGCGGCGGCAGTGGCGGGCACGGACACGCCGATGCGTTGAGCCTGACATTGAATCTAGATGGGAAGGCGTTCTTGGTAGACCCAGGTTCATGTAATTATGTCGGACCGGGTTCGGATCGCACTGATTTTCGCGCAACGCGAGCTCACAACACCGTAATGGTAGATGGTCTTCCCCAAGCAGAGCCGCGGACGCCGTTTTCCTGGTTCCGATGGCCTGACGTAAAGGTGGAAACCATAGCATTCACTCCGGAATTTGAATTCATCATCACCTCACATGACGGCTACGCTCGACTCCAGCCACCTGTAACACATTGTCGCACGCTTTTCTCACCACATAAGGGCCTTTGGTTCATTTTGGATCAGCTAATTAGTGATGGTCCGCACGAGTATTCCCTTCACTGGCATCTGGCACCAGGCTCAAACGTGAAGGCGCAGAGCAGCGATGAATGGTCAGTCAAGCTCAGAGGTAGCAAGCTTTATCTCCTGACTGTTGCGGACGGGTGGGTTCCGGCTATTGAGTCCAGTTGGTTTTCTCCTGCCTATGGTGTAAAACAAACTGCGCCATTCATCAGCTTTACAAAGCGTGCACAAGGCAAGGGAACCATCGCAACAGTCCTATGCGCTGAGGTTCTCGGTGCTTTCACACCAGCACTGACTGCACTGAATCATTCCTGTGATGCACCAGTATACTGTCTGAAGAATGGCAACAAATCGTTCATTTTCATTTTTGGCCATGGTGTTTCAACCCTGAATATTGAAGGTTGGGAAACCGATGCCCAATTCCTATACGGTACACTGGAGGCAAATGGCCGTCCTTTGCATGTAATCATGGTTCAAGGTACCTTTGTACGCTACCGAGGCAAGATGCTTTACGAATCAACTGACAGGGTGCCTCACTTTGTGTGGGAGCAACAGAATTATTTGTGAGTATATACTCTTGTGTTTTACACCACCACGACAAGCAGTATTATGGCAGCAATTCTCATTTTGGCGACGACCGGTTAAAGTAGTTGTCCCCTGCAGCCGGAATGACCTTCATGAGCGTACCGTTTGGCCCGATTGTCTTGACATTGGATGAGATCACGAAACAGATTCGCGATACTTTTGAGCATTTTACCGACCCCCGCAAGGGCAAGAACAAGCGCTACACGCTGGTCGATGCGGGGCTAAGTGCGTTCTCGGTGTTTTTTATGCAAAGCCCGTCATTTCTGGAGTATCAGCGCAGTCTGGAGCAGAGGTTGGGCAAGAATAACGCCCAGACACTGTTTGGAGCTCATAAGATACCTTCGGATAACCAGATCCGCCACTTACTCGATGCCACCGAACCGGGGCGGTTGAAGCCGCTATTTAGTGAGCTTTTCAAGGCGTTGAATCAGGCCGGTGTGATCGAGCGCTACCGCTCGGTCAATCAAACGCTGTTGTTGGCCTTGGACGGGACGGAGTATTTCTCATCATCGAGTATCCATTGTGAGGGCTGTTCGAGCCGCCAGCTAGCCAACGGCCAGATGAGGTATTTCCACAGCGTGCTGACGCCGGTGTTGGTCAAGCCCGGTTTAGACAAGGTCATCGCGTTGGCGCCAGAATTTATTGGTCCGCAAGACGGCAGCGAGAAGCAAGACTGTGAGCTCAATGCCGCCAAGCGCTGGTTGGCCGAGCACGGCAGTCAGTATAGCGCGTTGAATGTCACTGTACTGGGCGATGACCTGTACTGCCATGAACCCTTCTGCCGAGAGCTGTTGGCCCAAGGCTTTGGCTTTATATTAGTCAGCAAACCCACCTCTCATGCGTTGGTGTACGAGTGGTTGGAGTTTCTACAGCGCAGCAACGCGGTTAAGAGCCGGGTGCACCGGCGCTGGACCGGGCAGCGTCACGAGATCGATACCTAACTCAAGTTGCCACCTACACGGCACATGATATGCTACAGGCGAGGACAAAGAGCATGACCTTGAGTTCGAAGCTTTGGAGGGTCACGGCATGAATACGCTTGGGCGACAAGTGCTCAATGAGACTGCCGGTGGTGTCGACGATTTTTCGGCCCCGGGCCTGCAGATAAGCGAGATAGGGGGGTACAGGCCGTTTGGAGTTTTTCTTGCGAATCGGCTGCAGCGAGATGCCGGCCTCTTGCATCACATCCTCCACCGAGTAGTGATTAGACATTATGGGAAACTAATAGATTTACATTTTGTCAAATTTTAATGAAATAAATTTTTGATAAAGTGAAGATCATGAAACTAATTTATGATGAGGTGAAAACTAAAG
>JAAUXT010115624.1_pt1 | contig 13927 bp, 11 predicted proteins | sample 7278171 | NCBI WGS metagenome assembly JAAUXT01 (sample SAMN14350112, study PRJNA611818) | marine sediment metagenome | isolation source: surface marine sediment (1.8m) | place: French Polynesia: Moorea | collected 2018-08 | reverse complement strand
CCTAGCAACCAGATGCAAAACTCCCTAGCAACCAGATGCAAATGGCTAAATCCTGAAGATCAAAGGGGGACATCGCACCCGCAGTTGCCTTAGCACTGCTTCTCTTGTTCTTTTCATGCCTGCGGCATCACGATAGTTCAGTGTGTGTGTGTGTGTGTGTGTAGAGTTGTTCTTTCCCCACGTAAGTCTGCAGTTGAGTTGACTTGCCTGGGGGATGAATAGACATTGCAGCAAAATGATCAGCTGTCAATGGTGAGTTGGAAACTGCAATCTTGACTCTCTCGTCCCCCTGGCAGGTGGCTGGGACCTGCTTGCTGGAACAATGCATATTGTGAGCACAATGCTTCCTGTGAGGAGCCGCGGGCGCGTTGATATTTGATGTCATGTTTCAGAATTTATGGCGCAGCTTAGCAAACCATTTTTGTCATGTTTGTTTTTTGACTGGCGATTCACACTCGCCCAGCTGGTGGAAGACCAAACGACTTCGATTTTGCCTGCAGCAGCGATTTTTATCAGTATTCGAGAAGAGAAAAGCACCCGTTGCCTTTTCCTACAGATTCCACAACGATAAGATCATGATGCACTTCGCGGACGTCGGGCGGAAACCGCCAACCTTCGTCGACGCGGGGATGGTCGCGAACTCCATCATGAACTGCGGCTTTGAGTTCGAACACGCCGAACTCTACTACAACGTCTTCAAGTGAGTGCGACGCACGAACCAAGCTCGAGAACGGGCGACGTAGGTTTGAGATCAATTTGCGCATTTGTGGCTGTCCACCGACGCGCGCACGCACACACACTGGCGCGCACGCACACGCACACACACACACACACACACACACACACACACACACACACACAGAGTTTGTAACAACAATGCGAACAGGATGACAAAGTTGTTGTCTTTTCTTCAGAACGGTGGTGTCATACACTACAACCATTATGCCGCTCTACACCTCAGACCAAGTTTCCGCAGCGGGTTCGTATCAGTCACACAACTTCTGGCAACAGCTGGAGAGTCACACCCAGCCGTTGTCATCAATTCATTCAATCATTGTGGTCTCGCCTTTCAGTCTGTCTTCTTTCCCGAGATGATTTTGAGACGGGTCTTGTTTGCAGAAAAATTCAATCGGTACGACAGCATAGACGAGGACGTGCTGCGCTGCTACCAGGAGTTCGCGCTGGCAGCACAGATCTTCTACACAATGAAGGAGGGACTCGTCAGCGAACTCAGTGCCAGGATGACCGCTATGGACGGCGCCAGCAAAAACGCAGGTTCGTCCAGGAACATTTGCTGTTGATCCCTTCCGACTCTAATCAACCTCAGCCGGACGTGTCGGCCTTTGGGAGCAGGTTGCAATCGTTCGTCAGTGTATCCGCGATCAAGTGCAAAGGGGTCAAGATTTGAAATGTGGGCACTTTCAATTTGTGGGCGGTGAATGTGAGGGAGTTCGCACAACAGGTTGTTCTTTTGGATTCGAGAAACGGGAAATTCTCATTGAACGAAGGAACGATGAAAGAGCGGGTGTTGCGATGCCGTCTTGTGCTGGTTACCACGCGCGTCTGCACTCACCATTCGCGTTTTGTTGCAGGCGAGATGATCGACAAACTGACGCTGATGTACAACAGGAAACGCCAGGCCGTGATCACGACCGAGCTGATAGAAATCATCTCCGGAGCGGCGGCCCTGGATTAACCTCCGAGCTGCTCATACAGGACAAACTCGTGTGTGAACAGTGTAGCATCATGAAGAACACTGGGAACTGTTCAGGAATCCGTGGAGTAAAGAACATTTGTGCGCGCGGAGCCAGAGGAACTTTTGAAGCGAGAGGAGGTAAGAATGAAAGTGATTCGAGTTGCACTTGGGCGATGTCGATGCAGTCAGTCGAACGTTGGCTGGCGTCGATGTGTCTGGTGTGAATTGAATAAAGTTTACGGTTGTGTCTAGAATGGTGAAGTGTGCTAGTGTTTCTTTTCGCGCCCTGTCGTGGTTGTGTTCTCCGCTCAGCTGAGGTACAGCTGGTTGTTCGCGACGGTCGGGTCGTTCGACCTTTGTTGTTTGTCTCGTGATGGTTTGTGATTCAACACGCACCGTCAGTTTTCTCGTTTGGTATCAAGCGGAGTGCAACCAGTGCCTTCATGCAGTCAGACATGCAAACGAAGTCTCATTTGGTTTGGTTATATTCTCGTGTATTCTCTCGCGATGTGTGGAGGTCGAGGACAAACCGCCACCAGTCCAGCGGCGCAGCCCAGGAACAGAAGTCCCGGCCAGAGAAGCGAGTGGAACGCATCCGTGCCGCTGTAGTGAACGTCTACAAATGCGAACGTTTCATCAGGAGGCAAAGAACTGACTCGAATGCTCTGAGAACGTCACTCTGCTCGAGGACCCAGACGCTCCACTGACCGTGTGGTCACTGTTGTTGCACGTGCGCACAGAATTGTGTGTTTCGACGGAACAAACACAGAACTGGGACGTAGTACCAGTGCAATGCGGACCGCCATGCGTCTCGCCTTGCGGGTTGGCTGTTTTGCATGGGTGAGGTTGCAGAGGGTGACAAGAGTGTGAGGCCAAAGCGCGTGCTGGTGGAACGGACTGCGAGGTGGTGGTGTTGGTGTGTTGCACGTGGAGACTTCGGCCGAAGCAGCACTACTAGATTCTCCGGAATGGGTGTGCATGCCGATGTCTTCAGGCACACGCCTGGAAATTGCACGTCTCTGTATTTATAATACCTGCCTGAGGTGAAGTCGGCTGCGTCTGAGAAACATACCCATGATAAAGTAGGCTGGGTCTGAGAGTCTGTTGTAACACGTGAAGGAGCCGTTGACTGAGAACAGGGCGCGGTACGGCTGCGTCAACCTCTCCACCTCCATCCGGTTCCACGCGATTCGGGAACATGCGAAGTGGAAACACTGAAACAACACACCAGGCGAACACTGAAACCTACCCATAAACCCATAAAGTTACATTGCCATGTCAATGCCGCCTGTTTCTTGCTGGATGAAAAGGCAGCTGGTCGAAACAAATTTTGTTCCTTGCCGCGAGAAAAAGAGTCACGGTCAGACGAGGCTCGCGAGCGTGCGGTGTCGCTCGGGACTCACTGATGCTGCAGCCGAGTCGAACTTCTGACGCGCAGAGCTGTGCAGCAGACCTGTGGAACAATTTTTCGAGAACCATGAAGTGGTGTACCTTTGTGGCCACTGCTGTTCTTTCTGTGTGTCTTCACTGCAAAGTGTTCTTGTTGAAGTTGACAGTGGGCTTGGGAATCACCGTCACCCGTGATCACAATAAAAAAAAAACTTGGTGGTGGTCACCTGATCACTGCTGAGATTTTGCCAACAACTCTTGAGGGTGTGCGTGGGTAACCAACCCCAACAAAATTTGTCAGCAGTGAATCATCACCACAGCCATCCAGCAGCCACCAAAAGAGTCACCATGGGTGATCAGTCCCAGCATTTTGTACATCGCTGGAGTCTACTGAGTGCATGTCTTTCGTTGATTGGCGATTACCGTACGCTTTCGGTATGGCTGTGTTCAAGCTCTGCTTTCTTGCTGCTCATTGTTCTCTGTCACCTTTGGTTGGAGTGTCGTGGGGTCCGCTGACACTGACGTGGATAACGACGCAGGGAAAGTGAGAGTACACGTGGTGAAGATGGCCCGCCACGTCTGAAAAGACCAAAGAAGTTTCAGAATCATGCGCGCTTTTCTTCCGAGCAGTTATTGGTTGATAGAGACACATGCAAGAGAATCAAAGTTTCCAACGTTCTGCGCACCTTCTCTGCAGAACTGACACGGCAGCTGGCCGTGGTCCTGGATGCCAGGGACGCTGCACTCGTGAGGTCTGTAATCCTGAAGCGTATGTTCTTTCACAGGTACACGCGCGTCAGAAAGCAACCTGAGCCTTTTCAGGGCTGCAGGTGAATTGAAATGGGCAGCTGCTGAATGTCCTTTGCGCAAAGTTTCTTTCAGAATGCTTCTCACGTGAAATTCGAACTGCGTATCAGATATCGCCACGCCCAGCTGGGTGGGTGGATTGGTGCCCAGTGAGGCGGACTGTTGGGTGGACGAGTCCAGAAAGACGGGCGGTGCCCTGGTGGGGGGGGGGGCACAAGGGAAGCAGGGTCGGCGGTAGTTCTGGCCAACTACTGTAGAGATTGATCGGAGTCGGAACGCCAACGAGTGGGGTTGTTCAGAACTGAACAGTGAATTGCACTCACTTTGGAGAGAAGCTGTTCCCTGACGACAGTGAAGCTGCTGATGACCATAACCGTTCCAGCGACCATCATGCCAAGAACGAAGCAGTCTTGAGCGAACATATCGCAGCCAACAGACCGTGCGTGCGAGTTCGTGTGCGAACTCACAATCTCGGAGTGCTTGCGCGAGAATCGGTCAAAATGTCCACAATGAACATTGAAGCTGGGCAGGTGGCACAGATGAAATCTGCATTTCAAGCAGTATGATTTAGGGGCGTACTTCTGAGACCACGTGTCTTCCAGTGTGAGTGAGTCTGAGAGAGAAACCTGTTTGACCTGCGTGGGACAGACCTTTGCCGTGTGCCTGCACACCCCATGCATTGCTGTACACCTTGGTTCAGGTGAAACTCAATGTGGTGTGCTGTGACTTTGGTGTGCGTACTCTCTGGCGCTTACGGTGTGAATCGTGTGTGACTCAAATGAAGTCAAAAGTACCCAAACGATCCAAATTTGAAATCCATAAACACCAAGAAACAGGTGTCCATCTGATTTACTTCTTCGATGCCTTCATGCAGGTGATTTGTTTCGGTCCCTCACTATTTCAGTCGCTCAAAAATTTGAGCAACCTGAAACGATTGAGCAACCTCCTCAAATCACCTCAAACTGTGTGTTTCGGCAAGATGTCAACAAAGCAATTGGTGTGTGGAGTCAACATCGTACAACTGATCAAGGTGTGATGCACCGTTCATTTTTTGTTGTGGGATGGGGGCTCCAGGACTCCAAAAAAGGCCATAAAAAATTAAACAGACAAAAGACCAATCAGCCCGCAGCTCCTTACATCAGGCAAAAGGGTGGGCATTGCGCTCACAACACGCATTGTTCCAGCGAACGGTTGCCTGCCAAAGTGAAAAAAATTGCTTTGTGACAGGGGGTGTTGGTGAAGCAACTGTGCGAAAGCAATCGGTTGGGCGTAAAACAATGGTTGGTTCGGGGCACAATTTTCAGAACTTGGCAAAATGTGCAAATTTCCTGTGGACTAAGTGCTGCCACATAAAATTAGTTCTTTGCCGATTCTGGCGACATGCCGATTGGGCGAGTGTCCACGCTGCCAAGTGTTCTTGTTGTCAGAAGTAGAGATGGTTCAGGCCTGTGACTTGCTCCTGTGTGAAGTACGACGGCCACACCGCGAGGTTGTCCAGCAAACCCGCGACGCTCTTGCCTGGAACAGATCTGCGAGCGTACAGCTGCAGGAGATTGGGCGAAGTACGAGTCTACAGCAGAAAACCTTGCCACGGAGAAGTGAATGTGTGACATATTCTCGTGTGACCTTGTGTGGTGGCCCTCATCTTTTCGATGTGCCCATGGCTGAATTCAGTTGGCCTTGTTGCCCTGCTTGTGTGGGATTGTAGCTGGAAGACGCACGACCGATGCACTGACCGATCCACATGGTGTCCACGTAGCCGGCCCCGGTCGAGGCTCCGGTGTCGTCAGAAGCGATCAGTGTGCCTGCATTGGGGAGACAGGTTCGTGCTGCTTTGGGAGATTTCGCGGGAATCAAACGCCGTAAATTGTGTGGCCGCGGCGAACTTGACCAGGAAATTCCCTGGTTTGTGAGACGTGCCACTGTTCCGAGCCACGGCGCGTGCATGTCAATTGCAATGTCACCAAGCACTGTCTGTGCGAAGAACCGGGCCCCTCCCCAACTTTACAGCTTGGTGTGTTGTGGGTGTTAAGCTGCGGTGCTGGTGGTGGCGGATTATTTCGGCGCCGGGGTCGCTTGTTCCCCGTGTACCCAGTCGCACGTCTCGTGTTTGAAAATGGATCGTGTACGAGGTTTGTATACTTTGAGATGAACATCCGGATTTTTTCATATGTCCAAATTGTTCAAAGGCGACCAAAATTTTGGTAGTTCATCACTGCCATGTGGGCAATATGTGCACATTGTGCTGACCGATTTGGACCATTGCAGATGACCCAAATATGGACTGGAATAACATGTCAGTCGAACGGTCGAGCGATGCGCGTGTTGCCGATTTTGGTTGTGTGTTTTCTGGTGAGTTTCTGCTTTCAAAGAATTGTTCCAGAGCTGAAAATGGAGCACTCGAAGCTCACCCAATGAGCTGAGATCAGGGTGTTGCGAATTCAAGGGAGGACTGTTGCCCAAATCCACCAGGAACTGGTGCAATTGCACGGTGGACACGCCCTGAGTCTCAGCACGACACGCCACTGGTTCCACAAGTTTGCTGCGGGTGTGACTGATTTCTCTGTGAAAAAGACAGGAGGGAGACTCACCAAACTGACTCCTGAGAAGTTGGACGAACTGAGAGCATTGTTAGAAGAAGACAACACAATGTGCATTCGAGTCATGGCGCACCGGACCGGATTGTCATTGCGCACAGTGCACCACGCCCTCCGTGAGAAATTGGAACTGAAAAAGAGACCTGCCAAGTGGATCCCTCATGCCTTGTCCGACCAGCAGAGACAGAGACGTGTTGCCATGGCTCGTGACATTCAGAGGAGATTTGCAAGAGCACCAACATTGCAGGACAGGGTCATTACCGGCGATGAGAGCTGGTTTTGGTGTTATGAACCACACATGAAGAGATCCACCAACGCCTGGCTCCGCAGCACGGAACGTCAGCCACAAAAAGTGTCCAAAGACTGCTATGTGAGGAAAGTCATGCTTATTGTGTTTTGGGACTCCAGAGGCATTGTGCACAGGGAGTTCGTGGCAAATGGTCAGGGCATTGACAGGCATGTCTACCTGCAAACCATGCACAATCTCTGGGAGAAAGTGCGTCGCCGCCGCCCCCAGCTGTGGAGATGTCAGTCATTCTGGATTCATCATGATGGGGCCCCAGCACACAGAGCTGACAATGTCATCAACTTCTTGAGAGCTACCAACACCAAGATCCTTCCCCACCCTCCGTATTCGCCCGACCTGGCACCGTCGGACTTCTTCTTGTTTGCACGACTGAAATGGAACATGCGGGGAGAGACCTTCAACACTTTGGATGAACTGAAGCAGCGCGTCAACTTTGAAATCGGGCAGATCGCACAATGGGAATATGCTCACACCTTCCATGACTCATGGAACAAGAGATTGCAGTTGTGCATTGATCACAATGGTCACTATTTCGAGAACTAAGTGTCAGAGACAATGAGTTATTGTTAATGTCCAAACAACACTGTCAAAAGTTGTTTGCTGCAAGCGCAATGTCATCCGGAAACATATCGCTCGAACTTCCGAAAAAGCCACTTTTCACTCAAGTTTAGCTATGTTCATTGTTGGTGAATACACTTGTTAAGCTCCAAACATGTGCGTCGATGTGTTGTCTTTCGACCATAAAAAGTGCAACAAAATTTGAGCAATTTGACGTAGGACACGCACCGGATGTTCATCTCAAAGTATACAAACCTCGTACCGTCTTGATAGAGAAAAAGTCCCGTTGCCTCTGACCACGTCAGCAGCCAGTGAGTCCACACGTCATAGGTAACTGCGCTGGGGGCCTGCGTCAACCATTGCCACTGTTGAAATTGTATCACCTTGGCTGTCATTCTGCCTGCAAGTAGATCTATAGCACAGGAACACGGTCGTTCTTTCTGAGCACGTGGTTCAACAGTTTTTCTGAAGGCACTTGTGTTGTGTCTCCCTTGGCTGCAGAACTTGGCCTGATCTGGTGTTCATGCAGTGAGCTGAGCTCGGGTGTGGGACACGGTGTAAGCTAACAAACCTGTGGTCGGGGGAGAGATGAAGAGATTCGCCCCGTGAGACGACGAGACGAGGTACTGGTCGCTACCGGACGCTGAGTTGGTCAGTTTGGCCAAGATTGAGATGGTCATGCCCGTGCCCTCTGTGGAACAGGTCAGGATGGACCAGGGGCATTTGTCCGAGTTGTACTGCGCAGCCTGGTTGGAATCCTGGACTGCAGGAAAAGACAACGAAAGTGTTGTAGCCGAGAAACTTGCAGATGCAAAGCGTCACCAGCAACTCCACTCGTTGGGAAAGCTTTGTTTTCTCTTCGGTCCCACAGTGCATGGTGGTGAGTTGTTCTTGAGCAAAAAGAATCCTTTAGGCGTGAGAGATTCATTTGAACGCTTCAAGATGAAATAAAAGTCTTGAGGACAGGGTTACGCATTTGGAAAAAGGAAATTTCGTGCATAAACAACTGTGCTGCAGTGCAACACCTGCATCGATAAGAACGTATCATCATCCGGAAGATCCCAAAAACTCCAGTGCCGGAGTTTCAATTTGTTTTCTGTTTCGGAACCCAAGCGAGAGAGCCGCGGATCAATGAGTCTGCTGCTCCGCTCACATTTTCCAAATCATCTTCTGTCGGTCATTGATCCGCCAGCACCAGGCAAAGGCTCGGTCCGGCTCTGTGTCACGGATCGGCCGCGGAACCCGAGACTGGGGACGTACTGGTCCCTTTCGGCCGTGCTCGCATGTAAGCATGGCTGTAAAAATTTTGTGATTCGAAAAGCCACCAACGCATTGGAATTGACCAGCTTCTCCAGGCTGAGTTTGATTGGAAGTCAACCCTGCTCAAGCATTTCCACTTTCTGTCAATTTTCACCTTGAGGTCGGTTGCTTTGTTCGCAACACAAGAAAACACCATTGAAAAAGGAGGAGCTTGACTGCCCTGACAGCCAGATCCAAGGGGACCCTGGGTGTTCCCCACCCCAGTTTGTTGTCCCTCGTTGATGGCAGGAGGTGCGTACTCGTGATGTAGGTGGAGCTCGCGACGGACACGGCGCTGCCCCACGGCCCGCTCGCCAGCGTCGCCCCGTAGTTCCAGTACATGTTGCCCGGGATCCCGCCGTTGTAGTCCGACCAGAAGTACGGCGTGGCTGACACACACACACACACACACACACACACACACACACACACACACACACACACAAGTAGATTTAGTCTGTTCAGAAGAGATCATAACAAAGGAAAACAAAACTGACAATCGACTGTTTGACGCGTGCGGGCATGACTGTGACGAAACTCACGTCTGTGGCAGGTGGGGTCCTGCCAGCCGAAGCCCGGTGCGCATGTGCAGGAGAATGCGCTGTAAGAGTCGGCGACGCACGGCAACCCGTGGTCCACGGAGCAGTTGTGGCTGCTGCAGACTTCTGGTTCTATTACAGACAGAAGTGAGAAAAATGGAGCCACGATTCTCGTACGAGCTGCATGCACGGCAGCCATTCACGTATTTCACACAGAATGGTTGGGTGCTCAGATTTTCTCCCGACCATTGCCTCAAAGCGGAACGCTAGTTCCTTGGTGGGATGCCCTGCCAATTTGAGTGACATGACCGCACGCACTGTTTGCTTTGCTGCAGCAGTTGCATGGACACCGTGAAACAACTTGAATGAACTGGACAAAGCTACAAATGCAGCCAAGTGTCGTGCTCAGTTTTCGGTCACGCGGATTGAGGAAGACATGCATTGTGTGAGGAATCTCTTTTCTGCCTGCTTTTCGCATGAAAACTCCCACTTTTGCGCTTGAGTAGTACTTGTACTTTGTTATCGCTTGTTCCCGCAGCAATAAGCAGTGCATCAAAATTTTGCGATTGTGCAGCCTATCTGAGCGTGCATTTGAAGTGATGCGGGTCTCGTTGATGCAACAACCCTGACAGACTCTCTTCGAGACTTCAGTGAAAGAACGAAAGCGTAGTCAGCATACCTATGACGTAGACGTGCGCGCCTGGCTCACTCTGTACTGACGCGTCCGCGCACGTCGTGATCGGAGCTGGCAAGGCCTTCAGTTCACACGTGAAGTGAAGGTCCTGTGTCTGCTGAATGTTGAATCCGGTGCAGCCCGCGGTGGCGCCGCACTGACTAGCGCACTGCACCGTCGACAGCGCCGTGCCCGAGTGCAGGTCGTATCCCGACAGCCTGTGGTCGTCGCAGTTCTCGATCGCTGTGAAGTAGGCGCTCTCCAGGGACAACACTCCGGCGCGGAGGATCTGCGTGAGAAGCAGGAACTCCATTGCCTCAACGACAGAGTTCATTCTTTAGCTGGACGTCCGGGACTTTGGGCCCTTCAGCGCTTGTTTGAACGCGCTAAAAAATGATGTCTTTGCAAACCAACAGCAACAGTTTGCAGAAAAAATCTTTGTGGAGCTGTCGCAATGATGTTGTTCTCGGACCAGCCTCACCATGGAAGCCTCACGCTCGATACACCCTGTGTTCGTGAAGTGTGATTGATGGAACCAATTTAATTACTATACTGCACACGGAAATATATGCCTGGTTTCCCTTTAATTTCCCGGGAAAGGAGTGCAGTGAACTCTTCAGCTTACGCTGAGAGACGTAAAGGTTCATACTCAACGCTGGAAAAATGGTTCCTGTGAAATCACACGACTTTTCGAGACCTTTGGTCCAGAAAAGAGGCAAACTTGTGGTTGTACAGGAACCAATTTGAACTCAGTCCTGCAACAAATATAGATTCGCGGATTCCCCCGAAAGGCCGCGCACACATGAAGATAGGAGCATGCAGGGTGGGGAAAGGGGAGGTCATGGCCATGGTGGGGCAGGACATGGTTAGGGGAGGGGTGAAATGGCCCAAAGGGGGGTATGGCCAATGGGGCATGGCTATGGGAGGAGGTAGAATGGCCATGGGAGTGGGGCAGGACAAGGTCATTGGGGGTGAAGTGGCCATGGGGGCACAGCTTGTGAGCATGGCAGGACATGGTCATGGGGATGCAAGATGGCCAAAGTGGGCACAGGAGAGGCCTGTACGTACGCGCTCAGTCCACATCTCAAGCAGTCACATCGAAATGTTTGGAGGCTACCGCCATGGCAAGCGTCCCGTGCGGTGTTGAGGCCGTGCATGCACATGTATACTCGTACAAGACGCTTTGTGACTGCAGCGTTGTGGAACTGCATGGTGTGACTGTTTTCGCTCTGTGAACGAATGTTCCTTGGAATGTGATTGTGTCCATGCGTCACTTGAGTCCCTTACTTCGTCAACTGCATGCAAGGATCGGCTCTTTCAGCTTTGATCATCATCTCAACTCAATTGTGTCAGAAAACTGAGTTTCTGCACAAAATTGTTGATGGACGTTTCGAGCCCAGTTTCCACACGTTGTGAAGTCAACACCCGGTGGAATGAAACGAGGAATTTTCAAGACCCGGGCTCTGGTCATTTCAGGGTATGGGCTGAAATAGCCCATGAGTGCAAACCGTCAAGGCTCTGAGAGACAGGTGCCAAATGATTGCAATGAAGAGGCATTCAGGTGAGGGGCCTGTAGCCCGTGGCCAGACGCCCCCCCCCCCCCGATCACCTTTTGGCAGAGCAACACTGACCAGACACCGGGGTCTCCTGGTTTCTGGGGTCTGGCCATTTCATTACACCGGGAAGTGGATCGTTAATCTGTGTTCCGTCACATTTACCTCTTCTGCAGGTACTTGTCCTGGGTAATTACAGGAAGAATTGATGTTTGAGAGCAAGAATTATCCTTTTCACACCATCACGATTCGAACAAGGGAAGCTTCTGACGATGGCATACACGTCGGAGAAAAGGAACGGGTATTGCGTGGAGCTGCCGCATCCTGTCGGTCGGAACCTTTTCATTTCGTTCGTGCCCGATGCCTGAAGCTGTTTTTGGTGCAGATTGTCTGTGGCGCTTTTTTTGTCGTTCATGCGGCTTCTTGGATTGAGCTTGGGAAGACTTTCATCAGTCAAGCGTGTGTGTGTGTGATGAACTTCCACGATTTTAGGAAGTGGTACACTGTAGAATGCTCCCGGATGAGTTCTTGTTCAGTGCACTTATCGCCGGAAAATTTAAGTTCTGCGCACTTTCCGTGCAGGATTGTCCTTCGCTTTATTCACCTTTTGTGTCAGCTTTATCTCTCATTGAAAACAGAAGAGGTTGTTTTCTGTTTGCGCGCGCGAGGTCCGTCCGCTTTGTCGCTGTGGTGTTGTGATATCTACGGGGGTCCAGACCCAATTTTTCAAAAAAATGGTTCGCAATTGTTCAAAAAAGAAGCAAGCCATTGAGTGTTGTGTCGTCGCGCAATGTTTGTACCTCCCTCCTCCACCAAGAAGGACCTTCCTGTCTGGCCGGGAGGCCATGCGCATCGATCGCGGATCGCTTGCCTTCTGATCTCCGATTTCATGGTGCGCGTGCATGTGCGTGTTTGTGTCTGTGCATCGCTAGGAAATATTTGGTCAAGTTTCCGCGTTTCTCGTCACGCCATTTGCGGACTAATCTCTCACTCACAGTACTCGTACGTACTCCTCGTCACCTCAGTGTCGTGTCCTTGAAAGTTCGGAAATATCTCGGTCGGATCCACAAAATGTAAGATTGTGTGTCAGTGGCGGATTCGCGATTCGGTGACGAGAATCAAGAAAATTGGGTTGAATGTCCCTGTCCCTGTTCAGGGACGAACTGTGCAGGGATGGGGGGGGGGGCTTTTTCAATGTTTTCGTCGGGTCAGCAATTTTTTCATTTGCATTTCCGGCTTTGAGTTTTGCGCTGTCACGGATCCTTGTCATCATTTTCACCAAAACCCCCACGATTTCAGCCGTTTCGTGTTCGATATGTTTGAGCGTGACACTGAGTTCGATTGAAAACAACGGGCCAATGGAAATGAAAACTCCATTGAGCTCTCGGTGATGTGAGGAACATAGCGACCGAAATCCGTCCCAAAAATTGGAACTTTTTACCCTCACAAACCGAAAATTCAATTTTGAGAAATTTCTTGCTGGGAATGTATCTTTGACCCAAACAAATTCAGAGACCCAAAAGATCCAAATTTAAAATTTATCTTCACCAAGAAATAGGTGTTCACATGCTTTCCATCGATGCTGCCTGCAGGTGACTTGTCTCAGTGGCCCACATTTCAATTGAGCGACTTCAACATGGTGCAAGTTGTAGGTAAACAACGGACAACGGTAGATTAATGAATCCAAGGCACAGCTGAGGAATTAAACAATCTCCTGTTGTCTGTTGGTTACTTACAAGGCATAAGTCAGGGCAACCAAAGTGCAACAGTGTCGAACCATTTGACTAGCAAGTGGAGATTACTTGTTTCAAATCTCCTGTTGAGAACAAAGGTTGCCCCTGACAACGTGCCTTTCCCTCGAGTAACCTGAAAACCAGCGGCCGGTGTGGTTGAGGTTTGTTTTGTTCTGTGCTTTGCATGTGGACAGGTGAATCGGTCGATCAGCACGAACACTGAGCCTCCTTCATGACGAAGGAAATCCTGACTGTCTTGACTCGTGTTCTCCCGCTCGTCTGCAATGTGCTGCAGGGGGAACTTGGCCGGAGTACGATGGCACATGCACACGCAAAATCCTCACATTGTCACCAAAATGCGAAAGAAATAGTTTTTGTAAGTGCACATCGAAAATGTCTCCATTTCTCGGTGCCTTCCAAAGTTCGTTGTGGAAAGTTAATGGTTTGTCAAAACGGTCCGATGTTATGCACACACAGACAAGAGTACAAAAATGAGTTCAATGATATGAAGAACAAGGTCGTTGAAAGCTGGGGGCAAAAGTTTGGTGGTCACAAAGCTGGTGATTGATTTTACACAAAACAAGAAGTTCCGAGGCGGGAACCCTGATGGTCGCGGAAGCGGGGAGGGGGGTGTTGTAGGGGGAGGGGGGTGTTGGTAGGAGGGGGGTATTGGCAGGGGGAGGGGGGTTGGTAGGGGCAGGGGTGTTAGTAGGGGGAGGGGGTGTTGGTGGGGGGAGGAGGTGTTGGTAGGGGGAGGAGGTGTTGGTAAGGGAGGG
>JAAUXT010050377.1_pt1 | contig 13928 bp, 13 predicted proteins | sample 7278171 | NCBI WGS metagenome assembly JAAUXT01 (sample SAMN14350112, study PRJNA611818) | marine sediment metagenome | isolation source: surface marine sediment (1.8m) | place: French Polynesia: Moorea | collected 2018-08 | reverse complement strand
TTTGTCGAGACTGTTGAGAATTTGTCGAGACTGTCAAGAATTTGCATAGATTGTCGAGAAACTTGAATAACATGACATTGACAGTAAAATAGAACGACTTTATTGAGTTTCTTCAAGTGTGTTTGTTACGCATGTGGCGCTTCAGTGTGTCCGGATTGTACGAGGACCACAAACAAACCATACACAAAAGCGCCCACCCCAGATGCCTGTTGATACAGGCTCTGCAGGTGTTGATTGTGGCAGTGGGGGGGTTGTCGCACAATGGCATTGGTAGTTGTATGACACCACATCCCCTTCCACTTTTCGCTTTGAAATCAGCTGCGCCTGGAAGGGGTCCCCATGCTCCGCTTTGATTTTCATTGGTGTGACTGGCACAGTTGATGGCGTCGGTCCTGGCACAGGAGCCGGCGCTGCGGTGGCTTGAGAGGTCTCAACTTGTCCTGTCCTGGCAGGTTATTGGAGAACTCCGTTGGTCACGTGTGTTTGTTTTCAATGGGAAGACATCCAGAAGTTCTTGAGCCAAATCGTACAAAACCAGAGGTGCTGTCGCATCGAACGGGCTTGTGTCCCCGATGAGTGTCAAAAAAATTGTGAGGATCTATTTTCATTCTTCTGACTGAGGAGTGCAGTTTTACCTTGCCCCTCCACTATAGTCTGCAGCAGCAGCAACAGCAGCAGCGGCGGCAACAACACCCCACCTGCGCAAACAATGCACGTTCCTCAAGAAACATTGATTGACGTCGTTTCCAGGCGAACCAGGGAACAAAAGCTGAAACATGTTTGTTTCCGCAAAATTGTTTCCGCAGTTACGTCAGGGATGGAGTCACCTTCACCCAAACAGAAAAGGATTATGTTCTCTTTCACTATCCCAATTCGAACGCAGGTCAATTTTGCTGAGGTGCAGTGTCGCCAGGTTGGGGTGACGTGATCGTTGGATTCGGAACTTGTGCTCACCCGACGTTCTCCCCAAGAGGTTCATGTCGTCTCTGGTCTGGCTGCGAAGTCGCCCAAAAATTGATATGCACTGCAATTCAGAAAGGGACAAAAGGTCCAAACGCTTGGTTCCTCTTTGTTCAAACTCGGACAAGATGATACTCTCGTATCTGACGTCCTTCTCTACACTGCACTAAAAGTTTCTCTAGGCTCTGAGTTGCGTCTTTCTTCAACAGAACTTTGTGGTTAAAGACACACCTCTCCCTGCGAAATCGCGCTTTCAAACGAGACCTTGGTGCTATTCTGCTGGTGGAGGGAGCAGGTATGAACCCAGAGAGGAGATCGGGTGATTTTGCCTTCCTGTTGTTGCACCATTGGCACAAATTCAACATATTCTCCCGGTCATTGCTGAAAATGTCAACTGACCCGGGCCCTTGGGTCACAGAACCCCAGGACCCTGGATTCGTCAGGCGACCTGACGATCCTGTATGCGTGGCACATCAAAAACATACGTATGAAATTTTGTTCCTGGGGTTGCAAACTGTTAGCTTTGCCTTTTACCCTTCTCTGTGCCATAGCGCATGCCAAAAACGAGGGAAAAAATAACCCTCTGATCCGGCTCTAGTTGTCGAGAAAACACCACACAAATGTTGAAATCCACACTCACCCGCAAATGTCGAAGTGGGCCGCACCTTCACACTTGTAATCTGTTCCTCTTTTGAGGCAAATAGTCAGCAACAAGCTCAGGCCGAACAGACCTATTTATGATTCATGCCGAACCAGCCATCCGTTGCCCCATTCAGAGATGCTGATATTTTCGTCCCCGTATCGTGCGAAACTTCGACACGGACGGCTGGATATTCTACCCCTCGCTGGTCTCGATTCTGGTTTTGGGCATGTTTTGTGTTTCAGTGTCAAGGGGTTTTCACGTTGTTGACGACGTCAGCTTTTTCTGACGTTTTCCTAACGACGTCTGGACTATTTTTGGATGCCCACCAATTGGGCATCATGTTAAATTTTGACGTTGATGGCAAAATTCTGCTGTCCATGTGAAAGTTTTGACGTTGACAGCACCAATGTGAAAACGGTTTCAGAGTGACGCTTCTCACACGCGATTCACGCCGCAGACAGATCAACATGTTCTTGACAAATTTATCCAAACCGACACCATGTGGCGGGCACTTTTACGCACAGTTTTCACCCCTGTGTTGGACACAGGAGAAAGTCAGCCATTTTGCTGACTCGGAGGACGGTGCGCCAAATTTGATCGTGTGCCCTCAGTTTTGGGCTGCAGTCAATGGTGGATGGGCAGTAGTGGACTTATTGTGTGGTGAGTCGTCAAAGGGCTCAGACATCTGCTTGGGGGCGGGGGGGCGCAACCCATGGAAGCAAGACCCTCCTGTGAAGAAACTAATCGCGACGTGCAAGTGGATAACACTTCGAGTGTGACATGTGTGCAATGGTGCGTAATTACGGCGGGAGGGGGGGGGGTGCCACCCTTGCCCCGGTCCGCCCTGAAAGAAGAACGAAGACAGGTGTCCATTTGGTCACTGCTTTTTTCGGATTCTTGGTCTGTTCCATGGATGTGTGATCCAGTACCGTCAAAAGTTGCATTTCACAGATTCTGCTGCTCAGATCAAGCAGAAGAAAGCAATGCAGCAAGTTTGAGGCCAAACACATGAAAATTTCGATTTCAAAATCACAGGACAGAATACCATACAATGTGTGTCTGTCCTGAGCGGGGAAAACTTCCTGTTCTGAAAAGTCCTCCAACTACAAAAGAGAAAAATAGGCTCTGAATCTCAGTGAGAAAGATGTTTCATGTTTATCCCATGAAACACCAGTCGAAGTGGGAACTTTGGGGCGTGAGGCTGGGGGCCCAGCCACAAGTTCAGAAACTGTAAAAAGACATGCCATGCAGGTACAGCATTTTATGTTTGGCTCAATCATTTGCACACCCTTACGTTTATCTCTTGAGATGCGAGTCGAAGTCAGAACTGAGGGGTGTGAGGTTGGGCTCCCAGCCACAAATTTGGAAACTTTAGAAAGACGTGTCAGGTACGTATGTTTGGGTTAATCCCTCGCGCACCCTGTGTAAACAGCCAGTTCACTTGCACCCCACATTTTCATATTCATTGCTTGTTGGTTCCATGTAGCCCTCTGATCCCACAGTTGCGGGACGATGGATTCTGGTGTTGGCAGCCAGGTTCGTGTAACCACCTTCCATCTCAGTGTCCGGAGTAGACTGGTCAGCTGGGTCACGTCTGGCGACAGGTTTCCTTCTCACACACAGACACGTGCACTTGTATTTCCTGCAAACACATACACACCACAATTTGGAACACCTTGACAGTACGCCTGTGGGTCAATGAGGCAAAACAACCTACACAGCCTTCAGCAACAAAAAGAAGCTGGCAATTTTTGGACAATCAGATCCAAGCTGTGAAATTCTTTCATGACATTTCACTGTTTTGAAAGTTTTGACTTTGCTCACCTTCTGACACAATAGGCGGCAACAACAACAACAGCGACAAAGAGTCCAATTCCAACTCCAATCAAAATCCACTGAACTACGCCTGCAGAAACTCACAAAAGACAATATTTGAAAGACACAACACAAACAGTGTAGGGACATTCATGAGTGAGGGCTGTCTACAAATTTGTCCGTGAGTTTTGGTAACGAGACACTGACTGGCTCACAAGATGAGCATTACAGAGCAAGATAATTTCGTTCCCAAATGAATATTATGAACACTATGCGTTGACCCATTTCAGGAGTACAGTCCGTGATGTCTCTGATCTGGAACTTGTTTGCTCTGGACTCACCTGCACTTTGTGATGGATCTGGAAAAGATCACATTTTGCATCAGAAAATACCCAACGAAACAAACTGAAAACACTTTGATTGAGTGATAAACTGGCGAACATGCAAGAAGCATTCCCCACCTGCACACTTTGGTTCAGGATGGTCAAACTCTCCACTGGGCTGACAGGTTAAGAGCGACTGGCCTGTTAATTCAAATCCTGTGTTACAAGAATATGTGATTTTTTCTGCGCAGACCACAGTGCCATTGGATGGGGTTCTGGTTCCTCCATTGAAAGTCAGCATTCCAGAGCAAGAAACTTCTGCAATGATTTTTGTTTGCAAATTCAATTCAACGTCTTTGATGCTTGCTTGGTGACCTCTTGTTTTGTTTGCGCAAACAATGAAGCAGCTTCAAGATCTTGTGCTGCAACTAAATGGAAAAAAAATGTTTCATGATCTGTTTCTCACCTGTGCATGTTGGTTTGTGGGTCCAGCTTCCACTACTCTGACACGTGATGGCCCCCACCTCCAGTGTAGCAGTCAGTGCAAGTGTAGATCACTCGGGATCCCTGAGACAGCGCGAAGAAGTCTGATCTGGTGGCAAACTGGACAACCCCTGGATCTGGGCAGGTGGCTGAAAACATCAACAGGACTCACATCAAGCATCATTCTGCATGTGAACACCAGCCTTGTATTTAGCTTGTGAGCATTCCTCTCCAACGGCTACCAACAGGAGCTTGAAAATTCTGAACAAGTTTACCGACCAGGTCAACAGAAGCAAATTTGTGCGCACAGTACTGCTTCGTGACAGTCGTGCTCAGGTTCCTGGTTGGCGTTTACCTGGAGGGGTACTGCACGCTTTCTTCTCATATGTGGCATAGTTCTGGAAGGGTTCTGGTGCTAAATCATAATGCTGGCAAAGAAAGAACACAAGAATTGGAAGATAGAGAAGGACAAACGAATTTGGTTCTCAAAGTCAACAACAGTTTCAATTCAAGAGACACCTCTGTGTGTATCCAACACCTGGCATGACCAGGAAGAAACTCCCTTGTGAACCAACCATAGGCGACACAGTTCGTGTCACCATCACAGACTGCCTGGCAATCTTCCCGAGACATTTGATCAGTACTGGACGAGGCTCCAATGTATTGCACGTTGACCATCTCCGTGTACATGCATGGACCTGAACATGCAAAGAAACAAGCAAACTGGGCTCATGAGTTGTTTTTTTTTCCTGCAACTGACCATAAAATCATTGTCTTGTGCTACCCAGGGTATTTCCTTGCTTCTGAATTTTCCAAACTTTTAGCAAAGGCCACAGATGAATTGTTGGTTTTTTGTTGATCTGGTTCTCTGTTTCAAGCAAAACCAGATCAGACACCCTGGAAAACATTGTGCTTTTATACATGCGAATTTTGCATTGTCTTTTCATTCTGACTTTAACAACTATGTTGTTGTCGCTCACCTGAACCACATAAACTCAAAAGACAAACAAGTGTTTGGTCAGTGATTTGTTTCTCGTTCTCAACCTTGGACAGCACATGTATTACCTGGTGGTGCAGGGCCACAATCCCCCTTTACATGCGTGGTTATGTGTTCCGAAGGATTGGATGTGTGCAATTGGTCAGCCTGCAAGTTGAAATACAACGCCAATTGTTTCCATTGGAATCAAGAAAGTAATGTGTTGTCTGCCTTCATTTCTGATTTTGCAAACAAAAAAGATGCATCACCTGTGTATGGATCCAGCACCTGTCAGCTCTTTCGCTGGTGGACCAGGCATATGCAACACAGTTGGAGCAGCCGTCACAAATTGCCTGGCAGTGTTCTTGGTACATTGCGCTGTTGACGAGGTATGGACCCAGGTGTTGTGTGTTCAGCTTCACAGTGTAGGCGCACACATCTAGGAAATACAGAATTTGGGAGTTCAATTTTTGTTCTTCTGCAAAACATGTCCAGCAGCATTTTAATGTTCAGAGCCTGACTGGGACAATATTTGACAGAGAAGAGAAGGGACGGTCACGCGAACCAGATGCATCCCACGCTGGTCACGAGCGGGTCTTTGGTGCTTCTTCAGAGGGTCTTGTGTGGGTTTCAGAGTGAACCAGGTTTCAAATACGAGTACGTGTAAAATATCTTCTCAGTTGTGGTGAAAGCCCACAAATGTCTCTCGGTGCAAGAGGAGGAAGCTGGCAGCAGTGATCAGGGTTGTCACAAAGACGCGTTACCTGTGCGAAAACTCCAATCTAAGTGACGGAACCTACCGCTGGAAGTTGACGACACGGGTCCACATTGGGTCTGCACCGAAGGTGCCTGTAGAAGCAGCAACAGCAACACACCTGTGTAATACACGTGCATACAAAAGTCAGTTATCAGACCATCTTGACGTACTAAGAGGCACAGAGGCCAACGCTTCCGGGTGTCTCTGACTTCTGTGACACCGTGTCCGTCCACTTGATGCAGAGTTGAAGAAACACGAATAAAGAGGCTGTCATCACCTGATCCTGCGGTCTGAGCTCTCATTTTGTTCCTCATCCAGATGCCGACGACTCAGTTCAGTTTGACCCAAAAAGGTGATGCGTGCAAGTTGATGTCTGGCTCCCGAAACTGTGGATTTGATACCAGACGCTGCGCCCAGTATATAATGTGCTCGCGGAAAGGGAATCAAACTTCCCCTGACACACATGTTGAAGAAGATGCCACGAAGTATGTAGCGTCAGCCATCCGTGACACACGAATCTAATTTCTATTCTCGTCGACGAGTCACGTGAACTTTGGTGAGCAGAATCACACGTTCACAACCCGTGTGTTCTAAATACGGGGTGGGTCAGCCAGGGCGAGGGGCACTTTGAAAACTTCAGCATACTTTCAAACGTGCAGGGAGCGAGTCATTCGGGAGGTTCAGCACGCCTTCAACTTCACACGCGCGGTGCTGTGGACAGATTTCTGGGCAACAAAGGCCTTTATCTGATAAATAAACAAAATTCATCGTGTTCTGAAGAAAATGTTGAAAATAGTGTGCGAATGCACACATGGTTTTTCGGTTTGGCGTGTGGGCGTGCGTGTGCGTGTGTATGCGTGTGTGTCAGAATCTGAAGCCGTGAGGACCTGGGGACAATCCGTGCACTCCCTCTTTGGCAAAAACTGGACCTTTGCTCGTGGCATCCCGAATGCCTGAAAGCCACGTTTCTGGAGAGTCACACTGTACATCACGTCGCGAAAGTTTCGTGCCATTTGCGATGACTTTGCTGACGGTTCCCAGGGCACCAGGGCCTGGTTCGCACCGGACGGGTCGCGCCCTGTGGAACTCTGGGACATCAGGTGTGCGGTGCTTGTAAAATAGTGAGTGACGTTTCTATTGGGAATTCCTCCAAAGGTATGCGTGTGTGTGTGTGTGTGTGTGTGTGTGTGTGTGTGTCTGTCTGTCTGTCTGTCTGTCTGTGCACGTATGTGCGCACGTGTGAGTTTGGAGGCTTGTACCAAACTGCGCAAATTTGCGTCCAAACCAACACGAGCTTGACACTCGTCGCGACGCGGCGTGCTGACGTCATGATGGGAACAACGCGTGACGCACCCATTCTGAACCCCACTGAAGATGACAAAAATGATAAATAGTTTTTGGGTGTTTGTATCGTTCCGCTTCTCGGACTCCTGTGTAGAGGGGAGTCGGTCACACGGAAACATCATGAACGACACGTGCTTTGAAGTATCAGTCACGTTACTTCAATACTCCATTATATTTTTGAAAAGATTTCTGCGGTATAAACTCATCATTGAGCGCCACATGGACGGAGAAACATGGTGTACACAGAGGTCCGCTTTATTCGAACTTGTATCTTCAGGACATTGTCGTTCGGATAAACCGAAATGCGAACAACGTCATATGGATGCAATGCATTCTCCCTGCTGGCGAAACAAGTGTTTCGCTGACAAACCTGTGAGGGAGCCAGGAATGCGTAGTGACCGCGCACGAATAAAGCGGGGAGGACTGTACTCGTATTTTGTGTACGCAAAGAAAAAAAGCAAAATCGTCAAGTTTTTTCCTTGAAGCCATTTTGTGCTTTGCGATGCGGAGTGACATGCGAGTCGTATCTGAGCGATAATCTCATCAGGTAAGTCCTTATTCCGTTGATCTCTCAATCCGTAGAGTGATTTATCTCGTGATTGTGTGGGATAAAGTGATTGAGCCTTGATTGTCTCAGTGAAAGGAAGGAAACTGATTGATTGGCTTTGTGTTCGAACTGAAGTCACTTCAAGTTTCGGCAACAAAATTCAAAGAGCTTTTTTCTGCAAATTTCTGCTGAAACCTCGGCTGAGTCGAACAAATTTCATTGCGAAGGGATGTTCGAATCGGGGAGCAGAGTGTTCGAATCTCTGGACGGGGTGTTCGAATCTGGCAGTGTTCGAATTCGGAATCTGTTTGGGTGTTTGTATCCAGATGGCAGAACACGCAGTGTTCGAATCAGCTGGATGAGTGTTCGAATCTGGAAGAGGCAGTTCGATGCTTCGCTTCACAAAACACCTGCAAAAAGATCTGGTTGGAAACAGCCGAAGCAGCTTCAATTCCAACCCGCATCACTCTTCCTTGGGTTTGCTTGAGAACAACTCTGAGACCACAAACCTTGTGCTCGCTTCGTGGTTGCAATAGGCTCTCACCAAAAGCCGTTTTCACATTGATGCTGTCTACGTCAAAGACAGCAGAATTTTGACGTCAGCGTCAAATTTAACATCAAAATTTAACATGACGCCCAATTGGTGGGCATCAAAAACTGGTCCAGACCATTCTTTGACGTCATCAAGAAAAGTTGCAGTCGACGTCAAAAAAAGCTGACGTGGTCATCAATGTGAAAACCCCTAAACAAACAGGGTTCCTGTTCAATCACACAACAGTTTTCTCAACCAAAGTTCTGAAAAGGTCAATGTAAGAACCCTGTCTGAATACACCGATGCCGAATGTTGTGGGGCTGTGTTTTTCCATTCACGTTTGCAGGTCTGTTTCGCGTGCCTGGATTTGGGGTTTTCGTCTCGTGACACAGCGGAGATGGGTGCTCGGCTTCTTCTGTGCGGTGCGTCACGGTATCATCACATCTCTCATGCACTGTGCTATTCGTGACCACAATAGGAGAAATCTACCACTGACTTACACCAACACTCAATGAGGGATCCAAGAGGGATTCCCTTTGAAAAAATGAAATACCTTGGTAAATGGTGTTCCATTTTTTTTCGGGGTGTGTCACGAAATGTTTTGTCCAGCCGTCAGTCATGTTGACAGGACTTGGCTGAGACTGAATGGAAACAGCAAACGGTGACATGTGGCGTATCCAGGCACCCCAGGGTACGCTTGAGGTTCGGGTATTTTGATTTCCAAATGTATCATGCCGCCAATTGTGCCGTGGGCCCAATTTCTTCCGATGAAATTTCGGGGTCATAATCTCAATCCACCCCCTGGAGGAGATGCGTCAGTGGCTCTTGATAATCACGGAAAACGGGAGTTCAGATTGGTTTTTCAAAAAGAAAAGCGCGGTTCTGAACTTTTTTCGTGTGATACCCTGTGCTAAAGATGAAAGCATGAAATTCACTGACCGTGGACAAACACGGCACGGCCGTCTGTCCTGGCTGTGTTCTACAATTTTGCACAGGCATGATAGAATGGGGCGATTTTGCTCGATGATCCCTACTGGGAAGCGTCTTGCGAATCTTGAGTCAGGGTACCGAGGCTCCATACCCTGTTACGACTGGAGACTCTCTATCTCTCGCTCTCTCTCTCTCTCTCTCTCTCTCTCTCTCTCTCTCTCTCTCTCTCTCTCTCTCTCTCTCTCTCTCTCTCTCTCTCACACACACACACACACACAGATACACACCTGGAGAAGGCTCTTACGAATTGAAAAGTCGTCATGGGGTGAATGAATCTTGTGCGGGACCGGGCTGCCGGTGTCGGATGCTTTCGATCCACGTGTGAAACACCGTCCATCTTTATCCATGGCTGGAAACGCAAATCCTTCTCACAGGCCTCTTCCTGCTGACCCGTTTGGCCCGGACTCACGCAGGGATGGTCTGCACAGCACCTAAGCCCAGCTGCGATCCTTACTACAACCGATCCGGGGCGCGAGTGTTCATGCGCAACAACTGTTGCGTCGGACCGGAAGTCCTCGACGACATCCCACCGGAAGCTCGCTTCGTTCGTCTCTCGGGCCACGCCCTCACGCGTCTCCCCGCTGGCGTCTTCGGCGGCCTCACGCAGTGCACCAGTCTACACCTGTGCTGCGGGCAACTCATCACAGTCGAAGTTGGGGCTTTCACCGGACTAGCGTTGGTCGTTGACCTTCACCTTGGGGTCAATGACATCACCGACCTTGACCCAGGGGTGTTTGATGGGATGGATTCGCTCGAGACTCTATTTCTGAATGCGAACTTGCTGACCTCAATACGGGTGGGTGTTTTTGAGGGTCTGGGGGCTCTGAGATACCTCCGCCTGGAAGCGAATGGGTTTACGACCCTTGAACCGGAAGTCTTCATGGACCAACCACGCCCCCTGGAGTTGGGGGTGAGTCGCGCAAACCAAGGAGCCCTGAAAGATTGCGAGTCCCTGCGGTGGTTGAAGATGGAAGAAGAGGCTCGGACTGTGGTGTGGGCGAGGGAGAATCCGCACAGCACCAACCTCAGTCTCCACCCGAGGTGTCAGAGGGGTCGGAGCTGGGACACGCTGCAGCCGCCACCGCCGCCCACTCCAACTCCACCTCCAAGTGAGTCTCCAACTGCACCTCCAACTCCTGATCCAACTCAACCTCCAACTGCACCTCAAACTCCAGCTCCAACTCCAGCTCCAACTCATGCTCAAACTCCTGCTCCAACTCCTGCTCCAACTCCTGCCCCAACTCCTGCTCCAACTCCACCTCCAACTCCTGCCCCAACTCCACCTCCAACTCCTGATCCAACTCCTTCTCCAACTCCTGCACCAACCCCACCTCCAACTCCTGCTCCAACTCCTGCTCCAACTCCTGCTCCAACTCCTGCTCCAACTCCAGCTCCAACTCCTGCTCCAACTCCACCTCCAACTCCTATTCCAACTCAACCTCCAACTCCTGCTCCAACTCCAACTCCAACTCCTGATCTAACTCCTGCTCCAACTCCTGCTCAAACTCCACCTCAAACTCCAGCTCAAACTCCTGGTCCAACACCACCTCCAACTCCTGCCCCAACTCCAACTCCAACTCCTGCTCAAACTCCTGCCCCAACTCCTGCCCCAACTCCTGCTCCAACTCCTGCACCAACTCCACCTCCAACTCCTGCTCCAACTCCTGCTCCAACTCCTGCCCCAACTCCTGCTCCAACTCCTGCTCCAACTTCTGCACCAACTCCACCTCCAACTCCTGCTCCAACTCCTGCTCCAACTCCAGCTGCAACTCCTGCTCCAACTCCTGCTCCAAGTCATGCTCCAACTCCTGCTCCAACTCCTGCTCCAACTCCTGCTCCAACTCCTGCCCAACTCTTGCTCCAACTCCTGCTCCAACTCCAGCTCCATCTCCACCTCCAACTCCTGCTCCAACTCCTGCTCCAACTCCTGCTCCAACTCCTGCTCCAAGTCTGCCAGGTCTGTTGCACCACTACTCCACGCATTTGTTTCCAACTGTTGATTTGCTTGCTCTAGCGCATCCTGGGAGCACTATGGGCCTGGACCACTCTCATACCCAAGCAAAGTTTACCCCCCCCCCCTCAAATCGTTCAAAATATTCTGGCATTCTCGGCAAGTTTTGCCGTGTCCCCTCCCCAAGGTTTGGGGCCACCTGACCTGAACTCTGGGTCCGCCATTGTGCTCCCCAGTATTGCAAAAGAAGAGCGTGGGGAAAATGGAAGTAATGTCAAACAGTACTTCATTCATTCTAACAGATGTCATCGCGTGTGCAGACCCAGGACCTATTCCACACGCTACGAGGTCGGGGTCCCCTGGACCGCACACCGTGGGCTCCCAGCTCACCTACGAATGCGACGACTGCTACACAGGAGGTGGAACCATCACCTGTCAGAGCACTGGCTCCTGGAGCCCCTTGAATTCGTTGTGCACGGGTAAGCTGCATTTCGCTCCGTGGCAAGTCAGGCCAACATGTTTCACAGAACTTTCACATGTCAAGCAAAATTGGAATTAGTTGAGCCCATGCCAGTGCATTTTTCCAACAATGCGCGAAACTGAAAAAGACACGAGCTCGAACAAACAGATTTACAAGACATTTCTTCAATTGCACTTTGACAAAGTTGTGTTGCTTCTTTGTGTATTTCAGCTTCATTGGCCACGTGCGACGTCAGCTCGGACGTTGCCAGCGGAGTCCAGACGTCCACCAGGGGAGCTGTAGCCTGTGGGGAGCGGGTCACCTACTCCTGTGTCCGGGGTCTCCGGCTCGTGGGTCAGTCCCACGTGACCTGTGCGGCCAATCGGCAGTTTGACCATCCAGCCCCAACCTGTGAAGGTGAATGTACAGTTATTGTTGCCACATTTCGAGCCACGAGAGCGTTTAGTCTTGATCTGGCATGTGTGACAGTCATGAAACAGCAGAACAAGCAACGTCTCGAAATTTGGCCTGTCTGGGTTTGGATGGGATGATTGTTGCATCTGTACGGGAGATAGTGTCAAGGGAGACCGAATTTGCACGACCGATTGTACATTTGAGATCTTCAGCAAATGTCGCGTGAATGCGGAGACGAGTTAAACTCCTTCTGTCTATCCACGGTCGTCTGACCTGCTCCTCTCTCAATGTGCTCAAATGATGTCTTTTTCAGAAGCGTCTGAAAACAGAAGCAGTGGTCGTGAGTACCTCATCTGATCCACCTTGTGTTTTGTTCGAAATCCTCTTCAGGGGGGAAAGCTCTGTGTCAGACAACAGCACCACGCGCACATATACACGCACGGACACACGCACACGCACACACACCGCACGCACGAGCGCGAGCGACCGCAGCTGCGCTCAAGTCATCAGGCACACACACCACACACGCACGCATGCATTCAGACACAGACACACGCACAAGCACCAACACACAGACACACGAACAGACACACACACACTTGTACACACGGATCGACAGACAGACAGACAGACGCACGCACACACACACACACACACACACACACACACACACACTCGGGGAAACTGGCACGCGTGTAAACACAAAACACATGGAGGTTACTGGGCCCACACCACGCGCACACACATAGCACACTCGCACACTCACTCACACACTCACACACACACACACACACACACACACACACACACGCACACACACTTTGAGTTCTATTCCAGGCACGCTGCGGTGGGTTCTGATCGGAATCGGGGCCGGCGTCTTTCTCTTCATCCTTGTCTCCGTCTTCATCGCGCTCTGCTGCGTGCGAAGGTCAGTCGCGTCACGCACACTTGAGAACGCACACCACGCACGCACTCACACACGCACACACACACACACACACATAAAAATGGAAACACGCACAAGTGCGCACAGACAATGGCACACACGCACACACACACACACACACACACACACACACACACACACACACACAGGGCGTACACATTTGTGAGACCCACACACCCACGCACACACAAGGGTGCACACGCACACATGAAACACACGCACACACACACACATACACACACAGAGCTGCTACACGATGCAAAGCAATCTTTTCGCTGAAGGCCCTGTTCGCAACTGCATGAAGCGTCAAGCTGTGCAAGTTAGGGAGTTTACGACCACATGTGTCTCGAACGTTAATGTATGAAGCAACTGCCCGTTTCCTCAACTGTTCATGTAACGCGCGAAGCAGTTGGTCAGAAGGGTTGAACTGGTCACGAACACCACATGGGAACTCACAAGTGTCACGTGACGTGTGGTCGTCTTTTTGGACTGACGTCAAAATTTCCACCGCTTGGTTCAAAGTCAAATTTTCACGCAAACATCAACAACGACTGCGCGCCACTCAATGTGAAAACCGCTTGTGATGTCATCGACAAAAACGCGTCGAGCTTGCGTCGGCTTGTGGACACCTGGTGTGAACGACTGTCGCCAGTCTTGGCTGCTACTCTGTGTGTGTGTGTGTGTGTGTGTGTGTGTGTGTGTGTGTGTGTGTGTTAATGCGTAGCGTAGTGTGAGTGAGTGTATGGGTTTGTGTGTAGTCATGTCATGCGGTGTGGAGTGTGTGTGT
>JAAUXT010088960.1_pt1 | contig 13929 bp, 17 predicted proteins | sample 7278171 | NCBI WGS metagenome assembly JAAUXT01 (sample SAMN14350112, study PRJNA611818) | marine sediment metagenome | isolation source: surface marine sediment (1.8m) | place: French Polynesia: Moorea | collected 2018-08 | reverse complement strand
TTCTCACAAGGATTCAGAGCATTCCACTTGTTTCTTAAATGATCAGGCAGGCATTTATGAACAACGAACGTTTATGTGACCACACGCTTTTTATGCGTAGCATTCTTGTTGTTCGAGGGGTGGGGCAAAGTCACCATATTGGACGTTTTACTTCCCCTCCGGAAACAAAACTTGCCATTGGCTTTCTGTGTCTCACTCGGAGGAGCAACCAGCCATGGCCTGTTTGTTATGAGCACAAGGCAGATTTCAGGAAGGTGCAGGTTTGCTGATCTTTGATCTCTTGTTTGGCAGCTGAAAGTGAAAGTTTGATTTGGGCGAGTTTTCAGACAGAAAAAGTGTGCCTGCCTTATCCAAAAATAACTGGCAGAAGAATAATGTTGGTGGGTTGTGAAGGGAATTGGTTGTTATTAATGTAGAGTACAAATGACTACTTATGTTATTTTACCAAGCAACCTTTTTGTCTTAGGAATGTATTTGTACCTCAGTGTGGTTCAACAAGAAAATGAGATGCAGAGGTATCATTTTGGTGTTTAGATTTTGCTATTTGGTTGAAGCATCACAGAGCAATAGTTATTGGTGGATCTTTTCCTTTGGGCCCTGAGTACCAGAGTGTTGTTGGCGGCCTCACTCACTTTCTCATTGTGAAAATAATTCCATAATTCTTTTCATTGTGAGTGTACTTGATTTGCACTGAAGAATTTTGGAAGCTACGGTTTATTTTTTGTGGTGTATGCGAGTGGAATGAACGACCGGAATAAGTGACCGGAATTTTCTATTTTTGCTGCCATGATACAGAAACCAACGTCTTGCACTGATCGCTCGCGTGGCAAAACAGTACACGCACTGTGCCCAAAGCCTCACCCCCTTCCTTACCCCACCAAACCAGGACCAACCTCAACAGGGATCCCACATTGTTGGGTGGGGGTGATGCCAGCTTTAGAGATTTGAGAAAAGAAACAGCATTTTGCGTCTGCTTGCCGAGTGTGGCCGAAAATTAATTTTCTAGGGTCAGGCGGTGGCTCTCTGAGGTCCCGTCCGTCTGGGCCGACCACGCTCTATCTGCCCCAATCCTGGATCTGCCAGAGGCGACACCACTGTGTCTTGCTTGATGCCTGCCACAAGGTTCCGCGTTGTGTCCATTCATTGCCCTTCGTGACCAGTGCATGGTGCAAGTGATGGAGCTCGCGTCATTTGTTGATGCAGTCTCTGTCCGGTCAGAGAGAACCGCGACGCGACAGGACCGCGAGTGAGGGAGACCTGAAGGTCTGCTCTGTGAATCTTTGTCACGGAAACACATTGATCAGGAGCACTTGACTTGGTTTGTTCGTTGTTGAAAGAGCAGTTTGGACGCTTTGACATTTATTTTGTGCATCCGATAAGAATTATCTCATTCTCTGACCGTTTGTGTCTGTCAGACTGCTTTGCATGCATGACTGCAGCGTGGTGAAAGGAGTTTGAAATACTTCGTGGGGCGAAGTGAAATTCGAAATTGCCGCGCGTGTTGGATGAGCGGCTGCTGCTGCTGGAGAGGCAAGAATCGATAGACAGCCTCCTGTGACTCAACTTGTCGTCGGCACAAAAGCTGCATGCCCACGTGTGTGTGTGCGTACCAAGGAGATGCGCGTCGATCTGTCTTTGTGACACACGGATCTTCCATCTTTTGTGGATAAATTCACTGCTGCTTGTTCCAGTTTTGGTAAGTCGTGGCAGGTCATTTCTCCAGAATCGCGTGTTTTTGAAAAGGCTGCAAGAATTTGTTACATTGCACGTGTTTGTCTGAATGTTGAAAGGATTGTGCGTCGAAGTTGAAAATGTTTGTGGTCTGCTTGTGCCAGTAAATTGGGGGCGCTCAGTTCCCAAGACATTTGCGCTCTCAGGACGTTTAACTGTGGTGGAGTCTTCAGTTCAACTGCCGATGTAGTTGTCAGCCTTTGCGTTCCATATGTTCCGATGAATTCTTGACATGAGCTCAAAGACAACATTTGGTCAACGGCACAACTTCCGGCATGATGCAATGGCAGGCAATCCGACGTCGACGTGAACCCAGCAAGTAGATGAAGCCTTTGTTCTCCCAACGTCTGCTCATTTTCCCCACCGACTGAAACCCTGACCTCAGGCCCAGTGGCCTGTGCTGCCTCAGAGAACTTGCCATGCACAGGTGTACCGTGAGGCACACAATATCCTGAGCCTCTTTCATCTGTACCATCGTGTTTTCCCTGGGACTCAGGTGGGACACAGACCAACGATCGTACCCATGCAGGGCACAAGCGCACCGGTCACCAATGAAGCCAAAACGAAACCATATTTAGTGCACCTGTGGCAGCTTGGGCAGTACTGGGGAGAAACATCCTGAATCACACACGAACACCTGTGAGTGAGTGCAGCCAGTCTTTCAGAGAAAAGTGCGAAGTGTGAATCAGATTTATGATTCATAAAACATGTGTAACAGATAAACTGACATCATGTGGGTGATACCTAATATACATCATTGGTGCTACCTGCATCAAAACAGATTCTACCTCGGTGGGACAGATCATTGAAGCTTTTGTTGTTGGCTACACTCAAAGACTGTCGCTGAACTGATGTTCAAGTACCTAGTGTGCAACACATGCATGTGTGTTGGTTGTCCGGGAGAATGCATGAACTCATCCGAGCGTTGTTTCCTTTCAAGGCAAGAAGTGCAGTGTGGATTTGAACGCACCGCCGTTCAAACCGCAACAATATCTTGACCCTCAAACTCGAAAGGCTCTCGAATCGTTTTTTATGCAAGTGCGAGATAACCTCGGGCACCACAAGTACATGTTTGAAACGGTTGCAGGACATATCGTATTGAATTTCCGATGTGTGAGCTTCACGCTAGAAAAAATAACAAAAGTAACGATTTGTGCACTTGTCAAACTCTTGAATGATTGTGTCTCAAAATGTGGCAAGATACGCACATACGCATTCATTCAAAACAATCGCCCTGCCACAAGTGAAAAATTGTTCAGTTTTGGAGTGGATATTAAAGACGCCGTGCAGGTATGTTTATTGGGGTGACGCACTCAGCGTGTCACAGAAGCATTTGCCCAGATTTATTTGAGCAGGCAGCATTTGGTGACATTGGTCCAAAATTTTGAGGAATAATCGCGAAGTTGAGACGCTCCGGCTGCATGCTTGGCGCGATTACAAGGTCGACCGGATGACAGGGGACAAAGGAAGGAGGCCGCACTCACGGAACGCGACGCTTGATTCTCTTGTAGAAGAGTCGGGCTGTGCACTGGTTGCCCACGTGAAGGTCTCAGAGGACGCCAAGGTTCAACACTCGCCTCAAGACTCAGTGTGTCACAAACTCAGTGAGACATGAAGTTGGACGGTTCCAAAGACAGCACATCCAACAGTAAGTACATCTTGCCTTCCAAAAGTTTTGGTTTTCAGTTGAAGCAGAGTCCACAAAAATTGTCATTCTGACATAACTTGTTGGTGACAATGATAAGTGGGCAATATTTATTGTGCCTGGGACGCTCTTTCACCTGAAGTTCCAGTCTGCTGAATTCACTCCAGACGAAAATGTTATGAGACGAGGTCATGCAATGTAAAGCTGTAAATAACATTACAACATTGCTGTTGACCGCAATTTTTACACGTTTGGTGGTCGTACCATAAACGTCGGGTTGGACATTTGACTTGTATTTTGTCAAATTGTTATCTCTGTCTTGAACGCGGCAATGAGACCACTTGGTGCAGCATCAAGTATGTTAGAAGTGATGTAAGATAAGACTGTTGACATTTGAACGTCAGTGAAGACACTTCAAAATGCATCTGTGCAGAAAAGGGTTTCACACGCACACACAGAAAACTGAACTCAGTGGTTGTTTTCAAAAAAAGTTCGATCAGGATCAGAACGCAGAAGACGAATTGTGTCGACAGGCGGCTGCCGCCGTGAGAAAAAGCATCGGCTTGTTGAAATGTTTCTGCAACTGTGCAGCAAACATACGAGCACCGAATTCTCTGTGTGTGTGTGTGTGTGTGTGTGTGTGTGTGTGTGTGTGTGTGTGCGTGCGTGTGCGTGCGTGTGCGTGTACGTTTGGATTGGGAGTCGATCTGACGTGTTTGGAGACGCGTTGCGACCTGACCTCAGCCCGCACCTTTTCACAAGTGCGCGGCTCACCTGCCGCACAGCGGCCTGCATCAACTGGTTCCTTCCTGCGCTTGTGATGCGTAGAACGAACTTTGTGCAGAGAGGGGGCCTTATCAAAATTTTCTGGTAATTTTTTGACCAAAAAGGAAAGCTTTTTTAGTCGTTAAGTAATCTGTCTGTCTGTCTGTCTGTCTGTCTGTCTGTCTGTTTCCAATGACACAGTGAGGGGGTTCACAATGTTGAGCCGCCCTGAGGAAGAAACCTGTGTGACTCCCCCCCCCCCCCTCACTACGTCATGGAAAAGTTGATGCAACTCAACGCACGACACAATGCCATGGGTCATTCTCGTTGTTTGTTGTTTTTTTTTTCCACTGTGACAGGGGTGTTGTCAATTTAACGTTTTGTTCCGGAACAAAACCGAGAACAAGTCGCCTCAACTTAGCTGAACCCAAACATGGCATTTGAAATGGGAGTAAAATCCAAGCTTGACTTGTAAATCCGATTAATTCTCTATTTTTTTGGATCGGTTGCACCAAGAAAAAGTGGTGATGACATGTTGTTCCGTTTGTGACCGAGCTCTCTTTCAGGTTGCCACGCACGCTCTGTGTTGAGGTGCATCCTGTGAGTTTGTTATCGTCGTTTGTGTCGCAGTGCACCATGGCAGCTGTTTGGCGATCCAAGAAATGATTTTTGCGACGTAGCCATTGTTGTTTGGTACGAGCTCAACAAAGAACCTGAACATGCAAGCCCGTGTTTTTGCACACAGTGTGCAACTTTTTCCAATGAATAAATATTAGACAGCGCAGGGGATGAGCAAACCATTTGCTGTGTACAAACCACAGCCGCACTGCCAACAGTGCGAATCATTCGGTGGGAGTGCTTTGGCGTAAAAGGTACCGGTAGTCTGAAGTGCACGACAGGGATCTCAACGTGCGTGACCACTGCGCTGTGATTGATTTTCAGATCACATCTTGGGTTTGTGCTTCAGTTTTTGGTTTGTAGAATTGTTGTGCGTGCTGTCATCAAAGCAAAAAAATTGACACGGAGTGCATGTTGCACGGAAGTCTGCTCGCGGAGAAATATATTGACTTCCAAACAAATTTTTATTTTTATCACAACGCCAAACAGCTGCCGATCGAATTGTTGATTTGCTGCTCAGTGAAGCACAAACTGTTTCAAATGCGTCTTGAATGACCCTGTCAGGAGCGTTTTAGGTGCACAGAAGATGTGGAGAGAACTCGATAGCTGTATTTGAAATTTTGTGGGTGCAGTACTGGCTGGCAGAAAATTCTGCATTTCGTTCAGGATAACTTTGTTTGAACCTTCCTTGTTTTGTCTGCAGAAATGGGGGAGAACTCGGGTTCGTTCTTCTTGTCGTGGCGCTTCGCGCTGTCGATGATCGGCTTCTTCGGATTCGTGCACGTGTACGCGCAGCGCGTCGGTATGAGCGTCGCCATCGTCTGCATGGTCAACCACACCGCCCTCCAGGTGAGTCTGCACGATCACAGTGAAAGGTGGAAGTCTGTCGTGAAACAGCGCTTCAGGTCAAGTTCATGCGAACTGTCCCTTTTTGTGCACAACGTAAAAGAACCTTTGTGACTGCGTCACTATGCAGGGATGACCTGTGGAGGTGCATGTATGGGAAGATTGTGCCGAAGATTGCGCCGTCAAGCGAGAAGGCGGTTTCACTTTTGTGACATGTCGCAGTTTTAATCACACAAAGAGCACGTTGTTCAAAAGACACCGGGGAAATTCTTTCAGGGATTCTGAAGTGTAGACCTGTTGAAATTTCTCGCGAAAACAGTTGGCGAAAAATGGAGAAGTTGGAGTCAACGGCAGCGACACCAGTGTCGTGCTCAACGTCACTAACGTAGCGGCGCTGGCGAGCGACGTCGCTGTGAACGGGGCCAACAACAGCGACGACGGTCTGTCCGAACCCAGCAAATGCGACGCTCAGCTTGGGACCGATGACAGTCGTAAAGTGAGTTGTGACCACGTTCGCACTGCAATTGCCGATACTTCACGGCACAAGTCTGTACTCGTAGATAATCCGTTGCCCTCCCTGTTTCTTTCAGAATGGACCTTTTGTGTGGAACAAAGAAATCCAGGGTCATATTCTTGGTGCCTTCTTTTACGGATATCTCGTATCTCAAGTTCCTGCTGGCATGTTGTCAGAAAGGTATGTCCTGTGTTTGTTACGAACAAGAAACAAGATCGCGCGTGTCACCTTTGCACCCATTTGATATGGGTGATGCAATGTTGAGCTTGGTGTGTCACGTTTCGCGGCGGCAGGTTCGGCGCGAAGTGGGTGTTCACGGCGGCGTTCGCCGTCTGCTCGGCCATGACGCTGCTGTCGCCCGTCGCCGCGACGCTCGGTTACGGATACCTCATCGCAGTGCGCGTCATTGCGGGTTTCGCCTCGGTCAGTCACTTTTTTTGCATGTGTGGCTCAGTTTGCGTGTAAAAGGAAAAAATTGCGTTTGCAGCTGTTCAGTTCTTTGTCGTTGGAACAAGATATCACACATGCAGACAGGCAAAAAATTGAGAAACAAAGCCCAGACACACCTGTGCACACCTGCGTGCCTGTGACAAAAACAAAACGACAAAGCCAAAATTGAAAACAGTATTTCACGTTTGTCAATTTGACAGTCAGGTGTCTGCACACATTTGGAGTGGTCTTTTGGAACAAAATTGATGTGTCATAAAGTTGTGAGATGCAGTGTTTGAAGTTGCCACTGGGGAAGAGTTCGTTATTCTGGCAAGTTGCCAAGTGCATGTTTGTTCTGCATGACAATTGTGGGCAAAGTTCCAAGGCAGGGTCCAGCGAAGGTCTGTTGTTCACAATCGATTGCAGTTGATTTCTTTGGGTGTTGACAAAAAACGTCTCTTTGCAGGGCGCCTCCTATCCGTCATTCCATGTTCTGTGGAGCAAATGGGCTCCACCAGGAGAGAGGTCCAAACTGGCCAACATTTGTTATGCAGGTGCAAAACTTTCGGCCTCGCTCAGATGTCAATTTATTTGTTCCTTGCCAGGACCTGAAATGTATTTACCCGAGTGTTGTGAATTTCGGGATCGGAAATCGGCGTCAATTGTTTGCAGGGTCTTGGATGGGAAATGTAATCGCACTGCCGCTGTCGGGCTACCTCTGCGAAAACGGCTTCAACGACGGGTGGCCGTCCGTGTTCTATGTGATCGGTGAGTGAGAGACAGTTGACTGGTTCAAATCATCCCGACATTTTGCGTCTCTTCAACTCTTGTTGGTAAACATGTGGCCAAATTCAGCAACGAGCTGTGTTCAACCTCACGATGACACGTTTGCAGAGAATCTTCCTCCGTTTTTCAGGCATCAGTTCCGCCGTGTGGCTTGTGCTGTGGATAATTTTGTCCTCAGACAGCCCATCTACTCACTGGAAAATCAGTGAGAAAGAGAAAAGCTACATCCTTGGGACCTTGAAAGGTCAGGTGTCCTCGGAGCACAGAAAGGTACGTTCATCAGGCACATGCACTTTTTGTTGCCAATGTTTATCTCCATAACAGTTTTGCGCCGCAGGTGCAAAGCATGAAAACTTTCAGACCTGCGTGCCTGGAACAGGTATGACTTGAGCAGATGTTTTCAAAGAATTACGCGTTAAATAGCAAAACAAATTCGTTACGGCGCCAAAAGTTTTGAACACGCTCTGTCATGTTTATTTTCAGGACAAGGTGCCGTGGTGCGACGTGTTGAAGTCGGGTCCTGTCTGGGCGATTGTGGTGGTCGGCATCACGACGGACTGGGGGCTCTATGTCTTCCTCACCAACATCCCGACCTACATGTACGAAGTCCTCAGGTTCGACATCAAATCGGTACGAACATTCACTGGTCATCTCCTTCACGATTATGTGAACTCTGGCACCCAATTGAGCGTGCCGTTTTTGGTCGCACTGCTCGTCAAACGGTCTGTATTCAAGTTCTGTGATTTATACCCTCCAGAACGGGTGGTTCTCGGCGCTGCCCTTCATCGGGATGTGGGCCGTCATGAACATCTCGCCCGCCATCGCCGACCGCGTCATCTCACAGAAGCTGCTGTCCGTCCGCGCCACCCGCAAGCTCTTCACCAGCGTCGGTCAGTGTCGTCACCAGCGCTTTGTGAAGTCAAGTTTTGTCAAGGTTTGTGCGGCGTGGAGATTTCAACTTGTTTCTCCTGTGAACGCCAGGCTCGTTCGGCGCTGCGGCGTTCCTGGTCGGGCTCGCCTTCGTGGACTGCGAGAACCCGCTGATCGCCGTCACGCTGCTGTCGCTCGGCGTCTCCATCGCCGGCAGCGTCTATTCCGGCTTCTTCGTCAACCACATGGATATCGCGCCGCAATTCGCCGGAACGCTGCTCGGCTTGGGAAACGGCATCGCAGCCGCCACCGGCTTCATCGCTCCCTACACCGTCGCTGTGATGACCAAACAGGTCGGTCGGCTCGCTCTGTATCTCGCCGTAAAGCCGAACAACGGAGGGTGAATGCGGAATCCATCATCGCAGAGATAATCTCTTCATCGGGCATTTTGCTACAATACAGCACAGCAAAACACCATGTGCAACTCAAACCAGCGTGTGTTACAATGTGTCAATGTTTGGCTGTGTTCCCATGCAGAACATCTGTTTGAAGCGTTGAAAAAGGGGGTTTGCTTTTCGTTAGTACCTTTGCTTTGGTTTGGTTTTGTGAGATAAGCAAGATATTTTCTGAAAATGTCGCCCTCGTGAAATCCAAATGTGGATGTGGAACAGTTCGATTGTTCATTCAGTGGACCAACTGACCAATTCAGTTGTGGTTGGTAAATTTGTCAGGATCAACGATCTGTTTCATGTCAACGGAATGCAGTGTGTCAATGCCTGGTAAACACCTCAAGTGTGTGATTTCAAGCAGTTTCCTGATACATTGCCCATGCATGCAGAACGCGCCAGAACTTGGTTGAGTGATAACTTGGGAAGTCAGAATCGACTTGGTATCCTTTTCCGGTGAGGAGCGTGAACAGCCCCTCTCGGTGATTTCTGTCGTTTCGTACCACCTGGGGGTGCTTTCTCAAACCAAATGGAAGGTAAAAAATTCAAAAACCAAAATTGTGATTTTTTTTCCTGAGCCAAGTGTGAGCTTGTGTTTGTGACGCACCCGAAAAGGACGGGACCATGGCAGAATTGCATCAGGCAGAACAGGATAGATAAGCAGCATGACTGTGAAAACTATCAAAACTCCAACTGTAGTGGATTGAAATTCTCTGAGGGATCCAGAGCCTTGGGGCCAGGCCCGTCCCACCCAAAACAGATCACTCTCACATGCACAAGATGTTTTCACTTGAGGCATGCATGTTTTGAACTTGAAGTTTGGGGCCCTTTACCCCAACCCCCGTCCGCCAAATTTTGAGCCTTCGAGGCTCAGATACTCGTACTCATTGACCTGGGGTGAGACCTGCTCTGATCATGGTTCTACTGGTCCTCACAAGCCCTTTTTCTTTTCGTCTCCGTTTTGTACACCCCCGTCCTTTGAGTGACGGCAGACATCAGGGACGGATCGTAGTAGACAGGTTGTTTCAGCAAACTGTCTACGAGAAGGTGTTTTAACCCAGGAAAAGCAAATAAGTGCACGCACAATGCATGTGGATCAAAAACTTGCAGGCAGAGCAATTGCGTTGTCTCTAATGTGTTGCAACAGCTCATCAGTGAATAGATTTCCTCCCCCCAAATATTGTCCACTTCCGGACACAATCGGTCCGCGCGTCGATTGACAATCATTGTTTCGATTTCATTCCAGCAAAAACACGAGGAGTGGCAGCGCGTGTTCTTCCTGTCGGCAGCAATTTACGTGTTCGGAGCCATTGTGTACCTGATTCTGGCGAAGGGAGAGCTGCAGGACTGGGCGCGAGAGAAACACCCAGAAGACGTGGAATTGCAAAACAAACTGAAGCAAGATGAGAAGGACGAACACGAGAAAGACGAAAACGATGTGATGATCAACGGACGTGCGCTGATGGACAAATCAGAAGAGAAAATATGAAAGCTGGAGATGAGATTCGTGCAACTGTGAACGCCTGTCAGTTCTCTCGGCAGCTGCATATCATGTCGCACGTTTAGAAAACTTGTAGAACTGCAAAAGTGTCGTGTGGGGGGCAGGTGCCATAAAAAAAACTGAAATGTCCGGGGATTTGTGCAAGAGGTCATACATGTCTCGAGTAAATCCGACGCTCGTCGAGACGAATTCCCAACAATTCTGTGTTCAATCTTTGAAATTCTCTGTGCCTTGGTCTTCTTGCAAGTCCTTTCCTCACTCAGCACTGGTGCTTTGTGTGTGGTGTTCATTTCTTCCGCAAGCTCCAAATAAATTGTTTTTGACCAAGTGTCGATCACGGGACTTGAATGTTTCTCATCGAGTGTCCCAAAAGTACTTTTTTTTTTTTGGTCAGAATGTTTTGAGTGTTTTGTAAATGTGAGTGTAGTTGTTGGACAAACAAGTGTCCAACGACAATGATGATGAACGTATACAGCTGTTTATTGATGCATGAAATTATGGAGTGGGAGTGCGAGTTGTGAATATGTGCCACTACAGAACTGAATGGAAATACACATGCACAGCTGTGTGAACTCTGTTGTGTAGTTCCTACAATAAATTCAGCATCTGCGAACTGACGACAGGGTGTGAGTCTTTTTGTGACACACGCAGGAGAGTGAAGTATTGAGTGCCTTCCCCGAAAACGGATGTGACAGAAAATTTCGTCCAAAAGAACCAACAGGCAGGAGAACGTTTGAACCGACTCAATCGCTTCTGTGGTGAACTGTGTGTGGTCGGTCACTTGAGTGGTTTGTTTTCCCAGTGCTCAGCTTCTCATTGACCGGGAAATCACGTTTTTTGAGGACCCCACATTGTTTGGGTGACATCGAAACACTGATCTATAGAAGGTGAGGACGTGATCATGTGATCAGACTATAATGTGGAGAAATCGTCATTGTGACGACCTTTCAGTTGAAACGACCGTTCGATTCTCTGTTTTTGTTTGCGGTTCCTGCACGTGTATAGGAAGCTGGACTTTTGAACGCTGGTGAATCCACGTTTGTATACAAAGACACACTGGTTGTCAACGCACAGCGAAGCCAGAAACAGCGAAAAACGAAAAATTCTCCGTGTTTAGAGATTGTGGAGTTGGAAGTTTATTGCACGTCAAAGGTGTTCAAAAATAGCCAGTAATTTCCATTCCAGTCTGAGGTTCCTGTTGTGTTCTTCTTGCTTCTCTTGAAACGCCCGCAACGTGGAATGCCTCGCGTTCAAACGTGTCTCGTTTTGATCGCTGCATGAGAACTGAACAAAAATGCTGCAGCACGAATCTGTCAACCAATAACCTGCAGAGATTCGTGAACAAGCGCGAAATTTACTCTTTTTTTGTGCCGTGTGACATTTCTCCAAGACATTTGAAGTCAAAACACCAGAAAGTGTTCTGTGATCAGTTGAAAAAAAATACTGAATAAATAGACATGAAATAATCAATGCAAATATAGATTGAAGTAAGACTTCAATTTGAATAGCTATTTCAGAACAAATCTTCATTAAGCTGCGTACATGTTCCGTTAATGTGAACGAACTCACCTCTAGGAAAGCGCTGACAAGAAACAATAATTAAATGTGATTATTATGTACAAAATACGAGCGTTTTTGCAACCAGGCTGTGTACATTCGTATTTTACACCTGTGTTCGTGTGATGAAAGCGCAGACGCTTGCTTCAAACGACAAACTGCACAAAACACACGAACGACTCGAGACAATATGTACATTTACCAGTAAGTTATGACAATACTCACAACTCAACAGTCGATTGTCTTGCACAAAATCCACACAGCAATGTTCCACCCAAGAAATCTTGCAACAAAACTGTACATGACCGTGTAGGAAAAGTGGAGAAAGTGGCAGTACAAACTTTTGCAATTGAATTGGTTTCAGCACGAACAAACACACAAAGAATGATGTGATGAGTGCATGATGCCGCCACAAATTTTGTACAGTACACGACGGCTGCTCCGCCCCTGCTCTGACCCTGTTTTGCAGCGGGAACGCCGCTGACCTGCGCGCGTCTGCGCAGGCGCTAGTCGTCGGAGTCGCGCTCGTCCTGCTGGGCACCGCTCCCGCTCTCCTCAGCGTAATCCTCGTCGTCTGTGTGCGCCGGGCCCGTCGAGCCCTTGTCCTCCGCGTCTCGTTCGACTTGCAGTGGGATCCGCTCTGACTCCACCTCCGTCATCTGCGCAAAAGACTCGGATTTTGGCGGTGTTTTCCCGACGCATGACACACAGGCGCAACGATTTGGTCGACGGACGGCAACGGGAGAGAGACCCAAAATGGAAAAATTATTGACGGGAAAATTGTTTATTGGCGCCTGATGGCGTATGGAGGCAAATGAATTTTGTTCGGGAGACACAAGGCCTGAGGGTCAGCGGTTCCGCCCACATGCAGTTGACATTGTCACAAATCGAAAAGCCCAAGGGTATAGGTCCCACGTTGAGCTCAGTTGAATTGGGGAAAACTTCTGCTTGAAGCTTCTTCCGAAAAAGAAGCGTCTTCTCTCAGGAATGAAAAGACCTTTTCCAAATGAATGAGGCTTCATGACTGCAGCAACAGAGATGAGCCGGTGGGTCTGCTTACAAGCGGCGGTCTGTTGTCGATGGCGCCTTCCCCGACGTCGTCGTCGTCTGACTCGTCGATGAGCACGGTGCCGCCGCCGCGGGGCCTGTTGTCCGGGATCGGCATCACGCTGATGGCGTTGCCCAGGATCCCCGTGCCGACGGCGCCGCCGCTCTGCCCGCGCACCGGCGGCTCGAAATCTGCACCGAAAGCAACAAAAGCGTCAAATTGGAAATGCTGCAGCTGGGCCAGTCCGAACCTGCAAGCTTAGCGCTTCGTCACTATGCTCTTGAATGTTGATTTCATTGGGTTCCACTTTGGTTCTTTCGAGGCTCGTGTCGAAATCATGGATGACTTGTTGTGAGCTGTACGCGCATGCAAGGTTTGTGAGCGTCTGCGAGGTGCAAATTGTTTGCAGTGCAGTTTCCCAACACCAAAAATGACGTTCCCAAAACACTCTACGCAAGCCAGCTAGCATCCTTGCAACTTTCTGCAAAAGTCAGACAAATTAAGCGCACCAGGTATGTCTTCTGGCAAAAGCCGTACGAATTTTGACAAGTTCTTATCATGCATATCTTCAGGAAAGATCGTGCAAAGCTGTTGGCTCCAAGTCCTCGCTTGTTTTTGCAAGTTTTCAATTCAAAATGCTGATCTTTGTTGCAGCAGTGTTGTGCGCAATTTGGAAGTGCAAGCCAACGCTTCCGTCAGCATTTTGAACAAAACTTTCACAAATTTGTGCAGATGTACTCTTCTGACGCGTTCGGTCCCGTGATTCCCACAAATTTATTTCTCTCTCGCCGGATCATTACGAACACCAACCAAATCAAACGCAAAGATGAATCTTTTTTACCTCCAACACAAACAAAACGTAAGAAAAGCACCAAGTCAAACAAACGCGCTTTTTCGCTGAAAGGCCACCAACTGATTTGGTTAGTTTTCAAGCATATTTAGAACATTCTCTTCCTTTTCAAAGTCAGTGAGCAATCGGGTTGTTAATTTTGTTTTCTTTCTGACAGAAATATTAGTCTATTTCTTCGTCAGTGTGAACAGTAGGGTTCATGCATAAAATGACAACTACTAACCAACTGTCGCCGCTGTCTTAGGTTTCAAGTTTGAAACTTTGAAATACAAAAATTGACACGCTTTAGACGTCGAATTATCTGCGGGGGGGGGGGGGGGGGG
>JAAUXT010059779.1_pt1 | contig 13930 bp, 9 predicted proteins | sample 7278171 | NCBI WGS metagenome assembly JAAUXT01 (sample SAMN14350112, study PRJNA611818) | marine sediment metagenome | isolation source: surface marine sediment (1.8m) | place: French Polynesia: Moorea | collected 2018-08 | reverse complement strand
TTTCACATTGGCTGGGCGGCGTCAGAATTTTGATGCACAGGCATCAAAGTCAACATGATGCCCAATGGAGAGTGTCAAATTATCAATCCAGACCGATCACAAATTTTTGACATGGGCGTCAATTTTTTGTCGCTGCGTCACCAATGTGAAAACCCCTAGTAGCCCTTCACTGGACGAATTCTTCATTTCCTGAGTGTGGTGAGCTGACACTTGAAACGACCAAAGCTTCAAAAGTGACAGACCAGCCTGTCAAAAGTCAGACAGGTAAAAGAGACAGTGCAACATCGCCGCAGAATCAACATGTTTTCTGACACGTTTCTGATCCCCTGACAATTCTCCTGTGTCGCAAAGCATGCGTCTCTTATTTGGCGTAAAAGGGGGTGACTGTGAGGCTGATGCTCCCATGGATACCAAGATAGCAACACGATAGCAACAAGGAACATGGAACAAGAAGCATCTCTACGTCACTGGCTGTTTCCCCGCAACATAAGCACACAGGTTGCCAGGACGACACCCGTGGGTGAAGAAACCATAGAAGTCTGTTGAGGGAACACTGCCATTAAGTTATTACTTTGATCTAAGAATTCCCACAATATTTTCATTTGCAGCCTGTCAATCGAGTACTATGGCGCGGCGCGTGCGTGTGGGTGGGGCTTCTGCATCAGTGACGTCGTCAGGCAAGGTTCACGCGGGATGCGTCAAGCAGTTTTCACATTAGTGACGCGCGGTCGTTTTCTTGACGTCGTTGTCAAAATTTACCATTGAACCCAATGGTGGAATTTTTGACGTCAGCCCAAAAATCGACTGCGCGTCATCCAATGTGAAAACCTCTTCACGCGTTAGAATCTAAGTCTGTGCGGGTAAAGGTGTGCTGCGTCACAGACGTCACGCGTCTTGCGTCGTGGTCGCTCTGGATACGTCATACGTCACATGTCTCACGTGGTTCCTCCACCCGCTGCACTTTGACCCCTGCGCACTGCGCCCTCTGGCGTCCAAGCACAAGTCAACTGCAGCTGTATCAGTCTGGATGCGTCACACACTGCGCTCCAGAATAAAGGGGTTTTCACGTTGATGACGCTGTCATGTTTTTTTTTTTTTTTTGACGTTGATTGCAACTTTTTTGACATTGACTGCAGGTTTGTTTTCACATTGGGATAACTACAAATATGTAGTTATGACTTTGCTGCAGTGACTGCAACTTTGCAGTCAACATCATGAATTAATACATAGTATTTCAATGAGTGTTTTTCACTACAACAACTGCAACTTTGCAGTTGATGTCAAAAAATGGTCTGGACTGATTTTTACTGACTTTAAAACTGCTGCAGTGACTGCAAAAAGTTGAAGTTGACATCAAAGGAACACGACTGCGTCACCAACGTGAAAACCGCTCAACTCAATTGAAGCTACTGTACGTCAATGCTTGCGAAGCAACGCGCACTGGCGAGTTTTTAGCAAACAGCCCGCAACCTGGAAACGCACATACAAACGTAACTTTTGACTATCGCAACATGCCAAAACTCACGTTTGCGTTTGCGCTTCCAGGGTTGCGGGCTTGTTTGCTAAAACTCGCCAAGAACTCCTGCAGGAATGCCTCGCATGACGCAACACACGTGAAACACGGGTTTCCGTAATTTTCAAGATGCAGACTCGACAATGAGTAAAAGCAGGAGGTAAAACGATGCGCTGTAACCTTCTTTCCCTCAGTTCTCTTTTTCCTGTTTAGTCTGCACACACACGACGCCTCGCAGTTTTACCAACGCTTTTACGATGATTGTTCGCTTGTTGAGGAGGACGCTACTGAAGTAGATGTCAATTTGCCTTGATGTGCAATGTCTTGGGGTGTACACGAGGTGAACAACCTGTCACTAAACACGTGACTGTGTCACATGGTCACGAGGCGCTTATGGCGTCGTCCGTCTGGGAACTGTTTCTAGAAAAGTATCCTTGGTAAGATTCTTCCCAAAATGTGAGAGTTGTTTCTTGAAACGGATATTTTCTCCAAGCAAGAAAGGGACATTTCCTCTAAGCAAGAACATAAACAATTTCCCAAGCGCATTTTGCTTTTTTTCCAAACTCCCAACTCAAGAGAAAATTTTGTGTGAACACCCAACTTTCGGAGAATTATTTTTCGGAACTCCCTGATTTTGGACCAAAAGTCAGAACAGGTCTGGGAGTGTCGTGACTTTATTGTGCCAGGTCCAAGAGGCAGGAAAATCCTAACTTGGGAAATGTTTGAGAAACAGCAAGGGTCCCACAACATCCCTGCTGCCACACAGACATAAGGGCCAGGGCCCGTGGGGTGGGCAGCCCTGCGACAATGCGATGAGCGAGGAACCTTGATGTGGGCCAGTCAGGCAAGAAGAATGGGAGGAGGGGGCATTGTTATTTTTCTGAGGTTTGGGGCCGGTGGAACGAAATGGCCAGACTCAAAATCTGGAGACATGGGTATCTGGCCATTGCATTCACACCTTGATATCAGTTGACAGAGGCCCTCAGAGGCTTGATGTGTGTCTGGCTATATCAGGTGAGAATTGAAATGAGGAGGTACCAGGCAAAGAGCACCTGCTGCCAAACCTGCCTGACCCTCGGCATGGCCCTCCCTCACCCCGTGTCTCCTCATTATGGGTGTCTGGCCATTCCGTTACACCGGGGCCCACGGTACCCAAGATGGGCCAACTCGTTGGGTACCCCTGGGAGGGTTGAGTTCATCCACACAAGCTCCACGAACGCTTACCCACGCACGGCGAACCTTGCTCAGACTCCACTTGCAATTGTTTGTGGATAGTTTGCACTGGTTCCTCCAAAACCACGCCCCGGCTGGATTCAAACAACGAACAACAAAGGCTCATCCAGTTTGAACCTGGCCTCGTACATGTAGTAGACACAGCCAGTGTGAACCCAGCCTTGTCGCGAGTGAATGAGGGATTGGGGAAACACGGGAGAGGCCGGGCTCGGATGCCACGTCTCGGGGCGCCATGTTCTCCCGGGGGCCCCTGCTGATCCACGGGGGGCCTGATGCCCTGGAGCCGGGGGGCCTGACACCCTGGAGCCTGAGGGCCTGAGGCCCTGGAGCCGGGGGCCTGATGCCCTGGAGCCGGGGGCCTGACACCCTGGAGCCTGGGGCATGACACCCTGGAGCTGGGGGCCTGAGGCCCTGGAGCCTGGGGCCTGACACCCTGGAGCTGGGGGCCTGAGGCCCTGGAGCCGGGGGCCTGATGCCCTGGAGCTGGGGGCCTGACACCCTGGAGCCAGGGGCCTGACACCCTGGAGCCAGGGGCCTGACACCCTGGAGCCTGGGGGCCTGAGGCCCTGGAGCCGGGGTCCTGATGCCCTGGAGCCGGGGTCCTGATGCCCTGGAGCTGGGGGCCTGATGCCCTGGAGCCGGGGGCCTGATGCCCTGGAGCCGGGGGCCTGACACCCTGAAGCTGGGGGCCTGACACCCTGGAGCTGGGGGCCTGACGCCCTGGAGCTGGGGGCCTGACATCCTGGAGCCGGGGACTGACACCCTGGAGCCGGGGGTCTAATGCCCTGGAGCCGGGGGCCTGATGCCCTGGAGCCGGGACAGGAACCACGTGCTGCGTTGCAGTCAATTTCAGATCCTCAGGCTTCCTGGGCGGGTGGGATTTCTTCAGGCCATTTATCATCAGTGGAATCTATTGATTCTGGCGCCCCGCACCTTGAGACGGATTTCTCGCTCTGACTGGTTCCCGCCCTGCATCTCAGAGCGGAATTCACAGGTTGGAGTCGATTCTCACTGAGATACAGGGAAGACTCACACACGCGGAGCCAGAATGGAGGAGAGTAGATCTGAACAGGTACGGAGCTCAGAAAGACCACACAGGGTCAGATGTATCCAAGTTGCTGGTGCGCAATCGGCCAGGCTTTCTTTGCGAGGCAATCCTACTCAGATCTACCACGTGACATTGTCCGACATTTCTTGGAGCTTTTCGAAGAAATGTGTGTGTGTGTGGGGGGGGGGGTTGATCTTGTCTTTCTCTCTTTGAAGCTTGGTCAATGCCCCTCAGCTGAGCCGTTTTCACATTGGTGCAGTTGACGTCAAAGTTCAGCAGAATTTTGACGTCAACGTCGCAATTTGACACGATGCCCTATTGGTGGGCGTCAAAATAAACAGTCCAGACCATTCTTTGACGTCGTCAAAAAAACTGACGCCGTCACCAATGTGAAAAACCACTTCAATGCCAAGAACCCACGCTGTGTTCCTATCCCACATGGACTTCATCTCCCGACAGCCGGAAGCTCCCATGCACGGTTTGGTTTGGTCAGCCGCCCCACGTTGCCAATTTTGCTCCACCCACAGAAGCTGAAATTATTCTCACTTCATGTGGTCCCTTCATTTGCGAGGGAGCCCATTGTATTGAGCATGGGGGCAGCTGAGAGCTTCACACTGGATGGGTCACGTGTTGCGTCTCAGTTTTGGCGTGGTACCCCAATGACGCGACAGCATAACACGCCACTCCCGGCATGATGACGTCATGCACCTGATGTGATGCACACAACGAGATGTGCCTGCAATGTACCCAATGTGACACGCCTGAGAAGATGCATCTGACACATATGACATACCCAGTGTGATGCACCCAGAGTGAAACACCCAACATGACGCACCCATTGTGATGTACTGGATGTGATGGGTCTGTGATGACACACTTAACGCCAGAAGATCTACCCGGCATGACGCACCCAATATGACGCACCCAACATGACGCACCCGACATGACGCACCCGACATGATGTACCCATGAAGACACACCCCACATGATGCACCAGACATGATGCACCCGACGTGATGCACCCGACATGATGCACCCAACATGATGCACCCGACATGATGCACCCGACGTGATGCACCCGACGTGATGCACCCAACATGACGCACCCGACCTGACTGCGGTGCACCCCACTGAATGGCGGTGCACCTGCCGCAGCGGAAGAAACTGACCTGTATCTCCAGCCTCCCGCTGGTCCGCTCAAGTAGCGGTGACCCTCCGCACCTGCGCGCAGTCGAGATGTGGGTGTGGGCCCCAGTACCAAGGGAAATGTTTGTGTCTCCGGTGCTTTTGGTGAGCGACCGCAACTTTTTGGCGTTGATGATCAAAAATATCTGGAATTCTATTTTTGGCCACCAGTGTCGGTTCACCAAGTGTTGTCCGTTGTGTCCATCTTGTTGACCTCAACACCAAAACCTGAACGCCAGTTTCAGTGAGACAGACGGAATCCCTGAGGGAGGCCAGCACAGTGCTCACAGGTCACTGCTCACGCTGATGACCCCTGCCCCCGCCTGTGGCTGTCTGGGATATATTGCATGTGTTTGGAACATTTTGCACATCTGACCTCACGTGGCACACTGCTTTTCTGGATGTGTCAGCTTGTGGCTGAGAGATGCCAAGAAGACAAAGGTAGTGTATGCATGTGGGTGGGTGAGGATTGGGAAACTGAATTTTGTCAAACACTGACATTTACTGACAGAAACTGAACCAAAAAATTCAGAGGGCTAAATTCACAGGCTGCGCAGGTTTTAGTGGTGGAAGCGCCACTATTGTCAGTATGTGTGTGTCCATAACGCTGTGACCTGGTCGTGGGACCCCCCCTTACCCTACAAGCATTATTTATGCTCATACCAGGGCACGCACATGAATGGCTTGGGAAGAAGCTGGACACCGAAGAGGCAACATCTCTCTCTGTGCACCAAATTCTTATTGACTAAGCAGCATAGTACGGGCTCTTATGGACTAAACAGCATGGTGCACACAATTTCCATGAAAAAATGCCCTTTTTCAGTCACTGTGTATGAATCAAACAAAACACAAACAACACACACACACACACACACACAAATGTTTGGTGCACCAATGAAGTTGTGTTTGTGCCCTGTGAGGCTGAACAGAAATGCAGCAAATGTTCACGATACATGAGATCAATCCAGAACAACACATGAGTTCATTCACTGATTTCCTATTTTCTCTATTTGCCCTGTCCTAATTGTTACCAACAGCAGGAGTTTTGTGAGAGGTGAGATGGCTCTTCAGCTTCATGAAGAGCAGCACTGCAGGATTGAGAATGGAATTGACAGGTGTCACTGCAATGCTGATCCAGATTACCATGTCCACAGGGTAATTAGAAACAAACTGGGAGACTATGAAGATGACATCAGAGGGAATCCAACATAGTAGATTAGATAGAGTGATGATAATGAGTTGTGTGATCATACCAGCATTGGATCTTTCTTTAGATTTTTGCAAACTTGCTTCTTTGGACTTCTTCACCAGTGTTCTGATGAGAACACAATAAACAACACAAATTCCTATTGCGCAACTAATTTGTGTGAGACTGAGAAAGAAAGTCACAAACTTGATAAGCACATTGGAGTTGGTTGGGTCAATTGTTGGCAAACAAAGCACAAATGGAGCCTCACTGGAGACAAATCTGTGTGTAAGAGTGAACAAAATGCTCAGTATTAGGCATGTAACTATACAGCTTGTGACCAATTTGGTGACATATGATTTCCTTTTAAAGTTTGATTCCATCGGATACAACACAACCATTAATCTAGACACAGATATGATCAAGAGTGTTATGGCAGAGGACATAGCAAACAGACATGATAAGAGGAAAATACAAAAACACAAATGGTGCTTCCTCCAATTTTTCTCATTTACCAGAAATGAATCATCAAAATATGCATTTGCACTCACTAATGCAAGCAAATATGTCCCACACAAAAAGTCACTTGTGTTGACTGACAAAACTATTATGTCAAATGCATTGCCATGTTCATGTTTCAGACTATAAATTCTGTTCCCAAGAGATACAGCATTCAATAGCAATATTACAGCACACACAACAGACAATACTATCACCATGGATTCATCAGGCAAGAGATAGTTGCATGAAACATACCATGGGCACACAGCAGTACACTCTGCTTTTGGAGGCTTTATACAACATATCTGGTAGTCATCTGTATTTACAATTGTCAATGAATGTAAATATTTAAAGGCATCAACATCAATATTGGTGAAAAAGTTTCCATGAAGAGAGATCTTTTTGATGTTTGGAACAGACCAAAATATTGATGCATAAAGATGGTACAGCTGGTTTTCTGAAATATCAATTTGGCAAACCTTGGGCAAATTGGAAAATGAATTTTGCTTCATAACAGAAATTTTGTTTTTGTTGAGTGAAATCACCTGAATAGTTCTAATGTTTGAAAAACAGCTTTCATTCAATGACAAGACAGAATTGTTGTCAGCTATGAATGAAATGAGGAGAGTTAAAAGATTTGCAGTTCCACAAATGTCTTGAACATCATTGCTGGACACATACAGCCTTTTCAAATGCTTCCAATTCAGTAAAAATCTTGATGAAGCAATTGCTGTAAAAGAAATATGTAGTGAAAAGTAAGGGAACTTGTCATTTAATGCACTGTATGATATGTTAACTTCAGAACAGAGGATAGCATAGTTTAGACAAGAGCAAACATCAGGACATGATACTCCCAACAAATTACACAATGATTCATCGTCATTTTGAGGACAATCAAAGTTTTCATCACACACATCATGTAAATGCAAGCACAGTTGGCTTTTTCTGCACTTGAACATATTTCTACAAACTCTTGATGGACCACATGTATCTTCTTCATCATCTCCATGAGGACAATCCCATTGTCCATCACACATGTACCCAAAAGGGATGCAGTAGTATGCTGGGCATTTGTACTTCATATTGCACTCAAACTCTTTACAGTTTACAATGTGACCTCCATTTCTGCAAGGTTTTAGCAGGCCATTTTTGCTAAATTGATAAACACATATGTCAGACATCTTGTAGCACCTGGAATGACCAGGTTTACATGGCAATTGTCCGTGAATGTCACATCTTGAAAAGGATCTGAAGATAGCCAACTTCCAGTAAAGAGGTTCATCTTCAGCAAGTGGTCCACAATCACCAACCAGATCATCAAGGTTTTCAGCACTGATTAAAAAGTTGTTGTGACATGAAAAGACAGGAACATTACCCATACGCCCTTCTTTTGTTTTCATGTCAACAAAGGTTTTACACATGCCATTTGGGTCTTTATAAAAAAGGGGAGAACACTCTTTGCTGAAACCATCAATGAACCCTTGCATTGCATTGTCACAAATGGGTGAATTGTCATCACTATCATCTCCATCACCACAGTCTCTGACAGCATCACACATATATTGTGAGGATACTAAAAATCCATGTTTTGCACACTTTCTTAAGTTATCAACTAGAAATGTGTCATATGTGTTTGGCTGCTCTTTGAACAGAAGATATCCAGACACATTCTTAAAACTGGAAACATTGAAGTGAAAACTTTCAAAAAGGAACTGACCATAATAATTTTCATAAATGTGCAGACACACATTACTCGCTGAAGTAAATATGACTGGCAAAATCTTCCCACTTGTTGCTGAAAAAAATATTCTTTTTAGCTCTGCAAATTGTTCTTCTGTGCCTGAAGTCAGGGCACTCCTCTTTTGTTTGATCAGCTTTTCACTCAATGGTGATGAAAGGTTCCCCCACTGGAACTTGTAACATTGCTGGCTTTTGAGAAAATAACCATCAACATTGCAGGAATACCTGGACAAAAGATTCTCCACTGAAGTGTGGTTTTCTATTTTGTTGTCCACAAAACAGGCAAAGGAAATCAGCAACTTCTCATCACAACCAACAGAAATCCACTGAGGATATGCAAGATTCTCAACAACCATTAAGGTGCAGGGGAACTTGCTGTGGTTCAGTGGGTGCAGGTGAAACAGACTGTCATACTTTGTTTTCTTCAGTCCCTTTGACTCGGACAGAACTTTTCGAGGTAAAATGGTTGTTGTAATGTATTGTGTCTGGTTTGATTGCCAGTGTTTCTTTCCAAGGTTGTCATTGGCCCAAAGTTGGTATGATACTGGATCCCGAGTCACCCACTGGCCTGACTGAAAAGGGCATAAAATATATATTTTTTTGTGAATCGCAACTGGTCGGTCATGTGATCCTCACTTTGCTCACAGCTAATATTCTGGTTTTGGAACCAGTGGAAGCAACCAGAGCGGAAAAAAGAACCTGCAACTTTTTCAATGATAGGTGATGAAATTTACCTGGTGCTTATTTCAGTCAGTGCTGCTGAGACTTTCTGCATATTTTTTTCTGTTTATCAAGTACGCAGTACATCCAGTGAAAATATCACAGTGGGACAGAGGAACACAGACTGAACACAGTAGATATCTCACCTTGAGTCCTATGTAAACTGCTCCCATCCATGGCAAGTCATCTCTGACTTTCAGGAAAGTTATAAACTCTTCTGCATCTGCTTCCTCCAAAAAGACTGGTAAATGTGCTGATATTTTGTTGCAGGACTTTGATACAGTTAACCATGAGTGAAAACTGTCCTCCTCATAACTTAACTCAACAGAAACTACAAAGTAGTCGAGCAGTGCCATGTGACTTCCGAGATTTATTGGAAAAATATTATAGATTCCATTTTTGAAATGTTGTCTGATGACAGGCAAAGAATCAAGCAATGCAGGCTTGACAGGCTTTTCTGCAGATGCAGATGAAAACATTGAGACATATTCTGAGTTTTTACCTGCCCAATATGACACCACATCTTCAGTAATGTTTGTGGCCTGGATATTGACAAGCACAGAAGAGGCTAATCCAGTCATGGATATGAAATAGTGTTGCTTGAAGCAGGAAATATTTCCTTCTGTGTTCAATTTTCCATGAATTTTGTGACTTGCAGCTGGTGAGTCCTGTTCAGCATCAAACAGCACAGCTGGTTTTGACTTCAGTGTTGCATTGAAGGTCACCAAGCTCAACTTGTTCTTTTTCCTTCTCAAGAAGCACTTGAGTCTGTCTCTCAGTGACAAAGCAATGCCAAGGACATGATGTTTGACCAGACTGGTTGACAACCTGTTTTTTGCAGCATGTGCATGCAGTACTTGATACTGCATGTCATGAGTGTCAGCTTGCCAACAAGAAATTTGAATGTCCATCCAGCTCAAAGATGACTTATAGTAAAGAGTGTGGAGTGTCACTTTTGGGACTGTGCTCAGAACTGGAGTGCGAAAAGACAAAGAGAAATGTACAGTTCCCTCATTGTTCCAACGTTTCGTCTCCCAAGTAGAGAACTTTGATGTGTGCTCTGAGCCATGCACAAAGTCATGCAACTCTTGCCAGCCAGTTTTTCTCAGAGGAAAGATATTGATGGCAAATTTCAGTGATACTTCTTTTGGTAGTACAAGATTTAACTTTTCAACTGCGTCAGTTCGGGAGTGTATTTGACCTGCAAGCCTCACATGATAAGTGAGTGCATTTTGTATCTGCAGGGCTGGTATCAAGATGACATGCTTCATCTGTCTCTTATTCCCAGAAGGAATGGCACATCCCTCATTGTCCTTGTATAAAATTGCCTCATCTTTCTCAACAAAACCGTTGCCCATTTGAAGAACAACACAGGAATTTGGGTGAGGATGGTAGATTAAATATGGATTCCAAACCCACCTTTCATTCTCTTCAAATCCTGTCCTGGCAAGAAACTGAATGTCAGACTCATTGTTCAACTTGTGGAAGAACATGTTACATTCTCTTGAACCTATTTTTGTTTGCTGCCTATCCACACAGTAAAACAGAAATGAGCACACATCCAGTGATACAGGTTTGCAATGGGTTGTACTGATCATCAAATGTGCAGATATATTGCTGTATTCATAATAAGAGTACACCACAACATACACCTCCCCTGTGCTAATGTACTTACTTCTAAACCATTCACTTCCACTTTCATTTGTACACAGAGTAGGATACAGTGGAAACTGTTTCCTCTGCATTGTATGGAAGGCAACTCCTCCATATCTGCATGATGAGGTGACAGTCCCCCTGAAGCTCAGTCTCTTCATTGTTAAATTTAGTGTTTGATTAGCAGAGAGTTTCAACACACTAAACTGGTCAAATACTTTTGTTGAAATTGCTTCAGGAAATGCAAGTGTGACAGAGTGTTTTGGCCCAACAATCATGTTTTTGACAAACACATCTTTTGTGGCATACATTATGACACCAGGTTCTTGTTTGCTTGTTTTCATGATTTGAACCAAGCACTGAAATGTGGAAACACACACAGTTGAAAAAGCCACACTTGGCCACCTTAGCCTCCTGTGATATCCAGGTCCATCAAATATGATTGTGTTCTCTGGCTCAGGGTTTGTAAAATTGAGGCACAACTGTTTGTGTTTGTGAATCTCAATGTGGTATGTGTGCAACATGAGGCTATAATTTTTTACATCAACAGATGTTGTCTCAAAAAAGGGATAAATTGTGCTGGGCTTCTCACTTTTGATGATGTGAGAAGCAATAGTTGAGTAATTCAGAACAAATTTGGCTGCCTTCTGTGCAAGAAAGTATTTGAGCTGAATGTCCACAATTTTGCCAAGATAGATCACAAATGGAGCAAGCCTTCCACAAAACTGAAATTTTTGTGGGTTCCCTCTCAATCTTCTCTGGTGGTTGAGGAAAGATAAGTTGGCCCTCAAACAACTGGAAAACACCTTCCTGATGAATATTTCATGAACAAAACAATTGATACTGAGCTGGTGTTGCAGTTCAAATGACCACACAATAGAAATCTGTATTGATCGCAATAAGTAAGAGTACTCTGGTTGAGTGATGACATGCGGAATGTCTGTGACATCTGTGTTGAGATTCATCCTTCCTAAAGGCTTTAGAATGAGCATTTGGATATGAAACTCTTGGTGTCCCAGACGTGAAACATAGGAGTCATTGAGGTGGTGTTCCAAATGATTTCTTTGTAAATATGTAAATAATGACCACTTGTTGAGAAAATCTAAATAATTGACCAGGTGTGACACATTGCATCTGTGAGGGATATAAGCTGTGACCATTTGTAATCTCTTCATGGCATATATCATCCAAGGCTTTGGTGAATCAGAAAACAGAGAGTGGAACCAATTCCAATGGGATAGTTTCTCATCACAACAGCACATGCAGAAGAGGGTAGCGAGCATTGGACAAGCCAATATTTTAAACATGAGCATTGTTCTTTCAACAACCCACCACCCCAACAAGTTTTTCCTCAATCAGCATGAAATATTTGTGCAGAAGGATACTTGACAACCAGCTGGACTTCTATGGCATGGTGCATGGTGCATTCTGCATGTTTCCGCAATTTACCCACAACAATTTAACTGCAAGTATTCCTGCATTTCACTCAACAGAATGCACCTTTACAGAATGTGTCCTGAGCAACATTATTGAAAAGATATCACAGGTGGCAGAAAAACACTTGCTCTTGCACAAAATCCTATTTGCAATGAAGCTCCACTCAGAGGTCTTTGAAGTGAACCAAAATTTTCTAATTTATCTGCTGGCTGCAATGGCACACTTGGCAAGTGACACCTTGACCAGAAGATGGGAAAGTTGAGAAAAATTAACACCACCAAAGCAAGAAAGAGATCTCATGTCATGTTTTTCTGTGTTTGCAGATTGAAACTAACAGGTCTTGTCCAGTGTCCTGTACCCATCACACCTTTCATGACAAACCAGACCTGTCAACCTAAGTCAACCCCATCAAGCTTGAAGCACAAAGCGAATTTGTGGGGTTTGCGCTGTCTTCTGACAAAGCGTTCAGGCAGCCGATTCGCGCCAACCCTGGCGGCTGAAACAACATAGTTTCCCCTACATGGGCAAGGACAACCTTGGGTCTAGCTCCATTTCCACTGTCCAAACTCTTTCTGAAACTCCCAGTGCACTGAATGATATCAACAGCTGGATAAATGCATTGCAAGAAGTGAACAATACAAGTACATGATACAGATAAAAGTGTGAGTGGAGTATGAAGGAGAGAGAGGTTGAGTTGAGAAAATAAACAAAAGTTTTGCCTTTCCCGAACGCATTGAGCAGTTCTCCATCTGTACAGTCTGTGCTCCTCCCTCCCTGTGCTGGACCTGTGGTTAGGACTAGACCCTACAGTAGTGGGAGGGAGGGTCCGATACAAACTTGGGTTTCTATCCGTCAAGAGGGAAATGGGAAAACTTGCTAATGAGCTCATTTTCCCTGGGTTCAGATGGGGATGAAGCCCTGAGGGTCTCCTGCACCTGTCCCCGTCCTCCAACCCAAGATCCTCTGTCTACTACCTTTGATGAGGAGCAAAGGACATGCGTGGTGGAACCCAGGGCTTGAGAAAAGAAGATTTCAATAACAAAGTGGGCCTATTATGCAAAACTAATTGGAATCTGTTTCTCGGGGAGAATCCTATTAGATTTGATAGTTTGACTCCAGTCAAAGAGGCTTAAGCAATGCGAGTTCATTTCAGAAGCTGGTCCCTGGTAAACCGGGCAATTTATAAGGCTCTGGGGACGGTTCGCCGGGCGAGTCAATCACGGAGGTCTCTGATTGGCTTGTTAGGACGCTGCGTGAGGAAGGTTCATCCGGGGCCAAGTGAGACTCGCCTCAGCGTTCTGAGCAGGGGCCGATCCAAGTTTTGGGCAGGCGGGGCTCGACCCCCTTTGGGCCAATTCCAATTTTGAAAATCTTCTGCAGTCAGAGTTTTGTGTCTCCAGCGCAAACTCGGGTCAGGAAGTTGCATGATCCAGGGTCGGAGCAGGACCCTAGGTCCTCCACATGCGTCCCTGCTGAGGCTTGTTTTTAGGTGATTTGATTTCGCTTGCTCCGATTTCGCTCGCTTTTTCCAAAAGCTCAAAAATCGGACCAAGCTCCTCAAAAGTATGTCTACAGCAGTTTCATGGTCAAGATGAGTATTCATTTGGGAACTTTTGGGCTCTTTTGGTTCATTTTGGGTTGGGGATAATGCACGAGGAAGGAATTTGTCAAATTTGAATTTTTGGGTTTCTGAGGTCAAAAAGGTCAAATTTGG